>Ga0080013_1000674_pt1 | contig 47492 bp, 45 predicted proteins | sample ETNvirenome_6_85_FD_69236 | JGI IMG/M metagenome (GOLD analysis project Ga0080013, IMG submission 69236) | Marine viral communities from the Pacific Ocean - ETNP_6_85 (SPADES assembly) (version 2) | ecosystem: Environmental > Aquatic > Marine > Oceanic | place: Pacific Ocean | collected 2013-06-19
CCTCTTCTTCTGTTCCATCCTCTTCTTCTGTTCCATCCTCTTCTTCTGTTCCATCCTCTTCTTCTGTTCCATCCTCTTCTTCTGTTCCATCCTCTTCCTCTTCTGTTCCATCCTCTTCCTCTTCTGTTCCATCCTCTTCCTCTTCTGTTCCATCCTCTTCCTCTTCTGTTCCATCCTCTTCCTCTTCCTCGTATTGATAATCTACGAGAGTATCATTCTCAGGAGTTTCGACATAAGAATAATCAATAATAGCGTCATCTAAAATAAGATTATCTAATTGGTCTTCGTCTAATTTTTTGTTAAAAATAGCATTCTCATTTATCTTTCCTAAATTTAAATTTTGAATTATAGATTCTATCATATCATATTTTCTTTCTTGTAAGAAATCATCTCCCACTTCTCCATCACCCAACCAATCATCTTCTGTTTTATTTTTTTGACAATCACAATCCTTCATTTTTGTTGTTTTATAAAAATGAAAAAGAATTATTAAAAAAGAAATAAAATGTCAACTTTTCCGAAAGTAGATACAGTCCAAAGTATCCTTAAAAAGGTTAAGTATAGAAGTGATAATTTGAATGATAAACAAATAGCTTCACTAATAAAATTAAAGTTTAAAGACGAACTTCTTTTTTCTCTAAAAGACAGAAATTTTATCTTAGAAGCTGTTGGTTTAATTAACACTATTGGTTTTGAAGAATCTTTAACCCATTTCAAGAAAAATAATAAAGAATCTACACGCTTCGGAATTATCAAAACTTCAGAAACTTTTAAACCAGCTAAGAAAAGATTCTTTTTAGAAACTACCCGAGATATCAGGACGGTGAAGGTGGACAGTTATATCCAATGTAAGAGATGCAAGGAATATCAAGTTGATACCACTACCAAGCAAGTCAGAAGCTCCGACGAGGGTGAAACCACATTCAACAGATGTAGAAATTGTGGTTATAAATGGACAGATTAATTTTATATATTCTCAAATATATAAAATGAGTCATCTGAGAGTTCTTTCTCGGTGGAGAAATGCTGTTAACTTTTTTAAACCAGGACAAGTTTCTAAAATTTATGCTAAAAATTTTATTTTAGTCCCTACTTTTGATAACGTTATCATAACAGATAAGAAAAAACTAGAAAATTATTTCAAAAAAGCTAAGGAAAAGAATGTGTATGTCTTTTTTGAATCAGACAAATATGTTTTCGGAGATTGCGGTTTTAATGTATCGGGATTTTATAATTTCCTTCTAGAAGGAAAAGGACACAGAGCCAGATTTATTTTCTCTATAGTAGAAGAAGAGGGAGACTACAAGATATCAACTCATCATTCTACTAAGATATGATATTTCTTATTCCCATAAACAAGACACAATTCTTTAAAATATGATAAAGAAGAAAATTGATTTTTTAACTTTAAAAAAAAGTTAAAAAAAATGGCAGCGACAGAAGCAAATGAGTGCTCTATTTGTTGTCAACCTTTTACATCGTCGAGAAGGAAACCAATTAAATGTCAACACCCTGAATGCGAAGATATCTGCTGTTTGGAATGCTTTGAAACAGGCCTTATGACAAACGATTCTACCATTCCGAGGTGCATGTTTTGTGATAATAGTATTCAACTTTCTCATATCAGAGACCATTGTTCTCTGTCATTTTGTAACAAAAAATTTATGGAAAAAAGAGTTGAAAACGAACTCGGTTCTTGGAAATCTCGTCTCCCCGATTGGCAAGACCATGTTATCCTAATTCATGCTAAGCGTGAGCACGAAAGTCTTCGTGAGGTTTTCAGAGCTAGGGCCGATGAATATTTCAAAAAAGGTCATGCGATTATGAGAGAATTTTATACAATCCCAGAGCCTCAGATTGGTCATATCAAAGGTAACAAGGAAAACAAATTATCTTTTATTCAGAGGTGTCCGAAAGAAGGATGCACTGGTTTTTTGAGTGCTTCGTGGAAGTGCGGAATTTGTGAAAACTTCTTTTGCAGCAAATGTCACGTCGAAAAGCTTGGAAAGAATGATGATACACACGAATGTGACGAAGATACTGTCGCTTCTATTAACGCTATTAAGAAAGATTCAAAGCCTTGTCCCAAATGTGGAAACCGTATTTCAAAGATTAGTGGATGTGACCAGATGTGGTGTCCTGCCAAAGATTGCAACACTGCTTTTTCTTATCGAACCGGTAAAATTGAAACCGGTCATATTCACAACCCTCATTACTACGAATTTCTCCGAAACCAAAACGGAGGGGATATTCCAAGGGCTCCAGGAGACTTGCCTCCTTGTGAACAGGTTCCAAGGGTTTATACTATTGCCAGGTCGCTGGAAGATTCTGCCAGGATGTATGAGTTTAACGATGAACATAAAAAGAAATTTAAGGATTTGAGGGATTATATGTATCGTTTCTACAGAGAAAGATTTCACGTAGAAGATGTTTATCTGGGACAACTACGTCTAGATTTTGGCGGAGAGTATCAAGACTTGGGTGTCAAATATCTGATGAAAGAATCTACAGAAGAAGAAGTTAAGACTAATATCAAACGAATTGTCAAGAAGAAAGAAAAGAATACCGAGATTGGTCAAGTTTATAGATTGTTTACAACTGTATCTTCTGAAAATCTTAAAAATATTAATGAAATTCTTTCCACTCATCCGTTAGAATCTCGACTGAAACCAGTTGAAGATGAAGTTAGAAAGATACAAAATTTGGTTGATTACTGTAATGATAATTTGACTAGTCTTTCCAAAAAATTCAAAAATAGTGTTAAACTAATTGAAAAGATTGATTACTAAATTATATCAAATATATAATTCAGAATATATTCTATAATATATATTTGATATAAATCTTATTATATAAAATAATCTTGGAGGTACAATAAAAAATAAAATAAAAAAATAATATAAAATGATAAAGAGAATAATTAAAAGTATTTTGGTCCTGGTAATCACCACAGCTATTTTCTATTGGTTAGAGATGAAATTACTAGAAAGCGGATACATCGAACAAAGAGTGGTTGATATTGACGGGAACAAATTCTTAGTCCCCACTTTTGTCTTTCGTGATTCGGACCCCCGTAAAATAGCAGATATCGGCAGCAAATTAACATGTGAAAGTATGAATGAAGTTTTAGGACAAAAACCAGAATATAACAAATATTTTAAAGATATCAAAAGTGTTGTCTCTAAAAAAGGCACCTATGTTGATTGTTTCGAACCTAAAACCAGTATAGCTGTTGATTACTTAGGGGAAGATTATTATAAATTCAAAGGACCGGATTACATTAATAATTCTGTTTATGATTTCTACAACAGAATGGCTATCAACGAATCTAAGAAAGAAAAATTGTTCCAGAAAAAATTAAATTATTTAGAGGTTCCGTATAATATTGATATTTGTGAAATGAAAGGAGATGTATATCATTGTGACAGAAACACTCCGATTAATGTTAGAAAACAAAGAATCAAAACATATTTGAAAGAGAAAATAGTTGATATGTTATAAATTACTGGTATTCTTTTTCAGACATAATAGCGTTTATAGTTTGACCACAAGTGGATTCATATTTGTAGTTAAGATATAATAAAGCCAGAATAACTGTCATAGCTATTGATAATAAAAAATACACCATATTAATGATAATTAGTCTTTGATTCATTTTAATATTGATTAGTTTAATCAATATTGTAAATTTTAGTATTTTCAATGAGTTCGTAATACAAAGACATCTAATATTTATCGAAATATTCAATAATCTGTTCTCTTCTATTAGAAATCATTTCATTTATTTCTTTTTCTCCTTCTCCGATTATTTTAACACAAAGACTTCCAGATAAATTAACATATTTTCTCATAGTGTAATAATATCTTTGTTCTAAACATTTAGTCAATGGTAATGTTAGTAAATAATAACCTAACAACGGCTCCTCTTCGTTTTTATCATACACAACTACATCATTATAATCAATAATTCCGTCATAATATTCTAACAAAAAACAAAAATACTTTAATCTGAGTTCTAAATCAACAAAATTAGAATTTACATAATAACTTGCAAGATGAATATTCTTGACAGAATAATTTTTTAAAATAGCTTGACATTCTTCTATCGTAAAGTAACAACACTCTCTAAAAATAAAATCGTAAATAGTCTCTTCGTCGAAAGTTTTTAAAATAAGATGAAGATAATTTTCAGTTAACGGAAGTTGATATTCGTTTTTTAACATAAAGTTTCTAATTATCTTCTTACTCAATTTGATATTTTCCAAATATTTCAAAAAATGAATTTCTGATTTAATAGTATAAACATTAAGGAGAAGTTCGTGGAGTAAAATTAAAATAACCACAGTTCCCTCGGAAAAAGATTCCTTTTCTGGGATGATAAAACTAAGATTTTCTAAAAAATCTTGTGTGTGAACAGGATTGATATTTCTAGAAGAACAATAATTGTAATTCCAGAATTCCAAATCAACATAACATTTTCTGTTATTTTTGACAAGTGTCTTCAAGTTATCTTCTGTATAATCTTCAAAAGTCATAATTCCTTTATCCGGAACTTCGGCCACTAATCTATTTTCTTCTAAATCAATATGAAAATCATAGTTACTCTTTTCTAGAGATTTAATTAATCTCTTTTTCATAAGATATATCGACATTTTAATTTTAATATATTTTTATAATGTATAAATTATGATATTATAAAATGGAAAACATAGATAGTAAGTTTGTAAAGGATGTTTGGAAGAAAAAAGGAAGTAAATTAAAAGCACCCAAAGTATTTTTTGCTGTCTATTCTAGCAAGGTTTATTATGTTTACCGAGATGACTCTTTCATTATTTTTATGATACCCAGTAATTGTGATGTTACTTATACACTACCTAAGAAATATTGTAAATTGAAAGAAAAGGATGGAAACAAATATTATCAAATCAGTTCAATTGAAAATGCCTCTGTGGTTTCATGTATCGGTAGAAAGAATGAATATGAAAAATTAGTAATTGATAATATTGTGGTTCACCCAAAATGTTAAAAATATTTTTGTCAAGATAAAAATATTTTTTGTATTATTATTAATTAATTTTAATAATAATTACCTTACTTTCTACGGGGAGAACGTCTCATGACAGTGTTTCTGGCAGTTCTGGTGTGATATAAGTTAACCATGTTGAAGAGAATGGCAAGACCACCAAAGACGATGGCGGCAACAAGGACGTTGTCTGGGTTGTTTAATTGCAAAACAGCTGTAGCAGACCCTGGAGTAGATAATCTTATACCGTCAATCTTAAGAAGTTCAATAGATTCAGCAAGAACAATAGCACCCAGGATAATGTTAACAAGGGCAAGGGCAAAATAAGCATATCTAAAATTAGAAATATCACCACCGTAGTTGTGGAAATTGTATAAGAGAGCTAACTGGACTCCAGCAAAAACAGTGAGGGCAAAAGCAGAAGCTACTAATCTAGTCTTGTTAACCGTCACTTCTCTGAAAGAATTCTCCGATGCCGACTCGGGTTTTAAAGCAACCATCCCGTCAATAGAAACATAGAGACCTAAAGCTACCATACCAAGGTGTGAAACTTTGAGTGAAACAGGCAGATAATCCATTTTATTATTCTTATTTTTTTATTCTTATTGTTTTTCCTTTCTTTTTTTATTTTTTTGATATCATATTAATTATATGATATTACAATTTAATTTACTTTCTACGAGGAGAAGATTTTTTCTTTTTGTAACCACTCATGGTGCTTGGGGAATAGAGTTTCCCCTTTCTCATAGGACCGACAGTGGCATGACCGGCGTGGTAAAGGTTGACAAAGTTGAAAGCGATGACAAGGGCACCGAGGACGGCGGCACCGACAGCGACTTCATGCTCGGTTCCGGTGGTACCAGTAAGACCAGCACCATCAGGTTCTCTAAGGAGTGTGGTGGCGGACTGAAGAACAAGAGCACCGAAGATGAGGTTAACAACAGCCAAGACAAAGTAGGCGAGACGGAAGTGAGATTCCTTACCCTTGTAGTTATGGAAGTAGTAGAGGACTGCAAGTTGGAGGAAAGCAACAACAGTTACAATATAGGCTGCAGAAAGAAAGGTATCTTTTTGAAAACCAGAATCTCCGATAAAACTTGTGCTTGGAGTGACCCGTCCAACCCAAATTTTATCCTGTCCCTCAATCGAGACGTAGAGACCCAAACCAGCAACACCGAGATGTAAGACTTTGAGAGTACTTGGTAAATATTCCATTTTAATTAAATAAAAAATTTTTTTTTATTTATTTCTGATTTTCTTTTTTAAATTGATGATAACAAATTATTTTTTGATATTTAAATATCAAAAAATAATTATTTTACTTATTTACGTCTGGGAGTGATTCTAAGTCCGTCATTACCACCCCTGGCATAAGAAGCATGGTAGATATTGACAAAGTTGAAAGCAATGACAAGGGCACCAAGGACAGCGGCACCGACAGCGACATCGTGTTCATCTCCCGTAACAACCGTAGCAGCGGAACCTGATGGAACAACCATAAGAGTTGCTGCTCCCTGGAGAAGGAAGGAAGCAAAGATAATATTAACAATAGCAAGCATGAAATAAACAACACGGAAGTGAGATTCTTTAGCACCGTAGTTGTGAAAGTAGAAAAGAACTGCTAACTGGACAAGGGCAATAACAGTAACTATATAGGCAGAGAAGATAAAAGTATCTTTTTGGAAACCAGTTTCTGCTATGGAGGCAGTTGTAGTTCCTGCCCTCCCGGGGAAAATCTTATCCTGTCCCTCAATAGAGACGTAGAGACCTAAACCAGCAACACCGAGATGTAAGACTTTGAGAGTACTTGGTAAATATTCCATTTTAATTAAATAAAAAAAAATTTTTTTATTTATTTCTTCCTGATTTTCTTCTTCATCGGTTTTGAAACCGAAGAACCCCAAACCAGTAATATCTGCATTATCATGAAGAACCCTGTTCCTATCGACAAACCACCTAGGACTAATCCAATTATGGTGATTGTGTCTCCTATTCTTTCATCAGTATAAATAGCAGGTTTCTTTCCTTTGAGATGATTTATTTCTAAAAATTGGGCTAGTAAAAATCCTCCAAGTAAAACAATAGCTGCAGTTGTCACTAATCCGAAAATCTTGTAAGTGATATTAGAACCGGTGGTATAATCATAGACGTAATGAAGCAAAGCAAAGTTAATTGCCGACAAAACAGCCAGAGAAATACAAGCTCCTAAAATATAAGATTTGCTTATGGTGAGGGTTTCGGTATTCGGAATTTCATCTATTTTCATATCGTCAACAGTTTCTACAGCTGTATAAATGGAAAGACCCAGAATACCTAAATTTAAAACTTTCATCGAATTATTAAAGTCCGACATTTTAAAATACTAAAAAAAATATAATTTTAGATTATAAACAGGTTTCCATTAAAATGGAAGAATCTTTTTTAACTATCAAAGAAATATCAAAATCTCCATTAAAAACAATACAAAAGAAGAGAGATAAGAAAAATCTAGATATCAAAGATTTGACATATGAGCTTCCATTAACCACTAATGATATTTTTCAACTCTTTGATAAAAACAACAAAGAAATCATGACAAATCTACTCAATACAAAAAATTTGTATGTCTCTGATTGGTCTTGTCCATATTCTATAAAAACCAATAAATTTTATTTCAACCAACGTTGTAAAGGGTGTCAGATTTTGTATCGTCTCCGAAAAGGGAATTCTGAAAATCCAGACGAGATAGAAATATACAGTGGTTCTAAAAAAGGAAATAAATTGATTTTAGAGAAGTTTCAATTTTTTAAAGATGATTATATCCCAAACAAATATGTTTCTGAGATTTCTCAATATGTTTTAAAATCAGTCAATCCAGTATATCCTCACGGAATTCAAAAAGAAACATATCTTAATATTGAAAATAGTAAAGTTAATTACATCACCCAATCATTAATTTATAACCAAATTATGAAATTAGAAAAATTAGATTTATATAATAATTATGTTTGGTCATATATTTGTGGTAACAATATTCATCTCATCAAAGAGAAAAATAATATTTCAGATATGAAAGAGTTAAGTGCTAATCCACTTTTTTCTGTTTTTCATTCTCCTAACAGAGATATTGAGAAATATAAAAACAACGGTGTTTCCAAAATTGTAGTTTTGACCGTTTTGAAACAATTAGTGATGACGTTAAAAATTATGAGTAAATATAAATTTACTCATGCCAGACCATCCAAAGAATATTATCATTTCATCCCAGAACCTGTTTCTATCAACAAAGAAACCTTTCCGTTGAAATTTATTCTAGAATGTTATGATTATTCTTCCATATCTTATCAAGATAAAAGATTTTTCTGTTCTAATATTGGTGATTTTTTCAATCACGGATTGGTTTTAGAATCCATCGATGTAGATTTTAACGGGTCGGTCAGTTATTGTTTTAACAAAAATTTCCCAGATGATTACAATGATAAGAGAATTATCTTTTACAGAATTGGTAAAAAATCTAACAATTTCTTAAAAGTTAGAAATCAGTACGGGATTCCTTTGTGTCATCAATCTTTCGATTTTATCATGTTTTTGATTTCTATTGTGATACAGCAAGAATTCTATGTTTTTAGAGAAATGAAAGAATATAAGTTATGGAAGAATTTATGGAAATCTGAAGAGTACCCCTCTTTGGAAAACAAATTATTCTCGTTACAAGAAAATAATTTTGAGACTATTTATGAAATAGTTAGACATTATTATATTAGATTCGATGCTTTACAGTATTTTTATTACTCTTTGGTTAGTAATTAAATTAAATCATTTGGATGTTTTTGACCTTCAGCTGAAAGTGTATTTTTGGGACAAGGTCTTTCATAAGCTTGGTAAACAGAGGGGATATTCTCTTCATTTAGGAAACTAGAGATACCCATGAAAGTAAAAAAGAAAGAGAACAAAACAAAAATAATCAAAATATTGACATTTTTGAGTCTGAGTTCTTTTTGAACCTGACCCATCAGATAACCAATATTGGCTTCGTTTGATTGGTCTACCATATCTTTATGAATTTTAAGATGTTCCTTTTTGAAATCTTCTTCATGGGAAATAAAATACCAAATCCCAACAGCCAAAGTAAAAATCCCAGCTACAATAGCTAGACTTCCTACAATAATATCCCCAGAGCTACTTTGGAACAGATAAAAATTACTTCCCTCTATCTTTTTGCTAATAATACCGTAGAAGAATAGGGCTATCAATGCTATTCCAAAAAATATAGTTAGTCCTAAAAATATTTTCCACGATAAACTATCCATTTTTTATTATCTAATATTTAAATTTGTATCTCTTTATCTACAAAAATTTCAAGTGTAATGGTTTGATAACAATTATTAAAAGATTTCTCTAAATCAGATTTATTAAAATTGGTAATATCTATAGTATTTTTGTCAGTATAAAAAGAAATAAAATAATTATATTGGTGATATTGTTCTAATAATTGAAGTAAATCTCTCTTATCTATTTTCTGTATATTAATTCTGGTCAAATCTTTTTTTCCTTTTCCAATAATCCTGAGCCAACTCAAAAAAGTATATTCTTTATCTTTCAAAATATTGAAAGATATCATTTTTTGAATTCCGGTAATCATATCTTTCAACCAGAATCCGTTATTTTTTTCATCTGGTTCTAAATTATTTGGGAGTAGATAATAATAATGATACGGGTGTGTTATTTCTCCCTCTTTACTTTTTTGATAAAGAGCTTCTGAAAAATATGGGTAAGGGGTTGGATTTGCCACGCCACCATCTACATGATTTTCGTTTTCTATCACAACCGTATTTTTTAATCCAGGAATAGAAGCAGATGCCATCACAGTTTCAAAAATCTTTTCTACCTCAAAATTCAAATATTTTATTCCAATCTCTTCTTGGAAATCACTAAAATTAGAAGATTCTATAGAAAAAGAATTATGAATCACAGGGACATTCTTATCATCGTTAAATGTCAAATACCAATTTTCTGGAGATTTATTTTTAGTAAAATGGTCTTTTCCGGTTAACGAAGAAAATGTTTCAATAGCACCTGTTCCGGATTGATAGATACTATTTTTAAAAAGAGAAATTAACTTAGAATCAACCCCGCTAAATTTACCTTTTAACCAATTTTGAACAAACATTTTAGAATCTAAAGTATATAAAATTCTCTCGACAGATTCCCGGGTATCTTCAAAAAAAGTCCCTATAGTGTTTGCCAGAGAACCTCCAGAAGCACCCAAATATAAATCAAAATGTGTTTTGGATATGACGTCGGATTTTTTTCTTATTTCCAAGAGACAAGTCAGGACAGCTATTTGTGATATGAAATTTCCTCCACTTATCGGAGAACAACAGACTTCATACATTTATATAATTAAACTCTTTTTATTTGTATACTATCTGTTTCCATTAAAAATTTTGATAATAATAATGACTATTATAAAATGTCTACCAACTTTTTTTCTAGAGGTTCTATATCAACACCCAATACTCGATTTCATATGGTAGGGGTCATAGAAAAAGGGACACTTGTAAGCACTCTGCCAGATTTTTTGTCAGGATTAGATACTTCTACATCCGATACCTACTTTATGTTATGTGCTAATCATTTTACAGATGGGTTGGGAAATGAAAAACAAAGAGTTTACTGGAGCTGTGACCCAACTGATTTTGTTTTGAATTATAACAGTAATTCGGTTAATCAAGGAGTTGTTAATATGGTTTTGGAAAATAAATCAGGGAACGATAGCTATACGTTTAAGTTTTTGACTTCTAAGAACAATAATGTATATTCAATGCATCAATATTTTGGTAACAATTTAACATCCAAACCTTCTGATATTGAATTAAATAATCATTCCGAAACTAGATTTCAGATAAGTCAACAAAGATATAATTTGAGAACAGACCAAGTTTATACATCCATACCTTATAATTTAGAAAATTTCCAAGAATTACAGTCAAATAGTCAGACAGAAAAATATGGTTGGTGTTTCAGAAAACATTTTTCGGGTTCTCAACCAGTTCAAGAAAATATAGTTATAGACAGCAATGCAACATACACTGCCTCTTCTCTTTTTACTTATTTGGGGAGTCTGTCTCCCTTTGTTGAAACTAATGTCCCTAGAATAAATTTTACACCCACTGAAGTATATGCTATCACTTTGGATACAGGTAATAAATGGTTTTCTATTCCTAAATCAGGAACTAATGGTTGGGTAAATAAAGAAGATAAATTCAATTTAATTAGGACAAGCAACGGGGTAATTACATTTACATCCAACACAACCCCGACAAACAAATATACATTCAAATATCATTCCAAGAATGTGGACGCTGATGGAAAGATGTTGTTTCATTACGAAGGATTAACTCCTGTTTCTCCTTCATACGGGACTACCCATTTTTTCACAAATGGTGTTGCTATCAACTGCAATATAACATATGAATTAAGAAATGACCCTTATGGATTTGACAGTATCACAAACAATAACCCTGCAACAAATACCTCTGATTGGTTTAAAATTTATTTTATCCCTAGCACCAGTTCTGCTTTTTTCCCGGGAGGTTATTCTCTTAGCAAGACAGAATTTTACAGTATAAGTAATTTGATTCCTTCTGGTTTTGCCGGATTAAATATCTACAACCCCAATGATGGTAAAAATATTAATACAGCTACTAATCCAGATAACAATTATAAACAATTCTATTTTAGAGAATTTTCCAATTTTTTCATATTAAATACTATTCTTGGACCGATAACAAGTTATTGGACTAATTCTTCTGAAGACGGATATCCAAATATAGCTGTTAACCCTGCACTAAACAACAACACACAATCAACTATTTTCACATGGACAACACAAATAGAATCTCATCATGATTATATGTATAATTATTGTGAAAATTTAGACACCTGTGCTTTTTGTTTTGGTAATGGTCCTCAATCTCAAACATGTGTTACTCATGAAAATTCTAAAAGCAATGCTATCAATTCATCTTTAGGAAATGCAGGAACTCCAGTATTTCTAACCGCTCCGAAAGACGATAACACTATTAAATACCCAGACAATAATAATAACGAAAATCTAGCATTGATTGTATTAGGAGCTATTTTTGGGGTTTTAGCCCTAATTATTATGATTGTTTTGATTTACTTCAACAGTAGAACCTACTATGTTAAACCTAAAAAATATAAAACTTACAATCCTGCTTTTGAAAAAAAATAAAAAGTAATTATTATAACAATAATAATTACGGATTATAGACTGTTGTGTTTTCCAAATCAGAAAAATCACCGGAATAGACATAAACTGGAGCTACTGGTTTTTCTAAAAAGAAAATTGTTTTCAGTAAAAATCTAACCCATTTAGAATCTGTTTGAATATAACTCTTTTCAAGACTTTTTGGATGTTTTTCTTTGATTTTTCTGATAAAACTTCTCATTTTAAAACAATATTTCATACTCACCCATCCAACATTATTAGTATTAAAATGAAGAGTAAAATCTCTATCTCTTTGATATAAAGCTTCCCAATCATCTAAAAATTTTTGAAAATCTGCGTCATTAGAAATTTTTTTCCCGAGAGTTACTTTAACTTCTGGAAAATGAGACACATCGTAATGAGCCCAATTTTTTTCTTTATACAAAGCTGTTTCCATTTTATTAGTTTAATTTCTTTTACTTGTTTAGATTATACCTTAACAGCTTTTTCTGTCGAATAATCAATATATTGTTTATATTTTTCCGTATCTTTGATATCATTATAAAATTGTTCAATTTGTTTGATAATTCCAAAATAATATTTATAAGATTCTTCTTTGAAAGTAGGAGAACACTGTCTCATTGTTCCTCTTTCGTGGATGGTAAAACGGTGACGATAATCCTTATCTTTATGATGGACACCTGTTTTTTCTTCTTCAATATCAAAGCAGATATTTACCCCTTCAGATGTCCAATTATGAAATTCCACCACAAAATTCTTTTCTGCCAAATATGGAGCTAAACGATGAAGGGGGATCCTTTTGTCTTTCACATTTTTGAAGATATTGATATGATAGACAGAATTGAAAATACTAGGGTTCAAGCACTTCAACTCCCCGTCGTAGGGAGATGTTTTTTCGATAAAATCTTTTATTTTTTGACGAAAAGCATCTACTTCGTTAGCCTCAAAATCGTCTGCATAGACTACACAAGATTTAACAAAAGATTTGTCCAACCAAGTTTCATTTTTAATTTTTTTCAGGAAATTTTTAACATTCACCAAAATTCCTTTTTCATCTAAACAGTTCTCAAAAACCCAATCCATATTTTTCTTTCTGATTTCTGAATCCATATTTTTTGCATATTTAATATTTTGGTTTAACATATTGAGATGAGAAATCATTAAATTAAAAACATCTACCCCTAATTTATATCCAGAAGTCCCGACACTAGTAATAGTGGTGGAAGAAAGTTTGACATGAATATTTTTCTGTCCATGTTGAATGTCCAAAGATACCATGTTGTTCATAGCACCGGTTCTCATGCCTCTTCGTATCTTTTTGTAGCAGACAGAAATAATGATATCCTCGATACCATAATATTTGATACTGGTTCTAGTTCCAGAATCTAATTTTAATCGTTTACCTGTTTTTTCGTGGAACAGGTGAACCACTGGTAAAAATTCTGCTATGTCTTTAGGATTGATGGTTCTATCAAAAGAAGAAACCATCGTAACCGTAGACGGTATATACTCATCACTCTTTAAAGTCTGAATATCCATTTGTTGGTATTTTTTTTTAAAAAGTATTCATTTTTAAACATAAAATGAGCATTCATACATGTAGAGATTATCCTACTGACCCAAATTGTACATGCTATTCGCAAACAAAAGAACAGATTCATCATTATCGTCAATTTCATAACACCAAACAAAATTATAACTGTTGTGATACAGTTTATATGAATCCGGCAGAAATTAGAGAAGCTGCTTCTGGATGTTGTTATACATTAACTTCTCCTGTCCAATATTTGCAGTATATAAACAATAACAGTTTAACTAATTGTGATTATTCTCAATATTTTGGTGGTTTTACCAATGAAACTCAAATTACATCTTACATGTTAGCAAATAATAGAGAACTTTATGATAACGCAGAAGTTAATCTTAAGATTTATCAAAACTATTTTTGTATTCCAGATACCCCTGGTTCAGGGACAGGAACTTCTCCTCCTATTCCAGTTTTTTCCGACCATCAAGTTTCATGTCCAGTAACTTACATCCCGTATGTGCTGTCGTATAAAACAGAATTAGATAATTCTCCTTTTCCACAATACACCTATATTTGTAATACATCTCAAAATTTTAATCAAGTTAATTTGTCAAATGGTCCGTTAAATTACGAAGTTTATAATTTTTACAATACTAATAATATTCCTTGTGTAATCAATTCATGCGCCACGAATTATGAATCTGGAAACTATAATAACCTGGCAAACAGTGGTCCGGTGTATCAAGGTAAAAAACCAAAGAATGACGAAACTTTGTTAGGTGTTGGGATTGTATTACTTGTCTTAGTTATTATAATTTATGGTGCCATAGGGTATTATATGTTTGAAGAGACTAGAAAATCCAAGATGCCTCTTCCAAAAAAAGGGTAAATAATTAGTTAAAATTTAACTAATTACCATCAAGTAGTCTTGCAAAAAAGAAGAACAACGAGCTGAAAAGAATATGGTTTGGGTGTTCTGGTTCAATTTCCAAAATTTCTATATATTTAATCATATTTTCAAATTTTTGTGTTTTCAAATCTTCAATCATAATTTCCAAAATTTCTTTCTTTTCAAGGTGCTGTCTTTTCAAAATTTCTATTGTGATGATAGCTTCTTCCAAAGATTCAATTTCACCTCCTTCGTAAATTTTGATACTATGTTTCACTTCTTGTTTACTAACTTCATCCCAACCATTCATATGTTGGTGGAATTGTAAAATTTCTGGGTCAGGCCCGATATCAGGAATTTTAAATCTTCCCAATTTAATAGTGTCCCTCACCCTAAATTTGGAGAGTTCATCTAAATTTTTCTTCAAATTAGTATAATTTTCTTTGAGTTCAAATTTAGAAAACCAATTAAGTAATTCAGAATTTTTATTTTCAAAATCAACCTCTGTCATAATTTGATTTTAAAAAGAAATAATCAAAAATGATATCATTTTTGATTTCTGTAAAAAATGAGTTTGTGATACTTTGTCAAATTCTTAAAAAATTCAAGTTATCAGAAATATATAATATGTATTTATTTCTTACCGATTATAAATTATTGTCCCATATTATGATTATTCAAAATCAACAGACATGTCAAAATAATCTTCTTCTTGAAGTTTCAAAACATCTCGGAAATCATCAAGATTGTTAATATTAATCTTATCTTCGTTTTCTTCCACTAGTTTTTCATCCCCATATTTAGAATTAATTCGATTGAATAATTTTACCATATAGGTGCTGATATCAAAATCTTGAAATCCATGAGATGTATTTTCCTTTTCAATAGTTTCTTTCAAATTGATGAAAGATAAAGATTTCATTCCAAGATTGTTATAGGAAAGAACCATGTTTCCAGAATCAAAACCAGCCCCGTAATTAAACTGAAGAATCATGTTGTTGTGATTTCTGACAGTCCCGTCATAAGTAATAATCAAATTTTCTTGAGCCTTGACCATCCTCCTTTGAAGAGTTCCAGTAACAGCAGTGTTCAATTGGGTCTCAGTCATATTGATTCTAGAAGATTGAGCTTGTGCAAAGAATTCGTCTGGGTTCAATCCCTCTAAATAAGAACTCATAGAGTAACCCCTAGAATAAATACTATTATCATCTACATGGAAAGTAGGAAGCCACCTTTTTCCACCACTGGTTAATTTTTCAGGTCTCATGTTATTGACATAATTTTGTCCCAGGAAAGCAGTAGAGGCTCGGACTTGACGCTCGTTACCCTTGGCACCGGAATTGATAGCAATGAATAACGAATTATCTCTTTCAAGATAATTTTCATAAAATTCTTTTTCCATAGCTTTTTCTGTTTTGTCCAAAGTTTGTTTAATTTTTACTTCGTGTTCAATTGTTTCAATTCTAGTGGCATTTTCTTTCAATCTAGGCATAGTGACAACTTCTTTGTTCAACTCATTTATCTTCTCTTCTTTGTATTTGAAATATTCGACAAATTTCTTAATTCTGACATCTCTGTAAGATACAGAGAGACCATATTTGAGAGAATACCAATTAAACAAGAAATTAGAATCTGTTAAAAAGTCCATAGTTGTCTGTATCCCATATTGTTTCCAAAGACTTTGGATGATAGAACCGGGAGAAGCCCCTGTTTGAGCTTTGGTCAGTCTCCCGCTAACCAAAATACCATTTCTAATCTTAATCATTTCTCCGTCTCCAGTGAAAAAGGTGTAACAGAAATCTTTTGGGAATAGAACAGAAACTAAAGATTTTCCAGAGAATTTAGTAACTTCTGGGTATTGTTTAACTCTTTCAAAAAGTGTAGAGAAATTAGTTTTGAAATAATCATTCTTTGTATATCTGGTAATCGAATCGATACCTTGATAAAACTCTTCTTCCGTGAAAACGACATCGTCAGCTGATAAAAGATAGCATCCGGTCAAACTGTTGAAAACTAAACCTGCTTCTGGTCTGGAGCCATCACAGTTCATAATATTGTTTCCAGAAAACATCACCATCCGAGCTTCCATCTGAGCATCAACAGTTTGGAGCATATGGATATTTCCTTCGTCACCATCGAAGTCAGCATTATGACCTTTTGTCGATGACAAATGCAGTCCCATAGAATATTTATCTTGGAAATTACAAACATAACCCAAGAAAGATTGTCTTTTCAAAGTAGGTTGACGGTTAAAAATAATTATATCTCCGTTTTCAGAAAATCTCCCAACTTTATCTCCGATATTAATAGTATGTTTGTTCCTGTCATATTTTAGTTTTCTTCCAGAAAAAGAACCCTCACGAGGACACAAATAATCAATTTTATTTTCTTTGCTCATTTCCATGATGTAATCATAATTATAAATCGTGACAAATTCAGGAACTGTTAGAACTGATTTCATAGCATTCGGAGCAGCGATTTCACCAAAAGAGATACTTCTATTGGGTCCCAAAACCGTTCTTCCAGAAGAATCTGCTCTCTTTGCCAAAAGATGGTCTCTCATCAGAGAACCTTTTCCTGAAATCCTTTCGTTGATAGATTTACAAACGTCAGAGGGAGACCTCCGATGAGCTTGGTCACAGTTTTGAATAGAGTGGTCGTAGATGAAAATAATTCTTTTAAGACATTCTTCTCTTCTTTCTTCTTCGGTAGAATTCTTTTTTGTATCCTCATCTTGATAATATTCAATAACTTTCGAAATAACATCTTCATATCCTGTAGTCAAGTAATCTTCTTGTTTTTGATTGTCTCGGAAAACATAAGGTCTGGCAGAAATCGGGATGACAGGGATGAAATCAACAATAAAATTTTTGGGATGATTATTGATAAAACCAAGAAGAGCAACATCATTATCAGACATATTATTGAAAATACGTTTGATTTCTGAAACTTTCAGCTGATAAGGGACTTCTTCTTTACCAATCTTTTTAACACACCTCATATCAATGGTTTCATTATCTCCTGATTTAAGAGGTTTGAAAATTGGATTGGACGCACATCCGTTTTTACATTTTGCTTTACCGTCTTTTGACATTTCAGAAATTTTAATCAATCGAGTATAACCCTGAATTTCAAGAAGACCAGATTCTCGAATATGTTTCTCTGGCAACAAAAGTTGATTACACTTTATACAAACACACTGTAAAACTCTCATAGCAATGAGACGGAAAAACGGATGAATAATATCATCCGGAAGATTGATAATGCCCAAATGCCCAGGACATTCTTCATTAGTCTTTTCACAGGTGGCACAAAGTTTGTACCTATCAATAGTTCCAAGTCTAGGATCTTCAGTAGTATTTGTCAAATCCTGACTTTTATTAATATTCTTAACTTCACAAGCAGCTATCCGGTTCAAAGTTTCTTTTGTCATGACAGAGTAATCAATAGAAACCATCTCTAATTTTTCTAGCTTCTGCTCACGCAAAAATATTTCTACCGAAGTTTTATTTTTCTCAAAATCAGAAACATCTTTAAACTTGACTTGTTTTTCAGTCGACTTGGAAAGTTTAGTTTTGTTGGCCAATTGTTTTCTCTTAGATTTAGACTTGGAATCGGTAATAATATCAAGTAATGATGGCATTTTTTAGAAAACTAATTTTTTAAAAATATCATTTTTATCTTTAAACAAACCATCTGAAAAATGAAAGAAGTATATGTTTTTTTCGAAGATGGTGAATTAAAAACAGTCTTCGATAATTTTGTCAAATTTAGGAAAACAACTTTTCATTATATTTTGAGTATCTTGGTGAATAAGAAATTTTTCTCTACCAAATTAGATGGAGGGAAAATATTAAAAAGGGAATTCACTAAATTTTATGCTAAGAATTCAGAAAAGTTAAATTACAAAGATTTGAGTTGGGAATGTAAAAAGGTGTTTCTAAACGATTTAGAAGAAGATACGGTTACCAATATTGAGAAAGAAAATGATGTTAACAATAAATCCTATGAAACTAATTTTACTAAAATTAGGGTGATTAAAGGAGTAACGCATCACAAATTCTTAAATCAAAAATTACACTATATTAAACTTTCACCACTTTATGGAAAGTAATCATATTTAAAATTGAAATTCAATCTTAAATATTTATAAATTAAAATCAATATGTTGGATTTAAAAAAATTCTCAACATCCCCTGTTACCTTATTTAAGAAGTATTGTGACAAAGGAATTCACTTGAATCTTTTAAAACAATTGGTAAACGATGGGAAAGCTAAGGTTTTTTCTGTTTATGAAAATGAAAAAACAGCTACATACTTACATTCCTATTTTCAATTGTCTTATCCGGAAATCAAAACAACTCGTCGACACAATTTTGAAGAGTTTGATATTTGTTTTACTAACTTTGAAGAAACTAAAAATATTCTTCTTGAAAATATTAATAATACAAATGTGGATTTCTGTAATGTATTGATTATTAACGATATTCATTTCGACCATCCTGGAAAAATTTATCTAATTATGTTATGGCTTCAAATTTTCAGAGTGAGCAAGACAAGACCTTATCTTTTGATAACCACTGACAGTTATCTGATACCAGAAATTCCTTTTAATTTGGAAAGAGTGTCGCTGCAAGAGATAGAAAAAGAGTCCGAAGACGTATCAATACAATACCACAACGAAGATTTCTCTCCAAATTCCTCTAAACTATTAGATGCTATTGTTGAAGTTACCGATAAACTAAATTCAGAATATCCTGTAGGAGAAGAAGAAACATCTATGTGGCTTGTTTTCTATTCAGGAAAAGGGAATGTTAATTTTTTGAGCAGAAATCTATATGATACCTTAAAAAACACTAATGTATATTCCTATAAGAATATAACTAGTTTTGACAAAGTTATTATGAAAGGAAAAAGAAGTGTTGTTATCATTGACGAATTTTACGAAGATAATATGTTTTTAATTCCTGACGGTATCATTGACGGGATGGTTTCTGAGAATGGAAATTCTGAAGATCGGTTATATTATACTTATTCTTCCAAACAACACAGTGAGATAAAAAGCAGTTATTTGAAAAAGGGTTTTTGTTATCGGATGTGCACCGAAGATTTATACCAGAATCTTCCAAAAACAGAAACCGGTGTTTTCTCAAAAAGAAATCTGGAAAAATACTATCTTGAAATAGCGGAAACAAAAACTAATTTACATGATTTCTTTCTTCCCATGTTGAAAAGAAAAGAAATTGATACTTCGTTAGAAAGATTGAGATTTTTAAATTTATTGACTGTTGATAACAAAATAACTAAAATTGGAAGAATTGTTAGAAAATTTCCACTTAATGCTACCAATGGAAGTATTCTCTCTGACTGGATAGAACAAGATAAACCAATTTTCCCGATGATTGTTCTTTTGACTTTTATGGAACTAAATTTACCGATGTTATATTTTTCCAAGAAAGAAATAAGAAACCTGAATGACGAAAAGAAAACACAACTAGTAAACGAATATTTCAAAATGGAATATTCTACACCGATAGAGTTATATTTAAAAATATTTGTAATGATTATCTCTGTAGAAGGAACTATAGATATTCAAAATTACAATTACATTTGTAAAAAGTATAATTTGAACTTTGCTGCTGTCAAAGAAATTTTTCAAAAAATTAGATTTGTTGTGGATGCTCTAAGAAAAGAAACCACTATAGGAGTTTTCAATGTTGATAATTTGATTTTCATGTCTAGAGATTTATTGCAAAAATATTACCCTGAAAAAATTGGAAACTTGGTGAATCAAGAAAGAGGTTTGTATTCTTTCAAAAACGGAGATGTCTATAAATTAGATTTTCAAAAACATTTTGGTAAGAAACAAGTTCTCCCTGTTAAGATACTTGCTTTAGAAATGTTTAAAATTAACGATATCGAAGAGTCTCTTCAAAAATACCGTAATGTGATATTTTATTATATTCCGTTGGATGATATTTATGTTGAGAATTAAAAATTATTACTTTATAATCTATTTTTTATAAAATGGAACCAAAAAATAGATTATCATGGAATGAATATTTTTCAAAAATAGTTGAAGTGACTGCTGAAAGGTCATCCTGTAAAAGACTGCAAGTTGGTTGTCTTTTAGTAAAAGATAATAGAATTATTTCTCAAGGATATAACGGTTTTCTTCCTGGATATCCTCACGAATCCATTATCAGGGATAATCACGAACAAGCTACCGTTCATGCAGAACAAAATGCCATTACCGATTGTGCTAAAAGAGGTGTCAGTTGTGAAGATTGCACTGCTTATATAACTCATTATCCTTGTATCATATGCACCAGACTTTTAATTGCTGCTGGAATAACTGATATTAGATATCTGAAAGATTATAAAAACGACGAGCTGGTAAAACATTTCTGTTCTTTGGGAAATATTAATATTACAAAAATCTAAATTCCTTCTATTTAATTACAAAAATCTAATTAAATAGGATAACAAAAATGTTGAAAGGATATGATTTGATGAGAGCTTTTGGAAGATATTCTATAGTCGGAGCATTGGCAGCCCCGATTTATGTTTTTGCTTCCGGAGAATACCACGACCCGCCAAAATTAGCAATTTCTATTCTAATTTTGGCTGTAATTCTCACAACATATATGTACTGGGGTATCTCAAATATGAAAAAATCTTTTTTCTGGAAAATAGCTGACAGAAGTGTTGTCCTTGCATTGATGATTCTCCCGTTAGTTTACGGGGATAATGACACAAGAACATTTATTGCTTTAGGAGCTTATTTCTACTTTCTAGGATATTCTTCCAGTTGGGTTGACCATAACGGTCATTTGAACCATGCTGCTTTCAGATATTTTGCTGCCCTGGGGTTAATTTTGTATTTAGTAAAAGATTCAGATAGAGTATATCAAGATGTCTTTGTCGGATTAGTAACTCTAATTTTAATTTCTGGTTCTTATTTAATTATTAAAGACTATCGTCAAGATAACAAAATAGTTGCTTTAAAAAATAGTAGTATCATCTTTTAATTATAAAATTCTAACAGGTCTTTTTTGTTTGATAGATTGGATAAAAGTAGAAATAATAGTTCTTTTGATATCCCCGTCCACGATAATACATGTTTCTTCTAATTTAATTTTAGTTAACTCTTCTAATTTGTCAAAAACTTGCTTTACCTTATTCATGTCAGATACACGGACACTACTTCCAGTTGTATCAAAAATAAACCTAACCCTGTCGTTATTCTCGTAAGAATTTTTAATTTTTTGATAAAATTTGTCAGTATCCATATTTTCTCTTAATTTAATATAAACATCTTGCACCATTTTTCATTATTTTTTTATTAAAATAATGAAATAAAGTATCAATCAAAAATTATTTTCGGTTGATACTTTATTAGTTAAAATTGATTTATAAACTAATAATTAATATTAATACATTCATTCGCAATGAGCCTCGTCCCGACCAACTTCGTTGTTACAAAAGAGCCTGTACTTGTCACTGTTGGAACTCTCGCTGAGCGTGAGAAGCTTGCTTCTGCTCTTGAAAAGCTACTGAAGCGCAAAGTTTTTGCTGTCACTCCTCTGATGGAGCGCAAAACTACTTCGAACAGTGTCCCTGTCCCAGAAGAAGTGACATTCATCATCGCTTTTGGAATTTCCACCTGGCATATTATCATTGATAAGAAGGGAAACGGAACTTCCGGAAGCTACTCAACTCCGGAAGAGTTCGAGACCATTCTGTCAGATTTCCTGGTCGAAGGAGCCGTGGTTCTGGTCGCCGGTGCCCCGTCTCGGATTCCGGAATTTGGCGAAGACGAGAAGTGGGTTACCACTGATTCTGCAGATTTGGTTGCCAACTTCGAGAAGCGTCTCCGTCCGAAGGCGTTTCACATCCAGGATTATCTTGCAAAGATTCCCTCCAGTCACAAGATTATGGTCGGGAACCCTTCCTTTCCAGGAGTGTCGTACGTCACCGACACCATGGACGGGGTCAAGTTCTCTGGAGGCAATGCCTCTGACATGGCCCGCACTCTCGGAGTTGATGTGTCGGCTCTTCCAGAAAAGATTGAGGAGTACGTTGCTTCTCGCAAGTAAAATTATATAATATATATAATTTATATATTCTAAATATTATATATATATATTTAGAATTATTTCTTCATATGAAGAACACCTTTGATATATCTTTTCTTAAGTTCTTTTTCCAGAATATCAAGTTTTTCCAACCAAATCTGTTCGGCTGTAGTATCTTTAGCGATTTGCAGTTTCGCTTTGGATTCTTCCAACTGCTCTTTGCATCTGTTAACAGATTCGACCGAAAAGTCACGACCTTTGGATTTTTCATAATACTCGAATGGAATTTCAAACTGTTCCATCTTTTCTTTGATGACTTCTTCTTTCACTTTAATAATAGTAATATCTTGTTTCAGAACATGAACAATAAATTTCATTTTGTAACTGACATCAATCATTCTCTTTTCTTCACAACTGATTCTGTTGTTTCTAACAGCCGTGTAATGCATAATCATATGTTTGAAATAAGTTTCCATCACTTGCTGAATACAACTATATCTCCTTGGGAATCCAAGATGGTCAATTAGTGTAATGTTGGTGATTCCAAAACTTCTAATCAATTTAAGAGTTCTGTGATTGGGAACTCGATAATTTTTATTCCAATGAATTAGAAATTCTGGTTTTTCAGTTGTAGAGTTATCTTTAAAATCAAAAATTGGTTTGCTCTTGTCTTGAACCAGAAATTCTAGCCATTTTCGATAACGATGAATCCAAGTTTTCACCGGAATTTCTGTCACCTTGATGATAGGACCGTCATTTTTGTGAGTTCCAACAATATCATATTTTCCATACGTTTTCAAAGTTAATTTAGAGTTTCTTGAGTGGTCAAGGACAGCCAAACTTTCTTGGTCCATCTCTTCCAATTCTTCTTCCGAAAGTTGATCCAACCTAAGATGTCTGGTAAAAGGTTGGTCAGGTTTAATATCACCCGGAAGAACTTCTTCCTCATCACTATCTTCCACAACAATGTTTCCTTTCTTTCCAGGATGCCTGTTGACAATTTTCATCTTACCAGTAAACCCGTTATACCAAGGAGCGATTGGTTTCGGATCTTTTCCTTGACATCTTTCACGATACCACGTGATAACATCCAGCGGATTATGACACGGAGTCGATGTTGAAAAAGCAGTAGCAATCCCGTTAGAACCGTTAACAATCCCCATCGGAATCACTCCCGGAAGCCACAAAGGCTCGCATTCTTCGTCATCAATAACTCGTTTTTTGACTAACTCGACAGATTCTTTGTAGTACACATAAGGAATCCACCAAGCCAGATGTGACTCTGAATAACGAGCATCGGCAGCATTCTCACCTCCATCTGCCCGAGCTCCAAACTGACCATCCTTCTTGAAATATCCCATATTATTAGAACCAATAAAATCTTGAGCCATCTTGATGAAAGTGTCAATCAGAGATTTTTCCCCGTGATGATATTGAGTCATGTCGGCAGCCTTGTTAGAGAACCGACCGACCTTGATAGATTTTCCTTTCTTCGGGTCGTAGTTAAAATAAGACAAAGCAGCGTAAAGTGCTTTCCGTTGAGAATCTTTCAGATGGTCAAATTCTGACGGAATGGCTCGGAACAGAGAAGCGACCGAATAACCAATCAACTCTCTGTTGATAAACTGAGAGATATCCTGAGCTTGAAGCATTTTATCATCCGTTTTACGAATACTTTTAATATCAACAGAAATAACATCATCACACTGTGTGATGTCTCTCCATTTTTCAATCCAAGTCTTGCGTTGGTCTGCATTGTCTTCGTGGAAGGCCAAATCCAGATTTTGGTCACATTCGGTATCATAAAAACAGATAACTGTTGGAGAAGTAGACAAATCATCTTTAATATCATCATCGTTAGAAGTTCCTAGACCCTTATAATATCTGACAGTCAGACCTCTGAGAGAATTCTTTTCACGCCATTTCTCAAAATCAGGGACAGTGAAAAATCGTTTACTGATTTTGTCACCTCGCAAAACTTTGATGACCGGTGTCCGAAGATAACCAATCATGTTCCTTTTCAGAATTCCAGGGAACTTTTCACGGAAGAAGTTGAGAACGTGAGCCAAAATGTGCATCCCGTCGTCATCAGCATCTACTGTCAGGACAATGAAACCGTAACGAAGAGTTTTGATATTTTCATCTTTTTCGTAATCGACATCTTCCTTCAAACCAACAACTTGTTTAATCATTCCAACAACAGTATTTTCTGCATATTTAGCAGCTTTAGCTTTGGTGATATTCATAAATTTGCCTTTGAGAGGCATGTAACCATTGTAGTCTTTTCCGCCTTCCAGCATACAAATTCTCTTTTGAGGATAGTTTGCAGCCGAAAGACCTTCTACAAGATAGAGAGAACACTTAGACGATTCTTTAGTCCCTGCAAGATTAGCATCTTCTCCTTTGTCCATGGTAATGTGTTTTCTCTTGCTCCCATCGTTCTTGGTGGCTTTGGTGGCAGCCATAGCTTCCATCTCAGCAAACATTCTAATAATAACATCCCAGTTTTGAAGATTCTTCAGAGCTTTTTCCGGAAAACTGACACTGATATTAGGAGACGCCAGTTTGGTCTTTGACTGAGAAGTGTATTCTGGGTCAGCTAGACGAGCGTTGACCACAAAAGAAATATGTCCTTTGATATTCTTAGCAGAAATTGTCATAGTTGATTTTTTCCCTCGCTTTTTTTCTCCGTTAACCAGATTAGAGATAGCTTTGAAAATTGGTTCTTGGACAGCATCCACATGAACACCTCCTTCAGCTGTCACCAAACCGTTAACATACGAAACGTTGTTGGCACTGTCAGGAGTATCCACAATCAGGATTTCAACTTCCGGGATATGGTCAGGTTTCTTAGCTTCCAAAATCTTTTTCTCTTGAGTATCCAGACGAGCTTTCTTCAAAGCATCAGGAGCAGATTCTTCCCATACATAATGAATAATATGATTTTTGAGTTCTTCTTCGTTCCAAATTAGAGAAGCATAATTTTTAATACTCCGATAATCAAGTTCGATTCCGTTGAAATGAGTTTTAATCTTACAAGTGAACGAGAAATCCACTGCCACTCTGGCGAAGAACCTGAGGTCTTTTTCACCATAATTAGTCATCTTGAAACGAGGAAAGTCTAGTTCCCAAGTGACACTAACAGAACCTTTTTTGATTTCATCATCTTTGTCGATAGTAATTTCTGGTTTCCCATTTTCATCATCTTTGAACATATTATCTTTCCAAACACCAGTAAACCGAAGTTTGGTATCAGGGTCTTCTACAACCACTGTAAAAACTTTAGAAAAGATATTAGTTAATTTGGCTCCAAAACCGTTTCGACCACACCCCATCCGTTTCACTTTTTCGTCATAATTATTGGATGACCGGAACTGACCGAAGATGAAAGTTGGAAGCCAACACCACTCTTCCTCAGACATTCCTTCTTTATAATCTCCAACAGTAGTATTTCCGTTATTCTTCATCAGGCTAATTTTCTTAACTGGAATATGGAGACCTTCGTTTTTGATACTCATCTTGTTTTCATCAGCGGTAATAGAAATATCACCAGGGTCAACATTAGCTCGACGAGAAGCATCAACGTTGTCAGCTGCGTTGGAAATAATTTCGAGAAAAACACGTTGAACACCTTGCGGAAGATTCAGTTCAGCTTTCTCAAATTTTTTAGTTTCAAGATTCAGGATATCTGTTTCAAATTTTTGGGGTTTAGTAGAACCAATGTAAGTATCTGGAATTTTATAGACATGATTAATGGCGGAAAGACCGCTGTAATCAGTCAATTTTCGTTCGGTTCGTACTTTCTTATCAGTCATCTTTTTTAATTTTATTCTTCATAAGGTTTTCATTTTTGATTTTGTGGACCCCTATACACAAAAATTCCATTTTAATGTATATTGTACTTAAATTTTCTAATTTATGTGAAATTAGAAAATTACATTCTGTAAGCGTATAAATAGAGATAGTTAAGAAGAATGAACAAAAGAGGCATACCAATAATGATAATGGCTGTTCCGGTAGAGTCAAACTGACCTAAAACAGGATGAGTTGAAATATTTCTATCAGCCGGTTCGGTTTCTCTAGAACTTAAATTCTCTTTGGAGCATAAAATAAAGAAGAGAACAGCAAAGGCAATTAAAGAAAGTACCGAAAAAGAAAAGAGAGCGTGGAAAATTCTTTCTTGAGAAGGAGATAATTTATGAACCATTTTATATATGTAATTTTTTATTCAAATAATTAAATAACTGTATTCAAATAATTAAATAACTGTATTCAAATAATTAAATAACTGTATTCAAATAATTAAATAACTGTATTCAAATAATTTTTAACTTTGTCAAACATTCCTTTATCATCTGTATTAATTCTACGAACATCAGAATACGAATCGTAGGTATCTACTAAAAAATTGAACGGAGCATAGACATTTAAATTACCTCCTCTTGACATTTTTCCTAAGAATCTATCTATATGAGGATATTTACCAAATTTTCTAAAACCTCGAGATTTTTTGGCATTTAACCATTTCAAAACCTTAGTATATGATTTTTCACGATACACTACAAAATGAAGTCCAGAAAAATCACCCACCTTAAATATTGCATTATTCAATCTGACACAGTTATTCATTCCACTAGCTCCTCCTATAAACAAATCCCAATCATGAGGTAATATTTTGAGCAAATCTTGTAATCTGGAAATAGTATCTTCTTTCAATTTTACATCATCTTCCAAAACTAAAATCATATTTAAATTATTCTCAATTGCATAATTGATACATTTACAGTGTGACATCCCTGGTCCAAAAGATTGATTTCCTCTGATAGCGTCAAGAAATTCATACTCAAATTTGAATTTCTTGACTTGCTGTTCCATGATATAATTTCTGTCAGTTCTTTCGACTAAATTAATAATATGAAGTTTCATTTTATTTTACATGACAAATAATAAATTGTTTGATTATATTTGTCGTGAATTTTTCAATTCAATAAAGAACACCGTAATTTTTAATCACACTGAGGTGAAATTCCGAGTCGTTGAACTCATCTCCTCGAAGCTTTTCGGCTGCTTCTTCAAGGTAGTCACCCACCTTCCCGAGCTTGTCCTCTGGGAGGTTCTGGAAGTACCAAGCTTCCCAGTGCTCCGCCTTCACAAAGGCACCTTTGAGAATTTCGTCTCTCGAGGAGTCTTTCTCGGGGATTTTCAATGTGGTAGCCATACACAAAGCTACCATGAATTGGAAAAATCCTCCTCTGGTGCTTCGATTTTTTTCGAGTAGAAAAAGCCTCCCGTAAGGTCCCCAACCAGGCATCGTGACAGAAGATTGATATTCATAATTTTTTTATAAATATCAATTTCGGGGTTACAAATCTCTTACTTTTTGATAAATAAAATAATACAATCTAGTTGGCATAATTATCTCCTTCTGACCAGTCTCATGGATTGCATAAGTTATTTTTTGAAAACCATACTCTTTCATAATTATATCCCATTCAAACCACGAATAATAGTTGTTTTTATCCAAATTATTAAAATCTATTTTTCTTTTCCCTGTAACAGCATTGTTCATCCTCCACCAAGTATGTTCCAAATCTGCTAACATCTTATCAACTATATCAATACAATCATGTTCTTCTATAGCTAAATAACCATCTTTCTTAATAATTCTGTTAAGTTGTCTCAAAGTAAAATCTAATTCAGTTACGTGATGTAAACTAACAAAGGCTGTCACTAAATTGAACATATTATCTTTAAATTCAAAATTCTTACCCTTTCTTATCAATTCATATTTGAATTTTAATCTTTCTCTAGATTTTTCTTGTCCATCAAAAACTTCTTCCATTTCCAAACCATAAACTTCTTCCAAAGATATGTCTAGCTTATTTTTAACACTCATGGTTTTAACCCCGTCACCAAAACCATAATCCAAATAAGTTATCTTCTTAGGTAATTTTATATTTTTCATAACAGATTCCAAGTTTTCTGCCACAATATTAGGTCCAATACATTCCATTCCTCCTTTGTAATAAAAATTCTTCCCTCTATTGTTTTCTCTCAAACTTTTGATAAAATTGAAGACATCTCTATCATCTTTATATTTTCTATTTCTTAATTTGTCAACAACTTTGAAATAATTTCTAGTATTTAACTTTCGACACAAAACTTGACACAATCTAGAAAATATATCTATATTTGATTCTCTAGTACCTAAATTAGAATACTTATCAACTATTTTCATAATTGAGGATATCTGTTGATAAGATTGAGGTTCTTTATAATAGTTCTGAAGCTCTTTGTTTTTGTAAAAATATAACATCTCCTTAATCTTACACTTTTTGTAGGATATACTAACCAAATAATCTTCCACTTCTTTCTTTGTGAATTCAAATCTACTCATAATTTTTATTATGAGTATTATTCTCATTTCTTTCTTTTCTTTATCTTCTTCTCATTTCTTTTAAATTAATTTGGAGACCTTACGGTAGGATTTACGAACACTCTCAGTAGAATCTTTGGTAAATAGCTGGTAACTCTCGCTGGAAAAACCTGCCATCCCAGCATCCATATAAAACAAATTTTCGTAACCTCTTTCAGCTAGCTTGATAATCAGTTCTCTACTAGCAGTGCAAGTTTCACTGGCACAATAAACAACCAGAGGAGTTCCTTTTTTTATTTCTTTTGGAATTCTAATAGTTTTTGCTTTGTAATCCATAGTGACATGTTTTAAATCTTTGTGTTTATCAATATCAGCAAGTGAAGGGTGTTTCTTCCCCAAAGCATAAACCATATAGAATTCTCCGTTTTTCCAGTTCCTTTTAACATATTCAGGTGTGACATAGACTCCACCACTTTTGAGTTTTTTGGTTTCCATCATATCCGAGTGAGAAGGGATAGCAAGTATGGTATGAAAAGAACCTTTTTCCCATTCTCCGTCATCTCCTTGAACCACAAAATGGATATGTTTGGCCCAAATAGTTCCACCCTCTTTGTAACATTGAGGAGAAGCTATTTTCATCACAATAACTCCATTTTTATCAACTCTAGTGCACCCGTGATTTTTAAAAACTTTACCTTTTCCTCGGTTATAAGCTTCCTTGGCAGAGACAATCTTATGGGCTTCTCCGAGTTTTTTGGGTCTAGCAGCCCAAAATAAAACTTTACGACCAGATTTAAATTTATCTTGTTTTAATCTTAATTCGATATCTGAGTTTTCTGGGTGGTGAATTCTACAAGTTTTGGGTGATTCTTTAATAGGGACGGGTTCTAAGCATTCTCTCTTAATCCAAGTAGCCTCGCTTGGATCACACCCATGGCTAAAAATTATCATATTATCTCGACATGTATGACATAGTTTCATCTTTTATTTATTCTTTTCTTTCAAATAAAGAAAAAAAAACAAATTTTAATGAAAAACATATAAAAATGGTACATAGATGGCAGCTCGGTGTTTCGTGCGGTATCCTAACAGCTGTTTGGACTAATCTTTATGTCAATTATACTAGATTACAAATAGCAAAAGTTAAAAAGGAAGATAAATAAAAGATGAATACCGATGATACCAAGAAAACGGTTAATCAAAATAAGGGCAATAAAAAACAAGTAAATAAATTATTAAATGTCTTGGAGAGGAGAAAACCTCAACTAAATAATTTGATAATGAGATTTATCTTGGTTATTCTTCTTATGATTGTTTTCTTTATTAGTCTTGATTTGTATTTATACAATTATAAACCTATTGTTTTATCTAAATTTCAATATTCCTATTATAAAAAAGGGGAGAATGTTCCTCCTGGAATTACTTCCAGTGGAAATAAAGGTTCTGGGACAGGGAAAGGTTTCGTAGTAGCCGAAAAATTGGGAAAATGTGTTGCGGGTTTTTGTGCTTTAGAAAAATCAACTGGGTTAAAAAGATGTCCAGATGGAAATTATCAATTAGTTTACAATACCGAATTGGAAGTCTGTACAAGAAAAGAATTCTGTGATGACGATTTTTTAAGTTATGCTGTTCTAAACAACGGGACTACCAATAAAGACGGGAAATGCGATCCAGGGGTCCCTTGCCGGTGCACTTTTGAAAAGAAATGTAACACCGGTATCATTTCTCCGTTTGAAGTGGTTTTTGGTTCTAATTTTGACCCGTCTCAGAATAATTTTTCTATAGGTCAATTTCCAAATTATGACACACAATATGGGTATGAAGCTATCGAACTTTCGTCTCCTTCTACTGATTTTTGTGATATCAATCCTGCATTTACTTCGAGATTAATTAACGGGTGTGATTTTCAAAATTCTGTCAGAGATAAATTGGATTGTCAAAATATTTCTTCTGTCATTCCTGTTTCTAGTTCACCCGGAGCTTCATCCATAGCAGGAAGATTAGTAGACGGAAAAAATATAAATGTGGGAAACAGAGATTTTATCTCGTATAAATATGTTAATAATGAAACCAAGGAGGGAAAATATTTATTAGATAGTCTTTCCGATAAAGGATATTTAGAGTTTTCTAATGAAAACGATAATACAGACCCGAATAAAATAAGAGAGTTGATTTATTATGACAAGATAAATAAAGATGCTTCAAACACGATAACTATTTCAGGTATCGTTCACTTAGAAAGCAGCCCTTCTACCTTATCGTACGGGACTCTTGGTTTTGGTTTGAGTTGGTCATCTGCTGTTAGACAAGCCCAAACAGGGGTTATAGAAGGCGTATGTACAACAATAGCTGCTTACGAACTTGAAAATGTCAACTGTTTTGTTGCTTCCGATGGACCTAATTATAAAAATATGTTGTTATGCACTCAGAAGGAAAGTCAGCCATGTAAACAAGGGACTCTTGCTTATAATTTTGACAAAATTAGGGGAACAAATACAACAACTAATGGTTCTTTGACAGATGAAGCTTTTTCTAGAAATTTCTGTCAACAGAGAAGTAATTCCAATCCAACCCAATCTACTAATAATTATCTTCAAGACCCTGCTTTCTACACTATGTCGTGTTATTTGGGAAACGGTTGTAATGATACTAAACTAGTTTTAAATAACGAAAAAGGATTAAAAGCAGCAGCTGGAAAATATTATCCAGATGTAGATGTCGACGGAATCAAAGGACAATGGGATGTGATAACAAGCAGTTACCCTATTCTTAATTTATCTAATTTACCAGAAGGTAGTTTGATAAACGAAGAAAGTATAGAACCTGGAGATTTTTGGTCAGTCAAATCTTCTTCAGAAGTTTTAGCATGTAACAAGAAAAGCAAATCCGGGACCAGCACAATATTTGTCGGAAGTTTATTGTCGTTGAATTCGTATATTAGCATCGGTGGTAGTATTAATCAAAATGTAAGACCTGGAATTTGTGTGACAGTGAATGGTTCTACCAATGGATATAGTGTAGTTAATTGTAAATATAATAGTGATAATCAATTTACTATAGGGGTGTCTCCAAATTTAATAGTTGATATTCCTAAAAATAATCCAATCCAAGTTAATCCAATAGATATGACTTCTAGAAACGGGTTTGTATATTATGGGATAATTACCAGACCGGTAAATCAAGCAGGTAATGGTTTAGAAGGGATAAAAGATACACAGAAGTTGAGACTTTCTGATATTAACGGGAATAATATTTCTTCAACTATAGAGGAAGATTTCAACATAGTTATTTTCAAACAATTTTCTTTTTCTGGTGGTAACTATAATACTATTATTTATGATGATAATAATGTTAAAAGAAGAGTTTACTCAGGTTCATCTACCTCTCCTATTTTAGGTAAAGCTAGTTTTGGTTCGAAAGGTACTGCTCCTTTGATACCCCCGCAGAATATTTCCAATATCTTTTTAAATCAGGCTGATATAGGAACTGCGGAATTAACAAATACAGCTTCTAGTTTTCAAGGTGTTAACGAGCCTTTTAAAATCCCCATGAGTATGTATTACCCTGTTTGGAATCCTGTTACTTTTCAACAAGAATGTATCAAATGTAAACCCAATTTAGTTGCCTATCCGGAATTAGGGCTTCAAGAAAATATTGAAAGAATAATTATCCAATATTCTGGCAGAGATTTTCTTAATTATGAATATGATGTCTTTGGAGATAGTTTTGTCTTTACTAGTGTTTCTGAATTAGATGGAACCAAAATAAATACTACTCGAGTTTTTAATTTGACAGAACCTAATCCAAATTTACAAGTAGGTGATTATGTAATGGGTTTTGATTTACAGTTCCCAGTCCAGGTTTTCAGTAATACAGGAACTAGTGCTGGTTATAAACCGGATTATGGTAAGGAGTTGACAGTGATACCTCAATTAACTTATTCTGGTCAAACTAATCCTAAACAGATATATGGTTTTGAAGAAAGTGAAAACACAGATTTTGTGATACCGGCTAATACTAATAATAGAAATAGTGTAACTGTCACTGATAACGGAAGATTGTATATTAAAATAGATGCTAGTGGAAGTAATTTCATAATAGACACTTCCAGCAACGCCAGCGGATACAGTTTTGGGAAAGTTTACAGGCCTTCTGCTTCCAAAAATGACTCTACTTATAACGGTTTTGGTTTTTATTTAACTCCTATTACAAGTATAACAGCTATTTCTAAAGACAAGAAAACTATTACTACAGATGTTCAAGTTTCTTCTACTCTGGGTATAACATCTGCTAAATATTCAAAATATTTACAATTCTGTAGAATTGGAGATGGGTTAGAAATAGATTTGGTTCAAGATTTGGGATTTAACGACCCTACTACAGGAACAGGTGCTGAGATTAAAATTAATAAAATTTCTGATGGAAGAATTACAAACATCGTTGTTGCGGACGGAGGAAAGAACTTTTTACCAAATACTCTTCCTATTGTCGCAGTTGGTAATTATGATTATTATATTACTTAAATTATAGTATTTTCAAATACTATAATTAAGATTTAAAAAGTAGATTAATAAAATGATAGCTAGTTATTTTTTTACTGTTATAGCTTATATTTTACTATTTTCTATTGTAGTATTAAATTTTTTGGCTCAAAAAAAATATAAAGAGAGTAAAATTATTTATGTCGAAAATCCTGCACCTGTATGTATCTTCAGTGATAATCTCCCTTCTGTAAATCAAAGTTCTCTAAATCAATGTAAAGACAAATCAGGAAAAATAATAGACGATTATTTTACTTTTACAGAAGGTGGAATAAAATTTGTGGTGACTGACAAAAATCAAACATTTTATATGAAAATATGTAATCAATACTGTGGACCTAAAAATAGATTAACTAACGGGAATTGTAAAAATCCTTCCAGTAATTATCAAGAATGTATCAAATTACTACAACCTCCAAAAAACTGTAAAAATCCTGCTCAAGCTCTTTTTGTAGATGTTAAAGGAAATCCGTATTTTGCGTCAGATATTTTTCCATCTAAATCTTTAGGGTGTGTTGCAGATTAAAGACTTTCTAATCTAACTTTCATAGTATTCTCTTCTAAAATAATTGGGACGGACCGAGATTTCAAATTTTTGTTATTCTTTTGAAGTCTTTCAAAATTACCTAAAAATTTCTTATAATCTAAATCATCAATAGTTTCTGTTATTTCATTGTTAAGTTGACACAAGAAATTATAAATTTGTATCCTTCTAGGGTATTTATCTATTGTATAATTGACAGCTTTCATAGTATCTATAATAGTTTGGAAATCAGTAAATTCTCCGCCCCCGACAATGAAAATCATATCTATATTTTTAGGAATCAAGACATCGGTTAAAATAAAATCTGTCATTACTAAACAAGGACCTCTCTCTGGCAAACTTTGAATCTTAATTCTTTTAGATTCAAAGTTCTCTGTGCTAAACAAAACAGTTGGTTTGATAATTGTCTTTTTGAGAAGAGAATACATATAACTGAAAGACTCTAACCCATAAGGTCCTGGCATCATTTTGACCAAAATTCTAGAATCAGCGTTGCCTAAAATACGAGTTAGTAAATTTCTAAACTTAGGAGACCTTTTCAAACATTCATTAAGAGTAACTCCTGGGTTAGCTAAACTTTCCAATCCTCTCAAATTAACATTTAAAATTTTCTTCCCGATGTTTATCACATCTTCTTGGTCGGTCATACTTGCATAACTTTCTTTGATACCAACATCTGGTTTGACATAATATTTTGCAAGTTCGTTTTTGTAATAATCCAAATGGTCTTCTTCTGTAATAACAGAAATATCTCTAACAGGTGTAAGATTAACATCAAAACTAGCAAATTCTGGATATAAATAACTCATGTCATTGGAAACATTTTCCACCACAACCAAATCTTCTTTTGTAATTAAACCATCTGCTAAAATTAAAAAGTAATTCTTAGGAACTCCTTTTAATACATCTGCAGCAAAAACATTAAATGTTTTGATGTCTCTGATAATTAATAAAGCTCCTTCCACTCCAGCATTAACTTCTAACAGTTCATTAAAAGATTTATAATCCCTTTTATTGACTTGCTCTTCCCATCCAAAAATGAAGATTCTGGTGAACCTACCTTGAGATTCTGAGGACAGATATTTATAAATTTGAGATTCTAAATCTAATTTTCTAACTGTTAACGGAACTGTCAAAACACAAACTCTGACTTGTTGGATGTATTGGGATAATTTTTGGGTTTCCACAATTAATTCTCCGATGGTCTCTAATTTTTTACCAAATTTTTTCGGAGCAGACTCTATCTTTTTAGAAATAGTGTAATTTTTATCGGTAAACATATCCGTATCTCTGTCTGGAAGTATACCTCCGATATCTTTTTTGAGTTTTAATTCTTTGGCGTCGTCGTAATTTTCATCCAGGCGAGGCAATTTAATAGTTTCTCCTGACTCTTTTAACAAGATATCTGCTGTTTCTTTTTCTTTGTCAGGGAGTTCAAAAGATTTTAATATTTTCTGGATGACTTGGTCTCTGTCATCTTCACCGATACCAAGTTTTTCTAATTTTTCATCTGTGTCTAAAATTACTTTTTCTGGGTCTTCATTTTTGACTATCCTTTCAATAGCATCATCATAAAGTTGTTGTGTTTTTAAATAATTAACAGAAAGATTTTTATCATCTTTGGGTAATTTCAAAAAAACATCACCAGTTTCTTCTTTAATTTTTTGTTGAATTACACCGGCATCTAATTTGTATCTTTCAATTCGTGGTCCCAAATCTTTCATAACATCTTCTATATTTTTTCCCAGTAAAAATTCTCTAGCCCCGTCCTCTATGATTTCATTTTTTCTTTCTTGCCCAATTTTCGCCATTTTATATTAAATTATATTTAATATAACGCAAATTAATCATATTCAGAAGTCCTGACTTTTGTCCTGAGACGGATATCAAGACCAACCCCGTTCATCAAATGAATCAGGAGTTTAAACACATAAGGAATAGTCAAAACACCCGGTTTAGAATTATCACACAAAGTGCAAATCTTATTGTTAATAATAATTCCACAATTTTGACAAACCACAATCTTAAATTCGTCAGAAACTTTCATCATTCTTTCTTCAATGATTCCAGAAACTCCGTGAGCCACAAAAGAGTCTTTTTCCATTTCTCCGATTTTCTGACCACCTCTTTGAGCCCTTCCACCCTTTGGTTGATGGGTTAACAAAGACCTGACACCGCTGGACCTCATCTGGATTTTATCCAAAACATGGTGCCTCAAAACTTGTTCATAAATCGGAACCAAACAAACTTTGTTGAGTAATTTAGTTCCATCAGAAAATTCAAAATCTTCATAACCATATTCGTCAAGACCATTTTCTTTCAAAACACGACTTGCTTTGTCAGTATCAATGTCTCGGAAAGCAGAAACATCCACTCTGGTTCCGTGGTAAAGAGCAGCTTTGGTTATCAGACCTTCCAAAAGCAGACCAACTGTTTGACGAGACGGAAAACCAAGAGGGTTAAAAATAATATCCGGAGAAATTCCTTTGTTGGGACCCGAGGAAACACGAATCATGTTCTCTCGTTTTTCCACTCGACCAATAGTTCCTTTCTGGGCATACCGAATAGCCAACTTATCTCCCGCTTGATACTTTCGTTGTTTCCGAAGTTTGATTTTAATATAAATACTTCCTTGGTCTTTTTCTTTGGTGAAAATAATTCGGTCAACAAAACCTTCTTCACCCAAACCACACATATACGATTTGTTAGTGATAATTCCTGTTTTAGTATTTTTCAAAATAATTCCAATCAAACAATCTCCTTCCCTAACGTAAGTGTCTAATTTAGGCATTCCATTTTCCAAAATATGCTCGTATTTTTCGGAAGATTCATTTTTCCGAGGAGGTGGTTTTTGAAAATATTCTCTTTCTCCGATGTTTGAACCAGGCTGAATATAATGAACCATAATATATTTGAAATAATTTAGATTTCCGGAATTAACAAAATCTTCTGACAGAATAACTGAGTCTTCTTGATTGTCTGGTTCTGTCAAAAAGGCAATCATAGCTGTTTGACCAGTGGGCAAGATGTCCATTTTGGGAAGAAAGTAACCATCAGTTTCACAAATAGTTCTGGTTCCCCTGTAAAGACGTTTGAAACCTTCTCGACGACCATAGAATTTGTCATGATAATTAATATTGAAATAACCAAGAGCTTGTTTGGCCATAGATGCCTGGAAAGTATTACGAGCACCCATCTGTTTATTAGACATTGGACAAATCATCCCAGGGATTCCAAAAAACTGATTAGGGTCAATGTTACAATGAGTGTAATTTTTCATTCTGATAGCTTCTTCTTTTTCATACACATCTTCCATCTCTTCAATCTCACGAAGAATTTTATAGAAATTATCAACACTATAACAAATGAGAGTATCTTCATCATCTGTTTCTCGTGCACTCAAAAATTCAATCGCTCCAGAACCAATCAATTCGTCGTAAGACATTTCCCAACCATCAATTTCTTCAATAATTAGTTCTTTAGTTACTTGGTTGACAACCAGATAAGGAGAGGTGGCTCTTGAGGAATCTGTATAAATTTGAAGAGAGTTCAAAATTTTGTCATGATAGATTTCCACATCAATCGGAATCTTGTTACGTCTCTTGGCATCCAGGAGCTTGTTTTTAACACCTATATTACAGTAGACAACTTCGATATTTTTTTCTTTGAAATCAACAAATTTACCATTCAGCATCAAAATTATATCACAAAATTCTCCGTTAACTTTTTGATTCATATTTCCAATATCTTCTTTGATATAATTAAGAGGAATATTTTCATCTGTTTCTAAAGAAACTCGACAAGTAGAAGAAAAGAATTTAACAAGTGAAATTCTGGTGCTTTCTGGAGTCTCAGTCAGACAGTGCTTGTCTCGTTGAGAAGGTTGAATTTCACGAATTTTAATCTTAGTATCTCTTTGGGAAATCTGATTGTTGTTCTTAGCAGAGATAGACCACAAATTTAGAGGGGTGTCTCTCTTAGTAGATTCTGCCACATTTTCACGATGACGAGCATAAGTTTTGGTCCCCCAAGAAGTTCCATTGAAAGAACCAGTAAAATCACGTTTCAAGTGAGCAGGAGCTTTTGAACGAATAGTGGTTCCAAAAACAGAGTAATCTGGGTTAGTAGAATATTTCTCAATATCCCTTTTGCAAGACATCATCAAAGAGTTCAAAATACTTCCTAGCAGGATTTTAATATTGGAACCAGCTGTGTCAAATCTTTTATTGACCCAAGAATCTCTTAGGTCTTCACTAGTAATGTTTAGAACTGTCAAAGAGAATTTAATCATCATATAACCGACAAGATTCAATTTTAACGAAGAAGATTCTTCTCCAACAATATTTGGAAAAAGATTTTCCAACATTGAATATCTGAACTCTTGGACAAGTTCATCTCTCTTACCAATGGCAAATTTCCTGTTTCTCTTCCGACACAAATATTTAACATAATCTCCAATATTCTTCATTTTAACAACAGAACTGTTGATAACGTTGAGACACCTTCTCCTGTATCTGTCAGGGATAAATTTAAGAACGTATTTTTCAATAGCTTCCTCTGGCTCCAACCCTTCCAAAATCTTGAAAAGAATAAAAACTGGAATATTTTTATCAACATTATATTGGTTGTTTTTGCTTCCCATATCATTAACTTTGATAGTTGCCCATTTTTTTCCCAACTTCATTTTGAAAACCTTAGAACCATTACTAGCATATTTAGTAGATACGTAATCAAGAATCAGTTTACCTGTTTTGGTATCAGTGTAAATAATTGGAATAGACATCCTCTTCTTGTCTTGAGTAATAACAGAACGTTCGGTTTTCAAAATAAAATATCCAAACGGGTCGGTGATACATTCTTTTAACTTAATAAGTTCTTCTTCTGTTTTTCCGTAAAGATTACATAACTTACTTCCAAGCATAATCGGGATATATCCCAGGTCCAGTTCAGTTTTAATTTCTTCTCCTGTCTTTTTGATAGTAACGCATTCTAGAGAAATTCTTCCTTGATATGGATAGTTATTATCCCTGCAATACTGAGGGTATAGAATTTCTTCTTTTCCATTAATCATGATAACAGGTTTATTAATTTTTGGATTTTTAAAAACAACTTTGGTCCCGTCAGGTGCTGTAAAAGATTGGTTTTCAATCTGACTAATAAAAATATTTTCATGCCAGTCGTCAAAACTACTGATGAGAGGCCCAGAACCTGCCAGTTGTTTTGCCATCATTCTGAAAAGTTTAGTAGATTTGGTTTTTGGATATTCCTCCATAGGGGACAAAAGTTGATAGTCTTCCACATACCTTTCCAAAAATGTTCCAGGATTACTCATTTTTAAATGTAATTAAAGATTTTAAGATTCATTTTTATTTTTAGGTGATACTTAGAATTTGGTATTCTAAGTATTAAAAAGTGAGCTGATGAATATCTAGAGATTTATGAGCACTTGTAAAAGAGTAAATACAATCCCCGTGAGTAATCGTATCGTCGTCTTTGTTGTAGTATACGGTAGTTCTGACACCGTCCTTCTCGGAAACAACTCTTTCATCCTTTTCTGTCGGAATCAAATCAATCAAATCAGCTAGAGTGTTAAAAATTTTATTGTCAATGTCTTTATCTTCAAAGAGAGGAGCGGTCACACTGATTTCAGTGGGTTTGGCTTCTCCTCTGAAAATTTTTTGTAGAACAGAAGTCAAATCTTTTTGTGAATCTAGTTTAAAAATCCAACCAGACCCGACGGAAAGACGTGGATTGAACCTTCCCCCAATTTCTTTGAAGTATTTGGCAAAGCGTTTTCCGAAAACTTCATCAGAGACCATAGCGATGCTTTTAGCTGAATAGTGATACAGTTTAACATTGTGGATTGTTTCTTCTACTTTAAAATCTTTATTCCAGTAAGGTTTGAGTTCTTCTTTAGTTTCTGACATTTTATTTGTTTTCCTATTATATAATTTTTCATTTCTATATCTGGTTTATGACAAATGATTTTTAAAATATATTAAAATATATTAAATAAACACCAAGATGGAAAAAGACAGTGCAGTTGTGTTTGTTTTAAATTCCCTAGACGGAATTTGTGACAGTGAAAAACATTTAATTACACCTGAGAAAATAAACAAGATGATGAGTTGTCGTTCTTGTGAAGGGAAAAGAGGAGAAGCAGTAACTAGTGCCTTGATAGAAGGGGAGTTTTATAATTTGTGCAATGTATGTTCTAAAAAAATATGCAACATGTGTTCTTATAAAAGTAGCTTCAAAAAAATTTCTTTCTTTCCTCTTAACAAAAAATAATTATATATTTGTATATAATTATGTAGTTGGAATTCTGACAAATAATTTATAAAATTTTACTTAATTCTTCTACAGTGTCTGTTGTAGACGTGACAAAACAATCCGGGTAGAAAGAATGAAAACAAGCTTTGATACTTGATACAAAAAATTTTACAGAAAATTCACATGACCTGGCAAAATGGCCGCAATATGACATTTTGACATCTTTCAGATGTTGAAACATATTATATTTTTAACATTACTTCTTTTTATCTTTTTTGAGATTTCTTCTTCTGAGATTTCTTATTATCTTTCTTCTTCTGAGATTTCTTATTATCTTTCTTCTTCTGAGATTTCTTATTATCTTTCTTCTTCTGAGATTTCTTATTATCTTTCTTCTTCTGAGATTTCTTCTTCTTCTCTTCTTCTCTTATAATTTCTAATTTCTTCACCTGTTTTTTGATTATACTCTTAGCAATTCTCTTGCTTCCTCTTTTAGAATTTCTAGAAACAGGTATTAAAGGAACTAATCTTCTACCACTCTTTCTCTTATCAAATTCAATATCATACCCGAATAATTTATTCAAAATATCTATCTGTTTTTTACTTATTCTGTTACACAAATCAAAACTTCTTCCAGAAGGAGTATTAGATAAAGATATATAAAAAATATAATGGTTATCAGAATTTAATATACTATTTTGATTTATCTTAGCAACAGATTTGGTTTTTGGAAACCAGTTTTTAAATTGAGATTTCTTATCTCTAAAATTTATCTTTCTAGCAATATTAATATAATACCCGCTAATAATAGAAAATAACATGTTATTAAATGTATCATATCTCTTAACATTGACATCTCTGTAATCTTCTAAAAATCTAGTGTTTCTCCAAATTTTAAGATGGTCTCTTCTAATATCAGAAAGAGCATAATAATTTAAAAAATTTCTATCACAGTATTCTCTCAAAAGATTACTAGTCATCTTCTTGACATTAAAATAATACATCTTATAAATTTTAAGAAGAGTGAATAAATCTCCAAATTCATGAGAATATGATTTTATTTTTGTTTTCAAGATACTTGCTTCTCCTTTGTCACCAGGATTAATTTGTTTCAAAAGTTTTTTGATTTCTATGTCCTTATAATTCAAAATAGCAACCAGAGCACAAATTTCAAAATCACAATTGTAGTCATAAGCACTTACTAACATACTTGCCATTTGAACATCTCCTGAGACATCTTTAATGACTAGAGAAACTTTTTGTCCTTTTTCTGTTAACACGGCTGTTTTACTTTCACTGGACAATATTTTTAACGATGCCAATATCTTAATCCCAGAATCTAGAAGTCTTTTAGGAGGAGGTTCAATAAATTCATTTATATACTCTAAAGCATCTCCTAAATTATTAATATCTGTCTTTTTCATAACACTTAAAATAAGACCTTCAGTCCTTTCTTTTCTAATTTCGAGAACAGGGTCGTCGTCAAAATTTTCAAATTCTTCTTTAGTATACATTCGATAACATTCTCCTGGAGCTGTTCTCCCAACTCTCCCTTTTCTCTGGATGGCTGCTGCTTTAGAAATTCTCTCTGGTTTTAAAAATTCTTCGATTCTATCCGGATCATATCCAGAAGAAAAGGAATAACCGTTATCCATGACAAAAACAGCTCCAACGATAGTAATAGAAGACTCGATTAAATCTGTTCCTACCACAACTTTTCTGTCATACGGACCCCCTGGTTGGTCTTTGTAAAGTGTCATATCTTCTGCTATTTTTTTGGTCTCTCTGCTAGATTTCGATGCGAGGGGGACACATAAAATTTTTTCTGATTTGACACTTTTTAATAATTTACTCAGCTCATCACATGTTTTTCTATTGTCTCCTAAAGAATTACCAAAACAAATAATATCTCCTTTTTTCTTCTTATCAACTATCTCTCTGATAATAGTCTCGGCTATTTTTTTAGGAACTAATTTATCAGGAATCGGGGAATCTAAATATATTTCCTTAACAGGTTTGTTTGTAATAGCCGGTAAATTGATACTTTTTGGGTTAAATTCTTTGTAATACTCGCCGAATAAATTTCCTGGAAGAGTAGCACTCATTACAATTAATCTTAAATTAGGATTGAGTTTCAATGCTTTTTTCATCTGTAGAAGAATGGTGTCGATTCTGACATTCCTTTCATGAGCTTCGTCAATAATAACAATATCATAATCTGTCCCTGCCGGGTTGTTGTCCAAAACTTGAACAACAGACCCGTCTGTAGAGAAAAGTAGATTAGTTTCTGGAAGTTTACTAGGTTTACCATTTTCTAATCTCGACCCTCTGTATTGATATCCCACTTGTTTACCAAGTTCTACATCCAGACACAAAGCAGCGTATCTGGCATTTTTTTCTGTAGGAACTTGTTTTGGATTAGTAACAACCACTTTTCCTTTGTAATCTAAAGCGTGGAGAGCGTATTTAGGAACTAAGACAGATTTACCGTTACCTGTCCCTGCTTCCAAAATCAATACTCTGTTTTCAATAATATCTTTAATGATATCAGAAGGAGGATGTCTTGGATTTGTATACATCGGAAGATTGGACCATCCGTCATTTCCATCAGGTCCTCTAGAAAAAATCTTATAATCATCAGTATATTCTTCTTCTGTAAAGGGATTTGGTTTTTCCCCGTCCGGGTCTAAAATTCCAATTCTTTTAAGTCTCATCTTTTATTAACCAAAAATTTAACTTTCCTTTTTGGTATTCAATCCAAATCTAAATTAATCTCTTCTTCATCTAAGTCGTCGTCCCAAACTCTTTTACCGATAGAAATCTCATTATTATATGTTTTCAATTTAAATAATTCTAAATCAGATAACCTTTCCTTGATGTTAGATAAATTATTTTCTAGAAGAGATATCTTATTCTTCAACGAACAATAGTTACTGGTTAAGTTATATGTTATCAAACTAGCAATCATAATTCCAGCATATAATTCTCTTCTATCCATCTTTTAAATAGTTATCTATTTTAAGTTGTGTGTTTATATAGATTAAAATTGATAATTAAAAAAAAAGTAGGTATTTCAAGACTCTGTCATGTCTGGCGAATGTTCTCCAGGTTATCAGATTTCCAATGCTGTGGCGGCGTGCAACTTTCCTGAGTTCAGGGAACTCTGCAATAAGTTCCCTGAAGTGGCGACAGAATTTGCTCGACAGGGTTCGGAGATATCGTTCAAGAATGGTGGTAGCGAAAGAGGCTTCTGGAACTACTCGTTCTATGCATCTCCTCCTCTTTTGCTTGTCGCAAGGGCATCAGCAGAGCATCCCGATAAGGGTGGAGAAGCTTGGGAGATCTTCCAGATTCTGTTGGTTCTTGGGGCCAACGAGGACTACCTTGACTACTACGGAAACACGCTGGAGTCATGGTTCGTGAACCCTGACAAGAAGAAATGTGTCCCCTCATGTCTCAGGGAAAAGATCGAGGAGTTCCTTGCGGCAGAGGACAAGAAGACCTACATCTCTGAGGTCAGAGCACGCCTGGATTTCAAACTTTGAATCCGAGGATTTAAAATTAACTTACCTTAAATATTATTAAACGATATATAGAATAAAAAGAATATAAAATGGATTTAAGTAATGGAAATAGCTTTCCGTTAGACTCTCTGAAAATAAAGAGAGTGACAGAGAAAGATTTAAAACATAAAAATTTTGATAAGGAAAAATATTTTTATATTCACCAAAATGATAAAGAAATCCCATACGACTATAATAAAATTTTGGTAAATGTTCATTGGGGTCAGTTAAAACTTTTCATGTCAGAATTTTTTACTTTCATCTATCATTTAGATAATTCTGACGTTAAAGATATTCTCTATATCGGAGCTGCTCCAGGAGACCATATTTATGTTCTAGCACAACTCTTTGACGAATATCATTATCATCTTTATGATACCCAAAAATTTGACCCAAGGTTAAAAGAATTAACTAACGTTACCATCTATAAAAAATATTTTGATGATGTCGATTTGGAAAAATGGAAAAAGAAAGATAGTTGTGTCTTAATTAGTGATATCAGAACACTGTCATATAACCCAGGAGGAATGACTAAAAATTCTAAAAAGGTTAATGAAGATGCTGTTTGGTCTGATATGAAACTGCAACAAAAATGGGTGGAGCATTTAAAACCTGTTATTTCGTTACTAAAATTTAGATTACCATTTGCATATGATTTTATTTTACTCGAAGGGAAGGAAAGGAATTATTTAAACGGGATGGTTTTGAGACAAATTTACAACAAACCAACTTCCAGCGAAACAAGATTGTTGGTCACAGGAGTTGATTATAAAGATTGGGATATTTTGAGTTATGAAAGAAAATTAGCATTTCATAATTCTAAAGTGAGAACTCTTAATTTTATTAATCCGTTGAAAGGAGACGAATCCATGATTTACAAAGATAAAGGTCTGTTAAATGACTTTGATTCTACATATTTTTGTGTTTTGGTAATGGATTTTTTGAAGAGTATCGGTGAAGAACCCGGAGAGGAAAATGTCAGAGATATTATTGATTTCATTGTTGATAACATGTCTTCTAAAGGTTCTAATTTATTATCCAAAAGAGCAGGATTTTAATTTCTCATAATTATGAGAAATTATCTAGTGGGTGTTGTCATTGCTACATCTGTTAAAATTTTATCTCCATATTCTTGAGGCTGTACGGTTTGTTGTTCTGAAGAAGGAGCAGAGGATAACATATTCATGATTTGATTTTTACTTGATGGATTTTCTTGGATATATTTTTCCACATCTTGGATGGAAATAACTTTCTTTTTTCTAAACATCATAGAATAGATAAGATACCCTAAAATTACGATACCTAACAGTGACCCAAAAACGATAGCCAGAATATCTCCGGTTGATAATGTCATTTTAGATATATAATATTTTTAAATTTATGTGTTGAAAAGAATGGTATCCGAAGATATCATTCCAAGTTTACTTTTTCGGAACAGTTGCACCAAAGGCCGTAAATATCAAAGGACATGGCCTTGATGTCCGCATTTTGGAGACAAAAAGAGCAAGTTACCTCCATCGTGAAAAATTGTATTTATCCTACTTTTTTTAATTTATCACTTTTGAGGAATCCAATATCTAATAATTATTAGATATCATACAATAGAATCCAAAGTTTTGGTCAACCATTCATAACTTTCGCCATCCTCTGACATAAACCAATCCGGAAATTTAATATCTTGATTCTTTAATTTTCCCATAATCCCGTATCTGTAAATAGCATAATCTGTCAGAAAATATCCTCTATTCCACATTTTTCTCACTTTCTTTTCCAAAATTCTAACATCTCCATCCACAAAAATATCTTTTTCTAAAACTACATCTATATCAGAATTCTTGATACACAAAGAATAAATAAAATCTATCTTTTCGTCAAAATGAATACTAATATCTACATCAATATTAACCTTACTTCTGTCAAAACGAATACTTTTCTTTTTTAATTGTAATAAATCGTTACAGATATTATAACAATGTAATTTTTTATTTTCCAAAGTTTCGATATCTATAATATTTCCTTTCTGTGTTAAAAATCCTTTATTATCCATAGTAATTAATTCTCCTGTTTCCATTTTAACAATATTTGTTAAGTAATACAAAGTTCTGTCACCCAAATCATAAAATTTAATTTCATCTTTAGTAAATAATTTTAAATACTCTTCTCTTGTTGTTTTCAAATCTATCTGAGAAGAGAAATCTGTAGAAGAAAGATAACAAATATTATATTTTTGATGATGAAAAATCATCATTCCGTGTATTCCATTTTTGGATAACATAATATTGAAAGATATAGCTTCTTCTATATTCTTAATTTTTTTGATTTTTAAATTATCTTTCTTCTGTATGTCACAAATTTTGTGATAAGTAGAATTACTGAATGTTTCAAAGTAATCCAAATGTTCTATATTTTTGAGTAATTTTTTTAAAGAAAGATTAGGGAAATTATATTTTCTTCCATTTTCTATCAAAGATTCTAATAAGTAATATTTAGAAGCAATAGTGTTATTAGTATATGGAAATTTCATTAAATTACTTTGTTTCATTCTTTCTAAATTTACAGAATCATACTTTTCAGAAAATAAAAAATAGTTAGTTTCACATATACCGTCTAAAATTTTGTAAACATCACAGACATCATAAAATTCTGCGTGTTTTAAATTTTTCAGATTGAGGATTAAGTCTACTTCTTGAATATCATCATAATAACCAACTCCGGAATCCAAAATAGAATTAACTTTGTTAATTAAATTTCTTTTTTCTTCTCCCGTCTTTTGATACTTGCAATACATAAAAGAACCTCTAAGCATGGTAAATATTTTTTCTCCAAAAAGTAATTTCATATAATTATTATGTTGTTTGTCACAAGAAATATAAATATCTTTATCATGGAACATATCTAAAAATTTTAAAAACAACAATTTTTCTTTAGTATCTAATTTAATAATATTATTTTCATTTACAAAATTTAAAACAACAGTATTGTTATAAAAATTAACATATTTCTCTATATGAGATTTTTCCACTCTAGTCAAACAGTGGAGTAATTTTAATCTAATATCGTCCATGATATCAGAATCCCTATCTTTGTCAATTACAAATTCTAATTTATCATTCTCCATTTTATCTTTTGTATTCTTCTATATTTTATATATTTTGTTAAGTTACCTTGTAAATAAAAATTGAAAATTAAATGATTAAATTATTATTATAATTATCATGCTACAACAAAAGGAAGTTGAAGTCGAGAGTTTGCTCGAAAAATTACCATCCTGTAGGCTGAAACCTCTGTATTGTCCGGTAGACCCGGAAAATGAACCAAAACTTTACAGGAAACAAGATTTTAATCATCCTATTGTTATCAAAAATACTGCAGGTGAAATAGAGAAAGTAAGAGAAGAAGGTAAATGGTTTTTTCTTCTTCAATTTCTTCCACTTGAATTATGG
>Ga0080013_1000676_pt1 | contig 47374 bp, 48 predicted proteins | sample ETNvirenome_6_85_FD_69236 | JGI IMG/M metagenome (GOLD analysis project Ga0080013, IMG submission 69236) | Marine viral communities from the Pacific Ocean - ETNP_6_85 (SPADES assembly) (version 2) | ecosystem: Environmental > Aquatic > Marine > Oceanic | place: Pacific Ocean | collected 2013-06-19
ATACAACACTGGTTGCCGCCGACAGTGGCAAAGTTATTTTGATGGGACAAAACGGGGTAGATATTACATTGCCCGCTGCAACTGCTGGGATGACTTTTACGATCATTCAAGTGGAAGATTATGTTACCGCTGTTTGCAAAGTTGTCGCAGCAGCCGGAGACTTCATGGCCGGCGCTGTTGCTGGCCCTAGTGCTGCATCACAAAATTTGGCTGATGGTAGTTCTGACCTCACAGCTACATTCGGTAGTGCTACACTAGCAGGCGACCAAATTACCCTTCTGTCAGATGGTACTTTGTGGTATGTAACTGGTACCGCCGCTGCCGGAGGTGCTAACGGTATTGCATTTAGCTAATAATTTAGTTAACAAATTTTTTGCTATGCATTAAATTATTCCCCCCTCTCTTCGGAGTGGGGGGTTCTTTTTTGAAAATGTCGCTCCTCTCAATTTTTTCGCCGGCAAATTTTTGAGATTTTCGCTTTTTATACTAATTACCATATAAAACAGGAGTTTTTTATGGGCAAGAAAAGAAGAATAAAATGTGCCAAGGCTAAGTTTGCATTAAAACACAGTGCTCACCCGCGAGCCAAATTCTTGGCCCGCCAGGAGGCATCCCCTCCGACAGCGCCGGCAGCCAAAGTGGTGGAAGAGACGATCACCGCTCCCCCGCCACCAGTAGAGCCGAAAATAGTTGAGACCCCAACTTTAACGGCAAAGGCAGAGGCGCCAGCAACGATTTCTGTGCCCCCGAAGAAAGATGTTGCCAAAAAGACGAAAACAGTCAAAAAAACAGCAACATCTACAAAAAGAAGCACAACGCGGAAAACTAAGAAAACGACACCCCCACAATCTTTATAAAAGAAGCAATATTGCTCCAGGGGTTTTGTAGGCGAGATTACTACTTACAGTAGCAGGAGATCTCACTTATGCCCACAGATTTAAATCCTATTTCAGAGACCAGTGCTGTCATTTTGCCAGCGACCGGTACGGCTGACAGCGTATCCGCCGCAGTTCCTTTTGGTGTATATACTGGATCGGTCGCTTTTTGTACCGGCGCCGCCAAACAAGTAGACTATGTGTATAGAAAGCTTGGCGGCGATGTTGTTGACATCGAGCTGACCGCCGATAACGTTTATTCGGCCTACGAAGAGGCCGTTTTAGAATACTCGTATATAGTCAACCTCCATCAGGGCAAAAATACCCTTCCAAATGCTTTAGGCAACCAAACTGCCTCATTTGATTCTTTTGGAAATATCACTTCTGGCCCATCCGGCGCCAACTTAAGGTACCCGCGCTTCCAGATAGCCACAACACGTCAGATTGGTGACGCGATGTCTACTCTGGGTGGTTATGGTGGCACAATTCGCCAATATTCGGCATCCTTCGGTCCAAAAGTAAATGTACAAGATTATGATCTTCAGACGATCATCAACAGCGCCTCAAATTCCGGCGTAGATGACGCCGGCACAAAGGTTGATTATTCCGGCTCAGTCGGCAATAACCGTGTTATCATTACGAGAGTTTTTTATCGCTCTCCTAGGGCTATGTGGCGCTTTTACGGCTATTATGGAGGCATAGGCGTGGTTGGAAATTATTCAACTTACGGCCAGTTTGCGGATGATTCTACATTCGAGATAATACCCACATGGCAAAATAAATTACAAGCAATTATGTACGAAGATTCTATAACAACGCGTACATCTAATTATGCCTATGAACTAAAAGATAATATGCTGCGCTTGTTTCCTACCCCAAGCTATTGGGGCCTACAAGGCGATTTAGATCGCATATGGGTTCAATTTTACGTTGACAACAAGGACGTATGGTCGATTAACTCAAATTATGACGATGGCCGGGAGGGAGTCAATAATATAAACACGCTGCCTTTTGATAATATTTTATATGAAAATATAAATGCCATCGGAAAGCAGTGGGTTCGAAAATATGCTTTGGCGCTATGCAAAGAAATGTTAGGTCAAATAAGAGGCAAATTTACAACAATGCCTATTCCTGGTGAATCGGTGACACTAAATCATGCCGAATTGCTATCTCAAGCAAAAGAGGAGCAGAGTTCACTAAGAGATAAGTTGATGGAGATCTTAGACACCATGACCTATCCTGAGCTAGCCAAGACCGAAGCAGAGATGACTGAGGCAGCCACAAATTCCTTTAAGGGCACCCCGCTGCCAATATTTGTAGGATGATGAAAGATGGCCGATGAATGGAAGAGACCCGATGCCCCGCCACCACCGCTATTTCTAGGCAAGAAAGAAAGAGATCTTGTCAAGCAGGTAAATGACGAATTAATAGAAAAAGTCATCGGCCAGCAGATTCTTTATTACCCTATAGACCTGCAGGCAACTAATTTCCATGATCTTTACGGCGAAGCCATTGAAAAAACTTACTTACCACCCGTTCGCGTATACGCGCTGGTGGAATTCACAGATTATGTCACAGACTACATGGAAGGCTTCGGAGTTGATAAGAGCTGGGAGATTATGGTGCATTTTCATCGAAGAAGATTAACGGAGGATCAGAATTTGGAAGTGAGAGAGGGGGATTTTGTTTTATATGGTGATTTTTATTACGAGATAATTAAATTGTCAGAACCTAGAAAACTATTTGGCCAAGTAGACCACAGTTTTGAGATTTCGGCAACCTGCAAGAGAAGCAGAAAGGGACTATTCGATGCTACCTGATAATTTTGATTTTGCGCAGTTACCTACGGGAAGTAATGGCAAAACTTTCACCCTCAAGGAGGTGGGGATGCTATCCTCTAAAATAGAGGATATTGATTATGCCATGATGTCGTGGATTAAAGAAGACTTAAACTTGTCTACATTTACAAATGAAGGATCTGTTAAAGTTCCTATTTTATGGCAAGTGCCGGAAAGATCATTTCAGATTAAAAACAAAAAAGACTTGAGAGACGATGCTGGCGCCCTAAAACTCCCGCTTGTTAGTGTAGAGAGAACGGGAATCACCAAGGATCCTGAAAAGAAAGGATCTTTTCAAGCGCAAATATATTCGAAAAATAAAAATGGCAGAACTGGAAGATTTGTGATTGCAAAAAGGATCGTCAAAGATAAGACACGGAATTATGCAGTTGCTTCCGGCACACGCACAAACACAAATGCCAAACAACAGCGATTCTATCCCCGTGTTAATAAAAAGATAGTAATTCAGTCGCTTTCAATACCTATACCGATTTATGTTAACGTAGAATACAAAATTACCATTCGCACAGAATACCAACAGCAAATGAATGATCTAGTGCAACCATTCGTTGTGCGCCCGGGCCAGATCAGCGCATTTGTCATGCGCAGAAACGGTCATTTGTATGAGGCCTTCATTGATTCAGGCTATACCCATAGTAATAATGTCAATAACTTAGCAGAAGACACCCGCGTGTTTAATACAGAGATTGGTATCCGAGTGCTGGGTTATCTCATTGGCGAGGGAGAGAGTGATGACCGTCCCATCGTGAGAGTGGACGAGAACACAGTTGAGGTAACGTACCCGCAGGAAACAGTGGCGCCCCCTGGCCTCCCAAATATATTTGGCAATATCCTGAAGTGAAAGATATATTTCTTACTTCCTGAACAGACTTTTGAGTTTAAAAATACTATTTAAATAATGATTGGCCTTACAATTAAAACCATTTTTTATAAAGAGGAATAGCACATGTCGGTTAAAAGCTTTAAATTTGTATCTCCTGGAGTGTTTATCAACGAAATTGATAATTCGTTCATTCCAAAGTCTGCAGATGCCATCGGTCCAGTGGTAATTGGACGTTCTACTCGGGGCCTTGCGATGCAGCCAGTAAAGGTAGAGTCGTATTCAGAATTTGTCCAAATGTTCGGCGACACAGTACCCGGTAAAGCCGGCGGCGATGTTTCCCGCTACGGAAATTACCAATCTCCTATGTATGGAACTTATGCGGCTAAAGCGTTCCTTCGTGCAAATGTCGCACCCCTTACGTATATTCGTCTGCTAGGATCCCAGGATGACAATGCTAGCGGTGATGGTCTCGCCGGCTGGGCAACTCAGGCTACTCCAACAACTGATCGCGACACAAACGGTGGTGCTTTTGGGCTGTGGGTTTTCGCCAGCGGAGGTGTAGGTGCGCCCGGGATTGATCTTGGAACCGGCAGTCTAGCGGCTATCTGGTATTTAGAAGAGTCTGCCTCCATTAAACTTTCAGGCAGTCTCGCCTTTGGTAATGCAGGCTTGGCCCCTGTGGATGCAGCTAATCCTAATACTGTTGCTGCACTAGGATGCGCTATCAATACAGACGCAAATGGCCATTTTACTGTCGAGATTACAGGCTCTAAAACGGGAGTTAAAACATCTGAGACGACTACATTCGGACTTGACGACACACAGGCTACATTTATTCGCAAGAGGTTTAATACTAACCCCCAGCTAACATCGCTGCCTGATCAATTTTATCCTTCATCTTCTTATAAGCCATATTGGCTTGGCGAAAGCTACGAACAGGATCTTAAATGGGATGGCCTTAACACAGGAAAACTGGTTGGAGTAATACTTCCCATTGTTTCGGGAACTAATGGGCCGCACAAGCTGCGCCAAGCCTCCCGTGAAGCCGTCGCTGGCTGGTTCTTTGGCCAGGATCTTGGTGGAAATTCCGGAGCACCGAGCCAAGGTGATGGTGTCTCGGTCGCCTACGGCGCATATCAGCCTTCTGCAATGCCAAAGCTTTTCCGCCTTAAAGGCCGCGGCCACGGTCGCTGGTTGAGTGAGAATGTCAAAGTATCAATTGAAAAGATTAGGCAATCTACCTCCACAACGACAGAATACGGAACTTTCTCGGTGGTGCTTCGTAGTCTTCTTGACACTGATAGCAAGGTGGTGGTTTTAGAGAGATATGATAATTTGACACTTGATCCAACTTCCCCAGACTTTGTTGCACGCAGAATTGGCGATATGTATAATTCATGGGACTCGACCCAGCGCCGACTCAGGGTATACGGAGAGTTCCCCAATAATTCTAAGTTTGTATATGTTGAAATGAACGCCGATGTTGAAGCTGGAGCGACAGATCCGCTGCTGCTTCCATTTGGCTATTTTGGTTCTCCCAAGTTTAAGGGCATAGGCGACAACATCTCGCAGACGGCTCCCGTGATGTCTGCAAGCTCTCTTGCGAATTCATTTATTAATGTTGTTGATACTTCCGGCGATAATTTCTTGAATATTACTGGAAACCGCGGTGCGTCTGAGGCTGTGACCGCGTGGCCGATGTGTGGAATGAACCCGGAGCATAATACTTCGTGGACGGCATTATCGGGCACTCTTGACTTTCCGAGAGACAGACTTCGTACTTCAGCATCTGATGGTGGGTTAGCCAATCCTAAAAATGCATACTGGGGGCTGACGGTCACAAGAACGAGTGCCAGTACACGTCCGGACGATAGTGTTATGACGATGAATGGACTTTTGTACGCTGATTTTCCTGATGATCCTCTTGCATCATCTTATAGCGGACGTTTCCCGACTAATTTAGTTGGTATCGAAGCTTATTCCTATGCCTTTACTATGAATGATATTAAGACAGGTTCCAATAGTCAGGCGTGGGAATATGAGTCCGGTAGTTATGCTAAGGGCACTGCTTATAGTTCTGGTTCTTACACCGATCTACTTAACCAGAGTGTTAATAGATTCACGGCGCCCTTCTGGGGTGGTTTTGATGGATTCGACATTAAGAAGCCGGATCCTCTATATAACGCGGGGATGTCGAACGCATCAAGCGAAACTAACGATTATAAGTACTATACCTATAAGCGCGCTATCGATACCGTCGCAGACCCTGAGTATCTCGATATGAACCTTTTAGCAACTCCTGGACTTACGCTACCCAATCTTACTACTCATATGATTAATGTGTGTGAAGAAAGAGCCGACTCGCTAGCTGTGATTGATCTACCCGACGTGTATATTCCTAGTTCAGAGCAGTATTACGCTAACAAGACTAGCCGAATTGGAACAACTCCGATTAATGCAGCTACTGCGCTAAGGGATCGGAGAATCGACTCTAGCTATGGGTGTACTTTCTATCCATGGGTCCAGACTCGCGATGCCAACACCGGCCTCCTTCTTTGGATTCCACCTTCTGTTGCAATGCTGGGCGTTCTCGCTAGTTCACAGGCATCTTCGCAGTTGTGGTTTGCTCCTGCAGGCTTCAACCGCGGCGGCCTTACCGAAGGTGCCGCTGGATTGCCGATTACCGGCATTACAGAAAGGCTCACCTCCAAAGACCGCGACGATCTTTACGAGTCTCGCATTAACCCAATTGCGTCCTTCCCATCTACTGGGATTGTAGTATTCGGCCAGAAGACCCTTCAGGAGCGCGCCTCTGCGCTTGATAGAATCAATGTTAGAAGACTTGTCATCTTCCTTAAGAAGCAGATTTCCATTCTTTCTACGCAGGTTCTTTTCGAGCAAAATGTTCAGGCCACATGGAATCGATTCAAGTCCTTGGTCGAGCCGTTCTTAGCCAATGTCAAGACAGAATACGGAGTTACAGATTACAAATTAATCCTTGATGATTCCACAACCACACCTGACTTGATTGATCAGAACATCATGTATGCGAAGATTATGGTTAAGCCGGCAAGAGCTATTGAATACATCGCGATTGACTTCGTGATTTCATCGACGGGAGCATCTTTCGATGACTAAAAGATGTGGGGGATTTTCCCCACGCTACTATTTAAAATTAGATAAGAGGAGTTTCTAAAAATGCCATTTTGGTCAACAAATTTCGGTGAAAGTGCAACCGACCTAAGAGATCCTAAAAGAAATTTTAGGTTTACAGTAGAATTCCAGGGGATTAATGCTGCACAGGGAGGCGCCACCCTTTGGTACGCCAAGACTGTGAGCAAGCCTTCCTTTGCGATTAATGCAGCTGAACATAAATATTTAAATCATACTTTTTATTATCCCGGTAACGTTACCTGGAACGAGGTCACTGTCACGCTCGTAGATCCCGTCGATCCGGATATGACAGCAACGTTTTCTGATATCGTACAACAGTCGGGCTATACGCCACCTACCGACGCAACCACAAACAGCATGACAAGCATTTCTAAGGCTAAATCGGCTAGCGCGCTGGGCTCTGTTATTGTTACGCAGCTCGATGCAGAGGGCAACGCTCTTGAGACTTGGACGCTATGGAACTCTTTCATTACCGAATTGAAGTACGGCGAAAACTTAGAATATGGAAATGATGACTTAACAGAACTCTCGGTGACCCTACGTTACGACTGGGCCCGTGTCGAGACATCTGTCGAATCCAGCGGCCCTGGCGGCGGTACCGAGTTCTTCAACGTATAAAAAGACAAACAATAAAACGCGAGGTGTATATTGTCAAGAAACAAAAATCGTCTTGGAGGCATGGCGCCCCCTAAGCCCGAATCCAGTGCGGCGCCCCCCCAAGAACTGCTAGAAAATGAAGGTTTCTCATTTGTTGTTCCTACGGAGTTCGTAGAGCTTCCCTCTAGAGGGGTGTTTTATCCTGAAAATCATCCCCTTTATGGTCAAGAGGCCATAGAAATTAAGCAAATGACAGCAAAAGAGGAAGATATTCTTACTTCACGTGCGCTCCTCAAAAAGGGCATTGCGCTTGATCGAGTGCTGGAGAGCCTTATTCGAAATAAGCGAATTAATCCCCAAAATATGCTGATCGGAGATAGAAACGCGATATTGATCGCAGCCCGTGTCTCGGGATATGGCAATGATTATGAAACGCAGATAACGTGTCCCGCATGCAGCGTAAAACAGCAGTTCTCCTTTGATCTGAATGATACACGGGTATATCATGGAGAGAATATCCACGAATTAGAGATTGTGAATCACGAAGATGGTACTTTTACGACCTCTTTACCCAAGACAGGCCTAAATGTAAAATTTAGATTGCTGACGGGTCTGGAAGAGAAAAACATGCTAGATCTCTCCGAAAAGCAACGAAAAAAGAACAAGTCAGACAACCTTATCACACGCCAGCTTAAAAATCTTATTGTGGCAGTCAACGAATATGACAGCCCTGAAGCAATTCAATATTGTGTTGACAATCTTCCTTCCATGGATTCTCGACATCTAAGGGCGGCCTATAAATTGGCTGCTCCTAATGTCGATCTTAGTCAATATTTTGAGTGCGAGAATTGTCCCCATGAGCAGGAAATGGAGGTACCGCTGACTGCGGACTTTTTTTGGCCTGACCGATGATTATATGCAGAACATCTATGAGCAGTTCTTTTATTTGAAATACTCTGGTGGCTGGTCGTTCTCTGAGGCTTACAATTTGCCCGTTGGACTTCGAAACTGGTTCACGAAAAGGCTCGCTGAACAACTCAAGATGGAACAAGAAGCAGCTGAAGGCGCGTCGAGTGGGCGCTCTAAATCTCAAACTTTAACACCGCATAACCAGCCTCGTATTCCCCCCGATTTAATGGGTAACTAAGGACAGAGTTATTAGCTCTGTCTTTTTGTTTATAATACTAATTATTTTATGATAACGAGGTACTTAACAAGTGGCTGATGATACTACTGGCGGGGGTTCGCCTCCTGAAGCCGGCCCTGTCGATACAGACAACGCAGAAAGGCTAAAAGAGACCATTAAAGATATTCTTGATTTGGAGACGAAATCTCTCGATCGCATCGAGGAATTGTTGTCCGCTCAGGATGATTACCAAAAACGTCTGGAAAAAGTAAGCAGTTCTAAACAAAAAAATATTCTGCTTGCCGAGTCTGAAGTTGAAAAAGCACGTCTTCTTGTAGATAAGCAAAAGCAAATTATCGCAGGCTCAACTGAACTGGAAAAGGCTGATTTAGATAGACTCAAAGTATTGGAAAAGCAATACAAGGAGGCTGACAAGAGCCTTAAGAAAATATTGGGCACCTCAAAGGCCATCAAAGAAGGCACTGCCGCCGCGACGGAGTTTGGAACTACGTTTGCTAGCTCTCTTTCGCAGTATGAAAAGCACCCCTTCTTTAACGCAGGAAATTTAATTAAAGTTGGCAAAGCTTTAATGGGCGGTAGAAAAGCAGCAGGCGCCTTTATTGGCGCTCTGGGTGTTGGTATCGTTATGAATTTTGTCGATGCCATAATCGGTCTTATATTTGAGATGGATAAGGCAGAAAATTCAATGCGCCGCGCCACTGGCGCCAGCGAAGCTTTTACGAAGAGAATGAGAGGTGTATATGGGGAGGTGCGCAGCAATACAGTCGGCATGAAAGAGTTTTACGATCAAGTGACCAATTTGCGATCAGGATTTACTGATTTTACTATGTTGGCTGCCTCTACTCAAGATGAATTAGCTAAAGTTATGTCCACTATGACAAAAATTGGTCATTCGGGCGATGACCTAACTAAAGGCCTGCAGACGGCCACTGTCGCATTTCAAATGACAGGGACCGAAGCCATGAATACGATGATGGAGCTGGACGCATTTGCCCGAGACATGCAAGAGCCCCCGGGTAAAATCACAGCCGCATATGCCAGAATGGGCTCTCAATTGTCGAAGCTTGGAGATAACGGCACCAAGGCCTTTAAGGATCTGGCCCGCGTTTCGAAGATTACCGGCATTGAGATGGAGAAGATTCTTCAAGTCACCAATAAATTTGACACATTCGAAGGCGCCGCCGAGCGCGCAGGTCTATTGAACGCAGCCTTGGGCGGCAACTTTATGAATGCAATGGATATGATGATGGAAACTGATCCGGTGGGCAGATTCCAGATGATTAAAGATGCTATCGAAGGCACTGGTTTGAGCTTTGATGACATGGGTTATTACCAGAAGCAATTTTATGCAGAAGCCGCTGGTTTGGAAGATGTTTCACAGCTGGCTGCTCTTATGCGAGGCGACTTTGACGCGCTTAGTGGAGATATGGGAAAGACAGAAGCTGATTATGCAAGAATGGCCGAAGAAGCTAAAACAATGGCTAACTTTCAGGATAGATTTAACGCCATTATGATGAAGTTAATTCCTATTTTAGAGCCTGTTCTAGACTATATCGATCAACTTCTAACTTACTATGAGGAGAATGAGGTAGCGCTGACAGATGCCGAAGGGCCCTTATTTGTGTTTATAAATGCTCTCCAGACGCTTGGGGGCGTAATGATGTTTGTCATAGAACACATAGAGGTTTTTGTTGCAATTTGGATAGCTGGTCTTATAACAAAGATTCCTATTCTTGCGGGCCTTCTGAATGGCCTAGGCGCCCGCATAGCTATGGTAGGGGCAACGAGCGGCGGCGCCGCGGGCCCTACGGCTGGTTTTGCAGCGTCAATCGCATTGTTGAGGCCCATGCAGATTATAGCGGTCGGTGTTAGTTTTATGTTTGTTGCTGCCGGCGTAGCTGCGATTGCTCTGGCTTTTAGTACACTTAATATACCACAATTGCTTGGTTTCTTAGGCTTTATGATAGCCCTGATTTGGGTTGCGCCGGCAGTTGGAGCCGCTTTTTCTACTATGATAGTCACGATCGCCGGCGCCTCTACGGCGGCAGCTCCCGTTACTCCAATTATTCTAGCTATTGGCGCCGCGATCCTGATGATGGGTGGTGCTATCGCTCTCGCTGGCCTGGGAATGAAATTGATGGGTGAGGGAATAGCCATTATATTTAATGCAATTGAGATGGAAAAGGTTCTGGCTTTCACGCTTTTCTTAGGCGGCGTTGGTCTTTTTCTAAAATTTGCTCCGCTAGCAATCACCGGCATGCTTCTCCTCGCCGGCGGCCTTTTGGGTGTTTCTTGGGCGCTCTCAACGATGCCCAACGAGCAAATGAAAAATCTGGGTATATGGACAGATGCCATGGCAAGAGTAAAAGTGTCTCAGTATAACGAATTTGCCACAGCCTTAGAGCGTATAGCCGAGGCAATGAAATCGATACCCTACATGAAAGCACTAGCCTTCCAGGCAACAGTGGAAACAGCAGCAGTAGTTACCGAGGCCATCAGACAGCTTGGTGGCCCTGGCGGATCAAAACCTGCTACCAAAACAGCTTCAGGCGCTGGCCAGTCGCGCGAAATAGCAAGAATGCCAATTACAGTAGTAATTGGTGGTGATAAATTTGATGCGCAAGTAATTAGGGTATTAGAGACATCCGAAGGCCAAGCGGCCATCGATGCAGTTAACGGACAGGGGTAAATAAATATGACGTTTAATTCACAAAAAATAGGAGGCATCCGGCGCCGCGCCGGCTCATCGCTCGATGAAGCGGGCTTTGAGGAGGCCCAGGCCACTGATGCGGCTCGCTCTGAGTACGACACACACTCATCCACCCAGAAACTGGCCAACCAATTATATTATATCGACGGCTCTGATGCTTACGCAAACGCTGGGATGTCGATCATTTTCCAACATGTTCCCAGTCAAACGTCCGTTGCCTTTAAGGCCTTTATTATGACCCTTAATGAGACGTATTCTCCTGATTGGGCCGCCGAAAGTGTATATGGGCGCGCCGACCCCATTTACATGTTTAAGAATACAACGCGGAATATTACAATAGGCTTTCGAATTCCGGCCGCCACCGAGGGCGAGGGCTTCGAGAATCTCGCAAAAGTTCAGCAGTTAGTACAATTTTTATATCCCAATTATGATTATGGCGGGAAGGCCCCCTCCCCATCCCGCGATAATGCCCTAACAATAGCCCAATCGCCCCTTGTGCGCATGAAGATTATGAATTTGTTCGCAAAGAGAGACCAAACGACCACGGATAAGTTAGCTACCAACGGCCAGGGAACTTTTGACGCCCATCGAGCCGGGCGCGCGGCTCATGGCCTCCCGGGTGAGCCGGGGACGATCGATGGCCTGCTCGGTGTTATTAAAAATTTTAGTGTTAACCATAATTTAGATACTCCCGACTATGGAGCTTTCGAATTAAATATGGGCACTATAGTGCCTAAATTGTTGGAGGTGAATTTGGATTTTGCAGTGATTCATGAATCTCAGCTTGGCTGGGACTCAGAAGGTAATTTTTCCAACGCCCTCTTTCCCTATGGCGCTAATCTTCCAGGAAGCAAGCCCAAGGGCTATGGCGAAGTCGAGCGCGAAATAAAGGCTTCAGCAAATGCAATGTCGCAAGCAGCCCGAGAGCAACGTGAAGAACAGACAGCCACAGCGATTGCAGATCAGTTCGAACAAAACGCACAAGCCAGATATTCTGGCATGTTCGGGAAGATGCGCGCAAACCGTGACAAACGAAAACTGGATGAGACAGCCGGCACCGCAAATAAATGGTTTGTCAGAAAGATTAACAACCCCGGTACCGCCGCAGAAGTAGCAGGCACGCACATGGCTTACGACGGGCCGTCCGGAGAGAGCGCTAATCAGGCTGAGTTATTTTATACTGCCGCCGGCGGCACCGGGGAAATTGATTGGAGCGAATTTATCGACTAAGGAGAGCAAGAGATGCCCAGATATTTAAATCAAAAAGTTATAGCCAATGCTTCTAACTATTATTCTTTTTTACGCCAAGAGCGTGGCGGTATGCCCGTTATTAACCACTATGCGACCCCTATAATACGAAACCCGGGTGTACGCGAACGAGCTGAAATTAATACTTCCACTCATATATGGAAATATGGTGACCGATATTATAACTTAGCCCATAAGCATTATGGGGACACTCGATATTGGTGGGTTATCGCGTGGTGGAATGGGCTCCCTACGGAAGCAGATATCTATCCCGGAGATGTTATTCAAATACCCGTCGATCTTGAATCTACTTTGAGGATATTGAATGCTGCCTGAGAAAGGAAAAGACTAGATGGGCCAAAATTTTGATGTAAGTGACTGGAGTCCCGAGAATATGGAGGAGGCCAAGGCCGCCCTCGCAATATACAAGGACGCGGCCGCTAAATGGGATGCAGATTATGCAAAAGCCCGAGATGACTACTATTATGGATGCGAAGCGCCGTGCGCCAGCGTGGACACAGCAGTCACCATCATCACCGCCGGCTGGGTCGGCGATATTAAGTACTGTTATTGCTTTACATGGGCCGCGGCCTGCTACGTCGGCAAACAAGAGGCCAACGCGAAGTATAACGTAGGCATGATGGTGAAGAACATGGGCGTAGAGCCGGGCTCGCGCATGTTCTATATAGAACAGTGCCAAAAGCTTGTTGATGCACCGGCAAAAGCAGCACAGCTAGCAAAAGAAAGAATTATGCCACTTTATAATGAGTGCGCCGCAAAGATTGCTCAAGTGGGCTATGATATGGTAGCAGCTGTAGACAACATAGATACGCTAATAAAACAGTTCATTAAAGAAGCGCCAGCGATCTTGGGCGGCGCCGAAGCTGATTGGTTGCTAGCTTATGAGGGTGATCAAGGGCAGTTTGCCGAAACGACGCCCACTAGTACTGGTACTGGCTATCGACAACCTAAAGGCTGGGTAGAGTCAGATATCGCCACTTTCATGGGATCCGCGGATCCATCTTCCTGGCTGTATCCTTATTTCAGCGACAGCGGAATCTGGGACAAGACACCCTCGCGAACCACTGGCTACAAATTTGGACTGCTGCAGCTTAAAGCCGATTTCCAAAAAAAATTAGTTTTTGATGATATTGGATATATAGCCCATGGAGATTCTAGTAATCAGAGTATTGTGGTTCCCCGCTATAATGATCCTGCATACCGGTTCCCAAATGACACTCAAGGCACTAGCGCCGGCTGGTATCCCTTTCAGTTTAATACGCTGATATGTAATATAATGTATTATTGCATGGCCGTTAAGAAGCATATGTTTAAGAAATCAGACCTTGATGCCATGAGCGTTGCTGGAGATATGTTGATGTATCATAAGATTACAGCGATGAATCACGGAGCAAGCGATTTAGCCGGCGGCGCCGCCGCAGCGGAGCAGTACACATGGGGAACTGTAAATTGGATGATGTATTATGGCCGCGGCCGCTATACCGCCGGCAAGAAGCCGAGCCCGCATCATGGCTCGCTCCCCAAGGCCGACTTCCCCGCCATCGCAGCTAATTATTTGGAGGAGGATATGTATGCCGATGCCGGCAACTCGAAGCCGCCGATCACCGAACACACCGGAAAATGGACTGCAGTCGCAGGCGGCATCTTAGATAACGGAAACTATAGCGGTATTAAGATCGACGGTTCCAACTTAGGTCGCTATAGCCCCATTAATATGTGTCATGTTCTTGGTGACACATACTGTGGCTTAATGACATCGATGTGGGATCGCAACGTGTATAATTCGAGTGGTACTCCCGGCTCTTCTGGTGCAAAAGTAACTACTTTGGCCGGCGAGGTGGGTAGAAGTTCCACCGCTGGCGCCCTGGCGGGAGCGATAGGGGATAGAGCCGCGCAGGCTGGCGAGATGGTGGCGCACTATTTTGGCCAGATAAAAAGTCACCTGGAAATAATCACGGCAGGCTCCGAGGCAATCTACGAATGCGATAAAAAGGTAGATAAAGAATATGTGGCCGTTAAGGCCGAAGTTGGCGAAATGGATGGACTCGGAGAAAATATACTGGCCCTGATCGTTGACGAATATTCAACGATGGCTCAAGACGAGATTATTGCAAACCTCAATCTAGCCAAGCTGAATATTCATGGAGGATTTTATGGAACCACCGCAGAGAAAGTTTTGTTTAGGGAACAATGCTTCTTGCTAAGTTTTATTAATATAATCGCCAACTATAAGAAAAATAATGAAAATAGACTGCTGACTTATAAAGCCGGCGGCTCTGTAAAAGGCTCTGATATAGGCGCCGCTTCCGGAGGCTTTAAGATTAAGAAGCGCGTGCCGTATTATGTCGATCCCACCTGGAGCCTGGAGCCAGATTATATAGGCAATGCATGCCTTCAGCTGGATGGCAACCCGTATGGCATGTTAAACCATCTAACTCAGCACCCGTCGTTGCCCACTTTATGGGATATTCGTAATCATGAATTATCAAATCTGCAGCCGTATATTAGGCTCTATAAGGTGGAGTTTGACGATGGGGGCAATGAGAGAGAACATGAAATAAGATTTGATTCGCACATGAAAAAAGAAGTATTAGATATGTTTAAAAGCAAATCAGTAAGAGGTGTGGGCGTAGGTCTCCAGCACTTTAATTTCACTTATGACGGCAGTAATCCTTTTTCAGCCAAGAAGAGTATCAAAGCGCAGCTAAAAATATTTGCCAATACTTTTGACGAACTTGTACAGGATCGAGGAGGCTATAAATATACTGATTTGGCCATGAAAACATCTAATACTAGAAGCGAAAACACTAGCTGCGACATAAACGCTAGGTATATTGAGGTAAATGACGAACTATCACAGTTAAATTTCAGACTTAAGGCGGTTGTAGGATGGTCGGTTCCGAATGGAGAATTTGCTGCCATGAGAGACGACGTTAAAGACGCTATATATAATTCTTTTATAACTCTGAATCTTACGCCGACTGTGCATAACTTTGACTTTGATGACATGGGTCGCGTAACCTTTACATTAAACTATCTAGCATATGCCGAAGATTTCTATGATGCCACAGCTTATAATGTTTTTGCCAATGCGGATATGACAGTTCAGCGGCTTCGACGCCAACTTGGAATGCAACATTATCGCAAGGTTTGTGAGGATAAGCAGCTAGAGTCTCTGAAAAAAGAACATGCCGCAGCAGTCGATGAAGAGCAACGCACCTCTATCTCTACTCTTATGCGACAATTGATCAATAGAGATCGAATTTATTATATTAATGTGCCCTACGAACATGTGATAAATTTTTTAGATAATGGTCCCTTTGCTGAGTATAATCCGGAAGGAGGAACCGGCACCGGCGGTATTCATGGGGATAGCTTTGTTTTGTCAAATTCCCAGCATAATACGGTGGTAGCAAAAGCTGTTGATGTAACTCTAACAGAGATGAGGGATGTACAGAAATCCGATGGCGCCAGCTTTAGCACAGAAGACGAGGGCCAGATCGCGGCAGCGCTAGTGGCGATTGATCCTAATTCTAATAATGTATCGTTCTTCTATCTGTCCGATCTATTAGACATAGCGATGGAGAATATCGAGCTTGAGCTGAGAGAGTTGCCCAAAAAGATTCGCGTATTAGGCGGCGGCATCGATCGGTGCACCCTACAAGACAAGGCGCGCCAGTACGAGAAATATCTACAGAACTTTAAGCGATTTAGAGTGGTTCTGGGTCCTGTGGAGTTTGTGAAGCCTCGAATGCAAAATGGAACAATGAGCAATTTTGTCAATTTTGGAGATGTGCCTATTTCTGTGAAATATTTTCTAGAATGGATAGCAGATCGCATGTTGCGTAAAGAAGAGACGCTGTATAGCCTTACAAGATTCCTGAATGATTTGCTTAATAATTTAGTTAATGACTTCTTAAATAAGGATGACTGTTTTCGCTACAACATTAAACAAAAAGTTCGCGTTAATCAGGCTGTCCTTACTTCACATTCTAATTTCTCCTTAAAATCAACTGATCCGGAGTCCGGAGGGGTTGGCGGGCAGCCATTGGATGAATTTACAAATTTGATACACAATCGAAGAACAAAGATCAAGCTCAACGTGAAAGGAACCAAGAAACCGTGGATGTTTAGTCCAAGAGTGGCTCTAAACCATCTTCCGATGCCAGCCCTAAACATTTCCGGAAGGCGAGGCTCCGCGATAGTACACCCCACAGTCAGAGAAGAGATGAATTATTTTGTGTTCTTTGCTGCGCGCACGATGCCTACAGAATTGATGAATGGCTGTAAGCATAGATGCACGCAACATACCCCAGACTCTAAAGGCGCCCCATCTCAAAAATATGTTGATCCGGGAGACACCTCAAGAGGTATATTCCATTATGTTCTGGGAAGAGATCGCGGCCTTATAAAAAATATAAAACTATCGAAGAATAACTCCAAAGGTCTTGCAGAGGCGCGCTTTGAAAAAGAAGGTTTTGATGGAATGACGCAGCTACGAGTAGTCTATGACGCTGAAATAGATATGTATGCAAATGTTCATGCCTTTCCGGGTACCTATATTTATATAGATCCTGCCGGCTTCGCTCCTGGTACTCGCGGAATGACAGTGGACTCTAAGCCGTTCGATCTCACTAAATTAGGCATTGGAGGATATTTTATGGTTGTTAGGTCTAAGCATGAATTTTCTGCTGGTAAGGCAAAAACAGTTATCGAGGCTAAGTGGACCAACCAAGTGGATAGACTGGCAGATGAAAACGATCAAGCTCAAATGGGTGCTGGTGATAATAGTTTGGGGTATCCATATAAGCGCGGTTGCCCGTTTACAGCCACTCGCCCCGCTGCAGCTAATACTACGCAAGCGATGCCTACTGCGCCAAGCGGCTTTCAGATAAGCGATCTGTGGACGTGGATCGGAGATTAAGGAGGGCGAAAAATGTCTGATTTTTATGCAACTAGTAATTTAGAAAATTCTTTTCTATTATTTAATAAGCGCCAATATTTTCGCCTTCGGATGAGGGGGATATCTAAGAATATTGTAAATTTTAATTTCGGAGAGAAGCTGTTGTATGGCCGCGTTGATTCTTATTTCTCCCCTATCGAGCCTTATTCTGTTTCCATGGCCCCCTTGGGAAACGTAACCGATCGCCAGAATGCACAAGGAGCCAAGGCCATGGCGTTTGTTGCAGATCTTTTTAATGAAATGGCCCGCCAGTTTGAGAAAGCAGTTGCCACCGGCCAAATATTAAAGGATGATAAGTATTTGAGCCAACTGAAGGCTTACAAGGCATACCAGCCCCCTCGAAAGTTATATAGAGATTATCATCGAATCTACAGCGAGTCTATAATCAATAAATTCATAAGACTCAACATCCAAGTTTTAGATTTTCCGCAATTTATTAAGGAGTTTATGGATATCTTGTCTGTAGGGGTGGCCAAAATGCCCTATACCTATCCTGGCTTCATTAAAAGCCGTCAGTGTACTATTCTTTCTAGCGGCCTTGCGATTGAGATTGCGGATTTAAAGTATTCCAATGACGAGCAAAAGATAACAGATTTTCTTACGAGTCCGAATTGGAATTATTTTGTAAATGCGTGCAATCAATATGGTTTCATGATAGATGAAAATATCCCGTGGAGAATCGTCATGGACATTGCCGCACCGGAGGTTCATAAAATATCAGAGCGTTATGGCGCGCCTACACGGACTGCCATTCTAAGCACTCTCTTCCAAACACCGGGCGTCTATCAAGAAAAGAGATTTATTAGAGATTTGCTTAATATATATAATACTGTTACTGCGGCTGATGTACGGGTGCAGGAATATTGTAATGCTAGCGGAAAGACGATCACAAGAGTGCAAGTGCCTCGAAGCTATGAATCTGAAGAACAATTGAGAGAAAGCTATAATGAACATTTTTGGAATAGTGTGTATTTAAACATTAGATTGATGGAAGAAAAGCCAGCGATGACTAAGCACGACCGCGCGCGCCTGGTAAAGGATCAAATTCTCACCTTTAATAACCATCCGCCCAATTGGACATTTGAAAGAGTTATTAATAAAATGTTTGACAAACCGGGCTCATACGGTTATTATTATAAGCATGCCATGGCCAAATCAGATATGGCGTTTAAAACTGGCCAAGCTACAGCAAGAGAGGCCCCCCTTGAATCATACTTCGAAAGTCAGCAGATGTCCCTCGCCGAAGAGGTGGGGGAGTCCGTTTTTGTCGCGCGTGAGGGTACAACCCATAGTCACGACGATGAGACATAGCGCCGAGGCTAAGAATTAATGTTTTTTCAGGCTATAGACGATAAGAAAGAGTGTATTGGTGTTTATCAAAATGGTAAATTATATTTTGATAATTTTCCCTCTGACTTGACTAAGACATGGAGATATAGTGGCTCCATCACCGATCCCTCCGTAGAATATGCATGGCTCCGAACCGGCGGCCGAAATATTACAGACTGCTGTCCCGAAGACCTGTGTAACGAGCTGCAAGCAACTCAAAGAAAGATGAAGGCATATCTTAAATCCTTTAAGATCGCCAAGGTTAATATGGCCGATCACTGCGTGTTTGACTTGATTCCTCATGATTTTCTTGTGCGATTTTGCGAACTTAAGAACAGAATTACTGAGCACGTATTCGAGACATACGACAAGCCCGAAAACTATGATCATTTAGACTCGGTTTATAAGCTTCTGCACAAGATCAGATATCAGCGCTTGAACCTTAACAGCGAGGACTGCAAGCAATTATTTTACTCGTCAATGAATCGCCAAAAGATTCAGGAATTGATGAAGAACTTTAGGCGCATTGATTATAACATGTTCGGCACTGTAACGGGGAGACTTTCGACGCACCCCGGCTCCTTTCCGATCTTAAACTTGCAGAAAGAACTTCGTCGTATAATTAAACCCCACAATGATCTGATGATGAGTTTTGATTATAACGGAGCAGAAATTCGAACGCTTCTTAGTTTATGTGGCCAGCAACAGCCCGAGTACGACATACACGAATGGAATGTGCAGAATATTATTAAAGATATGGAAATGACTCGCGAAGAGGCGAAGCTGTATTTCTTTGCATGGCTTTATAATCCTGAATCGAAGGACATTGATTCAGAATATTATGACCGCGAAAAAGTGCTTGACAAGTATTATAAAGATGGATATATTCATACCCCATATGGTCGCCAAATCAAAGTGGAGCAGAGAAAGGCGCTGAACTATTTGATCCAGAGCACCACAGCTGATCGGGTGCTTGAAAAGGCAGTAATAATTGACAAAATGTTGGAAGGCAAAAAATCATTTATTTCACATATTGTTCACGATGAGATCGTAATTGATTATTCTGACGAGGACCGAGATCTGGTAATGGGTATTCGAGATATTTTTGAAGATGGCTATATGGCGAATTTACGTGCAGGAAAAGATTATTATAATCTGAACGAGGTAAAGCTGTGATTTCGATAATCGGAATAGGAAGCGCGGCTTCCAAAATAGCAGAAAAGTTCAACACTACGAAAAATTACAATGTATACCTCATGAATGATGGTGTCGAACGGCGATCGAAGTACCGCTTTAAGCTGAAGTCATTTCCATCGCCAGAACAATATGAAGAAAATATCCCCAAGCTAGACAAGTTTTTCGCCAACATTGATGAACGCGTACAGGTGTTTGTGGTAGGCTCTTCTTATAGTTCTAATTATACACTGGGGATCCTGCAACAGATAAGAGATAAAAAGATCGATGTATTTTATGTACAGCCAGATGCCGAATTGATGACGGGAGTTCCTAAATTATTAGATAAGGCAATATTTAGTATTTTGCAGGAGTATGCAAGATCTGGCCTTCTCGCTTCGTTCACTCCTCTGTCGAACGTCATGATCGAAAAGACCATCGGAGATATCCCCATTAAAACGTATTACGACAAGATTAATGAATCTATATTCTCTACAGTTCACTATATTAACTATTTTAATCATGCTGAGCCAGAAATAGGAATGGTATCAAAGCCGCTAGATATAAATCGTATTCGAACTTACGGTCTTTTAAATATCAAAAATCTGGAAGAAAAATGGCTATATCAGCTTGACATGAGTCGAGATGTGTGTTATTATTTATGTATCAATAGGGACAAACTAGAACAAGAAGGAGGATTGCACAAGAAGATAGTTGATATGCTGAAGGGGAAACCTCGCAATGCATTTCGGCGGATTTCTTATGCTATCTATGAAACAGAATTACAAGACTTTGGGCTTTGCGTTGCCCACACTAACGCAATACAAAATTACTCTTGACAAGCTACGTTGAGTGTGATAATTTAGAAATCAAGGAACGCTTGATTTGCTTTACCCAACAAAAAGGAGAAATAAAATGGGAATTGATATGGACTTGATGCGACGAAAGCTCGCATCCCTTCGCGGCGAAGGAACAAAGGAAGATTCTGTCTGGTTCAAGCCAGACGAAGGAGACACCGATATTCGGATCGTGCCGACAGCCGATGGCGATCCGCTAAAGGAGATGTTCTTCCACTATAATGTGGGAGAGCACAAGGGAGGTATCCTCTGCCCTAAGAGGAACTTTGGAGAAAGCTGCCCCTTGTGTGAATTTGCCTCGCAGCTGTGGCGCGAGGGAGTAGATAACAACGACGAGGAAAGTAAGAAGCTTGCAAAGTCACTTTTTGTGCGCCAGCGCTATTTCTCTCCCGTTGTGATTCGTGGTCGAGAACAAGAAGGCCTCAAGGTATACGGATACGGTAAGAAAGCCTACGAGCTTCTTCTCGGGTATATTCTCGATCCAGAATATGGAGATATCACGGACATTCATGAGGGTACTGATATCACCTTGACATACACCAAGGCTAATAAGCCCGGTGCATACCCACAGACGAACCTTAAAATGCGTCGAAATACGTCCACCCTCCTGGCAGATAAGGACGCGATCCCTGCCCTCCTCGATCGCATGCCTGACTTTGACGGACTATTTGAACGTCTTAGTGCTGCACAGGTCGACGCAATTCTCGATGAGCAACTTTCTGGCAGTCAATCTGCCGAAGCGCGCTCATCTGAGACAGCCAAGTACGGCGCCGCCAATGGTAAGAGCGATGTAGACCGTGCGTTTGATGAATTGATGACAGGCTAGTAATAAATAGGCGAGTCTATTACCGATGGCAGAGCGGGGTTAAAATACTCTGCCACATTTTTTCCAAAGGAGGGATTATGAAGTACGCTGTACTAATCGCCGCATGCGCTCTAATGAGCGGCTGTGGAGACGCTGATGAAGACACCGGCGAAGACACCGCTGCCGTCGCTGAGTGAAACAAAAAGCCGCTGGCAGACCGGTGAAAAGTCTGCCGCATTTTTTTTAATAAGAGGGCTTTATGGCAAAGAAAACAAAAACGAAGGCAGGTCGCGTAGCGATGCAAGATCTGATGAAATTAGTAAACAAGAAAGCCGGGCGAAATGTCGCTCACGACTTGACTGGAGATAATCCAACCTCCGTTAAAGATTGGATTCCAACTGGCTCACGCTGGCTTGACTCTATTATATGCAAGGGTCAGCGCGCAGGTGTTCCCGTTGGCAAAGTAACTGAGATTGCAGGATTAGAATCCACAGGCAAATCTTATATGGCCGCACAGATCGCAGCAAACGCCCAGAAACAAGGAAAGCTCGTCGTATATTTTGACTCTGAGTCAGCAATCGACCCAACTTTTTTAGAGCAAGCAGGCTGTGATTTGAGCCGTCTAATGTACGTTCAGGCATCCTCCGTCGAGTTTGTGCTGGAGACGATTGAAGAATTGCTTGGGGCCACTGATGAACAGCTTGTTTTAATTTGGGACTCGCTAGCGTTTACACCGGCAGTTTCAGACGTAGAGGGTGATTTCAATCCACAATCTTCAATGGCAATGAAAGCGCGCATTCTTGCAAAAGGAATGTCTAAGCTGACGATCCCGATCGCAGACAAACAGGCGACTTTCATCGTACTCAATCAATTGAAGACAAACATCCCACAGGGCCCCACAGCACGTATTATCGCGATGACAACACCCTATATCACCCCAGGTGGGAAGGCCATGCACTATGCTTATTCTTTGCGCATCTGGCTTACTGGACGCAAAGCTAAGTCTTCGTTCGTTGTGGATGAAAAAGGATTTAGGATCGGATCTGAGGTAAAGATTAGACTTGAGAAGTCTCGCTTTGGAACTCAGGGCAGATCCTGTGCCTTTCGCATACTCTGGGGGAACGAGATTGGCATTCGAGACGAAGAGAGTTGGTTTGACGCGATCAAGTCATCTGAACACTTGACTTCTGCGGGTGCGTGGTATACGTTAAAGGTGGACGACTACGAGAAAAAGTTCCAACCATCAAAGTGGACACAACTAATTACAACTGATAATGAATTTAAAGATAGGGTTCTGCGTCTAATGGATGAAGAGATTATTCAGAAGTTCGACAAACGCGAAGGAAGTGCCGAGGCATACTACGCAGAGCCAGAGGATCTAACAGTACCACACAAGGAGAAGTCATGACTTCATTAATTACAACACTGCTCTTAGCAACGCAGCTTAATGTCGCAGAAGCCAAGAAGAGAGCCGTCCCGCATAAGCACCACGCTCCCAAAAAGCATCACGTGCACACAACACACAAGCACCACCATTATAGCGTGGCAAAGCCGGCCCGGCCCCCAAAGGCCCGTACTGCCCATTCCGTATATTTTTATCGTGGCCACTGGGTGATGGTCCACCATAAGCCACATTTTATGTGGAAGTGGAATCACATCCGAGGCAAGTGGGTGATTGTTTTCAGATTCTGAAAAAAACACTTGACCTAACCCCCTCAATAAGTTATAATGTATTATGACTTGAGGGGGTTATTATTTTGAAACGAGTATTGATTATCGATGCGTTGAACGCATACCTGCGGGCATACATTGTTGACCCGTCGCTATCTACCAACGGGCAGCCGATCGGCGGATTAAAGGGGTTCATCAAAATCCTACAGAAGCTGGTTCGCGAAACAAAGCCAGATAACATTATCATTGCGTGGGATGGCCCCGATGGCTCCCGCAAGCGCAAGACTATGGACAAGAATTACAAGGCAGGCAGAAAGCCCATTCGCCTTAACCGCGCCATCCGCAACCTGACGGAAGACGAGGAGCTAGCCAATAAAATGTGGCAGCAGAAACGCATCATCGAATACATGAATGAGATGCCGATCATCCAAGTACTTATTCCTCAGATTGAGGCTGATGATATTGTTTCATATGTAACACAAATGAAATATTATGATGGCTGGCAGAAAATTATCGTATCAAACGATAAGGATTTCATGCAGTTGTGTGACGACGAGACAATCTTGTGGCGCCCCACAGTGAATGAAATGCTAAATGCGAATCGTATCGTAGAGACAATTGGTGTTCATCCTCGCAATATGGCCTTGGCTAGAGCCATGGCCGGTGACACATCAGATAACCTGCCCGGCATCAAAGGGGCCGGCTTGAAAACAATCCAGAAGCGTCTGCCTTTTTTGGGAGAGGATAAAGATTACACCATTCCAGAGGTTTTGGAGTATTGTGTTAAGAGCACAAAAGGATCGCGTGTGCAGTTTTATAATAACGTAATTGAGAATAAAAAGTTGGTGGAACATAACTATAAAATGATGCAACTTTACGCGCCCCAAATGTCTGTTCAGGCAAAGCAGTTTACACAAGAAGCGGTGGAGAATTTCGAGTGTGATTTCAATAGGACAGAGCTAATTCGCATGATGCGCGAAGATGGATTTGGTGAGTTAAATTGGGAAGATCTTAAGTCACAGTTAAACAAGATCAACTACGAGTGCGTTGACAACGCAAGTGAATAAAATTTGATCTTACCTTGACATTCAGGGTAGATCGGCTATAATTATAAGACAAACAGAGGGTATTTATGATAGCAGAAAAGGTAAATTTTGGAAGGTATGGGAAAACCTTCCAAGAGGGACTTGTTCAACTAATCTTTGAGGATAGGCCGTTCGCGGATCAAATCACAGAGGTGCTGGACATTAATTTTTTAGAACTCGAATACCTGCGTGTTTTTCTACGCAAGCTTGTTACTTATCGAGCTAAATACAGCACTCATCCTTCTGTAGAGGCGATGGTTACGATCGTTCGAACGGATTTGGAATCCGAGGACGAGGTGATCCAGAAGCAGGTCCGCGAATATTTCGCGCGCATCCACTCCAGGGAACTGTTTGATACTGACTACATCAAGGAAACATCATTAGATTTTTGTCGCAAGCAAAACCTCAAAGAGGCGATGGTGAAATCAGTGAGTCTTCTTCAACGAAGCTCGTTTGATGAAATTTCAAAAGTAATTAATGATGCTCTGCGCCTTGGCTCTGAGAATAACTTTGGCTACGACTACATGGTCGACTTTGAAGAAAGATTCAAGCCTAAGCATCGAAATCCAGTATCAACAGGCTGGAAAGACATCGATGGGATTGTGGGGGGAGGCCTTGGAAAAAGCGAACTTGGAGTGGTCATCGCTCCTACTGGTGCCGGTAAGAGTATGGTGCTGGTTCACTTAGGTGCAGCTGCTCTCCGCGAAGGAAAGACCGTCGTGCAGTATACCTTAGAATTGCAAGATACAGTGATCGCAAATCGCTATGACAGCTGCATTACCGGTTACCCCCTCTCAGACATCAAAAATTTTAAACAAGAAATATATGAAGAGATCAAAGACTTTGAAGGCAACCTGATTATCAAGGAATATCCTACGAAATCAGCGTCTACCAATACAATTCGCGCGCATCTCTCGCGCCTCATAAAACGAGGCATAAAGCCGGGTCTGATCATAGTGGACTACGCAGATCTTTTGAAGCCCGTGCTGGTTCGGAAAGAAAAAAGAAACGAGCTAGAATCTATTTATGAAGAGTTGCGCGCCCTATCCACGGAATTCCAATGCCCCATCTGGACAGCATCACAAACAAACCGATCGGGGCTCAGCGCAGAAGTAATCACGATGGAGCAGATTTCGGAGGCTTTCAATAAGTGCTTCGTTGCCGACTTTATCTTTTCTGTGTCTCGCACAATTGAAGATAAGCAAAACAATCAAGGTAAAATATTTATTGCCAAAAATAGAAATGGGCCAGATGGAATGATTTACCCTATATTTATGGATACGTCAAACGTTAATATAAAGATTCTACCAAGAGCACATCAGGCCGGCTCTCAGTCACAAACAAGCGCCGTCGTAACAGCTCCGGTTGCTCTTGACCCGAAAGCACAACAGCAGCTGTTAGCAGCTAAGTATAATAAACATAAATTAAGAGGAAAAAACAAAATATGAGAACCATTGAAAATATTCGCCGCTTTAGACTATCAGACACGTTTATCGAGCCTTATAAAGAACAACAAGTGCCGTGGGGCCCCCTCGGCTACGTTACATTCAAGCGCACATACGCAAGACGATTAAACGAATTTGAGCCTGAAGCTTCTGGCACCGAAGAGTGGTGGCAAACATGCCGCCGCGTAATCGAAGGTATGTTTAATATGCAAAAGCAGCACGTGTTCTTGCTGGGTCTAGAGTGGAACGACAACAAAGCTCAGAAGACAGCGAAGGATGCATATGATCGCTTGTTTAATCTTAAATGGACTCCTCCCGGCCGCGGCCTCTGGATGATGGGAACCAAGTTTGTAGAAGAGCGAACTGCTGCTGGATTATTTAACTGTGCTTTTCGTTCGACCCGCGATCTCGCAACCAAGGGGGGCTACCTCTTCGCATGGATGATGGATGCCCTGATGGTTGGCATCGGAGTTGGATTTGATACGGAGGGTAGCAATTCGCTTACGATTAAGGAGCCACAATTTACAAATGACATGTTGGTGATTGATGATTCTAGAGAGGGCTGGGTCGACTCGGTACACTCCTTATTGGATGGATTCTTCTTCGGCGCTAAGGTGCCAAAATTTGATTATTCAGCGATTCGGCCTGAAGGCGCGCTAATTCGCGGCTTCGGCGGTACATCTTCTGGCCATGGCCCCCTCAAGGAGCTTCATGAGAACTTGATCGAACTATATTCTGCCAAAGTTGGGGAGCCTATCACTTCCGTCGATATTGTGGACACGGAAAATCTAATTGGTCGATGTGTGGTGGCGGGAAATGTTCGTCGTTCTGCTGCGCTGGCCATGGGCGCCCACGATGATCGTAGATATCTAGAGATGAAGAATGATCAGGAGAAGCTTTATCATCATCGATGGGGCTCCAATAATTCCTTTAATGCAATCGTTGGAATGGACTATACTTGGCATGCCGCGCAAACCCAGAAGAATGGAGAGCCAGGATATATCTGGTTAAACAACGCACGTACTCGCGGCCGTTTTAAAGACGGGGAGAGGTTTGACGATATTAATGTAGCTGGCTTCAATCCCTGCGTAGAACAGCAGTTAGAAGATGCAGAGCTATGCTGTCTGGTTGAAACGTTCCCAGCAAAACATGCTGATTATGAAGATTATCTTAAGACGTTAAAGATCGCGTATCTCTATGGCAAAACGATCACGCTGTCGAATACGCACTGGCCAGAAACCAATGCAAAGATGCTGAAGAATCGTCGCATAGGCCTCTCTCAATCAGGAGTGGTGCAGGCATTCAATAAGCACGGCTTACGTGAAATGCTGAATTGGTGCGACAACGGGTATGAGCATGTTCGACAGCTAGATCAAGAATACTCTAATTGGCTCTGCATCCCTAAATCAATTAGAATGACCAGCATTAAGCCATCGGGCACCGTATCTCTCTTGAACGGATCCACCCCCGGAATTCATTTTCCAGAGGATGAATATTATATTAGACGGATAAGGTTTGGAAAAGATTCGGAACTGCTTAAAACTTTGGCCGATGCAGGTTATAATATTGAAGATGATGAGTATTCTCCTAATACCGTTTGTGTTGAATTTCCGGTCCATGAGCCCTATTTTCAAAAAGGTAAGCGCTCAGTTTCGATGTGGGAGCAGCTAGAGATTGCCGCCCAATATCAACATTATTGGGCCGATAATTCAGTTTCTATAACTGTTACATTTAAGCCGGAAGAGGCCGATCAGATAAAGGATGCATTAGAAATGTATGAAAGCAGACTTAAGGCAGTTTCATTTTTGCGCTATGAGCAGACGGGCTATAAGCAAGCGCCGTATGAGCCTATTAGCCGAGAAGCTTATGAAGAATTGATTAGTAAAATAACTCCCGTCCAAAGATTCGAGGTAGAACAAGGCGGTTCAGGAACGAAGTTTTGTGATGGAGAATCATGTACAATTTGAGGTGAAGTGTGAATTTTAATCATTTGATGGAGAATAAGGCTCTCCAGCGCCGCTGTAAGAAAGATGGCGGCGAGTGCTATTGGGCGCCCACCGGCAATATAAGAGCAATGGTGGGTGGCCATGTTAATGTTAGCATGTATTGTAAGAAGTGTAAATCTCGCGAAGAGGTATTTCTGAGCGAGATCCTGTATAAGAAACAACAAAAGATAATTGAAAAAGAGGTAGGAAATGTTTAAGCCCGTTAACAGATATATTCAAGTCACAGTGCGCGCAGCGCCCCCCAAAACAGAGAGCGGTATTGTATTGCCGGATGACTTTAAGCCCACAGAGGAGCGCTATATTACAGCGGAAGTAGTGAGCTACGCTTCGGATGTTAGGTTTGGAGATCAGATGGCTCATGGAGCATTTGTGATTGTAGATAAGTCGATGATTGAAGAAATAACTATAAATAATAGTAAAATAAACGTTGTTCTTGATAATTATGTAGTGGGGATTATTAACTAAAATGGAAACAATATTCGATGACTATAGACAAAAACTTTTATAATGAATCGTCAGCAGCCAAGCTTGGATGGGATCCGACTTGGTTTGGTGAGAAGTATTTTGATGATAAACTAACGCGCGCTGTTAAGAAATGGCAGAAAGAAAAAGGCTTATCGGCTGATGGTCTATGTGGTCCTGCGACTTTTCGTCGCTTGTGGACAGAAAGACAGGCGAATATAGATGATCATCAGCCTAAAACTTGTCGTTATTCAAATTTTATTGTTTATCAAGGAAACTTTACAGCGATTGACTGGGACAAGGTTGTTTTGTGGTCCGAAGAGGGTGGCTTAGAAACACCTTCCGGCCATTACTATAGTTATTCGGGTCGCCCCAAGCGCAACATTCGCCTCTTTGTTAACCACTGGGACGTATGTCTGTCTTCTACGTCGTGTCAGCGTGTGTTAGATAGGCGCGGAGCATCAGTGCACTTTCTCATAGACAACGACGGGACCATCTACCAAACTTTAGACATGCAGCACGGTGCTTGGCACGCAGGCTCTGAGCGAGTAAACCGAGCGTCCGTTGGTGTTGAGATTAGTAATGCATATTATACCAAGTATCAAAGCTGGTACGAAAAGAACGGCTTTGGCCCTCGTCCCCTTGTGGACGATGCGTGGGTGCACGGCAATAAGTTGCGGGAACACACCGATTTTTATCCTGTTCAGATTGAAGCGCTCAAAGCGCTTTGGAAAGCAATCCACAAAGCAGCTGAGATCCCATACGAAGCGCCAAAGAATCAGTTCGGCTCCACATCCACGAAGTACGAACAAGACGTCAAGTATGGCAGCTTCTCTGGCTTTATCAGTCATTATCACGTAAGCAAGAACAAGATCGATTGCGCTGGTCTGGATATCGTGAAACTCCTTGAAGAAGTGAAGGACGATTGATATTAGAGTATGAAGGCATAGTTATTGGAAGTGATTTAAAGGCGACATTGTTCGCCTTCAATAATAATCTACCCATCCTTTTTTCTCAGCCACGCCGCCCATTTCGATTTGACTTCCTTGAGGCGAATACGGACTTAGGGTGCGTTAAACTTACTAGCGCAGGTGGGCCAATCCAAAAAGAACTTCTTTGGGAACGACTATTGTTTCTTCTTAATCTCGATGGTAAGGTACCGTTCGCAAATCTTTGCGAGTCTATGAGATTTGACGGCGAGCATTTAATCTGCTCCAATGAATACTCCAAGATAGGTGTGTTAAACTTTAGTAATTGCTTTTATTTCGGTGACGATAATATTTCTGGCCTTGTGAAAGAAAAAGAGCTTGCTAATCCAACCTACACATGTTATGATTGGATTGCATTCAACAGCGGGGGCAAGCACGAAGTCGATCATATTTGGGTGGGTGATGATTTTGTCAAAGAAATCTGGTTCTATTCATCGGATCGTATGTGCGGCAACTCTCCCGTTAAAGATGCTTGCATAGTTTCGACTCTAACAGAAGAACAGCTGCTGGAGTTTGACTACAGCGAAACAATGGCGCGCTTCAAAATGATCTCCGAGATGGAGAAAAGAGGAATGAAAGGAAGGCAGAATGGCTACTCAACCAATGGAAACCCAAAACATTATAAATTTCGAACAACACCTATCCGACGAACAAAGCGCAGAGATCCAATGGAGATTATATCAAAAGACGATCGGGTATCGCTTTCGGAAGTATCGACACGATCTCTTCTTGCGACTCTTGAGGCGTCTTGTGCCGCCTACGATAGATTTCTAAGGTATTTATAATGCCACAGCACGTCCACATGGCAGGTATAATACCTGTTGCCAACCTAGACACTGATTTCGATACACCGCTTCCAGAAATTATGATGCCGGTTAATAATGGCTATAGCGCCATTCAGAAGTCAGTGTATGAATGTGCTCTTGTGGGTTGCCAAACTATCTGGATTGTGGCGAATACGGATCTGGCCCCTATTATACGCAAGACGATTGGGGAATGGATTTATGATCCTGTATACTATAGCACACGAAGTCGATTTCCTTCGGATGCTCGCAAAGAAATTCCTATTTACTATGTTCCGATACATCCCAAAGATCGCAATCGCCGCGACTCGTATGGGTGGTCTGTTTTATATGGCGCGCATTGCGCTTGGGTAACCGCAGCTAAAATATCACGATGGGTGCTTCCCGAAAAGTTTTATGTCTCCTTCCCTCTCTCGGTTTATGATATAGACTCTCTCCGATCGGAGAGGTTGCACATCGCTGAACCAGGACAGAACTTTGTTCTTTCTTACGATGGTCTGACGATTAAAGATGGGGTTCCAATGGCGTTCACGTTCAACGGAGAAGATTTTAAAGGATGCCGCAACTACATTAATGAGACCACAACGAGAGAATACAAACCAAGAAAACCTGGAGAAGTCTTCCCATCAGAAAAGCTCCCCTATGACGAGAGGTGGTCGGCGAAACATTATTCGCTGAGTGAGGTGTTTTCTCAAGTGTGCTTTGATAAAAAGTTTCAGAAAAATGCCGAATGGTATTACGACATTTCTCAGTGGCATAATTATTGTGCCTATCTGGGTTCTGAAAAAGTTTTAGAAAAACCATATGAACCATTGACAATTACGCACAAACACGCTAAAATACCATATAGGGTCGAGGGATTAGATGAGGATACTTAAAGGTCTGTGGCGTAGGCTTACGCACAAACTACATCATTTTAAATTATCTCATCTAAAGGCGTTGTTAAAAAAGCACGGTAAGGCGTTTCTTGTCATATTTATTATTTGGGAAGTTGTCGAAGACATTATGTTTCCATTGCTATTTATATGGCTGGGCAACAATGTCAATCCGTGGTTTCTTACAGGAGCACCGGTAAGTTGGTTATTGTGTGTTCATCCTATCGCGGTGCCCATAATGTGGGCAATTTGGGTTAAGATTTCAGGGAGGACAAATGAATCGGAAAACATCCAAGATTAAGTTTGTAGGACTGCATGCACATAGTGTTGCTGGTTCTATTTTTGATGCGCTGGGGTATCCCCAGGCGCATATGGACTTTTGTTACAACAACGGAGGAGAGGCTTTGGCGCTCACCGATCATGGAAACATGAATGGGTTAGCGTATCAGGTTCTGCACGCCAAAAAGATGCATGAGGAAGGCAAAGACTTCAAGCCCATTTATGGGTGTGAGGCGTATTTCATCCCGTCTATTGAAGAGTGGCGAGAGGAATACGAGACAGCAATGGAAGACAAGAAGCGAGCACGATCAATCAAGAAGACCGATCAATCAGGTGCTACCGTTGAAGATGCGGCCAGCAGCAAGAAGACACAGGATATCCTGCGCCGGCGCCACCATCTCGTCCTCCTGGCACAGAACCAGACAGGGCTCAACAATCTCTTCAAATTGGTGTCCGAGTCTTACCAACCAGAAAACTTTTACAGGTATCCTCGTATTGATTACGCGCTCCTAAAGAAGTACAATGAGGGCATCATCGCTGCGTCTGCGTGTCTTGGAGGAGTCTACGCTGGGAACTATTGGCAGCATCGCGATGAAGGCGATGAAGCTGTCCTTAGCGCTATGAGCGAGACAACCGAGAAGATGGTAGATATCTTTGGCGATCGCTGGTATGCCGAGATCCAATGGAACAACGTGGAGGATCAGCACAAGCTCAACCAATACATCATCCAGACCGCACAGAAGCACGACGTTAAACTTCTAAGCACAGCCGATAGTCACTATCCTGACCCGGAAGCTTGGCGAGATCGAGAACTATATACTCGCTTGGGTTGGCTCGGCAAGGGAGGACTGCCAGATTACATGGAGTCTGAACTACCCGCGGGCGTTGAAGAAGTGGGCTACGAGTTGTATCCTAAGAACGGCGACGAGATGTGGGCAAGCTATAAGAAGTATGCGACAGAAGGCGGCTTTGAGTATGATGATGACTTGGTGCGAGAGAGCATCGAAGAGTCGCACCGTATCGCGTTTGACCGCATTGAGAAGTTCTTCCCTGACAACACTGTGCGTTTGCCAAGTTTCGTGGTGCCAGCCGGCTTCACGGCGACACAGGCGCTAGTACAGTATTCCCTTGAGGGATTGAAGGCCCGAGGCTTCCAAGGCAATCCAGAATATATTCAAAGACTTAAGCACGAGCTAGATGTTATCGATGACCGAGGCTTCTCCAAGTATTTCTTGACGATGAAGTCTATCGCAGACGTTGCCACCACTATGATGTTGGCCGGCCCCGGTCGTGGTTCTGCCGCAGGTTCGCTGGTGGCTTACGCCCTGGGCATCACACAGGTTGATCCTATCAGGCACGGCCTACTGTTCTCTCGGTTCCTACGCTCCGATGCCACAGACTATCCTGATATTGACTATGATATATCTGATAGTATGGCATTGAAGGAGAAGCTGGTGGAGATGTGGGGCGCCGACTGCGTTGCTCCAATCTCTAACTGGAACACCCTCCAGCTGCGATCGCTCATCAAGGACATCTCAAAGTTCTATGACGTGCCATTTACGGAGGCAAACACAGTCACATCTGTGATGATCCGAGAGGCTACACCCGAGGCAAAGAAGAAGCACGGTATCAAGGCTGGCGTCTATGCGCCCACGTGGGAAGAAACAATGGAGTTCTCGCCGTCACTGCGCGCATATCTGAACAAGTATCCCGCAGTCAAGGCTCACGTTGAGGGTCTTGTGGGGCAGGTGCGATCGTGTTCCCGTCACGCTGGTGGCGTGGTCATCGCAGAGAACCTAGACCAGAGTATGCCGCTGATTAACTCCGGTGGTGTGCGTCAGGCTCCGTGGGCAGAGGGCCAGAACGTCAGGCATCTTGAGCCAATGGGGTTCATTAAGTTTGATTTGCTTGGCCTATCTACGTTAAAGATGATGGAAGGCGCCATCGAACATATCCTGCGCCGACATCACGGCGTTGAGAACCCAACCTTCGCACAGGTGCGAGAGTACTACGATGAGAACCTCCACCCTGACAGGATTGACTTGGATAACCAAGAGGTATACGAGAACATCTTTCACAAGGGCAAGTGGGCTGGAGTCTTTCAGTTCACAGAGCAGGGAGCGCAAGGGTTCTGCACGAAGGTCAAGCCCCGCAACATCATTGATGTGTCTGCTGTGACTTCTATCTTCCGCCCTGGTCCGCTGTCGGCTGGTGTTGACGCTGACTACGTGGAAGCCAAGGAGCACCCACATCAGATCGCGTACCTCTCAGACGAAGCCTGTGAGATCACACAGGAGACATTTGGCTTCCTAATCTTTCAGGAGCAAATCGCACTGCTGGGTCATAAGCTCGGTGGCCTAACTCTTGACGAAGGTAATATGCTGCGCAAGGTTTTGACGAAGAAGGGAACCGGAAAGAACAGCGTGAAAGGCAGGCTCCACAAGAAGTTCATTACAGGCTGTGTTGACAAGGGTATAGCCCGTGACCAAGCACAAGACCTGTGGGACAAGTTTGAGTTCTTCTCGGGCTATGGCTTCAACAAGTCGCATGCGGTTAGCTATTCCATCATCTCGTTCCAATGTGCGTGGTTGTTGAACTACTACCCTGCGGAGTGGATGGCGGCGTTTCTCGACAAGGAGCCCGAGACTAGAAAGGAGAAGGCAATTAACATCGCCAAGAAGTATGGCTTTAAGATCGCGCCCCTGCACATTAACAAATCAGGCACAGTCTGGGAGATTAGCGATGACGGCAAGACAATGATTCAGCCGCTCACCTCTATCAAGGGTCTGGGTATGGCAGCAATCGATCAGATACTTGCGAACCGTCCACTCAACAGCGCCGAAGAGCTATTGTTCAACGAGGGTATCACATACTCTAAGTTAAACAAGAAGTCTCTGGATGCTCTGTGTCGTGGTGGCGCGCTGGATGACATCATCGATGATCGCTTCACTGGCAGAAAACACTTTTGGTCTGCGTGTATCGTAGATCGCCCAAAAAATCCCAAGAGATTTTCTGAGAATTTGGAACTTTATCGACCAGAGGGAGATTTCAGCGAATCGGAGATTATCCAATTCAAGACAGAACTCACAGGAGTGTTCCCGATCAATCTGGTGATTCCGCCGGCAACCGTCCAAAGGCTTCAAGAGAAGTTCATCCCGCCGATTTCTGAGTTCGATCCCGAGCTATGCGTATGCTGGTTTATTCCTCGTAAAATCATTCCAAGAAAGACTAAGAATGGCAAGAACTATTGGATTGTTGAGGTTATTGACTCCAATAACGAACTAACTAAGATCAGATGCTGGGGTATTAAGCCCGAAAAGGATCGCATTCACTTGAATCGCCCCTACATGGCTAAGTTAAAGTACGACGAGAACTGGGGCTTCTCCACCTACGCTGTAGGAAAAACATTCAGACTACTAGGATAAAAAATGAATATTATTTATACACCGAGCGCACTGCTCAAAGAAGTTAAGTTTAGAAGTGAGAGTTTACCCGTGGTTATTCGCGTCAATAAGTTTGACGAGAAAGCGGCACAAGACTTTTCTAAGGATGTGGCAAGAGCGCAGAACACAGGCCAGCCGGTATTGCCGATTATCATTGACAGTTACGGCGGGCAGGTTTACAGTCTGATGTCGATGATCTCGGACATTCAACACTCTCGTATTCCTGTCACCACAATTGTGCAAGGCAAAGCTATGTCCTGCGGCGCCGTTCTTTTTAGCTTCGGCGTTGAGGGGAGGCGCTATATGGATCCGGATGCCACATTAATGATCCATGACGTAAGCTCGATGGGGTGGGGAAAGGTCGAGGAGATTAAAGCCAACGCCCAAGAGGTCGAGAGGCTGAATCAGAAGATATACAAGATGATGGCTAAAAATTGTGGCCATGACGAAAATTACTTTTTAGATATCGTGCACGAAAAAGGGCACTCAGACTGGTTTCTGGATGCAAAAGAAACTAAGAGGCACAAACTAGCAAACAAGCTTCATGTTCCCGAATTAAAGATCGACGTAAAAGTAGTATTTGAGTTCAAATAAAAGTTGACAAACCGATCTCAGTTTGTTACAATAATAAAGTATCCAAGGAGGGATAAAATGGCTTCAACTAATGAAGAAAGAAAACGTTACGTCAAGGAATATATCCGTTCGTTGTCGGCAATTGAAGAGTGTATCGAGCCTTACAAAGAGCAGAAGCGAGAGCTTCGCTCTGAGTTCCGTGAGAACGGCTGGCTCAACACTGACGAGATCCGAGCCGCTGTCAAGGCATATCGCCTTTACAAGGGCAAGGTAAACATCGACGAGGTTGTTGAGAACTTCAACATGATCTCGGGAGGAGACGAAGAGTGATCATTGAATATACCAAGACGCGAGACAGTGCACATAGCCCACAGCGTGCAAATCCATCGGACGCTGGGCTAGATGTGTTTTACTCTCAAGCAGAGCCACAACAGCTTATAGCTGTTGAGCCGCGCGAGAGTAAGTTAGTGCCAACAGGATTACGCTTTGGCGTACCTCACGGCTATATGCTGGAGGTTAAGAATCGTTCAAGCGTGGCAGCTAAGTTAAATTTGGTAGTGGGCGCTTGCGTGATTGACTCAGGCTACGATGGAGAAGTATTCATCAATGTCCATAATATTGGACGCGCCACGCGAGTCATCCAAGACGGTGACAAGATCGCACAACTGGTAATGATGCCAGTTATACACTTTCAGCCACAAGAAAACACCCAGGGCACACTATATGAGTATCCCAAGACAATTAGTAATAGAGGCACAGGCGCCCTCGGGAGTACAGATGGATAAGAATACACAAAATACGATGTTTAGCTCAAAGACTGGCGAGTGGGCAACCCCTCAAGAGTTTTTTGATAAACTTAACTGGCGCTTTGGGCCGTTTGATTTGGATCCATGCGCCAACATTCATAATACGAAGTGTGCCAATTTTTATACAGAAGCGGAAGACGGCCTGTCTAAGGACTGGTCTGGTCATATAACATTTATCAACCCTCCATATGGAAGAGGCATTGACAAGTGGATTAAAAAGGGGTACGATACAGCTAAAGATGGAGCATCTAAGGTGGTGATGCTGATTCCTGCACGAACGGATACGAAGTATTGGCATAATTATGTGATGCATGCTTCGGAGGTGTATTTTGTAAAGGGTAGGCTAAAGTTTGGAAACAGTAGCAATAGTGCGCCCTTTCCGTCTGCTGTCGTAGTTTTTGATGGCAAGAACCATCAGCAGGTTTTCGGAGCCATGAATCGATGAATCGTAAGCAGCGCCGAACTATGAAAAAACAAATGGGAGAGAATTCATCTGAAAAGCTTGCCGAAAAAATTTTCCAGTTTGACAACCTTCCTGATGAGTGCTTGGCGTGCCTAAAGCCATTTGACAAAACAAACAAGAAGATGGCTCAAACCTGGAATGTGGTAATTCCCGAGAAAGATGTGGTTAGGCTATACTGTCCTGATTGCTGGAAAATGGCTCGTAAAGTAGCAAAACAGTATAAGAAGGAGAATAATATAAAATGAAACATGGACTAAATTCTGATGAAACAATTGAGCATATTAAGGCAGTAAAGGACGATCTTCCTCGCGAATGTCAAGGATGCGGGAAGCAGTTTGAGAGTGAAAACCCAGAACACCTGCGAACATGGTATATCATTCCCAAGCCTGAACTCGCCTGTAAGTCGTGCAAACAGCAACTGCCTCCCCATCTTCAAAAAATTTTTGAACATCGGGTTTACTGCTTCGAAATGTCTTGCACTCAAGAATTTCTGCAGTCTATGGATGAGCTTCGTCAAGGCATGCAGGAAATCCATGAGATGACCGCTCATCTTGCGGGCCCCAATGCGACTGTATATGAAACACTTGAAGACATCCCGATGAGGGAGCGATTTGCGAACACAAAGGAGAAAAAATGAAAGTCTTTCGATTATCTAAAGAAGCATTGGACAAAATTATGAATGGGCACGTAAAAGAGCCAGCGACTTTTGTCATAAAATTTTACAAGCCATCCTGCCACATGTGCAATAGCTTGAGCGATCACTACAAGGAATTAGCTGCCAAGGACAAGTATCAAGACAAAATCCATTTTTTTGCCGTAAATATCGAAGATTATCTGTCAGCTGAGTCTGATTTGGGTTTTGAAGGAGTGCCTACTATTGTGGCGGTAAGAGCGAAAGGCCTCACGCCGGGCCAATATCGTACAGAGGTTCAAATTATGCCGGATCCGCCGGATAACGAGACAAACCCTCAGATGTGGTATCACCCACACGATATGGAAAAGTTTTTCGATAAGTTAGCTAGATGAATAAAAGGAGAAAACATGAATCAATCACTTTCGTATGACGACATACTATTAGTACCTCAGTACTCGGATATCCGTTCGCGCTCAGAAATAGATATCTCATCTTATTTAGGAAAAGGAGTTAAACTTGATTTGCCAATTTTTGCTTCTCCGATGGACACCATATCTGAACATCAGATGGCTATAGCCACCACTCGCTCTGGCGCCTGCGCCATTATTCATCGTTATAATACAATTGAAGAACAAGTTGATGAAATTAAAAAGATGCGCACCTTAACTGCGCTAGAGCGAGCACAAAAGAGACAGCGATGTCTTATTGGCGGCGCCGTAGGTGTTACGGGAGATTATTTTGAGAGAGCGCAGGCTCTGATAGCCGCTGGGGCTAATTTAATCTGTATCGACGTGGCTCACGGCCACCACATTATGATGAAAGAAGCGCTCACTCAATTGCGCGAAGAAGCAGGTGATGATTATCATTTGATGGCCGGCAATGTCGCCACATTGGATGGCATCAACGCCCTGGCCGATTGGGGATCCGACAGCGTTCGCTGTAATATCGGAGGGGGCTCGATATGCTCTACGCGAATTCAGACGGGCCATGGCCTCCCAGGCTTCCAGACAATTATTAACTGCGCTCAAACCGACAGGGATGTTAAGATTATAGCAGACGGGGGCATTAGAAACTCTGGCGATATAGTAAAGGCTCTTGCCGCCGGCGCCGACGCAGTAATGGTCGGCTCATTGTTGGCCGGCACCACTGAGGCTCCTGGTTCCATCTTTTACGATGATCGGGGCGCGAGATGGAAAGCATATCGCGGGATGGCCTCCAAGGAGGCCCAGGTAGAGTGGCGCGGAAAATACTCTTCTTTCGAGGGAGTTGCGAGTCGCGTACCTCATCGCGGCGACGTCGGTCCAATCCTAGAAGATTTGCAGAACGGAATACGCTCTGGTTTCTCCTATAGCGGCGCCCGAGACTTAATAGAGTTTAGAAGTAAGGCTATGTACATCATTCAGACGCCTTCGGGATTATCGGAGAGTCGCCCGCACATCACCACAAGAGAATGGTAATGTCTGATGACAATCAAGTTGATTATGGAAATCTTACTAAGAAGGTGGTCTTCACTGATAATGACCATCGACACGCTAAGCTTATTGTCAGGCTCCGGTATGATGGGCTCACGCAGTCAGCATTTTTTAGACACATAATCAGCGGCTACCTACAAGAGGATGAGAGAATTGTGAGCTTTATTGACGAGGTTAAGAAGCAAGCTAAAAATAAAAAATCAAAATCCTTTCGGTTGCGCCAGAACGGCAAGCAATTGCTCCATGACATGGCGCTCAACGACGGCGAGATAGAAAATATTTTTGATCTAATATCAGAGGAGCACCCAGAGTTATGAAAAAAGACGGCTTAAGAGAGTGTTCTCGCAAGTGTATGGAATTGAATGTAAATTGTCCTGTTGAAGATTGTAGATTGTGGATAAACTATGAAACAGAGCACAACTGTACTCTTGTTTCCGTATATGAAAACGGGCCCATGACACTTCGAGAAATTGCGGAAAGACACGGATTATCTTTCGCTAGAATTAAACAAATTGAGACTAAGGCTATGACAAAACTTAAAAGTGTTTTAAAGACACATGTGTTTTTTGGATTTTAATAAAAAAAGGAACTATTTATCTTTGAGTTGCAGTCAGCATCAAGGAGAATTTATAAAATGGCTCGTAAAAAACTATTAACAGAAGGCGAGATTCGCCAATTTATGAAGTTGGCTAACCTTTCACCGTTAGCCGATAACACGCTTCAAGAGATGGGAATGCCCAGCATGTCCTCTATGCCCGGTGCGCGCGACGAAGAAATGGATGTCGCCGCTGTCGAGATGGATGATCCCATGGGCGGTGAAGAAGAGATTGAGGATATGGAGGCTGTCGATGAGATGCCTCCAGCCGAAGGAGAGATGTCCCTCTCCGATGAGGAAGCCATGGCGATTATCGATCTTGCCGATCGTTTACGTGATGCCATGGGCCCCGAAGAGGGCGAAGAAGAGATGGAAATGGACATGGAGATGGGCCCAGAAGGAGGTGAGGAAGAGTTTGAGGCCGACATCGAAGAAGAGCCCCCTGGCATGCGCTATGAAGAGAAAGACTATACCGCTAAGAAAGAGAAGCCTGGAGCAGACAAGCGCAAGGGCGCCAAACTGCGCGGAGCCGAAGGTACAAAGAAGAAGACTATCGGTAAAGGCCGCGGCGAAAAGAAAGGCGATGATGCTTACGTAAATGAAAGTGAAGAGCTTGACGAGATTACAGCTACCGGTCGCGGATATGACACTGGAAAACCCCGCAAGGCCAAGAAGCTCCCCTCCAGAGGTCAGCCCTCAGACGAAGGTCCTCATGGCCCCCTCATCGATGAACCCACTGAGGTTCTGCCGGGAACCGATCCCAAAGACGATCCTCCCGTGCAAAGATCTTCTGCTCGCAAGAAGAGTCGATGGGAGGAAGCTGTAGCTGGTGATGACGCTATGGTTGCCGAGGTCGCCCGCAGAGTTGCTGCTAGACTTCAGGCCCAGACGCGTCACGAAGAAGTGGTCGATCAATTGGCTGAAAGAATCATGAAGCGCCTCACAAAATAGCTTGACAAAAGCCCTACGAACCATTATAATAACCACTAGGAAACCCTAGTGGTTATTTTTTAGAGGAGATCTAAGTGCAAGTTTTCTTATACCTTCTGTGTTTTATTTTTGGATATGTGACGTGTCGCACCTTCTACTTTTTTAAAGCGACTAGGGTAGGGCTGCAGGTCTTGGAAATGGCTCGCTTAGTGTCCCTCTCTGTACTGATAAAGGGCCTTGAACATTATAACTATCTCAAGATGTCCAAGATTAAAGAAATTGTACTCGAAGGGGGTGATCAAAAGCAGATTGATAATTTTGAGAAGCTATTCAATAACGAAGTTGAGTGCTATAAAAGAGATGGCATAAAGGCTCTTCTCGCCGAACATCCTCCGTTCTTCAGGGGAACTGCACAGTTTGATGATTGGAATTCTGCAATGTTTCACCTTGCAAATAACAAAGAACTTCTATTTAAATTAAGAAGCTGGAGTAAAGAATGATATTTGATAAGATTAAGAAAGCATGTAGCTTTGTCACCAATGAAATACTCGCCGAGGAGGAAGAGGAGAAGAAGGTTATTATCTTGGATCCGAACGCCCTCAAGGAGGCCTCCGAGCCAGAACTTGATCTCCGAATTATTGGATTGTTTACCGACGTGGTAGAAGACAAAATAGCTGATTTGGTGCACGGGCTTATATATCTGGATGAATATAACAAGGCGTCCAAAGAAGAAAACCGAAAGCCTATAAAGTTTTATATCTCTACATATGGAGGATCAGCCGATGACATGTTCGCACTTTATGACATAATGCGGAGCATATCCGAGTCATCTGAGATCCACACCATTGGCCTAGGCAAGGTTATGTCTGCTGGCGTATTACTATTGGCCGCCGGCACCAAAGGCAAGAGACAGATTGGTAAAAACTGCCGCGTAATGATCCATTCAGTGATGGGAGGTAACGGCGGCAGTCTCCATAATATGCTTAACGAGATGGAGGCGATCGAACAATTGCAACAGATGTATTCTGATTGCCTTGTCGCAGAGACCAAAATGAGCCACAAAGATGTTAAAAAAATGCTGGAACGTAAGGTAAATGTCTATTTATCTGCAGAAGAAGCAGTTAAACTTGGAATTGCAGATATTATTGTTTAGGAATTAAGAATGTCAGATTTAAAAAATATATTGAATGAAGAATATAAAAAGAAGAATAGCCTCATTGATGCACCGTCGTTGATGCAGATGATAGAAAATATAATGACCAACGGTTTGACATTCATCTCCGAAGAAAAACAACCATCGATGGAAGAACTGTACAAATACCTTCCACAGTTTGAGTTTAGCGAGATGATAGGGCGCCCTGACGATGAGGATATAGCAAACAAAGCTGAAGTTAGCTCGACATTCACCGCCATGATGGGAAAAATTGCAGAGGGACAAGGCCTGCCGGAAAAAATAGCAGCCATAAACGAATTTGTATCTGCTTCGAATCCTGGAGGTAAAGATGCCTCCGAGATCCTTAGAAATTTAACATTTTTGCGCCTATTGTCTGTTGTTGTTCAAGACTTTACCGACGCCGGCGCCGGATTTATTTTCGAAGCTTTTCTAGCGGGACTGTTGGGCGGCGCCCAGGTTTCTGGTCGCGGCGGTGAAGAAACAAAAGGAAGTCTCCCAATCCACGATTATGTAGATGGCGTCACTGGCGAGCCGGTTAGTTTAAAGCTCCTTAATCCTAAGACGGCGATTGAAGGAAGTATGTATAATATAACGCAGTTTTTGGCGAATCACCCATTGGGGATTGAATACGGTATTCGCTACATTGTGGCTATTAAGTATGATGACGAGAAGTTGGGATTTTATGAATTTACAATTACTCGCGATAACTTTTTTGAATGGCTAGGCAGCAAAGTTAATCTTGATCGACTTGTCATTCCTCAAGTCATCCAAGAAGCAGTTAAGACAACCGAAAAAGAGCTGCAAAAACTTCAACAACACACCGATAATTTTAAGGAACTGCTCATTAGTTTGATGCCTATGCTGGGATATCCCGTTGATGTGGCCCGCAGTCTTCTGGGAGATATGGAGAGCGCCCGAAAGCTTACTGGTATCGGCGGCATGGGCCAGTTGTGGAGATCGTATAACCCAGAGCTGATGATCAGCAAAGAGGGAGAGTCCGCCTTTAACAAATTTCTACAGATCACAAATACGACACCACCCCCGCGCACACAAATAGGTCCCGAATCAGACTTAGTTGATGTCCGCAAAGCTCGCTACGAGCTTCTCCACTCCAAGATGATTAGACTGAGCGAAGACAATCCCCTCTCCATAAGACCAATGAGAAAATTGTTTAAACTTAAGCAGCGCGATAGCGCCACTGGCAAGAAGAAAAGAGGTAAAGACAAGATTACTGACCTCCAAGCTATAGGTGCCGAAAACCCTCAGCTGTGGGGGGAGATAATCAGAGCAGCAGGCTTCACTAGACCGCAGTTCCATCTTGATCAGGCCGCGGCGCTAAGCAATGCGGAAACTATCGATATCGGGAACCTTGTGGTCGGAAAGGCACAAGTGTTGGATGTGATGAATAGCTACGGCGAATCGCTTAGGGAGGAAATAATGCCTATCTACCAACAGCTTTATGAAGTTACAACCGAAATAAATAGATTCTTTGTGCAAGGGCAGATGGATGGCGCCGACAAAGCGGCCACCGCCGGCGCCGATTTGGCCGAAAGCACGGATACTTTGGCTGTCCGCGTAAAAGACACTAAATAAGCTTGACAAAATAGTCGAGAGAGATTATAATATAAACTAACCATGAGGGACTAATGAGCAGAGCCTATGATGACAATCAAACTCTACAACAGAAGATTATCAAGGGCGCCAACGTACTGGCAGACAACGTGGCGTCTACACTTGGGCCGAAAGGCCGCAATGTACTGCTAAAGGAAAAAGACAAACAGCCATTCATTACGAAGGATGGCGTGACTGTCGCATATTTTGTAGCATTGGAGGATCCATTTGAAAATGCAGGCGCTCAAATCTTACGCCAAGCGGCTATTGAAACAAATAACGAGGCAGGGGATGGAACAACGACATCAACAGTTCTTGCAAGAGCTATCCTCCGTGAATCCCAACGATTTATCGCGTCCGGTGTTTCTCCTATCGAGCTACAACGTGGCATCGATTTGGCTGTTAGGGAAGTGGTAGGTAATCTTAAAGATATGGCGATGCCTGTGAACAGTATCGCAGATATTGAGCACGTGGCTGCAATTTCTGCCAATAACGATACAGCTATAGGGAAATTAATTGCGACAGCAGTAGATAAGGTGGGTCAAGATGGGTCAATTACTATTGAAGAATCTCGGTCACTAGATACATCTCTGGATATAACCGAGGGCTTTAAGATGGATTCTGGCTTTTGTGCATCTGCCTTCATCACTGATGAGAGAAGAGGAATGATGTATTATGATGAGCCCCTATTCCTTATCACCGACCACAAGATTTCTAACGTGGAACAGATTCTGCCAGTTTTAGAGTTGGTCGCTCGCGAAAGTCGACCGTTGATAATTGTAGCAGAAGACATTGAGGGGCAAGCGTTAGCTGCCATGATCATGAATGCTATGCGAGGCACTCTCAAGGTGGCAGCTATTAAGGCCCCGATGTACGGTGAAGAGCGCCGCGCAATCCTTAATGATGCTGCGCTGTCCACGGGCGCCACTTTTGTGACGAGAGAGAGCGGTATGAAGTTACCTGAGATAAAGATGTCCGATTTGGGCACCGCCAAGTTTGTAGAAAGTAATAAGTATGCCACCACCATCGTAGGGGGTAGTAGCAATTATGAGGAAATCGAAAATAAGATTGAAGCATTGAAGCAGTTGATCAAGGACACAGAAGCACTAGATGAATGCACTCGCATTCAAGAGCGAATTGTCCGTCTTTCTTCAGGTGTGGCTGTTATCAAGGTTGGAGGAGCTACGGAGGTTGAAATGACCGAGAAGAAGCACCGAATCGAAGATGCCCTAGAAGCAGTCAGATCGGCGCAGCAAGAGGGAGTTGTGTGTGGGGGCGGCACTGCTTTATTGCGCGCCGCACAGAAGATATGCATTACTACAGAGGGCCCAGAACAGGCTTATGGCGCAACAGTGGTCAAGGAGGCGTGTTATGAGCCCTTTAAGCAGATGGCCATGAATGCCAACGAATCTCCCGATCTAATTATTAACAGAATTTTGGAATCTAAAGAAAATTATGGCTGGAATTTTAGAACCGGAGAGCTAGTTAATCTATTTAGAAGTGGAATTATCGATCCCGTTAAAGTAACTCGGACGGCGCTGCAAAACGCGGCTAGCTGTGCCGGCACTTTGATCACCACCAATTATGGGATCATCCAAACGGAGTAAAACATATGACAGAAAATATGAACAAGGGAGATTTAGTGTGGATTCCCCAGCACACACGATTACACTGGCTTCGAGAAAACAGCGAAAAGAGATATGTGGTAACCGATGCCCCTCGCACAGCAGTAATTTGCGGCCAGAACGATAGAAGCTATGATGTCTTTATGGACGGGAATGTCTGGACCATAAACAAAGATAGCACCTATTATGTGGAGAAACGATAATGTTAGTTAAACTTACTGAAGTGTGCAGCAACGGCGCCGTTACTACAAATAAATTATATTCATTGCGCGAAATATTCGTCAACCCCGAGCACGTAATCATGATTAGAGAAGAAAAGAAGATGCGAGAATTGAATGAGAATGGCAGTGTTGCACCAGGATTAAATGGAGCCCATCAGTTTTCTAAACTAACCATTAATCGAGGGCAAACCGGAACAGAGATAGTGGTTGTAGGAGCGCCAGAAATAGTAGAGAGCGCACTGCAGACCGGCAAAAGACTATTGAGAGGATAAGATGTCACACAGAGTTAATATTCAATATTCCATTGAGCTTGATGATTTGGCCGATGAGACACTGCGACTATTGCAGCGTTCTTATGCCAAGTTAGAAACTGCAGTATCGCAGATTGAATTACCTGCACAGGAAAGAGTGCTCTCGTTGAACACATTGCGTTCGATCGATGACACCCGACAAGAACTTGCGCGGATTGATCAGGCGTTTTCCGATATATCAAATATTATTAACGGCTATGTTCGATTTACGACAGCTGACGCAGACACACAGGGGGGAGAACCTATAGACGCTTCCGATCTGGAGAGAAAGTTAGAACAATTTAAGCATTCTGTGGCTCACGTAGATGAAGACCCCGCTTAAAGATGCAACCCACAACGGAAGATGTGTCGCTGCGCTTAAAAAGAAGATCGCGCCCCGCAGTGTAATAGATACATACCTGTTTTACGGGGGGAAGGCAGAATTAAATCTCGCCTCCTATGATCGTTTTGTTATTGCACACACTACCAATTATTATGTACATGAATTTTGGGATTGCCTCTCGCGCCACCCCCGCAAGCTCTATGATATTATTACTTCAGACGTGTTTAAATTTGATGAAGAGATGTTTAGTCACCTACAGGAATCATGGCCCATGCGGGCTGATCCTTATATCCGCGCCAGTCTTTTCTTCCTATTGAATCGTTGTTCGGAGAAGGGCCTCATTTCATCCGGTGAATTAAGCATGCAGAATTTTACTCCCGTCGCATTAAATTATTTAAGAACATTTAAGGCTCCGAAAAATTTTCATTTGGTCCTCGATGAGGAGCAAACAGTAATCAGCAGTCTCGACAACGCCAATCCGCGAGGTTATATCTTTGTTCCCTGTGGTGATTTTAGTTATAACTTATTTGAAGAAGGAAAGAACAAGGCATATGAAGGCACTACATTTAAGCATACAGAGGTGTGCTCCATCCTAGCGAGTAAAAGTAGTCCTTGGGTGGTTAGCTATAATTATCACCCTGGTGTCCTCAAGCTGTACGAAAAATTTAATATAACTTTGATAGATAAATATGGAAATGAAACAAGCAATGAACAAAATTGTGAGGAGGTGTTAATTGCCAATTTTTAGCGGATTAGGGTGGGCATGCTTTTTCTTTGCCCTTGGACAAGTGATGGCGTGGTTTCAGAACAACAGTCAGTTCGTGTGGGAGTGGTGGGCTGATAAGCCGCTCCTGACTGTTGCAATCTTCTCCATTCCGACAGGTCTTTGTTTCTGGTATGGCGTTAAACTTGCATACGAAGCCATGGGCGGCGTGGTGTGGGGCCCTCGTTTTATGGTCTTCGCAATATCATATTTTACATTTCCTCTGCTGACGTGGGTCTTCCTGCGCGAGAGCATGTTCACCCCCAAAACAATGATCTGTGTATTTTTATCACTCCTTATAATAGCGGTCCAACTGTTTTGGAAATAGCAAACTATTTATAATGTTGAGGTATATTTATGGATTTTGTGACACGTAACTGGTTCGGTTATATAAACGAGAACATCAGGCTAGACGAGGGCCTCCGAGACATTGGGCTCTCCGAGTTTGTCGCCGACGCAATTGACTCTACGCTCCACGCAGCGGACGAGAGCGCGAAGACATGGCTCGGCCATATGTGGAAGAAAACTCATCTGCATGAGTTCGTGCGCCCAAGCAACAGAATACAAGAGTTTCGGTTCAATACGATGGAGCCGCTGCTGTCTGCTCTCGACTATTGGACAGAATTCGCGAAGCAGGAGGATTTAGATCCTCCCGAACCCGAAGTTCAGTTTGAGAGTATCCTTAAAGAAGGCGAGAACTGGAGCACCGAGAAAGCCCAACGCACTCGGCTTATACTCAAGACCATCAATAAGACCCTTAAAGATTTACCTCTCGGCAAATGGAACAAAGCCTTTAAGAAGGCGGTGAAAGCTTTAAGCAAGCTGGGCCTTAACAGCAAGACAGTCGATTTTGTTAAAGGAGTATTAGACAACGCAATCGAGCAAGCGTGGAAGCAGTTCCAGAGCCGCTTTAATGATGTGTTCACGTTCTTAAACATGCACCCCGATAACATCAGGATCCTTCGCGAGCATAGTACAATGATCGGCGCAGACAACAAAGCCGAAGAGGAGATCGCAGAGCAAGAAAGCCCCGATCAGGTATACCACACTTTTGACGATGGTTCGTATTGGTATGATCTAGAGACAAGCAATTGCGACCTGGAAGGCACGCGAATGGGACACTGCGGCGCCGCCCAAAGCGGAGGAACTCTTTACTCTCTCCGCAAGCCCGAAGGCAAGCGCGGTAAGTCTAAGTCATACGTGACGATTGAGTTTGATGGCGAGACTATCTC
>Ga0080013_1000677_pt1 | contig 47201 bp, 48 predicted proteins | sample ETNvirenome_6_85_FD_69236 | JGI IMG/M metagenome (GOLD analysis project Ga0080013, IMG submission 69236) | Marine viral communities from the Pacific Ocean - ETNP_6_85 (SPADES assembly) (version 2) | ecosystem: Environmental > Aquatic > Marine > Oceanic | place: Pacific Ocean | collected 2013-06-19
TCCCCAATTGCTCTGCTTCTTCGATAATCCAAGATGGGGCATAGTTTCGGAACATTGAATTGTTTTGTGCATCATAATACGATCCAGTAGCTAACAATTCATTCTTTAAATTTAAAACAGAAGTATGCGAAGAATATATAATAGGATCTTTATATTCTTGTGCAGAAGCACTGGCTTCTATTATAGCAGAACCGGTACTTCGAGAGTTGGTTCCGTAACCAGTCCATACGCCATTAGTGATACGTCCGGCATAGTCCAAAACATTGCTATCAACACTGCTGGTTTCCGTTATGCCCTCGTTAAATTTGTAATAGACACCAAGGGTCGTGTTAGAAATATCTGTGTTTGTACCGCCCCTTACCTGGGAAAACCAATAGCGTCCAATGTCTTCACCGGTTCTTTTCTCTTTCCAAAATCGGAACTCGTCCATGGAAGCACTAAGCTTAGAAATGCCATCAAATTGTGCACATTTCACTCCACCAATTGCGGATCCTGACGGGGCGGCCAGTAGGGCGCCGATTCGAGCAAAAGTGTCTTTCTGCTTAAGTTGATTTATAGTCGTAGAACCAGTTATATAGGTGTCGTTTAGTCCGCCGTTAATATACAATTTTGAAGCGAAATCAGAACCAGTATTGTACATCACCAGCGCCACATGGGTCCATGTACCGAGTGAGCCGGTTGTTATACCAGAGCCAATCGATTGCTGAAAAATACCTGCCGCCGTCATTCCGGGTTCGATGGATACTGCACTTCCTGACTGCACCGTCACCAAGAAAGGGCTGGCATCGACGCCGCCAGTAAGCTCTAAAGTAATTCTTCCATAATCGGCAGAACCACTATGAGAACCACTCGTCCATAAGTCGAAAATTGTCTCTTTGTTGCCGGCGGTGCCGGCAGACATAAACTCAGGCTTCTTTAACCAGAATTCAATGGAGACACCAGTATCAAAACTAGATTGAAGATTTGACTGGCGAGTTCCTACACCATAATCGGAAGGGAGTCCATCCGTGGTATAAATGCTCGTATCATAAACATTGGAATATTGAAATTTGTCTGAGTATGGGTTGTTGCTATCATTGACAAGACTGCCAGCGGAATTTATAGCATGGGGGCCGCCCTTCAGAGTGATGTACTCTTTAGTACTCGGTATCGAGTAACCCTCAAGTACATTGCTAACTGCCGTAGTTGTAGCCTCACCTAGCACAATGTATCCGTTCGTGCGTGGATACAAATTGTTGAAAATGTATTTTTCTACATCTAAAAGCTTATTGTAGAAGCCATTGATTTCAGCATCAGATCCATCATAAGGATAATAATCGGTGATGCGCTGGAGCGCGCCTTTATAATAATAGTAGGCGGATCCAAAGCGAGCGAAAAACCTAGGATCGGAATAATCGACTTGCGGAACGAAATTAGATTGCTTTTCTTTAAGCTGTTCTAAATTGCGTTCCGACTCTACGTCTTTGAATGCTTCTTTCTGGTCTGTATCGGAAAGGTAATTTCTGCCATCTTCCACAGAACCAAAAAGTTTCTTAATACTCATAATCCTCTACTCTAAATTTAAACACATATGGCTGTTCAAGCCAAGTGCTTAATGCGGGATCATAAAATGAAAATTTAACCCCATAAGCATATCCTGGCTCTAGTAAGCTCATATCAAAATCAAAATAATTACCGGAAACGTCATACGACAACATTGTGTGAAGATCGCTGCCTGTACCATAAGGGATAGCGGTAAACCCATCTAAGACTCTGTAAACTTCATAAGAAGCACTCTGAATCGTAGAGCTTTCGACGCCTTGCGTTGCTTTAGTGTAAATAGTTGGGCTCCAAAATTTATTTCTTACAAATAAACGCATGCGAGCGGATTGGTTTTCTCTATATTTGTCTTGTAAATTTGTTATCTTTAAAAAATGTACTGGTGTTTCCACGGTTTGGTTTGCTAATAATAATTTTGGTTTAATAGAACCACTAAAAAATTCAACCACACCATCATCGTGCCACACATCAAAAACATTCTTGAGGGGGGTTGCTGCAGCAGTCAAACACAACGAAGCCGAATAAATGCCTGTTGCGACGTGACCCCCTGTTACATTATACTTTGAATCGTGGAGAAGTAGGTTGCTTCCTGTAGGTGCTGCTGAACCTGAATAGAGCTTTACATAAATCGCGCCTGTGCTAACTGACGGGATGTCAGTCAGTTGTCCGCGGACATAGTTATACAAATAAAGTGTATTAAGGTTATCGGCGGCTGGAGCCAAGGAGCTACTATACATGAAGTCGCCGCGGCCGTCTTTGCGTGACGAGTTCCAACGTGCTTCAATTACAGGCTTTTTAAAGAAAAATTGTGTGCCGCGGGCAAAAAACCTTTTAGTATAATAAGATTCCGTCGCGCCATCTGGCAATGCAAGAACATTTCCGCTGGCCAGCCCCACGGTGCCGGCAACGGATCCGGAAAAATAAGCCTCTTGGCTAGCTGTAAGGTGAACACCTACTCCATAGTTGGCGTAATCCCCATTGATCCACTGCTCTACTAGCTGAGTAATATTAATTTCTAAATTACCTAACCCGGTACCAAATTTTTGTGTATAGGTATCTCCAGAGCCAGTGTAATAATCACCACCGACTAGCCCCCAAGGCTTGCCCTTTGAAGAAGAAATCCAGTTTGCGCCGGTGTTGCCTTTAACCTCATCTTTGTAACCTTCTAAATCAAGACCAATACCTTCCTGCCACGAAGTGCCCGAAACGGGGCGTGCAACTAAGGTAAATTCGCGTGGGACTGTCTTAGATGTCTTGGCATTAAACAGTCTCAAATAAAAGCTTACACTGCCGCTAGCTGGTACAACACCATTGCTGCGATCAGTTGTAATTCCATCCATCGGGAATTTAACCAAAATACGTGAAAGCTCTTGAGAGCCGGTCGAATTCGAAGATGAAACTGATTGGCGGCCATAAATAGAAAAAATTTCCATAACATCAGCTTCGCCCATATTAGAGCCAGTGCCTCGAATTTCTAAACTAGGTTTAAATGCGTTGACGATAGTGGTGTCTGCATTAGCTGTATATCTTTTAATTCCCATTATCTAATCTTTCCTCGAATGTCTTGAGTGGGAAATTTTATTTCCAAAATTACATTGTTGGGGACAAGCAAATAAGAGCCGTCAGGGGAGAGATTATCATTAATCTCCAAAATCGTATCGGCATAGCTTCCGCCCACTTTATTAGTTAGTTTAACTTTTATCACGTCTAACACTCCTTTCACTTGCTTAAGCGTTTCATAGATTTCACTAATATAAAAGGGTTCGCCAATAAAAAAGTCTTCTCCATATTTGCCGGCTAATGTGTTTATACAACGATTTAATACATCAAATTTGTCGGATCCTGCTTGGGTTTTTACAACAAAATCAATCCCGAGATTAACTATATAGGGGTCTAAAATATCAACAGTGTCGTTGATCATTCTATATTGATTAAGCCATGTTTTTATGTTGTTCTTAATAACCATATTAGTGGCAATAAGCTTTCCATATGAATCTTCCGAAATCACATACAAATTAAGATTTCGCTTAAGAGAGTCGGGATCCTTTTGAATCGAAACTCTCTTTACAGAACCAAACTTAGAAGGCATCCGATAAACAAGATTTTCATAATCAGATTGAGTTACGGCTCTATTTTGTGTGGGAAAGGTATCAAAAATCCTTCTTTTAAGTTCGGCGCTCGAAGGATTGACTACATCTCCAACAATAGGAGTTTCATTAAGTACCTCTAATGAGTTCTGAATTGTATTTACTGTAGTTGTCGATAGGGATGGACGGTCATCAAAAGATAGGATGCCGTTGGAAACCGTGTTAATTCCACCCACAGCGACATTTGAATTGGTAGGATTAGTAACCCGATACACAACTGTTAATGTGGTATTAGAGGGCACTATTCCAAAGCTGTCACTATTTGAAAGACGCGAAGGATCGAATGTGGTGGTCGAAATATAATCTTTACCGAACACCTCAAGTGCCACTTCTTGCGGGGCGGCTACAATATCAGTTTGCCCCGACTTGCCGCTTCCAAACTGTATAGCGGTGGTGTTTCTGTCCGTTTCAACAACAAATTTTCTCGATACCAAAAGTGGTTTAAGAACAGAAGGAACATTATCGTTTTTGAAATTATCATTTGCAACTTCTTTAAAAACAATATCTTGAGCCAAATAGTCTACCTCAAAATATTCATTTCCTTCCGAATCGGTCACCGAAATAATCTCAGATATATTATTGGCTCCGATCTTTCTCTTCAAAAACCTTTGATAAGGTCCGATTGAAATTTGCTTTTGTGCAAACTGGCCCGAAACCACATTTCCATAAGCTTTAATTGCATATTGGGTGGGGGCGTTTGTAGAAGCATCACTTTGTGCTACAACCATGGGGTTTTTAGGGTTTGCAAAGTCTATATTTTCTAACAAAACAAAGCTTAGACCGGTCTGAGAAGTAAACTTGCTTCCTCGTTTTAAAATAGGAATGTAACGATTATCAGGTCCAATACCAGTTGAGGATGCCGGCACCATTATAAATAACGCCACCTGCCCATAGGTCGATGGGCGGCCGGGGTCCTTATAACCAAGCACGCGGCCATGGCGCAGAATGTTAGAACGCTGATAGGCTGTGTCTAAAAAGGATTCGTTGACATTATAATCTAAATAGAGGGAAAGCTGATCGCCCACATAAGCTACCGCATCCAACATTATACTACCAAAAGAGGCCTCACTAAAATCTTGGAAAGTGTCGGGATAGAACCTTTCGGCGATTTCCATTAAATCATTGCGGATTGTATGGAACTCCCTATGAGTATAATCGATAGGTAAAATCTTTTTCTGATCGTCTGGCATTAAAAAAACCTCAAATTAAATAGTGAATTCAAGTAAATCTTGAAGTCCGATAGCTGGTATTTCATAAGTAATCCTGATTCCTAAAGTGTTGACATCAATATTACTTTTTAAAAACTGAATATTTTTTACTGTTATAGTGGGCAGATAGGTCGTTACTTGCTCTCTAATTCTCTGAGATATCTGACTTTCCACACCTTCATAGTAATTAGAAAACAAAAACGTCTTTAGACCCACTCCGAAGTTAGGCTCCATTACTCTTTCACCTGGAATTGTGAGCAAAAGCATTTTAAAATTCTGCTTAATCATCCCAACAATGCTTTTGTTCATGGTAAACCCGTTACCTGAATCTTTGGTTAATGGCAGTTTTACACTAAGTGATGACATTCTTTATATCCATACATAAGTACTTACTCGTCGGTTTTCCGACAGTCTTTGTCTGACTTTCCAAATGGATTTGGTCTAAGTTTCCGGCGCTTTCTAATTCCAACAAGCTGTTTTCCATAAGGCTCCGGAATAAAATAATTCTTCAAAAGCCTTTTAGACGTCTGTGAGGGGCTTTCATCTAGAAGCGGATCTCCTGCTTTGAAGTCTCTCGCATAGTAATAATTTTTAAACATATTTTTAATGGTTTTCTTGGACTTTCTTAAAAGTATTTGATCCCACTGATCCCATTCAACTCGGCCGGGAGACCAATTTCCTCTCTTTCTCTTCTTATACTCTGCCCATCCATCATTTCCACCTACAAAGTCATTTGGATCAGCGAAGGGATCGCCATCTAGTGCCTCGGCATATGCTGTAGAATTGAACCTAAGTCCCGGTTTGGTATCGAAGCCGGCTGCGGTGTTGCCGGAGCTTTCTTCCTCGGGATTGTCCGGTTCTTCATAGATATTTTGTCCGATAGAGAGAAAAAGTGCCATATCGTTATAGACAGCAGTTAGTGCTGTGAATTTATTGACCGGAAATATATATTCAGTCAGCATTCTAAATTTTTCATCTTCTATTAACTTATTGATCAAACACAATAAAAGCTTGCTATCGGGCTCTGCAGCAGTAAAGTCTGCAACCGCTACATCTAGAGCGTCTATTTCCACATTCGCTATAGTATAGTAAGTGCTGCCTACTGCATAAGATAATTCTAGGCCATGGCGAACTCCTAGATTGCCCTTTAATCCAGCAGGGATCTGCTGCTCATCATCGCGATAAATTATTTCTAATGTGCCAGGGTAGTGTTCGGACAGGTTCGTTGTATCATCATTTTGCTTGATCTCGGTGACGGCAGCCGAAGGTGACAGCTTTCGGCCATCGATATTAATATACTTCTCTATCTTAAAGGGAGGTGCCAGCGTTTCCCTGGTAGTCGGTAAGGTTCCATAATCTGCGATATCGCCGATCCGCTGACCATCACCGTCTATCATTTTTATTTTATTAACATAGGGAGCCAAAATATCATGTGGGCTAAGGAGGTGTTCTTCGCCCATCATAAAGACCTTTTCTCCATTTTCATCTGTACTGGTGTGATAATAGCCTACATAATCTTCTCCTGTTTTGAAGACGGATTCAGGATCCTTTAGGGCATCCACATAAAGCTCACCACCGTTAGTATAGAAGGGGGCCGTGCGCGTTTCTAAATCAGTATCCGAAATATCTTCTATAATCTTGCCTTTCAAGTTAAGTCCGCTGACACCGGTATGGCAGGCTTGAGAGACAAACCAGTATGGGAGTTTTTCATAAACTATGGGCGAACCAATCATCTCTAAATTATCAGCATATTTAGATGATAATTCTTCAATCTCTCGTTTGAAAAGCTCTCCTAAGATTAATTTTGCCACATCTTCAGTGGCTTGGACCGCTTCAAGGTTTTTCTCGGATCGATAACCCGGAAGATTAAAAATCTGGTACCAAGGCTCATCTCCAAGCTTAATCGCCTCTACTAAGTCCTCCTTGGTCGGATATTCATATACACTTTGCATACTGTTTAATTGTGTTGTGGCTCCTTGAATATTAGCCGGGACATCAATAATGGTACCAGCATCTGCTAAACGCCCATAAAGCTGCACACTTTGTTCTAAAAAGGCATACCAAAATTCATTATCTTTAAAAGTATTGAAAGCCTCAGCAAACGGACCTTGCGCATCTTTAAGCGACACTTCTAAAGCTTCCACCATATAGCTAATATAAAGATTGCTATAATTTTGAGGAAAAGAGGGCTTTAAATAGCTAAACATCGGCATGCATTTAACAAAATGAGTGCTAATAAAGATCTGCAGCGTGGCCGATATAAGTGCCTCAATCCCAGATTTGGCGGCGCGTTCCAGGATCCGATGATATGGAAGCTCTATTGAGCATTCGGCGCTTTGATTCATACGCGTATCTTCAGGAATCTTGTCAAAAGTATCCTGGACACGTTTTTTGATTAACCCAAAATCTACAAAATCAGTATTAGCATTTTTGCATTCTGAGAAATTGGGGAAAATAGCATCTATAAAGCCCATCCAACCTTTGTTTTTGAGTGGCTTAATATAGAGCGGAGGATTGTTATAGCTTCCTTTGTATTTTTGAGGATCTAGGTAAAAAACCCGAGTGTCTTCAGGCGTGCCATTTTGCTCATTGTTCCATTGATTTCGGCTAACTCCTAATACTTTCTCATCATTATCAAAATTATATTCATCTCCGTTTTCCGGATTCAAATAGTCAAAATCTGATTGTACCAAGGTTTCAAACGAAGCGCCAAATTCAAAAGCGTCTGCATTATTCTCCATCATCTCGCGAACCTCTACGGAAAGGGTCGTGTTATCTTGATCATAGGACGTTTTTAAACTTCCAATATCGATAGTTGTGCCATCATTAGCCTGTTCAATGAGTTCTTGTAGCAAAATTAGCTGCGGCGGTTGGTCGCTTTGATATTGGAAGGCTGCTAATAACTTAGGATATGACGAAAATTTTATATTATCTAAGGTATCATCAACAGCAAAAAATTCATATTTTGTTTCTATGGTAGGAACGTCGGGGTCTGTATTCTGTGCGGCTGTGGCGGCGAGGGCTGCATCCAAAGCTACTGGTCCCATCAAGGCTGCGGCTATGGGCACGTTTTTCGGAGGATATTTGTTCTCCCAATCCGAAATAACCACTCGACTATTATTATTAGGAACGTTCACAATCTTATCAAATTGCTGTAATGAAGATTCAGGGGCGGATCCAATGGTCGGTCCGGTAGATATCTGAGTTCGGGGCCCGGCTTGCAATTCCAACGCTGAATACTTCAGCGTTGAAGGTTCATATAAGTCACTCAAGTAGAGCCCAATACCAAATCCGTATTCCCAACTTGGGGCGGCACCGTTCTTCGTTTCTCCGTTGGCATTATCCATAAAACCAAGAGACAAGTCGGGAGTAGCTTTACGTCCTAATCTTAATACTTCCACACTATCTGGAGGTGGAACTGTAGAACCGCCCAAGGAAAGAGTTGAACCAAAATGAGGAATCAATTCTGTATTATATCCAGTGCGCAACTCTGTCAAATCCACGTCCTGACCGAAAAATCCCCAGAAGCCCAGCTTATTAAAGGAATAATATTCCGCCGATGAAGGGCCCCAATCATTAGTGCTCTCAAAACTACCCCAACCATCTGGCAATGTATCTTGCATCCAAGATGCTACCTTTGTGGGCAATGCCGAGTGTTGAAAGATTGTTGGCATTGGTTTTATAAACATACTGAAGCCTAGAGGAAAAAAGTCTGTCGCAGTAAACTTTTCGTTAGTGATATAATCCATAACAGGACCGCGAGTCCTATTCACTTTTGTGTTATGAACTGTAAGTGCGTTTCCGCGCGTATCCGATAAAAGTAAGTTCATCATTCCCCAATCATCATCGCCGTCAAAAATACCAAAACCGCCATGGCCAAGCATATCCTGCACATATTGTTCCTTTAATTGTTCCAGCCCATTAGCAATAATTGCAGCCACAGCACTTACTGCTTCTTCTGATTCAAAGGGGATGAGCCCGTCATCACATCCAGGTTGCGAAACTATAGAAGGTAGTTGGGGTTCACCGGCGCCACCCTGCTGCATTGTCGCGCCAAGTTCTGCTAAATCGGACGCGTCCTCGTTCTGATCATCCTCGCACATTTGACGAATCTGTTCGGGGGTTGCTCGGCCTTCCAACAACTCTTGGCGCAAGTTGCAGAATTCTTGTTGTTGTTCATCAGTTATACACAAGCTCGGATTGGCTGGCACTAATTCATTTTCTGGAATTTGATCAGCGAAATCTTTCATATCCTGCTTAACTTTCGGAGGTGCTAAGTTGCCCACATTTGTAAAAAATCGACAGATAGCTTCGCGATTAGGGAGTCCTTCCCGATATTGAGGATAGTCAAATTCAATAATCGTGTCGACAATAGCTAAAAAGCTTTCACTACAATCGCCCAAAAGTGCACCTGTCATTTCGCCGCGGGTAGTCGAGGAAGCCACGTCTTCTGTAAAGCTTGTGGATTCTTCGGTATTAGCAAGTGCGGCCGCGCCTGGGCCGAGAGATGCCATTATATCTTGAACAGTAGCAGCTACTTGCTCCTCGTCGGCGTCCGGACCGCAAATTGTATCTCTTACGAGGTCAGAAAAGGCAGTATTCCCGCCGGTCGCCTTCTCCATGGCTAAATCTCCCACGACTTCTAAGCCCTTACAAGCGGCTCTTCCAAATATTTGACATGTCTTTATCATGATTTGCATCATGATCTTAATGAGCGCTTTCTGGATTGCCAACGTTACCGCCTTAAACAAGGCGTCGGCAAAATCAGCTTTTGCGGGAAGCCACCCAAAAGGATTTTTGAGAACCGGGATCTGAATATCTTTCGGGTTTCTACAGAAGGGCAAGTCCACACTTTTAATGAAATCCACCGCTGTCGGTTCAAAAATAGGAGAGGTAGGACAGTCGAAAGCTCCAATAATGCCGGCAATGATTGGGGCGCCTGGGAATTCGTTCAACATGTCGATGACAAAAAGCAAATCGTCAGAATATTCTTCTATAAGAGCAGCTACATATGCTTCCATCACACGCGTGGTGTCCAATTGTTGTTTTGCATTCTGTAAATCGAACTGCTGCGCTAGGGTTCTTTTTTCAGCTTGTTCATCTTCTGGAGCGTTCCGACGTTGTTTTCGATCATGGGCAACAGCTTGCACGTTCTCCCATGGTCTCAGCACTAAATTCTTAATTGCACTGTTGTCGCGAGCTTTATTTTCTGCAGCGGTTCCGAGTGTGCCGCCGCCTCCGCTGGCGTCACCTCTTTCATCGGCTAGCCCTTCGGCTACGCGTTCTTTGCGAGCTTTTTCTTCTTCTTCTTCAGGGGTGAGACTTGTATCTCCTACACCATGGCGCGGGGTTGTTGCTTGTCCAAAGGCTTTACCACTTGCTATGTTCTTTTTAACTAATTCTTCTAAACGTGCTTGTTTGTCAGGGGGCAACCCTATAAATAAAATACCAAAATTTTCTAATGACATCGCTGACATTGCTGATTTAACAAGAGCCGCTAGCGCTTTATCTAATGTCATTCCGCTCATTAAACACTTCATAGTATCCAATAAGAGCACTTGAAATCCACACAACTTCATTCTATCAAAAGTAGTAGAAAACATATCTCCAACGGAGATGGTGCCACTTTCGGTCAATCCTGTCATCTGCGCGCAGAGTAACTCGAAACTTAGTTGATCTTGTTGGAGTTCTTTGTAAGCCTGCTCTTGAGCAAATGCCATTAAAGTTTGAGATTTTTCGGGATCATTAGGATCTTTAACGGTGCCAATTGCTTTTGTAAAGCGTTTCCTCCGGGCCTTGAATCCCGGTCTTATTCCTAACTCTTCCTCTTCTTCCGCTACTTCGTCAAGATCTTTTTTGCAAACATTCTTATTAAACTGATAAGCAATGGCATCCCCGATACCAAAAGTTTCATCCAGAATATTCATTCCTATTTGCTTGGCGTCCTTTTTAAGGCGATCTGCTACACAAGTCAGGGCGCGGGGATCGTCTTCATTCTCGTCGGCCCTATAATTAAACATTTCTTCCGGAAGGGGCTTTGTGAATTTAAGTATAAACTCTATCCACGGCATCGGTTCTCGGGCCACGAGAGCACGGTGCATTTCGTCCATCTGGGCAAAGTATGCCATTGCGGTTTTATCCAGAAAAACAGAGCCTTTTTTATTTAAGGATTTTAATTTTTTACCTTTAAAGATCTGGGGGTCTTTACAACCGCCAACAAAAGCTTCTAATCTTACTATTTTGTAATCCGCATCAAATTTTATATTTAATTTAGAAACTTTCTTTTTAAAAAAGCCTCCGCCGCGGGTTCCGGAGCTACTTTTAGGTATGTCTAAGCCTTTAGAATTAAGGAAAGCATCAATACCGGGTAAAATCTTAGATGTAAGAGAATCGCCCCAAGCGCCATTATCTCCATAATCTTCTATGTTATATATTTTAGTGCCATCTAAAACAATGGTGCCGCCCTTTTGATAGCGATAAACAGCATAATATCGTCTATAAAGATGAAGGGCTTTGCGAATGCGTAGCATTTTAAGACTCATGGAGTCGGCCGGCTCATAAGTTATGGTGGCGCCTGAGAATTCCTCTTCTGGATCTTCGGGATCTTCGCTGTTATCTTCTTCTTCTAATGCCCCTATAACATAAGAGGGCACAGAATAAAGTAATACTAAGCGTGATGCGGCCCGGACATTTAAATCAAATTGTGTAAATTCCAGAGCTTCTTTTACTGTCTTCTTAGAGTCTGCGTCTAATTTTTTATTAAAGTTAACGATTAACGATTCTATAGCCGTATCGGCATATTCTTTAAATCGTTTATTAATGTAGACATTCGCGGCTGAATCAGAATCAGATGAGCTAGCTGCTGAAGTTGTATAACTCGTAGTGATAGTAACTTGATAGGCACAAATCTTTTTATTAAGCCATGGCTCATCATCGCTGCGCATTTTCCAGTTAGGCGTTGTGGCATAAGGATCTTTTTTGCAGTCAGGACAGACTGGTTGCTCAGGTACTACTGGCTGATCATCGCACTCATCTATAAGGCGATCCCCGTTTTTATCTTGTAGTTTTAAAAATTCTGATTGTGCCATTCTATCTCTAATACTTATGTGGCGAACACATTCTTACTGCAAATATATTTGTAGCCATACGGCTGTAAATGATTGATTTCCCAAATAATCTTATTGATTCGAGTTTGCCATAAAGACATTTGTACTTTAGACATAAATTGTAATGCTGTCACCGGTGCTGCCGCGGCATGTGAATAAATAGGAGTAACCCCTAAAATTGAATTGAATTGCGCCTGAATCAAAGTTAGATTCATTAATGCACCAATCACCTCCTCCAACATGTCAGCTAACTCTTGGATCGCATCCCGCGTATTTTCTCCTCTTGCAATTCCCTGCAAAAAATTGATTGTTTCACCGGCGCCGGCAAACGGCACTCCAGGTATCTCACTTACCCCTGTATTGTTCCCGGCGATTAGTTCAATCGGAGGCGCGGTTTCGACGGTGCCTCCTAACGAATTTGGTTCGCCGGCGGAACCAAAGCCGCGAAAAGCATCTGATTTGCCAGTTACAATTTTCACCCCTTCACGCGCAACAATACGCACACCATCAGCTTTAATTCCAATAGCTGAGTGTCCTTTAATAGAACCAATGTTGCCGTCAGCTAGCCCGAAATTAGTATCAACGTCTGTCATTTGGCTAATATAAATGCGCGCTGCGTCCGCCCCAAAACTGTTCTCTACGATTGCTCCGTCTTCGGGGCCCGAGCCGCCGCGGGCGCCGGCCATTCTTCCTACTACTAAATCAATAGTGTTAGCTCCTTGGGCGCCGCGGGCGCCGTAACCAGTAGCGAGTCCGGCCGGGCGATCTGTTCCTAATACAACATAAGCGTTTTTATGACTAATTTCATGTTGACTTGGTGCAGGATTAAAATTAACCGTTGGCGATTGGACTTCGGTATGTAAAACACCGCTATCTGCAGGCACAGACTGAATGGGCTGCCCCTCTTCAAATCGAGAGGCTAGAGACTGAATATAGTCCCCGCGGAAGGCGTCAAACTCTGCATCAGACCATAATGGTGTTGTATTACTCATAATTTAATTTTTCTAGGCCGCGGCTACGCTGTCCTGCGGGGAGTGTGAACAGGTATTCCAGTTCGCCGGTCGACAGAAGCATACTGCCCATTCTTCAGGATAATCCAGTCTTGAGGGTAAAAATCTGCGGCGTTGAGCTTGGTTTTCGAGTCTTTGATTTCCCAATGCAGATGTTCTGCTGAGGAATGACCGGTGTTGCCTACGTAACCCACAAGCTGTCCTTTTTTAACCTTTGCGCCCGCTTCAAGCTTAGACGGCATATCCATATGCAAGTATCGCACACGGTACCCTTCAACAGTTTTCATTTGAAACATGTTTCCGCCATGGCTGGGGTCACTCCCCCCGGGCGCAGGGCGGCACATGCTTCGTGGTGCACTGATCACAGTGCCATCTTGGACAGCATAAAGAGGGGTTCCTGTTTTCGCACTAATATCTATAGCCCCGTGAAGTTTACCAGTTGTTCGTAGCCAACCACTGGACGCGATAAGGTAGGAGGAGTTTCCAGACTTCGACTCAGACGGTTTAATAGGTAATATAAAGTTACTTATGGGGTTCGTCGGATGTCCGGACGCCCAATCATTTTGATGCAATTCTGTTCCTATCTGATGATCGCTTCCTTTAACTGTGATTCCGGTGGATTCCGGCTTTCCGCTGCCGACACAACGCTTATCCGTGCCTCCGCCCGGTGTCGCGTCGGCTCCTTGGATGATCTCGTGGTCTTCGTCTTCGAACATTATAGATAAACTTGTGCACTCAACAGAAAGTTGGCGCGATGCGGGGCTGCTTTGCACAGAACCATCGAGAATAGATTTGAAAGTTGCTGTTTGAATATTGTACCAAAAGCTTCGGCCCTTGGTAAGTTTATGTAATTCTATTTCTACTTGATCACCAATTTTAGGTCTAGCTCCATTGTAACCGCCTACAGAAATAGCCGTAGTATGCAAAGCAATCAAATCCGTGATACACTCAAAAGTCGTATCAGTGGCCGTTGTCATCTCACAAGGATCAGTCAAATATTCGTGAGGAGAAAACGCTCCTTTAGCCAAGAGACGAACTTTAAAAAAGAATCTTCCTATAATATTATTACTTGGGGTGGCAGTGTCTGCTCCAGCAGGAAGGTCCCCTACAAAATTTCTTACATCCGCATTACTCAAAGGAATGGGCTGCGAAATAACAACGCCAGTCATAGTTAAAGTTTGGGGATCGGCACTAGTGGTGACAGCTTCTCGTACTGCTTGTTGCGAAGCTGCAAGGGCCTCATGAGCAAAGGAAGCGTTTGTACTATTAAACGCCATCAGTGACCTCTCCCTGCAGTATATCAAAGATACTGTCCTTGTCTTTATCGGAGAGTATGTCTAGATGTGTGTGAGTTTTCTGTTTCAGCCCAATAATTTTTACAAGCTGTTCATTTGAGCGCTGCATTGTCTCAACGTGTTTTGCGGCCACTGGACTTAAATACTTGTTTTGCTCGGGATCTTTAGCAATCTGGGTTGCGATCTCATTTAGGAATTCTTTGGCCGATTTTCGATCATCTCGAATGTTGCCTAACGCTTCGTTTATTAAAGTATCTAAATCTTGGTTTTTCATAAGGCTCCGCTTTCCCAGTCGTCTTTAAAGTTATAGTATTTTTTTCTAAACTTTTTAAGAGAGTTCACAATCTGCTTGGTGTTCAAGCCAGTGATTTCTCGTAAGTATAAATAAATAGCTTTCTTGTTAAAAATATCAATCTCTTCTTTTGATTCAAACAAGATATTGATCGCTTGATATACTTTTAAATCATTCTCTTTCATTTGGGTGGCATCCCAAGATTTCAATTCGGCATAAAACGATTTCCAAAATTCTTCTTCTTCACGCTCAGTAATATAAGAATCATTTGTCGAAAGAAATTCTTCTTCATATGCTTTTGAAATGTTATCATAATCGATTTCACGTTTGTTACGCTTTTGCTGGCGCTTGACTTTGTGGATAAACCAATTTTTAGTGATCACTGAAAAGTAAGAGAACGCCTTGGAGCCCTTGTTCGGATCATATTTATCTAAAATCGTCATTAGCCAGATTTTGCATTCGTCTCGCAGCGAATCGCAATTGGGCAAATTGGTAAACTTATAAGTAAAAACAATCTTATCCACCATTTCATTAAATGCTGGTCGTATATATTCTACATATAGTTCAGTGCGTTCACGTTGGCACGTAGATTTTGCATATCGAATTATTGCTTCCTCGTGATCCGAGGTGAAATAGTGATTTTTACGCCGGGTTCTCTTCTTCTTGGGTATTGTCGTCATCTGGTCCTTTTTCTATTGGTAGGGTGTCTGCTTCTGTTAACGAGATAATATAATCAAAAGTATCCATTTGTTCATTAAAAGAAATGGCGTGGTCTAATAATCCTCTTAGAGTATCATCTCCATAAAAAGAATCAAGTTCATAAACTGTTTGCAGATGGGTCGTAAAAGAACCGATCATTGTTTGTAAGTCATTTAACTCTTCGGAGGTGTATAGGATCCGAATCACGACTGCCCGGGCATATGCGATCATTCCTATGTTTATAACAATTGATAAAATCAGTGTTGCTGACAAAATTATTTCAAGACGGCTCATATTTTTCCTCTTTTACTTCTTGTATTTGTTGTTTTAAAATCTCGCGGTTAGCTTCGATATGTTCTATGGTGACCTGACCCACTTCTACATTAGACACATCCGCAGTAGACGTTTTAATATTAGGGGTAGTGAGCATCTTTTGAATTTTATCCTCTATCTTGCAAAGAGGACAAGTGGTAATTATTTCAGCAATTCTGTGAAATATCATCTGTTCTATTTTACAAGCATGACACTTATATCGATACCGGGGCATTACGTAACTAGAGTTTCTAGCTCTTCCTCTGTAACGTTAGTATCATCCAAGCGAACAGTGGGAGGGTTCATTACTGTGAGTCCATCGGCACCTTCTTTTAGCTTGAATCCCTTAAGAATCGGAACAATATCTGTTTGATTCATTAAAGACTCTTGAAGCGCTAGCATAATTGCTCCGAGAGCTTGATTTGATAATTGCATTTCTTCCATTTTATTTCTCCTTTATGGTTTAAAACAATTCTGTAACCCTTCAGTTATATCAATTTTGGACGTCCATCCTAACTGTTCTAAAGGGCCAGTATCGGCAATTGAATTGGTTATATCTCCAATTCTTGCTGGTGTGTATTCCCAGCGTACACTTAATAGTGTATCTATCTTTTCTTTTAAATCGTTTAAAGACGTTTCGAGTCCTGTCCCCACATCGTAGTGGCTCCCTCGAAATTTCTTTTCATAATTCATACAAAATATATTAGCAGCGACAATATCATCAACGTGAATAAAGTCTCTTGTTTGTGAACCGTCGCCATCAATTCTTAATGATCGATTGTTACGAATCATTTCCATCCAAGCAGATATTACAGTAGAATAAGATCCACCATATGGCTGGTCTTCGGAATAAACATTGTAATATCGGAGCGCAACAGTATCTATATCGTATAATTCTGAATAAAGTTTGCATTCATATTCTGACATCAGTTTATGTATTCCATAAGGGCTATCGGGAGAGTCGTTATTCCCATAAACGGCCGCTGAGCTAGCAAAAATTACTCGACGGCAATTGACCTGCGTGGCAAATTCTAACACCCTAGAAGTGCCCAGGACGTTATGAGAGAGGGCTTCGGACGGGTTATCGATACTCCATTGAACACTTGGCTTAGCTGCCAAGTGAAAAATCACTTCTGGCCGTTCGCTATACCAAGTTTTACCATCGTAAAACAAATCGGTTCTTATATCTCCATTTTCAACTGGGGGCCCGGCTGTTAAATCAATTCCACATACATCATAACCTAATGTTTTAAGTTTGTCAAATAATTTATTACCAATATATCCTTTATGTCCAGTTATGAGGATCATAAATAGGCTACTTTTTCAAAGTCATATTCAAACATCATTTTGGCCAATCCTACAAAATCGACTTTTGGCTCCCATTTTAGCACTCGGCGTGCTTTAGAGGGATCTCCGAGTAACAGAGGTACTTCATGTGGGCGCAGTAAACGAGGATCCATTTCAACGTATTGCTCTACATCTAAACCTGCTTGTTCAAAAACAACTTCCAAAAACTCTCTAACAGTGTGGGTCTCTCCGGTTGCGATAACATAATCATCGGGCTTATCTTGCTGCAGCATTAGCCACATAGCCTCTACGTAGTCTCCGGCGAAGCCCCAATCACGTTTGGCATCTAAGTTCCCCAGATACAGCTTCTGTTGGCGGCATGCTCGAATGCGGGCCGCGGCCAAGGTAATCTTACGAGTTACGAACGTTTCGCCGCGGCGTGGAGATTCATGGTTAAACAAAATTCCACTAGAAGCGTGAATGCCATATGATTCTCGATAGTTTCTTACAAGATGGTGTGCAAAAACCTTGGCACACGCATATGGAGAAGCCGGCATTAGGCGCGTTGCTTCGTTCTGTGGGTGTTCGGGGTTATCCCCAAACATTTCAGATGAAGAAGCCTGATACAATCGAACGTGGGGGCACGCATTTCGAATTGTCTCTAAAATTCGCAATGTACCCATTGCAATAGTATCCACAGTTTCTTCGGGTACATCAAAAGACACATGAACGTGCGATTGGGCCGCAAGGTTATAAATTTCGTCTGGTTCATATTTATCTACTAATCGATAAAGTACTCCAGGATCGTGCAAACTATAATATTCCAAATGAAAATTAGGATTGTCAAAAACCTGATTAATTCTTTCGGTACAAATCAAAGACGTTCTTCTCTTAAGACCAACTACTCGGTAGCCCTTGTCTAATAATAGTTCAGCAAGGTATGAGCCATCTTGACCAGTGACGCCTGTTATAAAGGCTGTTTTCTTCATTTCGCACCTCTTAAATCTGGATATGTATCTGTAAACCACTTACATGATTTTTCTAACGCTTCTCCGAAATCAGTATAGTCTGTAGGGTCCCATCCTAATTCTATTAACTTAGAGTTATCCGATGGTTTGCGATATTGTCCTGCAGGTTTGGAGGTATCCCATTGAATCTCCCCTTCAAAGTCCATAAAGTTAGCAATCAGTTCTACGACTTCTTTAATCGAATGTTCCCCTGTGTTGCCAACATTAATTGGTGCAGGGTCATCATAATTTTCCAATAAAAATAATAAAACTTTAGCCAAGTCGGCCGAATATGTAAATTCACGTAAAGGACTTCCATCGCCCCATAATAGCATATTTTGTTTATTTTGTTTGGCTAATAGCATTTTGTGCATAATTGCCGGCATTACATGCGAGTCTTCGAGATCGTAATTGTCGTTTTCTCCAAACAAATTATTAGGGATTGCGGTTATAAAATTACAACCATACTGTTCTCGGTAGGCTCTCGATTGTACCTCTATCATGCGCTTGGCATGTGCATAGCCGTAATTAGAAGGATGGGGGGATCCATTATGAAACTGATCTTCTGTCAAGGGGTAAGTGGCTTCGTCAGGATATACACAAGTGCTCAATAACGATACTACTTTCTCTACATTGTGGCGGCGAGAATATTCTAAAACATTAGTGTTTATGAGTACATTGTCCAAGAAAAACTCTCCCACATATTCAGAATTAGCCTTGACTCCTCCGACTCGCGCAGCTAAATGAATAACCCAATCCGGCTTATGAGTGGCAAACATGGCTTCAGCATCAAGAGGGTTGCGTAAATCAAACTCTCTAGATGAAATATAAATTGCATCTGGTAAAATAGATTGTAATGCGGCGCCTACCATTCCACTGCCGCCGGTTACTAAGATTTTTTTAGTCATTATTAAAATATACTCCTGAGTTTAAATAAATATCCATTAGTCGCCCTTCAATACTCTATGGCTATCGCTGTCAAAATGTTGGGTTGAAAATTCGAATAGCTCAGAATCCTCCAAAGCTACCATTTGGTGTCGCAGTCCGCGATATACATGAAAGTTCTCGCCTGCCTTTAAAATTTGTTGTTTGGCCGTAGAAACATCATCTTCATCTGAATAATATATCATCATTTTGCCAGATTGTAAATAAAACACCTCATCCTTTAATTTATGAAAGTGCCAAGAACAGCGTTTTCCTTTGTTAAAGAATAATAATTTTCCACAGTATTCTTCACAGTTAACAATCCAGCGTTCCCAGCCCCATCCTTTATCTACATGGGTCATAGCCAATGTGGTTGTTCTTTTTTCTTCTTTATCTGCCATTCTTTATATCTCCTCTAAAATTTAAAAGCTCTTCGGCGATACGTGTCGATGCACTACCGTCCCATTTGGGCGGTAATGCACATGTCTTATATTCATTCTTGTAAACCATCTCCACATACACTGGCACATCGCTGAATGAACTTAAAGTATTGCTTCCCACTTCAATCGTAATCGGTCGTTCAGTATTAGGGCGAATCGTTAAACAAGGAATCTTTAAATATGTAGTCTCTTCTTGGATGCCTCCAGAGTCTGTAATCACGAGTCGGCTTGTGGCCATCATTTTGAGAAAGCTGCAATAATCTAAAGGCTCGATTAAGTCTAAATTGGGTGTATTCTTAAAAGCTTCGGAAAGTTTCTTCGAATTTTGCATTTTATGTGCGGTTCGGGGATGCACTGGCCACACAATCTTTTTATCAACAGACTGGCACATTTTTAATATATTTTGTAGCGCAGCTTCTGTATCCACATTGAAGGGGCGATGACAAGTTAATAAAATATTGTCATTATTTTTATATGAAGATTTTCTATATGCATCGCTTTTGGTAACAGACACCAGAGAATCAATCATCGTATTTCCTACAAAGTGTACACTTTCACTATATCCTTCATAATTTAAGTTTGTGAGTCCTGATCTTTCAGTCACAAAATGTAACGATGCCAAACGATCAACAATCTTCCTGTTTATCTCTTCTGGCATCGTATCATCAAAACTGCGGAGTCCAGCTTCTACATGTGCTGTTGGAATCAGCAATCGTGATGCAACTAGAGAGGCTGCTAGGGTAGAGTCCACATCGCCATATAAAATTACAATATCAGGTTTTATTTCTAGAAGCTGTTTGGAGATCCCCTCCATTAAGTGTGACAATCGTTCAAAGACACCTATATTTGTAGGAATCTTTAAATTTATATCCGGTATTCTCATGCCCAGGGATTGAATAATATCGGCCGACAAGCTTTTATCATAATGTTGCCCTGTGTTGATGATCGTTTGGGTTCCAAAATTAATAGCATTAATTACTGGTGCTGCTTTAACATAATTTGGGCGCGTTCCTACAATGTGAACTATTTTTTTCATAATCTATAATATTCTTTCATCCACTCAACGGTCTTCTGGACGCCTTTCTCTAATGATACTGTATCTTGATGATCCAGATCCGAGCGAGCCTTTTTGGCATCTACAAATTTATCTTTTGTGGTCAAAATTTCTAAGTGTTCTTTATAAGTAACAAGTCCTGGATCTGCGCCAGTGGCTTTTAATATCATCTCTACTAATTCTTCGATAGTATGGTGACTTTGGCTAGCAATGTTGTACACTTCTCCATTCTTAAAGTTATCAATAATGTTTGAAATGGTTCGAGTACAATCATAGATATAGGTACTCGTTCGCGTATGCCCCTTGAAAACCGTAATGGGCCTGTTGTGTAAAAGATTGTACGTAAAAAGACAATTTACACTTCTAAAAGGATGATACCATTCGCCAGGACCATATGTGTTAAAAATACGAATAAGTACAGTTTGAGTATCATACATAACCTGGGAGTTTTTAATTTGCATTTCATTAACTTTCTTCGAAATTGCGTAATCATTCATTTGATTAATCGGTATTTTTTCTAATACATCTTCATACATCACATCTTTATAATCGCCATACACTTCGGATGACGAACAGTGTATAAGTTTAAATCCGTGTTGCTCTTGTAGCCTAATAATATTCTTCAAACCAATGGCGTTGCTTTTCCACACCTGTTCGTAGAAGTGTTCGCCATTCCAGCGCCCAAATTCAGCAGCACAATTAAATACAATCTCAGGTTGAACATATTCGATGACATCTTTTATCTGTCTGTATTCTCCGATATCACAACGAAAATAATTGTCATTCTTTACCTTTCCTAGTCCGTGCCCATAGAGTTCTTCAGCGTGAAACAAATCAACACCAAAAACACTATGGCCTTTTAACGTCAAAGTTTCACTCAATTTAGAGCCTACAACTCCTTTTGCACCGGTTACTAAAACTCTCATCGCAAGTTTTCCTCACGAATATCTAAATTTTTGTCCCACGCTGCTTTCAAAACCTTGGTATCGACCCCTAATCGCTCAGCAAATCTAATCATGGCATTAATATCTTTGGGGAAGCAATGTCCCCCGAATCCAAATTTACCATCGGGCCCGGGCACCGTAATATGAGAATCACCGACGCGACTGTCGGAAACGAGTCCTGTAACTGCATCTTCCCAGTCGGCCCCAAAGGATTGTCCCACCTGATACATCTCATTCATAAAAGTTAATTTTACAGAGAAGAAGCAATTGAGCATATATTTAACAAATTCAGACGTGGCGCTATCAGTTACTAAATATTTCATTGACGAAAACCTCTTTTGGTATAGTCTCTTCACTTTTGTGCCGGCATCTATCTCATCGCTGCCAATTACAACTTGTGCAGCATTAATAAAGTCCCATTTTGCTCGTCGTTCGGTTAAAAATTCAGGATTAGATACAATATTAAGTCCATATTTTTTTGACAATCTCCGACATGTCCCTGGAACTACTGTTGATTTGATAATGACAGTTTGTTCAAATGGGTCGATTCTCTTACTTACTTCTTCCATGCTTTTTTCTATATACGAAAGATCAATTGACATATCTTCTCGCGAAGGTGTCGGCAGACACATAAAAATAAAATCCGACTGTGTCACTGTCTCTTCAAACGAGTGCGTGCTTTTAGTAGGATCTATGTCATATATCTTGACTTCAAAATCATATGAGTTGCTGCTCCCAAATCCAAAAGCGACGGCTGAACCCACAAAGCCACCACCAATTATTCCTACACTATATCCAGTACTCATTCTATCTCCTTGTTTGTAAACTTAAAATTTTATCTGCAATTTTCTGGGCTATTACATTATAGCCCTCATGTGTGTAATGTACATTGTCGATGTAATATTTCTCTGTTCCACTCATATCACATATCTCAAAATTCATCACCTTGGATAACTCTAAAATCTCTTTATTATATAAATCAATATAATCACAATTTTTTAAATATAAAGGCGTAAATCCCAGTTGCGGAAGCGTGGCAACAATGGGCATTTTACCATGAATCTTGGCGATTGAAACAATCTGTCTCAGATTGTCGCGATAAATTTCAGGGGGGATGCCACTTTGAGTGTCGTTGGTGCCGATCATGATGATCGCCAGCTTGGCTTCTTTATGGCTTTTGGCGGCGTTCCACGCCTTTCTTAGAAGATCTGAGCTAGTGTCTCCGCACTGACTATAATTATGGCAGTAATAAAATTCTTTCGTTTTCTCGAAGAGAATTTTGCCTAGTTCAGCGGGATATGAGCGCCCATACCGATCACGGGCGCCATATGTAATGGAATCACCCAAACATAAAATTTCATTCCAAATCATTTTACCTTTTATGACCTCCACTATATTTAAAGGGTTTTTCAACATAACGAGAAGTATAAGGATTTTTCTTATTAACAAAGTAATCATCATGACCCTCTCGACCGGCGTACATAAAGTTATTGTCACACAGTTTTTTATATAATTTTTCTGTTGCATGCTCAATCACTAAAAATAGAAAACAATATTCTTCAAAACAAAAATCAGATAACACCTCTTCTTCTGCACCCTCTATATCAAACTTAGCATATTCTACTACTTTAGGACAGCCTACCTTTTCTAAAACTTCATGTAAAGATTTTGTATCAGTTTCGACAGTCTTATATTCCAGTTTTGTTCTTCTACAATAGTCATCTATCCTTGTCTTCTCGTTCCATCTAAAGGCATCTCTAGATTCAAAATCATCATCTGGTATAATGCCACTAGAAAGTGATGATGTATCACTAACAAGATATTTCACTTTTTTCCCCGAATTTTTTCCGGATACCAAACATTCATTAACGCACACAACAGTTGCACAAGAACGATTTTTAACGAGTTTTGGAAAGATCAATGGATTTGCCTCAATACACACTCCCTCCCAACCATTTGTTTGCAACGCGTTCGTTTTATTTCTGTTAATGCCATCATTCGCACCGACATCTATAAAAAACCCAGAACTAAAATAATGTTTCATGTTGTAAATCCTCCAATTTTAAATATGCATTATAGTTATTACTTTTATTTTCATCATATAAACATTTAGAAAAAATAAAGCCCATACCTTCCAATAATTCTCTCTTAAAACAAAAGTGATTTTCATGAGTTGGTTCAATTTTTAAATCAACCAACATTATAGAATCTCTAGCACCAAATGTTAATGAATCACCCAAACATAATATTTCATTCCAAATCATTTCTTATGTTTTCTCCTTCTTTTATCCTTAGTTTCTCAAATAAATCATCGGCCCAATATTCTTGATGTCCATATGTTACGCGCTTTAGGCGAATAGCACTATTGTGACCGGTCATTATAACAACTCCGTTCTTATTAATTTCTATTACATGGCCAATATCTTCATTTGGGCTATCAACTATTTCAGATTCCCATACAGAGAGTGTCCCTATCTTTGTGTTAAAATAAGCGCCTGGATAGGGATGTGTTAAAGCTCTTATGTAATCATGTATCTGGGCAGCGCTCCAAGTTAGTTTTACTAATCCATCTTCCGGGGTTCTCTTAAAATATCTTGTAGCTTTTGTGTGATCTTGTTTAGTTCCTAGGTCATCTCTCAAAGCTAGCTTTGGCAGAGAACGAACTAACATTTTACAACTCGTTTCATCGACTTTTAAATATGCGGTACGTATGTTGTCTCTTTTTTCTATAACAAAAGGCTCAAAATCTATTATTCTTCCTGAATCTGTGATGCGTTTCATTACGAATAAGGAATTTCCCCATTCTACATCTTTGCCATTACTTTCAATAATTTTCCAATTTAAAATTGCGGCGCCGCGGCCGGTGGGTAGAGGAGATGGGTGAAACCCTAAGCAATATTTCTTTGGTATCCCCAATACATCTTCTTTAAAAACTTGTGACCATCCACATTGAACAATTATATCTGATTCTCTATCTCTCAGCCATTGTTTTGTTTCTGTATCGTTTATATCTTTAGTATTGTAAAAGGGCACATCGTTTATATCCACAAATCTATAATTTGATTTGGTGGCGCCTAAAGTTGGGTGTAAATTAACAATACCCACCAAATTTGAATCCCTCTCTAAGATAAGAGCTATTTTCTCAGCTAAAGGAGTGCATCCAACTACAATTGAGCGTATATTAGTCTTCATTTAAGTATTCCCAATCGTAACTGTTTTTATAGGTGAGCCAAAAGATATTAGTATCTTTGTATTTTTTTCTAATTTTCTTAATCGGTAGGGGGCGGGCGCCCAAATCAAATCCCCATTTTTGAGCAAAACTATCATGAGCTTTACGTTGCCATTTATGACCAGTGGGCCTAAGATCTTTGCGGAGAGGATGTCTATAATATACGTCTGGCACCCAAACATTCCATAGGTTGTTTTTTAAGGCTTCTAGCGACCAATCGGCATCTATCAACATAGTGTAGTTGGTCCATTCTGCACAGGGTCCTATTTTCTCCAATGCAGAAGATTGAACCAGCATCATGCAGGACATTATGCCTCCGATTTTAACGGGTGCAGAGGGAAGATCGATCAAATGTAAAGAATCTTTTACCTTCAATGGGGAGCCTCCCTTGAGGTGCGCCATTTTATGAAGATGAAACATCGCGCCCCATTGATTTTGATCTTGATATAAATCAGGACGCAATCCTTCCGGCACCACAAGACCGTGATCATAGAGGTATCTTTTATCAGTTCCAATTACCCAGCCAACCTTATCTTCGAATCCCTGTAATTGCGTGGTTATTTTTTTAAAGAAATTCGGTGTGCAATATTCTATATCGTCGTGGGATATGAGAATCCATTCGGCTTTCTCTTTATAACTTTCGAAAAAGTGATTGAAGTCGCGATGCCATGGAGCCCGAGAGGGTATACATTCAAGTAGTTTTGTTGGGTCTGTCTCCCCAAATATCTTTTTAACATGTGCTACCAGATGATCATCAGCCACTACATAAAAACCATAGTTAACTCCCTCGTTCGTCTTTATCAGCGAACTAACAGTATCTTTCATATTGTCATAACGGACATTGGGCCCGGAGTGTTTAATGAATATGATCAGATCTAATTTATTCATTCTATGCATCGTCCTTAATTAACAATTTCTCTATAATCTCTAAATCTTCGTAAGTATCAATTTCAAATGATATTTTTTTAGGCATTGTGATAAACCCCACTTTGCCGTTTACAAGGTTGTTGGTTTCGAAAAAACATCTTTTAGATGTTATATAAAAAGCTCCATTTTCAGTATACCATCTTTCCATTTCTTGAGTTCTTGGCTTTTTATTAATATCAAAATTCACAGGAATGCCTTCGGTGCTCCAAAAAAAACTAGTATTCTCGGTCACTGATATTACACTATTATAACACGGGCTTTTAATCTTGTCAAAGCCCTTTTTTAAATAAAAAGCTGTTATAAGAGGAGAAGTGGGTTGTACACAAGCAAAATACTCGACTTCCCCTACAGTATTTAAAAAATGTTCAATTACCGAATTCGTATTAGAAAAGTCGGTTGCGAGACGATCCGGACGTTGAATTACTTTAGCGCCATATTGTAAAGAAATGTCAGCAATAGAATCTGAATCAGTGCTCACATACACTTCATCGGCTACCTTGAGGGATTCTTTAATAGAATAAGAAATCAGGGGTCGATGATTTAACATAATTATATTTTTATTAGGAATTCGTTTAGAGCCTCCGCGTGCAGGAATTATAATTTTCATTTATTTTCGACACTCCATAAATAAAGTATAATTTAATGCCTTCACGTTATCTTCGTTGCATTCATCAAAATCCTGAAAGACCACGTAATCCGATTGATTAAATACTTGAAGTTTGACGTCTCTAAACCCTACTTCTTCCAAAAGCTTTTTTAATTTATTGTAATCCCACCAACTGATATGCTCTCCAGGATGCTGAGATTGTAACACGGGAGCATATTTTTGACATTCCGTAGTAAAGAAAGTCAAGGCATCAGCTTGGCTATAATTTTTAAAAATCTCAACAATTTCATTTTCATAATATTTTTTTACAGGACCGATAGGTCCCGCATGGGTAATATGCTGTCGATAAGGAGAAAGATAAGAAGCAAAAATAAATAAAAATTGTTCACCCAAGCCACAGGCCTGATAGGCATCGCGGCCTCTCGGATTTAGAAGCCAGTTGGTAATATATTCTTTATCGTTTTTTGTATAAGCTTCATAACATTTTCCAATGTCGGGGCACGTAATTCTAAAGGCGCCTTCTTTTTCTAAAATACGATATACTTCTTGAAAAAGATGTGTAACATTTGGATCCGATAAGTGCTCAATAGTATGAGAAGTGTACGCTGCGGCTAAAGATGCATCTCTCAAGTTGAGAGGATTGAGAGTCATCAAGTCATGCGGAAGATCGATAGGGCTTTGACGACTAGAGTAGTGTGCGCAAGGTTTATCTAGGTTTAGCCAATCCTCTTTTCTAAATCTACACGAACCAATATTTATTTTATTACGAACCATTTTCATTCTCCTTTTAAGTTTTTTGTTGAAATGACATTTTTTGAAAAATATTATCTAAATCAATATATTCTAAAATATGTGCTATCTGCTGGGCAGCAGTTCCATTTCCATAAATTTCGCTATCTCGAAAGCAATTATTATTGTGAAGTGCTGATAGGAGAGCGCTTTTAATGGCGGTATGACCATGATCCACATCGACAGTATTATCTGTCCTTTCTCGATTGGACTGTCTCGTGCCTATGTTTACAACAGGAATGCCGAAAAGATGTGCCTCTCGAATGCCGCTACTAGAATTGCCCACCAAGCAACTGCTGTTTTTTAATAGATTTAAATATGAATCAAAACTGATATTTTTATATGCGTTTCGTATAACACCGTTCTTTCCATACTTTCGCCTATGTTTCCTAATGGCTCTTACCATTTCTCCGGAGCCAGCATCTGGGTTGGGGTATATTAATACGGTTTGCACCCCAATATCTTGCAATGCTTCGAGAGTAAGTGTCATCTGTTGTGAGGCTTGTTCATACTCGGTAGTAACAGGATGTTGTATTAAAATAAAATAAGGTTTTTGAAAATCAATTCTCAGTCGTGAAAGTCCCGGCAGCTTGTTTATTTTATCTTTAGTAACATATTGTACATCTTTTATATAATCTACGGCTGGGCAGCCTACATTAAACACATGCTCTGGGTTTTCTCCCATCATTAATATTCTTTCTTTGCTTAATTCTGTGGAGGGGAAGTGAACATGAGATAACTTGGTTACTGTGTGTCTTATAGTTTCGTCGATTGTGCCGCTCACTTCTCCTCCCTGAATGTGTGCCACAGGAATATTACCGATAGAGGCGGCGATTGCAGCAGCTAGAATTTCATAGCGATCTCCTACCAAAATTACTATGTCTGGATCTAATTGATTGTATGCCGAAGATAATTCGATGATGGACACCCCAATTGTTTTTACCATAGCGAGGGGGGAATCCCCTTCTATAGTGGTATCACACCTATAAGAAATGGGGGCTGTCTCCGTTACGACATTATTAATAGAGGTGCCATAATCTTCTAAAAGATGTACACCAAAAACTAATAATTGTAATTCTAAATTCGGATTACTATGGATGGATTCAATTACGCTTTTTAATTTGGTATAATCAGAACGATATCCTGTCACAACACATATTTTTCTCATTTCATTTAAACCTATTACAATCTATTCTGGTTAACTCATATTTATTTTTAATGATATTCAGTGGGCTATTGCCTACGGTGAATGCATGGTGAACCCCGCATTCTTCCAAAGCTTTAAAAGTATCCTCATTATAAGTGGTGCGGCCACCATAAGGATAACAAAAGCTTTTGCATCGCATGCTAAGAAACAAATTTAAAAAATTATATGACTTTTCGATTTCTATCTTTTGTTGTTCATAACTCAAAGTCGACAAAACCGGATGAGTCACTGTGTGGGAACCAATTACGGAGCCACACTTTTCCATTTCTATAAGTTCTTCCTTCGTTAAATATAGCTCGTCATACAGTTCAGCTTCATTTAAGTGCTTCGAGGTGATTTCATCTAATATTTTAGCCTTATATTCATCATGTAGGTAATAATTAAGAAGTCTTTTAAACTGAAATTCACAAGAACTCAATTCTTGATCTTTGTAAATTTCTTTATCAAATTCATCAATCTTGTCTTTGTTGAGCATTGATGTGTCCACCAACTTAAGAACGGACTCTAACAAAAAGCTACTATCACATTTTCCCAACAAATGATGAACGCGATGAACATTGAGAATTTTTTTATCCTCATAGTGTCCAGTTGGAACATAAAAAAACCCCCAAGCTTTTTTCTCTTCTAAAATTGGTAAGACATTTTGATAGTGATCTTTAAACCCATCATCAAAAGTTAAAACAACTCCTTTTTTAAGTGGTGTTCTGTTGTCGACTGAAAAAATAAAATCTTCTTTTGAAACAAGCCCATAAGTATTGTGAAAAAAATCTATTTGTTTTCTAAATTGATCAATGGTAAGGTTTTTGAAATTTGGATATTTAGAATTGTTGTTCCGGATATAGTGATACATTATTATAAGCATAGAAAGTCCTGTTTAATCAGAGGAAATTCCGAGTCTAAATCCTTTTTGTTCTGAAGATATTCTAAACAGATGCCTTTTTTAATATTTTCGTAAGCCATTTGAATAGTGTCTATCGTACAATCTCTTGCTTTGTATGTTTTACCTATTTTGTTTGTTGGTGAAGTTTTATCCCTTACTTTTTCAAAATTCTTAATTAGTTCTATAAATTCCTGTGTCATGTCCTTAATAAGTCTGTTGCCAATTTGGTGTATATTATCGCATGCACCAATATTAGCTCGAATTTGATGTATTATTCTGCCAGTATCAATTCCCTCGTCCATATACATAAAAGTACACCCAATTGCACTCAATTCCTTATTAACAAATGGATGAAAATTTGTACCTGAACCGAAGTAGTATGGGGACAGTCCTAGGTGCACATTGATAATTCTATCTTTAAATAGATTAATCAATTTTGGCTTGATAATACAGCAACCATATGAGACAATAAAATCGGGATCGAGCTTACAAATTTCTTCTATATATTCGTCTTTGTTTATTTCGCCCCGTTGGATATATTGCGAATTAGAAAAATTTTCAAGCGAACGGACATATTCCTCAAAGAAATCTCGTTCAGTTTGATATCGAGAAACAAAATGAATATTTTGAATATCTTTAAAGTCTGTGTTGTTAAGATCATATTTCTTTTTGGTTACATCGCAATATGTTTTTAATACATTAATATCTCTTTGTAAAGCAAATTTAATTTTAAAGTAACTGTGTCTCAATTCGTCTGCGGTTAAGATTACAACCTTTTTCATACTATATCGTGCCAACTTAGCTGTCTACCAAGTTCAATGTCGCATGTCGCGACTCTGCCAAGAAGCGATTTATAATCTTTAGCAAGTACTTCTCCTGTGCCGGGGCGTTTAACCCAAATGTTTTCTTCTGTTAAACTCTCACCCTCTTTGATCTCTCTAATTGAAACCACAGACGCATATGCGAAATCGATTGTTGGCTGTTCCTCTTTGAGTATCTGCTTCTCTCCTCCTATTGCTTCATGTATAGCAACCGATCCATTTATTAGTTCATATAATTCCTGTGGGTCTATCGATATTTCAATATCAGGTCCGGGCCAATTTTTATCAGATGTGAAGTGTTTCTCTAGTATACTGGCGCCAAGAGCTACCGCACCGAAACAGGTATAATTTCCTAACGAATGATCGCTAAGCCCAAGCACAGCGTCAGGAAAAGCTTCTCTCAAACACGAAAGGGCGCCTAGGCGTACATGATGGTAGGGGGTAGGATATAACGAAGTACAATGCAGCAACGCAAAATCCACCTTGTATTTACGCAGGATCTCTACGGCCGGGGTAATCGAATTTATATCATTCATGCCCGTACTAAGAATAATTGGTTTTCCAAAGGCAGCAATGTGTTCTATAAGGGGATAGTTGTTGCACTCTCCTGAGCCTATTTTGTAAGCTTGTACCCCCATCTCTTCAAGCCTGTTGGCCGCTGCGCGGGAGAAAGGAGTAGAGAGGTAAATCATTCCTAGCTCTTCAACAGCCTGCTTGAGCAATTTCTCTTCATCGTAACTTAAAACACATCTCTGCATAATTTCATAAATTGATTTATCGCTGTTGCTAGGAATTGTTTCGCGGGCTTTGGCGATCATTTCATCTTCTATGATATGGCATTGAAACTTTACACACTCGGCGCCAGACGAATGAGCATCTTGAACCATTTGAAGGGCTTTTTCGAAACTGCCCTCGTGGTTAATCCCTATCTCTGCGATGACAAAGGGAACTTCTGTACTATCTATAAGTCGATTTCCAATATGCATTAATCTATTTCCATAACCTTGTGGTGGTTTGCTGACAAGATTTTATTTAGAACGGAATCAATTATTATTTTTTCTCCATATTGTGGGATTATGTGGTTAGCAATATAATGTATTTGGGGACCTTGTTGGTGACCCACTAGTGGGCTTCTTACCCCGTTATCATTGCCGGGATTATAATCTCCTCCATTATAGTAACAAGCATTATAAGATTGGTTATCACTGTATTGGGCATAAAAAGAAAAGCCCGTAATTAACAGTTCTTTAACGCTGCAGCTTAGCAATATCATAATGGCCATTGTGCCTGAATTTGGCTCGACACCCACTCGATTTCGCAAAATCCAATAATTTTTAGGACCTATCCACCAAAAGGGAATATCATATTTATTAATTTTTTTAAAATTTTCTATCACACTTCCGCTTCCATCGTGGATTGCCTTGAGGGAGGGGCATACAACAAATTTAATATTTCTAGTAACTTCTTTGTCTCTCTCAAGCTTAGAAGCAAAATTATGTATCCACAAGGTAGGACAAGAATGAAAAATTATATCGTTTTTCCTTCCATAATCAATAGCATGTTCTTCATCTACAATATTATTAATTCTACAAACAAGATCAGATTCATCTATTTTAGATCCACATTCTTTTCCTAAAAGATGTGGCGATGGTCCGACGAGTGCAACTCGTTTACCCTTAAGAAGATCTCTTAACTCTTTATTTGCTTCAAAGAACATTAAATTTCTCCTTCATCATTCTATCAACGATATCTCTCACCCCATCTCTTAAGGAAACAGATGGAGACCAATAACTTAGAATGTTCTCCGGAGGATCCTTCCTCCAATCTCCGTGTGTCATATCTTTTTTTGTAGACGGCTTTATGGAAACATCTTCGAAATTTGAAGCGACCTCCTCGGCGACCTCTCTTATAGAATTCCAAGTAAAGCTAGTCAAATGATAATCCAAACTTTTATCAATTTCTCCAAAATGTGAACTCAGCATATGCAAGGCGCGACAACAATCATCAACATGCAGCAATTGCCTCTCTTCTTCGCCATCCGTAAGCATATCTATTTCACCAGTGTTCATAGCCTTTAAAATAAAATCCGTTATAACATGAGACTTTTCATAATCTTTCTCGTAACCGTAGACATTCCAAAGCTTAATATTTAAGCCGCCTATAGAGTTGGTATATCTTTCTCCAATTGCTTTACACAGACCATAAGTGGAATGATTCATATCTGACATCTGACTTGATGCAAAAATAAATGGTTTTTGGAGGTGCCTCAAGATCTCAAATGTGTTTGACATAATTTGAATATTGTTTTGTATAAAATTAAAGGTATCTTGATACTTGCTTAAATATTTTGCGCCCCCGACATCAAAAGCTAAGAAAAATACAAAGTCTGCCTGCGCAGCGTATTTGAGAAGAAGCTCGTTATGCGCTAAGCGCAGATCCTCTGCTTTATCTTCAACAATATCTAAAGTATATACCTCGTGATCACGAGCGCGCAAAAACTCAACTAGAGGGGCACCAATCTGCCCCGAGGAACCAAGTACTAAATATTTATTCATGAGTCTCGATGTGTGCCGGGTTGAAAATTCTTAAGCCGTTCGTCAATTTCACTGCCGTCTGGTCTGACGCGGGTGAAACGTACTGGTACATGCATAACATTTACCTGAGAGTTTAATAAGTGCCATTTTAAAAGTGTTTCGGCTGTGATAGTCTGTCCGCTATCTACAAACGGATGAGCACTTTCTACGGCGTCAAAATAGATGTGCATGTTTTTTCTATTGCTTACTGCAAATCGATCATTATACCCATTAATGGCGCCTCCAAAAGTGTTATGAAAATCCGGTACGTATAAATTGTTTAGATCAATTTTTTCTATAAGGGGTGCCACATCGTTAAAATATTTAACGTCTAATCTCGAAAATATGACTCGTTCATATTCCTTTCCCTCTTCTTCTTCGTAGGCTTTCAAAATTTCATCACATCGTTGGCGGGATTTAATCATTTTATAATATATTTGTGTGGTTGTAGTAGGGGGCGGCCATCCTGATCGAAATTGTAGCCCTGTCAGATCGTAGTCGGGCTCTGCTTCTACTATAAGTTTTTTGGTTTGGGGCAGAGTAAAATACTCATGTACCTTGTGTGCATGAGGATTGTCAGCTATTAATAAAAAAATATCTGCCTCTATGGTTTCTAGCAAATGGCGCCTAATATTCTCATATGTGTATTCCAGGCTCCTACAGGTTCCTGTAAAGCAAAGTGCTGTTTTCATTTTAATCTCGAAGAAGGTGCACAAATTCAGTGCGGCATGCCATAAAAACGCCATGGCGATCCGAAACATTATCAAAAATCACAGTCCACGATTCAGGATCGGCAAGAATATCTTCACGGGCCTTTTCAGTTTTAAAAGACAATGTATCATCTAATAATACAATCTTGGTTCGATCTTTTAATTTATTAAACTCCGAGCGCGTTGAAAATTGACCACCATCTAATAATAAAACATCAATTTCGGACGGAAGTTCGTCATGGATGTTTTCACATTCTCCATATTCTTTAATGTTTCGAGTACGCCATTCTAACCAAGGGTGTTGGTGAAATCGTGCGTGATTTTGTACCTCTTCTGCCGATACTAATTCTTCTGCTTCAATAATACGACCATAAAGTAAATGTAATTTGGGTGTTGGGGACCGGACTGTAAACATATACGGATCCCAATAGCGGCGAGCTTGTTCATAAAATTCAATATTAGCTTCTAATGAATAAAGCACGGACTCATCGTGGCGTTGTAACAGCGCGTCCATAAAACATTTTGTGCTTCCCTCACCGTTCCAGGTGCCTACTTCCACATAATTCTTAAAATTTTTATTAAGTGATAAGCTATAAACTTGATCTCCAAAAAATGTACCTCGATTTATCTGGCCGGCCATCTATTTTGTTCCTTCTGTGAGTACTTTTTTAAGATGAGAAACATGTTTGTCTATTATTAGAAAATCATCATTTCTAGTGACATTATAACTGGCTTGGAGCAAGTTGTCAAATAAATTATTATTTAGTTCATCCCAGCTATTTAAAAAGACGCTCTCAACCTGATGGTAGTCAAACACGCGTTTTATCACATTTTTAATGCTAATTGGTATGGCGCCTGCAAGCAGGGTCTCATAATTTCTATGAATGTCCGGGCCGCGGCCCTCCAGACCAATTACAAATTTATATTTATCTAGGGAGGCGTAATATTCTACTAAATCTTGTTTTTCTGTCTGTGCATGCACAAATGGCAATTGGCTGAGTTTTTGGAACAATTGGGCTCTTTGGGGGTTTGTATTCAAATCATGGTAAGGTAGAAAAATACCATCTTCTTTTTTCTCAAAAGCAGTCCGACATTCTTGAATTTGTTCTAGAAATTCTTGATATCCTCCTTTGCGATCTGGTTCTTGAAAGCCAATTGGCATCGGAATAATTCGTTCATCGTCAATGTCAGGGGGATTCGAGCATATCCATTTGTTTAAGTGTGGGTGATCTAAAATTACTTTATAAGCATTTCCCCCATCTCTTCCAAGATGGTAAGCAGAGACGCCACTAATAAGATTAAATCTTTTATTGATTTTGTGCAGATAATGATTTTGAAAGAACCCATTAACAATATAATCTGTTTTAATAAAAATAGTTTCGTTGTGCTGCAACTTGTCCGGATCTAAAGGTGGCAGGTTGTGTAATCTTGAGGTTCCGGCATTTTTATAAAACTCAGGAGGTAAATCAAGTCCCTGGGATGCCAACAAGGGCATCCAATTATAACAGATGTATTTCATTGCTCTATCCTTGATAAAATCTCGTTCCAAGATCCATAGATTTTATCTTTTCTTTTCTTATTATGTGTCTTCATATTCTCTGATATTAATTTCAAATCGGCTGTTTTCAGCAATTCGTCTAAGTGCTCGAATGAATTAAAATATTGGATATAAGGCATATTGTCTTCATCATAAAAATCCGAGAGTCGGGCCCACTCCATCATATCAGCAGTGTTATTAAAATTATTAGGGTCTTCTATTCCAGGAAAAAGAATCGAATTAGAGCTTAATCGATGTATTTGGTTCCAGGAGGTTTCCGACAGAACTCCTTGATTGCCATATTTTTCACGTAATTCATATAATAGCTCCCAGGACGGAAAAAATAAAGGAATATTAGCTGTATACTGCTCGAAAATCGACATTGTAGAGATATTGTAAGGTATGTGAACAATGCCCTTATAATCAGCTAATTGTTGCCAACTATATCCTTGAGGAAATGCTCTTTCTTTCTCTATTAAATTCTCAATTCTAATCTGTGGTTTAAACTTAGAGGAATATAAAAATTGATTAGTGGCGCCAGTATATTCGGCCCCTGTATACTCACATAGGCTCGGAATATGTTGCCACTCTCGTTGTGTAAATAATTGCGTATATTTTTTATCGTATTTATTATTAGCAACCGGAACAACTAGATTCTTATCTATTTGCCCTTGCAGATAACGATTAAACTTTGTCCACTTAATCATATCATTCGAAAAGGGATCTTCATATCGTGTACTTGCTACTGTAATGATCGGTTTATTGAATTTTTCATACAGCATCGCGAAACACGGAGTATGCGTAACAACAAATCCATCATAATGTTTTAAGTCGGGCTCATAGCGCTTATAAAATTCTTCTATCATTTCAGAATTAAGCTGCCGCCAAGTATGTTGGTTAACTATGTCTACTTGGTCTGTGGGGGAACCCATTAGATGAGCGTGGCCCGAGATGCTCCAATTGTCTACTGAATGACCCAGATCTGTAAAGATACGTTTTATATCGGCGATAACCGAAATGTGTAAGTCTAAATTAAAAAATTTCATTTCGAGTGGGCTCTGAGTGCCGCTATATGTTCTGCAATAGTTTCTTCATTCTCGTTGAAGACTTGACCTACAAATTGATAATTTTCTCTTGGGGTGGGAAAAGGGGCCCCTCCAAAAAATTCATCATGAACAAGCGCGTTATTTTGAATATGAGGGACAACAACTTGAGCAAAGAATTCATAATCAGTGCCATATTTGTCTTCTTGCGCAAATTGATTAATCATTTGAGTCATATCAGGTAGGATTCCGGCTTTTACTCCCCACATTCCTCCTAAAACCGGGAACTTGTGAAATGGATGATCTCTCATAATATGAAATCCCTTATCACTCTGCAGCCATTCATCGACGGCTGCTTTTTCCCGGAAGTTTAATCTCGAATCTGTATCACGAGAAATCATAACTTCTACTCCCGGTTCAGAAGCGGGGAGGAAGCGCCAAAACATACCGCGCCAGTCGCCCCACTGATCCATTGATACAATTTCGACAACGTCGAAATTGTTTAATTCTATCTTAATAGGCGCCGGGACGCTAGAGCCCAAATAAAAACGACATATCCAATCCGGATATATCTCTTGAGCCAACTCAGCATTTCTAATGGCGCCTACTAAATATTTGGGATCTTGCCCCCATAAAGAAAAAGTTATTAATTTTTTTGAATTCATAAATATTGTGATAAGGTATAGTTAAAGAAGTTTAATTCTTTTTCAAACATAGTTTGATATAGTTTTTCGTTCGCAGAATTATAAAGAGATTCAGGCCCAAACATCCCAGGCGAAGTCATCCGAAGTTCAGGAATTTGACACTTTGTTTCTATGTTTAAAATTTGGAAAATGCGCCCAATTTCATTATTTAAATCTTCAAACTTTATATAATCATTGCACGCTGGAATATTATCAATCGTATATTGGTTCCAGTTTTCATCAGGGTCGTATTCGTATTCTAAGAAATAATGAAACAAGCCAAAGACTTGTTCAAGATTGCGACCATTCTTGTAAGTAGGATATTGATGGAAAAAGGTTGACACTGCTTTTGTGGCCGGGTGTCGGACACTCGTAAATTTAAAATACGAATTAAATATCTTTTCTCCCAACTCCCTCTTGACAGCAACTAGAGGAATATGCGCTCCCCAGTTTTCTATTTGTCGGACCTTGTTTCTCGTTCCTATGACTCCGTAGTCGGACACCAGAGGCTCATCGGCGGTGCGAGGTTCGTGGAGATCCCAAGCCATGTCAAGATCGCCTGATTCGAGGGGCGGACAACAATAAGCAGAAAACAATCGATAGAGCGATGAGCTAGCTGTCTTAAAAGTTTTAATATAAATAAATTTATGTTTATGAGAAACCAAACACATCTTATTTATAGCGCTCGTAAACCTCTGTTTCTTCCTTCTGTTTCCATCCAAAATTATCAGGGTTTGTAGAAATCCCTGTTGGATTGAAATAGTACAATCCCAAAATTTCATTTTCTATCTTTTTAAATTGACTTCCTTGAGATGCTGCTCGAAGCCACATTTCCCAATCTCCCGCGGATTTATATTTATCATCGAACTTCCCGTACTTCTCGTGAAGTTCTTTTCTCCACATTGGGCTAGCATGGGGCATATTAACCATTTTGAGGTTTTCCAGTGAGAAGGGGGGAAAATTATATCGGCGACCATTAGAATTATTATTCTCATACAACTCGTTAGGCTGATCTGTAATAAGCATATCTGCGTACACTAAATCTACATCTTCATTGGTGGTCAGTTCCGATGCGTGTCGTTCTAACGAATGGGCAGCTTTACGATCATCCAAATTTGCGTTTGTGATATAATCACCGGTGGCCAATTCAATGCCTATATTCCACGTACTATAAATCCCAGGATCTTCATCAAGTTTTTTATATACAATATTATCAGGATACTTTTCTTGATATTCTAAAATAATTTTCTCCTCATTGCCAGGAGAGTTAGCATTAATTATAATTAATTCGCACTTTTCTTTAAAAATTGTTTGTCGGGTGATGTCTTCCATAAACGGTCGAATATACTCATCCCCATCGTACACTGAAGTGATAATGGAAATCTTAGGGATATCTTCCAAATCTACCTTTGGAGGGGACACACCCAGCGTACCCTCTACAAAAGCTGCATATTGTTTCTCGGGTGTAAAGTCTTCATGTAACCGCTTGGCATTCTTCTTCCAATGTGCTTGGCGCTTCTTTTTGTTGTCTTTATAACAACTGCGCATTTGTTCTTTGGCAGATTGTTCGCGGGGATAAGCCCACATTGTACCTTCACGGACAACATTTTCCCAGGAAGCTTCTTTTGGAATCGGTCCCAGGTCATATGAAACGTTGTAAAAGTTTTCTTTCTTGTCGCCCGATACGAGGAAGTCTAATTGTCCAGACCAACCTGTAGCGACTACTGGAACTCCACTATATGCTGCTTCGAAAATTGGAAGCCCAAAACCTTCGCCGTGGGCAAATGTAACAAAAGCCGAAATCTTGGGATGATCATATAGGCTATGCATCTCTTTATCAGTCATGTCCCCATGGAGAAGATATATCTTGCATTTCATATCGCTCTTATTAAGTTGTTGGATAAAAGCTTTCAAATCCTGTAAAGTTTTTACCTTATCCATATAACAATTTTTCATCATATTCGTTTTAAGCACCAAGCCCACTTCTTCGTCTTGAAATTCTTCTACAAACCATTTAACTGTATTAAATAAGTTTTTCCGGGGGCCCATTTGGGCTACGACTAAAAAGTTAAAGTCAGGCTTAAGTTCTAATTCAACTTCTGGCAATTCCTCATACGTTTTAGTAGGATAACCAACTGCTACAATTGGTTTTGTTAATTTAAGGGTGGTATTCTGGTTAGTCTGATTGTCGTGGGCTTCGTATGATGTATAAGCATAAGTATTTTTAGAGTGGTTAGAAACAACAATTATCCTATCAATCACTTCTTCTGCTTTTATAATCCATGCGGGATCTACGGCCGTCGTTTCCATGCCGGCTGTGTAACCTATATTTATTGGAGCCATTCGCTCCCATTCGTTAGGAATAGTTACCTGAAGGGATAAATCAAACTGTCCGCCTTTTTGGACATAATGAATCGTTTTTTCAATAAGTTGATCGATCCACTGGCGCTCCTCGTCTAGATCACTTAACCATGAGGTTTGCCCCCATTGCAGTGGCTGGACGTATATATCAAATAAATCCGGTCTACTGCGGAGAGAACGGAGCGCGAAACGTGCTTGCTCACCATAGCCGGAGCGCGTCAAAACGGGACCCTTTAAAATAATTTTCTTACGCATTATGCTACCTCCAATAAGTGCCAGCGTTTATAACCTTGTCTATTTTCCCACGAGCCATATTTCTCTACAATCTCGTCGATCTTGTTGACCCACTGCTTTTCAAAATTATCAAAATTATAATTTTTTCTAATGTGCTCCCGACCTTGTATTGAAGCCTTCTTATAAGCCTTGGGGCTCATTGCTATAGCCTTTTTAAGTGTGTTGTGAAAATCTTTTTGAGCAAGACGGTCTTCATAAATGTAAGGCACGGTGAGGGAGCCAATCACCGCTTTCGAGGCTGGTTGAATTCCAAAACCAAACCAATTTTCTCCGTCTGTTACCTGTTCTTGGAGTCCTCCAGTCATGTTTACAATAATAGGAGTTCCACAAGATAAAGACTCTAATGTAGCCAACCCAAAACCTTCAGCATCCGAAATATTTACGGTGAAGTCTGCAGCATTGTACATGTTGGCCAAATCTTCCGGTGGCACTTTTTGAGTTGAGATTAATACTTGTCCATCAGTCATCCCAAGTGTCTCAATTAAGTGGGGCAAATCTTGACCGTGGGGATCCCGAGCATCCGTATGCATTAACAAAATAGCTTTATCGTGACCCACTTCATCTAAAAATTCTTTAAACCACCAAATAATAGTACCCGATTGTTTTCGGCGGGCATTACGATTGTTCCAAAAGAATAATTTCTTATTAGAATTGTCTGAAGATCCAAAAACACGGGATCTTATCTCTTCCGCAGCTTTGAGCTTTTCGTCAGTTTTAAACTTGTGAAATATGTTTGAATTAACTGCATGAGGGATATAGCAAGATGAGACATTCGGAGAGACTTCTTTTACTATTGCCGCTGTAACCTTGGATATGCATACGATTTCGTCGGTTGAATCGTAGAATCGGGCGTTATACTTCGGCGCTGGGAAGTTATCCCAAACGTGGTAATATACCATAGGACACACGGCTCTAATTTCATTTTCAATCTCCCAAAGCCAGCCATAAAATCTAGGGTCTGTCATAAACCACACCATATCAGGCTTTTCTTTTTGTAGAATAGATCGAATGGCTTCTTGAGAGCCATAACCATCTACAGGAAAGATCTTCCAATCATTATTATAGGGATTCACGGTTTTTGGAGTGTAATCGTCATGCTTCATGGCTCCTCCAAAAGAGATAATTTGATATCTACCTGTCTTCAACAGTGCCTCGATAACATATTTGGTTTGTGTTCCGACGCCGGACGGACTTAAAGGGTGGTCCGATATAGTTAATATTTTTGTTTTTTTCATTTGGTTCCTTATGGACAGTGCTTGGTGTTGTAAAATTTACAACCATAGCCGGCCGTACATGATAATTTGTTTTTGATATAGCGCTTCTTTTTAATATTCCAAAGTGCCATATGGAGTGTTTTAAGAGCGTTTTGTGTCTTTTTCGGGCCGCTGGTAACCCGAAAGAATTCTACTCTGTTGTTCTTGGCTGTTCTTTTAAGCAGCGCAAAATGAGTTTCTATGTTTTTGGGATCTTGACATGCGCCCAAGGCAAAAAAGTGCTTATACAAAGTAAGCTGATAAGTGACCATTTTGTCGTTCTTTTTGCGGGAGTCCCAACCCCATGAACAAGTCTTCCAATCAAAGATATGAATCTTGCCATCAGGTGTGACCACAATAGCATCAATGTAGCCTTTGAATTTGTAATCTTCTTCTCCCTCGATATCAAGCATGAGAGGGAATTCTACAGCTAGAACTTCATATTCTCCAAAATAATCATCCAGGGCATCTTCTATTTCGGGCAAAAGCTTTTTTCCCTGTTCTCGCATATCTAACACAAGCTTGGGGTCGACTTCAACGTCATCAGATAGCTTTGCTAGGTGCTTCTCGAAAGATTTGAGAAAATGATCGTCGTCATTAATATCTTCCTTTAATAATTTCTTTTCGCAAACATCGTGGATTGCGGTTCCAAATGCTGTAAAGGCATTCCCCTTAAATCCATCGATTTTGTCAATACGCGTTAGTTTGTGATAAAAGGCGCAGTGAACCCAGTCTTTGAGTTCAGAATAAGATATATGCGGCACGGCCACTCCATTTTATATATTATAGCCTGTTTAGAAGGCGCTGTCAAGATTTTTTATTTCATTCAAAAAAGTTAATTTTTTATAAAGTTGCGGGCTTACTTTTTTGAAAAAATTATGATTAGGATATAGATAATAATCCGTAAAGCCGGTCGCAAAATACTCTCTAAGAGAAACAGCAGCATAAGCACTGATAAATAAACCCGTGCAAATTAGACGCAGTTTATCTTTTCCTACAGTACTAAACAGAAAATTATCAAATTCTTTATCATACTCGGTATTCAAAAACCACTCACGCGGTGCCTTATAATCTAAGGCCCATAGTTTATCGTGTAAAAGTGTGCGCTTTCGCAGGAATTCGTCTCGCACTTCATGGTCACCGTAGATTTCATAGCTATAGGGTGACTCAATTGAATGAGCTATTTCGTGTACAAAATCATCAAACATATCTTTTTCGTTGTCTTGTATATTAGAAACATGTAAAATTCCATCTTTATAAAAAGCATTAATGTTACGTTCTTCAAATTCATCAAACCATCCGATAATTATCATTTCTAATTCAGATAACAAGTGGTCTGGAATTGCGCTCTCTACTTTGGCTACGACTCTTTCGGTGTCTATTTCGTCGTTCTCTAAATCGTCTTTGAAATAGACATGAGTGCCGCGGGAGGTATAAAAATCACTCCTCATTTCCTGTATCTGCTTCTGTTTCTGGCGTAAGCGTAATGGCATCTTCTAATCCTAATTGATATCCTCTTAAAAAGTTCTCTTCTGCGATTGCAAACATAAACTCGGGGAATTCGGCTGCCACTGTTTCAGCTATCATGTGAACAGTAACATGTTCATCTTCCGGTTGTAACTTAGTCCCAGTATAATTAACCAGAAATTCTTTCAGTTCTGTGGTTCCCTCTACTGGTGCTGCCAAGAGAGGGTTTGAATGTAACTCTTCCTCTGTAATTGTGGTATCTGTATCGCTCATAGTGACTCCTATTTTATTTATAACACATCTTTGTTGATTATGCAACTCTTTTTATAATACTTTTGATGCAAGAGTGGAAACTTCGCTTCTTTCGCCTTTTTTAAAGGTCACATGGCCCGCTAATGGATATTGTTTAAATTTTTCAACAGCATGCGCCAAACCATTTGATGTTTCATTAACATAAATATTATCAATTTGTTCAATATCACCAGTTAATACAATTTTAGTATTATCTCCCACCCGCGTAATAATTGTTTTAATTTCATGCATAGTAAGATTCTGGGCTTCGTCAATAATCATAAACGCATTGGCAATCGAGCGGCCTCGAATATAGGTCAAAGCTTCTATCTCGATTTTTCCCTTGTCTATATACATTTCTAAATTCGTTCTATCCCCCATTAAGAATTTGAGATTATCTTGAATGGGCATCAGCCATGGCAACATTTTCTCTTCCATTGTACCAGGAAGAAAACCAATATCTTTTCCTAATGGTTGTACAGGACGGGATACAATGAGACGCGAATAGTAATTTTCGTCTTGTCTCAGTCCAATCGTCTGCTGTAATCCGCAGGCAATCGCCAAAAGCGTTTTTCCTGAGCCCGCACGGCCAACGAGACTAACAATCTTCACTTTGGGATCCATCAATAAGTCGATTGCAAAGGCTTGTTCCTTGTTCCTTGAATTAATTTTCCAATCCGGGATACCGCTGTGTATTACTTTTTTTAAGGGGGTGTGATGACCGTAGAAGCGCGCCAGCGCCGACTTCTTAGGGTGAGCATTGGAGACCATCATAACATATTGGTTCGGGTACCACTCAGACTTAACCTCATCTGCTTCGATAAGAATCTCGTCGCCATCATAAAACCTATCAACCACAGCATCATCTACCAGATATTCAATAAATCCTTGATACAATTCTGATGAAGATGTGACCGCACTCTCAATAACATAGTCTTGTGCAGCGATTCCAATAGAGTCACAAATAACACGCATATTAATGTCTCTAGAGACTAAAACGATGGGGCGCTTTGGCTCTAATGTTTTAACAGCCAAAGCTGTCGCTATGATCGTATGATCTGGAATACGTAAATCAAGATCAGGCGGAAATTGTAATGAATTTTTAAGGCAACCATAAGACATTACCTTTAAAATACCTTTTCCTTTGGCTATACGGATCCCCTTATGGAGATCTCCTTTAGAACGCAATTCATCTAGTATGCGAATAATCTTGCGCGCGTTGACACCGACTGAATCCTGGCGCTTTTTATGCTTATCAATCTCTTCAAGCACCTTAAGCGGAATAAAGATATCGTGATTGTCAAAGCTATAAATTGCTTCAGCGTCGGTAAGGTACACGCTTGTATCTAAAACGTAATTCTTTTTAGCCATTATACTGTTCTTATATAGTTCAATTGCCTAAATTGCACTGTATTGATATTTCTCAAATAAGTTCCAATCTGTGGCTTCGGTAACACATTCAATAATGTTTGAAGGTAGATTTTTTAAATAGCTTTCAGTTAAATAATAATTTGCATAATCCCAATCAGGATTAATATGTTTTAAGTTTGCTGGAGTAGGATCACAGCCGCTTTTAATATTTAACAAGTCTTTATTAATTCGTTGCAAAGAGTGTTGCTCTTCAAAAAAAGAAAGAATTGATTCATAATCAATCAATAAATCCTCATATCGTACAACAAAGCGTGTAGTATGCCCCCACTGTTGATACCTCTGATTATATGAATTCATTAATTCAGTGACGTTATCTTCTTGAGAGCTTAATTTTTGTGCAGGATCCAAAAAAACATATTTAGTTCCTAATTCGTGGGGGTGGAAGAACCTTAAATTTTTCGTATAGCGCCATACGCTCTCGATCCACGCATAGGGATTTTTAATGGTTAAGAGAGGTATAACTTCATTAGTAAGTACTTTTTTCTGTAGATGTTCATATAGTTCTGAGCGAGCCGCACATGTGATGTTGAAGTGTCGCTCTCTATCTTGAAGAAAACACCCAATGAATTCGTCTGCCGGAGGGGCCGGGTCGTGCTTCCATACAATATTATCTAACACCATTACATTAGAATAATTTTCTTCTAACAAGGCTTGAATATAATTGGTGCCCGTTCTTCGGGCGCCATATTGATGAAAAATAATCAATTGTGTGCAACCTATAGGGAAACGGTTTTAAGCGTCCAAGGATAACCGTAAACCCCTGCCTGCGTGACGTTCGGCAGCCACGTATCGTTATTATTTACCCGACGATACAGCGGACGCGCTTTACTCTAGAGTGAGGACACCATTTTCTGTCGGCACAGAAACGGTCCATGTACTCAAGAAAGCGCTAGCATCAATCAATTCTCCAACTGGAACATTAACTTCGGCTCTGAGTTCACAAAAGCCGCGCTTGTGATCAAATTTTTCAACACTCGCATCAATGAAATCGAAGTCATAGAAATTATCATTAATAACTTCAGTAAGATAATCTGAAAATCCTAAACTTCCGCGTTCATATTCTTCGAGGAGGTGTGAGTTACGCAATTCTTGCAAAATATGAGTTCCATATGCCGTTGTCACGTTTAAACCAGGAGTGGCTACTAGCTCACATAATTGATTTACAACATTGGTCTCAGCCAGTGCTGTTTCGATCTCTGTCTCGTTGTGCACGAAAACATCAACCCCATCAATATAAGTCAACGTTGCCGGGGTGGAGGGATCAACTCCGAGGTTCTTTAATTTTTGAGTAAATGACATTTAATCTCCTTTATTGTAATTTTTCCAATCAAACCAAAATCCAAGCCCAACCATAAAATGCATTAAGGCCGAACTTGATAATTCTATTATATCATGATATTCATTTAAATGCAAGTGTACATGTCCAACAATCCAAAATGGAATTGCGAATTGCTGACTATACCAAATTAATGAAAACTTGGTAAATTTTTTCACTTAGCCGTCGACGCGTTCAGTCAAATACTTTACATCTTCTGAAACGGCACTTTTGAATGAGCGCACATCCGACTTTAATGCCGCGATGTCGTCAACCAATTGGTTAATTCGCAGACGCATACTTGCAATCTCTTGCTTTGCATCCTTCAGTTCTTGTGTGTTGTTTGCAACAGTCATTTTTTCTCCTTTGGTGAGTGTGGCTGGGGCGGCAGGACTCGAACCTGCAACCTCGTGGTTAACAGCCACGCGTTCTGCCGGTTGAACTACGCCCCAATTTTTAAATATCTTTTTTATCCAATGCATGTCGTAAGCATAACCCCTAAAGCTATACCGCTCGCAATGCATACTATGAATTCACAATATAATCTAAAATTTGGCATTTGTCAAGTTTTATTTTTCTGAAACCGGACTGGTATATCGAAGGGGGGCCTTTTCATCGAAATTGCGTGCATTTTCAACAAGGTCAGAAGAGCTTGCTAATTTTTTATCTCCACCGACCCCCCATAATAATTCTACTCCCAATTCTTCACAAACTGATTGTTCGGGTGTGTTGCTGCGGCCGCGGTCGCCTCCGTTGGCAAAATATGTGGGCTTATGACGATAAATGGCGTCACAGACAGTGCCATCACTATCATCAACGGAATCAACTACAATAACTCCTTTGACTGCGTTTAAAATTTCGGCCCGGGAATCAAAATCCATAAACACAAACCCTTTCTTTCGAAAGAGCCATTCATCTGAGTTGGCAATCACAATGACGTCGCCATGTTGTGATGCTGCACGAATCAAGCGAATATGACCAGCATGAACCGGATCAAAACCGCCCGAGACCATTACCGTGGGTCTTTCTTTCTTTTCATCAAGCACCTCACTATGAATTGTCATTATTTTTTCCTTTCTTTTTAATCTTTTTAGGTTCTGGGGGGTACCACGATTTAACTTTAAATCGTGTGCCCGCGGGTCCACACCTTTTTACTTTTACTAATAGCTTATTATCAGTATTCATTGAGAGCAGTACTGCTCGTGTGCTGTCAGCTTCTTCGTAGGTAGCAAAAATGCCTTCTTTTTTCCAGCTTTTATTCTCTTCGTTATTGGGGTCCACTCTTCCTCCTTGACCGTCTTTATATTATAACACCCTTTAAAAGAAAGTCAAGTATTTTTATAAAACAACGTAACCAACTTCAATAAGTTCGCCGGGATCAGGCACGAAATCAAGATACACGATATTAGTTTCAGGTAGATAATACCATAATGCTGTTTCAAGCCCATTTCTATAGACAACGATACTGTCAGTGAGGGGAGTTTGAGTAAGATTAATATAATCAATCTCACCAACTAAAAATGTGCTATCTCCCAGCCATGCTTCCCAGTCGCTACAAATATCAATTCCAACTTTTCCATAATAAGCCACTAGATCAATATATTTTTGGCCAACATCATATTCCCAGTTAAGGGGGCATTCGCCATTTTCAACCTGGACAATCGAAACTACATCATGCTGGACTAATTCAAATTTTTCTACTAGCCAGTCGTGAAATACATTTGTAGGTATTGCGCCTTGTTCGTTTTCGTCTGAAACAAAAATAATTAGCTTGTCGGCATCAACTCTGAAAAACTCTCCTCCTTCGGGGGTCAGCGTAACAAACTCATACATTGACTGGAAGCCTTGCTCGTACCAATCGGGTCCTAGCAAATATGGCGCCAACAAAAAATCAATGGGATCGGCGGTATAATCGTAAGGCCCAGCAAAATATGGGTTCACTAACCCAGAATTAATAAATCCAATTTTATAATCTAATGTTAGTTTTTCAATATCGCCCCGTAAAAGCTCTACACCAACACTTACCTGTTGAAAATTATCGTTCATAGAACATGAGGTATCGAGAACCATTAATACATCTAATTTTTCGGGTGGTTTTGGTTGGACAAAAGAATCTACCACTACTTCTGTAGGTTGTATTTCTTCTACAACCTCGTAGCTCATTCCGTAATCAGGTTGACAGCTTAAAATCGATAAGAATAATAATAGGGTGTTAAACATTTGCTTCTATAAAATATTTAGTAGTTCCCACTCATTATTCTCCTTCATTAATAATTATACCATATTTTTTAACAGAAGGATAAAAAAATAATTTATTTTAATTGGCGGGATGCAATGGCTAATTCGATCTCTTCTGTCGGAAGATCCATCGAGTCTTTTAGTTCCCAAAGAGCCTTCGCAATTTCATCGGTAGTTTCGCGAGTTAAATCAGCATTAATGTGATATGTTCTCATAATTTCTTGGTCAGCCGAATAGCGAACTCGGTTGCGTGCACGAATTTGATCGCGTCTTTGTTGAAG
>Ga0080013_1000679_pt1 | contig 47139 bp, 51 predicted proteins | sample ETNvirenome_6_85_FD_69236 | JGI IMG/M metagenome (GOLD analysis project Ga0080013, IMG submission 69236) | Marine viral communities from the Pacific Ocean - ETNP_6_85 (SPADES assembly) (version 2) | ecosystem: Environmental > Aquatic > Marine > Oceanic | place: Pacific Ocean | collected 2013-06-19
ACATTTTTTGAGACTGTTAAGGTTAAGGGGTATCCAGATTTTTCACAAGTTGAATTAAAGGTTAGGGTAAAGGAAGCAGAGACTGGAGACTATTATGGAGTAAAATTAGAGAAAATACTTGCCGAGGAAGAAAAGAAAGGTGCGAGTACTTTTCGTGATGAAAAGTATGAAAGTATTAAACAACGTATGAAGTTTTTAATAAGCAATAAAGAGTCTCAATTTTTTAATAGTTTGAGACAGACTAAACAAAGATATTTAATTAATAAAGAATCTGATGTGATACATTGGACAGTAGATGCTGATGGTATTGCTGGAGAGACTAGTGGAGGAGACATAAAACAGGATGTTACAATACAGATATTTGCTGATGGTAAAAGAATTCTTAATGATGAACTTAATTTTTCTTTAAAAGCTGATAGTAAAACTATACATGGTGGAAGTGTTTATGATGGTGTGGAAGTAGTATATGAAATGTTTAAGGGTGTTATACCAGAGACAGATCGTCAGCAAGGTCTAGACTTTATGGATGATGTTCGAAATAAACCATCTGATATTGCAAGGAAAGATGCGATAGATGGTTTATGGAAACTCTTAGGTCGGTCTATTCCTACACAACCTGACTATAAGTGGAATAATTATTTCTGGGATGTTCTTGAGAAAAGATTATTTGGTTCTTCTGATAAGTACGCAGGTAAAATACAATTACTTGAAATGAATAGGAAGGAATTAAGTGAAATAAGTCAGGATGGTTATAGAAGATTAAAAAATAGTGGAATAGAACTTTTCCCACAGTTTAGAAAATCAGCACCAACCGCAGCAGCTCCTGGTGATATTCGTATTATGCCAAAGTATGCTAATGGTAAGGTAGAGACAGATACAGCAAAGGCTATCTTTGTTATGAGACCTTCATATCTTCATACTGGACCCAAGGATGCGTCTGGTAAAAGGCAAGGTAAAGCATATCCTAAAAAAATTATGATTGAATTAGGTAAAAAGTTTTCTGTAGTTCATGATGAGAACTGGAAAGATTTTGTAAAGAAAGGATTGGTGAAATGATTAAACACGTCCTTCTACATTTTCTTCAGGCACCTCTTCGGGGGTGTCTTTTTTATCTCTAGCAATATGTTCTTCTAGTTTCTCTATAGAAGCATCTATCCCCGCCATTCTTTCTTCCATGCGGTCCTTCCACATCTTCAGCATCTTCAATCGCCATGCCTGATGGTCTTCGTGTGTCATTCTAGATTTGCGCCAAGAACAGCATCCCATTTTTCTGTTAAGTTATTTGTAAATATTTATTAAATAGTATAACAAGAACTGGATAAAATGTCTATGAATCTAGATGATCAATTAGAGTTAGGACATCTTTTACTTCAAGAAAGGAAGTGTAGGTCGTGTGGGGAAGAGAAGAATCTTATAGATGGATACTACAGAACTAGAAAGAACGATAAGTTACCATCTTCTTATTCTTATGAGTGTAAGGAGTGTACTGTAAAAAGAGTTGTTACAAATAGAAAGATACGGGTAAAGTTTACTGACTATAGTATGATGATTGCTCACCAGAACAATCGTTGTGCCGTCTGTGAGACCCTACAAGAGGGTAGAAAATATAATTCCTTTAAGGTAGACCGTGATCCTAAAACAAATGCTCCTAGAGGTCTTGTATGTAAGAGATGTTATTTGTTATTACGTCAAGTGGGTACTGACTTGCACACTTTGGAAAGTATGATAAAATATTTAAGCAAACACGAAGTAAGACATGAAACCAACTGAAAGTAATGAGCAATTAGTAAATCGTTTTCAGAAAAGAATTCCTGAACTTCAGGAGAGGTTAAGAGAGCTTCGAGAGGTAGAGATCCCAAGTTTATTAGAAGAAGAGAGAAAAGTAGAATTGCAGTTGGCTAGGGTAGAAGGATCTCTTCAATGTGTAGAATATCTGGTATATGGTAAGTTGCCCAATGATGGTAATCATGATGGTATGAAGCACCATAAACCTACATAGATGTATGTTTAAACTAATCTGGCCACTGAATAAAAAATAATGAAGATCACACAAAAGATTATTGATGATCTAGAGAAGGCTCTGGATATGCGTAAGAAGAATGGAGATCCTGTATGGAATGATGGAGATGAGATCTCTGTTAATATTGGTGGTACATTTGCAGCAGATAAGTTTATTAGTTTGACAAATAACACTAAGAACCCTGTAGTTTCTGCAGAACCACATTCTAATTTTGATTATGAGAAGAATCAATGGAAGGAGGGGTTTGGTCCAGGTAGTCCCTTACAGAACCGAGCAGGTGATGGTAGAACATAATGTTACCTCGTACTATATTTGGTCGTAGCATTTTAACTCCAGAGGAGTGTAAGATTCTGTCTGATTTTGGTTCATCTAGATGTGAGAAATCTGTTGTTGAATCTGAAGAGAAATTATTTGAAGTGACGGATCATAGGAAATCAGTAAATACCTTTTTTGAAAGAGGTGAGGATCCTGTAATTGATAAAATTTTAACGGTTGTGATAAGATCCTATTTGGAAGCTTGTGCCCAACATCTTTTGTTTCCTATTAATCAAATTGAATCTCCACAATATGCGGAATATAAGGAAGGAATGTATTACCATTATCATTGGGACTGTATAGATGATCCATCATTGGATAGAGATGTCTCTGCTTCTTTATTTTTATCTAATCCCAATGACTATGAAGGTGGGCAATTGGAGTTTGAGAATATAGATAATGGAAAGTCGTTTAAGGTAGAAGAGAATCAAGGTGATATGATTATATTCCCCTCATTGTTTCGGCATAGAGTAAATGCAGTCACAAAGGGAGTAAGACGTTCTTTAGTAATTTGGGGAAGAAGGTAATGAATGAAATTCTTAAAGGAAAAGTAAAGACTGTCTATGATGTTGATGGTGATGCAGAGAAGGTCAAGATTGTATTTCATGATAAAGTGACTGCATGGAACGGACAACGTGCAGAGTATCCAAAAGATAAGGGTGCTACTTGTTGTTTGATTTCAGCATTACTTTTTGAGAAGTTAGCATCGTATGGTATTAGATCTCATTTTTTACAACTTGATGGTCTTGATTCTTTGATTTGTAAAAAACTTACTATTGCACCTGTAGAAGTTATTGTTAGGAATATTGCTGCAGGTTCTATTGTTAAGACCACTCATCTTCATGAAGGTACTCTTATTCAACCACCAATTGTTGAGTTCTTTTTAAAGGATGATAGTAAGAATGATCCTTTATTGACTCCTGATCGTGTAAGGTTAATGGGAGTTGATACTAAACCTCTTACTGAGAGAGCATTAGAGATTAATGGTGTCTTACAGCAATTGTTCTTGCTTATGGGTATTGATCTAGTTGATTTTAAATTGGAGTTTGGTTATGATGTTCATGGTGATTTGTATCTTGCCGATGAATTATCACCTGACAATATGCGACTCTGGAAAAAAGATACGAGAGAAAGATTTGATAAGGACTTGTTCAGAAAGGATGAAGGTGATATAGTAGAAGCATACAAATACATCCTAACTAAGTTGAGACAATTTGCGTAATACTAATATGGACTATATTATTTGGTGGACAGGACTCATTACAGTAGCACTGACTTTAACCTATGTTGAAATAACTTTAATTGAATTATGGATGAACCGATGACAATTTCTAATGATTGCTGGATTAGTATAAATCTTAATGAGTTGGTTAAGGATCGTGTGAAGTTTCTTAATACAATATCCTCTTATGCAGATATACAATTGAATGATGATGAGATACAGGAAACTGCAAGTGAATTGCGAACCAGAATGACGTTTGATTCATTATTTGAGCAAACAGATATGATGATCTGGGAGATTGCAGATAATCAAGAGATGCTTCCTCAGTATGGACAGATAGCACCTGAACCTGGACGGGAAGATGAATTAAACCGAAGGGAAAAGGCTATGAAAGAGTTTGAGATGGTAGATTTAGTATCACCATCATGGACTATTAAAGTACCAAGGAGAAAAACGTAATGCATGGAAATTTAGAACCGGAAGAGAGTGTATTCGATGATCCTAAGTGGGGTGTTGAAGAATGTAAAAAGGCATTCCTTGATTCTGCTGAAGAGTATGATCGTATTATGAAAAAGGAGAAAAAGGATGATGGATAGTGTTATTACTGAGATGGGATTTGTTATATTGGGTGGCATAGTCGCTGTCATCCCTGTTTATCTTTTAGGGTTAGCTCTTAAACAAAATGACTGAATTACCAGATGACTATAAAGAAATGCTTCAAAGCATCGCAGAAGATCTAAATGGAAAAATACATTTTTCTACAACATTAGATCAGAGTGGGAGAACTAGTAAAAAAGTTTTAATTGAATACGATATAAACACTAAATAAATTTTTTAACACGAAAATATGAACTTCACAATTTATTCACGAGATGGTTGCCCTTATTGCACCAAGATCCAAAAAGTTATGGAGTTAGCTAGTCTAAATTATGTAAATTATAAATTAGGTAAAGACTTTGATAAGAAAAGTTTTTACGGACAATTCGGAGAAGGGTCCACATTTCCCCAAGTAGTACTTAATGGAACTAATTTGGGTGGTTGCACAGAAACAGTTCAATATCTCAAGGAGAAGAGTTTGGTCTAATGAAAGACGATTTCGAAAGCGTTTATGATTTGGTGGAACATGCTATTGACTTAGCGTTTACTAGAGGAAATTTTCAACTCAAGTTTTATGAATTTCTGAAGTATCGTAAGACCACTAAGGTGGAGGTGGATTCTTTTATCGATAGTTCCACTGCTAAGGAACTTGCAGATGTTGTATTGGAATTGGAGGAATATATTAGAGGTGGTAAGGATAATAATCATAAACAATTGCGTGAGGCATATCATCACATCCCCAAACCTCAGGCAAGAAAGATAAAAAATTATTTACATCGTATTCTTGAGGATGCCGTAAGGTATAGTTATGACAGGAGACCTGGAAGAAGGAAAAAGACCTCTAAATAAAAACGACTCCATTCAGATGAATAGAGGAGTCGAATTATTGTTACGTAATAGGAGGAAAGTAGAAAGACCAAAGACCTTTCAAGTGAAAGTTGGAAAACTTATTGCTTTGTGGAATACTGAGATTGTTTTTCATTTAAATTTTTACTTGGACATAAGAAAAAAATAAAATCTCTGGGAGGAGTATCATGGAAACTACTATAGTAACTTTGACTTTAACGACAGTTGTGTCGTTCCTTGCACTTTTAGTAGGAGGTATGATAGGATGGATGGCAAGACAACATTCTTATGAAACAGCATACGTAGCCGCCTATACGCATCCAGAGATGTTTGATGAACATGGTAACGTAGTACCTGATGAAATAGTAGCAGTTCGATTTGAAAACAATTATGACGAAGACACCGACGACGAAGAAGACTAGGAAGGTAACACCTATCCCAGAATTACCTCTTAATCCATTTGTATTTGAGGTATTTGAAGCAGCATCTAATCAACGTAGTGCTGCAAAAAAGGTAGAGGTATTAAAAAAATATGAACACGATTCTATTAAGGCTATGGCCATATGGAATTTTGACGAAACTGTACTGAGTATGCTACCTGAGGGACCTGTTCCCTACGGTGAGACAAATGCTCAGACTACATTTGCTGGTACTCTATCAGACAACCTTGCTAGAGAGGCACAGGGAGGGGAGTCAGCGACCGGACAGGACTTGGATGGTAGGAATAAAACATCTATTAGACATGAATATATAAATTTCTATAATTTTATTCGAGGTGGGAATGATAAACTTACTACTGCTCGTCGCGAGATGATGTTTATTAATATGCTTCAGGGTCTTCATCCAAAAGAGGCAGAGTTATTGATTCTTGTTAAAGATAAGAAAATGGGAGATAAGTATAAGATAACTAAAGATCATGTAGCAAAGGCATATCCTGATATTTCTTGGGGCGGCAGGTCATGACTACTAAAACTAAAACAGAAAAACAAGTGGCTGAAGAACAGAAAAAAGAAGAGGTTGAGTTTGATCCTTCTGCATATTCTTGCGAAATTCTCCAAGAGAAGACAACTTTAGAAAAATCAAAGGAGAAGAAATATCCTACAGATGCTTTTAATGTTTATTATGACTGTGATGGAACTGAATGTTTAGATGTTGCTCGTTCTAGTAAGATGTCAAATATTTTTGATTTTTATTATGACAAGTATAAGAATGTAAAGAAGATTGATTATGGATTTGGTACAGTGAGTCCTGTTACTTGGGGATATAAATCACCAGAAAAAAAGAAAAGGAGGAAGGGATGAAACATAACGATGATCTATTAAGGGCTCAGATAGATGCACTCATCCGTGATGAAATTCAAGATGATATAAATGAATACGTAGAACATAAAGAAGATACTGAGAAGCAAGGTCTTGGTTTTGTTGAAAAGGAAGATGAAAAAGAATTAAAAGTTAATGTATCTAAAAATGAAATAGATAAACTTATTAAAGAATATAAGAAGATTAAGAAGAATCAGAAATCGAATTTTAGTCAGATAAAAAAAATGGGTTTGGTGGATAAGCATGGAAAGCCATTGAAATGAGAATAGGTGTTATGTGTTCCGGAGAAGGAACAAATTTCGAAAACATCGTTCATTCTTGTCCAGATCATGATATTGTGCTGATGGTGTACAATAAGAAGAAATGTGGTGCTCAGAAGAGGGCGGAGCGATTGGGTATTAGATCTGTTCGAATTGCTAGTAAGGATGAGGGTGATATTATTACAATCTTTGAGGCTCATCAAGTAGATCTTATTGTGATGGCAGGATGGATGAGAATTGTTTCCAAGAAGTTTTGTGAAGCATTTGTAGGAAAAGTAATAAATCTTCATCCTTCATTGCTTCCTAAGTATAAAGGTTTACATGCAGTAGAACAGGCGTTAGAATCTGGAGATGATGAAACTGGATGTACTGTTCATTTTGTCACGGCAGAATTGGATTCTGGTGGAATAATTAAACAACAAATCGTACCCATTCTTCCAGGTGATAATATTGATTCGTTACAGAGAGCAATTCAACAAGCGGAACATTATCTTTTACCATTAGTTATTAATGCCTTTTAAAAAAATGTTAAGTACCAAGTATAGATTAGAACTTACTGATATTTGTTGTCGTATCATTGCCAATGATACTGTTAGTTTGGATGAGAGAATTTGGATGAAGAAATTATGTGATGCTAATTTACAAGCACGGCAACTTGCTGAGTCTTTATTGTGTCCGTATAAAGTAGAAGATAGTGCTTGAAAGAGATGATCGGTTAAGGTTAGTAGAAATTTGTTGTAGGATGAAATTAGGTCGTTCTGTTAGTTTATTAGAAAGAGTTTGGAGATATAAATTGATTAAAATGGATGATCATGCTGCAAATATTGCGGAAAGATTTAGATAATATAAAATTATATTACATTATATTAATCAATTTGACTATATAGAGTATATGTGTTAATATTAACACATCGTTCATCTCTATAAAGGAGACGCAAGTAAGCCGACTCGGAACGGATCGTTCATCCCCCGAAAGGGAGACGCAAAAGCCGACTAAAGGAACGGATTAAAAACCCAACTACTTTAGGAGTAATCCAATGACTTTAACTTATCGCGGTGTACCATACACCACAGATCACAGAGATGGTGCTGTAATTGCTAAGACTCTCACTTATCGTGGGAATTCTTATTCAAACCTCCATCCTACCACTGGGACTTGCCAGAGAGTTCAACTTGAAGAAGTCTACAGGGGAATTAAGCATGAAGAGACTAAAACTGTTTGTGCTTAGAGTGAGAACATCTTACTTGAATTAGACTGTGGAGCAGGTTGCTAGACAACCTGCTTTTTTTGTACTATAATTAGATGGAAAAGGAATCTTATGGATAAAGAGAAATTAAAACTTGTCGTTAGGAATCTTAAGTCGTTGGTGAATGTTCTAGAATCGGAAGTTTATTCTGATGTAGAATCTTATCGAAATTCATCTGCATTTTCTTCACCAGAAACTTCTTATGATGAAATGTATGACGATGATGATGGATATGCAGATTAATTATGTGTAAACCAGAATCACATTCAAAAATGGACACTCAAGGAATGAGTGGTCCTGCTGATCCTAATATTAAAGTAACTGGTAAGCAGGAATTTAAACCAATGATGGTTAAACCTCGTCGTCTCTTTACTGATACTTATGTTAAGGAAATGAAGATACTTATTAATGAGGTATTAGATGAAAGAGAAGGTAAGATGGATTACCAAAGTTATTTTGATCTTGAAGGGAGGGAGTATCCTGTAAAATGAATGTTAAATTAGTAAGTGTTACCCCTGATGCGGAGAAGACTATAGCTTATATTGCTAGAGTTTCTAATCCAAAGAATCAGGACAATGAAAAGTTTGCTGGTCTATTAAAGTACTGTATTAATCATGGGCATTGGAGTGTCTTTGAACAGGCATTTATGACTGTTGAGATTGAGACAACTAGAGGATTAGCAGCACAGATTTTAAGACATAGATCATTTACATATCAAGAGTTCTCTCAGAGATATGCAGATGTATCTTTTATTAGGGAAGATATTCCTTTACCAGAATTACGTCGTCAGGATACTAAGAATAGACAGAATAGTATTGATGATGTAGATCCTGAAGTGGTTGAGAGATTTAATAGGGAAATGAAATCCCATTTTGATAAGTCTATTGATCTTTATAAGGGTATGCTTCATGCTGGTATAGCAAAGGAGTGTGCTAGATTTGTACTTCCCCTTGCTACTCCTACACGTTTGTATATGACTGGTTCATGTCGTTCTTGGATTCATTATATAAATTTACGATCTGCACATGGAACTCAGAAGGAACATATAGATCTTGTATCTGAAGTTCGATCTATTTTTGTTCAACAGTTCCCAACAGTCTCTGAAGCACTTGAGTGGGTCTAAATAATTTATAATTATAATTGAAAAAATTTGGAGGAAAAACCTTGCCCACATACCCTATTATTAATCTAAAAACTAAAGAGAAGAAAGAACTCTCCATGACTATGAAAGCCTACGATGAGTGGCGTAAAGAGAATCCTGATTGGGATAAGGACTGGTCTAAGGGTGTTGCTGGAGTCGGAGAAGTGGGTGATATGTTTGCTAAAGGTGAAGCAAATTCCAATGGGTGGAATGAGATACTAGATAGGGCATCTAAGCAACCTGGTGCTGCTGTACGCAAAAACAGGGATTATAGTTAGGTATGCCAAGAAAGAAAAAAACAGAGCAACCAATCGGTGTCGGATTAACGGCCAAGCAGATGAAAAGAAAGAAACCTCTTAATACGGATTTGATGAGAGATATTGAACCTCTCACAGATAATCAGCAAATTTTATTCAATGCTTATGCAGAGAATAAAAATCTTGTTGCCTATGGTTGTGCTGGTACGGGTAAAACATTTATTACACTCTATAACGCACTCAGAGATGTCTTGGACCAAAACACTCCTTACGAGAAAATATATATTGTTAGGTCTCTTGTTGCTACTAGGGAAATTGGCTTCCTTCCTGGTGATCATGAAGATAAGTCCTATCTTTATCAAATACCTTACAAGGATATGGTAAAGTATATGTTTGAGTTACCAACGGAAGCAGAGTTTGAAATGCTTTATGGTAATCTTAAATCACAGGGAACAATTGATTTCTTAAGTACATCTTTTATTCGTGGTACAACTTTTGATAAAGCAATTATTCTTGTAGATGAATTCCAAAACTTGAATTATCATGAACTTGATAGTATAATGACAAGAGTTGGTGCTGATTCTAAAATTATGTTCTGTGGAGATGCAACTCAAACAGACTTAGTAAAAACGAATGAGAAGAATGGGATTATTGATTTTATGAAAATTCTTCGTATAATGTCATCACTAGATATTGTTGAATTCGGAGTTGAAGATATCGTTCGCTCTGGATTAGTCAAAGAATATCTTCTTGCTAAATTGGAAATGGGTTTATGACCTTTGATCATTGTAATTTTTTAGGTGACCTTGAATTAGAAAAGAAAGACACTCCTGGATGTAGACTTTACCATCTTCCTGATGGTCAATGGGTTCCATCCATTACTTCAGTGACTTCTTTCTATAATAGGCAGATTTTTATTGATTGGCGTAAGCGAATTGGTATTGAGGAAGCAAATCGTATTACTAAGAAAGCAACTACTCGTGGAACTGATTTTCATGAAGCAGTAGAAGTTTATATGAGGAATGATGAGATAGATTGGGAGCAGTTTAGACCTGTAACTAAGTTTATGTTCCATCATGCCAAACCATATCTGGACAAGATAAATAATGTACACGCTATAGAAAGGACTTTATACTCAGAATACCTTGGTCTTGCTGGGAGAGTTGATTGTATTGCGGAGTATGAAGGAGAGTTAGCGGTAATAGATTTTAAAACATCTGAGAAGATTAAACCTGAGAAGTGGTTGGAGAATTATTTTGTTCAGGAAACCTTTTATGCAGCTGCTTACTATGAACTCACTGAAATCCCTGTTAAGAAACTTATAACCATTATGGTAACTCCTGGTGGTGAGGTTAAGGTATTTGACAAAAGAAACAAAGGGGATTATATTAAATTATTAGTGAGGTATATTAAAGAATTTGTATCTAACAATACTGGGTCAGATAATGCCAAAGAAGGATGAACTAGAGAAGGTAATGGAGAGCAAATTCTTTTGTTCTACACGTTTTGCAGAAGAAATAGAAAAACTTGTGCTTCATAATGCTGATATGAATTATATTGATGCTATTGTTTATTTTTGTGATAAGAATAGTCTTGATTTAGAATCAGTACCTAAACTTATTTCTAAACCGTTAAAGGAGAAGATAAAGTATGACGCACAGGAGTTAAACTTTATGAAGAGGACTTCCCGTGCGAAATTGCCGATTTAATTCCAAAAAAGTCGGGAAAAAAAGTCCGGTAAAAAATCGCCCTATTACCTTTTAGCATAGAATTATGAGAGATCCCGCCGACAATCCTTTTTGGGGTGAACCAACTCCAACCGATCTCTGGCAAGATATGGCTAGACTTAATGAATTGTATGGGGAGTTGGAGTGGAGTCATCGGGATCTACTTGAGTTTGCAATTGAAGGTAATCATATTACAATTAGGAATAAATCTAAAGAAGGTAGGTGAATGGTGCCAGTGGATGCTTATCGTTGTTATTTGGCTCTAAAAAATCATTTTACTAAAGATCATTATGATTATCATAAGTATCGTGGTAAGACTAGAGCGACAGTTCAGGCTTTCTATAAGAGAAAGGATAGATTTTGGTTTGAGAAGTTTGCAAGACAGAAGAAAGATAAAGAAGTAGAAGAATTTTTTGTATCAAATTTTGTATATTCTACTGATCCAGGAACAATGTGGATTGGTGAGATGATTAAGGAAGGTGAAGGGAGGTATCAAGAGTGGCAGAAGAAGGTACAGTCACTTTCTTATATTTTTAAAGAGGAATCGCAGAATTTATTTGAGGATCAAAAAGTAGATGATGTGTTTGATTGTTCTAAAGGTCATCCTCCAATCTTGAGAAAATATTTGGGGGGTGACATATCACTTGAAAGTATGGTAATATATGATAGGATACTAGGGTATGGGAAGGACTTTGATAAACGATTGAAAGATCCTGTGTGGGAAACCGTAAGTCGGAAAATTAAAAAGTATTCTCCCTTCCTAAATATTGACGTATTCCGTTACAAACAGATTCTTAAGGAGGTTATTATTCATGGCTCTTGATAACAATGAAGTTTTAAATAATTTGATTCAACAACGTATAGAAGTAGAAAAGCAGGTTAATGAGGGGTCTGCTCAACTAGATCAATTAAGAGCAACTTTTCTTAAATTGACCGGTGCTATTGATGTTCTGAGTCAAATTGAGCAAGAAAATAATCCTGAACCTCCTGTTGAAGAAGGTGCCCCTGAAACCGTTGTTAGTGAAGAAGTTCCAGAATGAGTTTTTTCCAATCAGACGTAGTTAGGGCAGAGATGGCTGAAATACAGGAACTTCAAGAAGAAGTTTATAGTAATGTGTTTAAGTTTCCATCACTCCCTAAATCTGATCAACAATATCATGTTGAAGTTTTGGAAAGACTTCTTGAGAAGCAGAAGATCATGTATGCTCGTTTGAGTTTATCTGATGATCCTGAAGCTAAAGAAATGAAGAAGCAGATCACTGAGTCTGCTGCAATGATGGGACTTCCTAAAGGTGGAGATATAAATTCCATTTTTAATGATATGTCTCGAGCTGTTTCTTTTATGAAACAACAGGTTGACAAAGATCAATTAGGACTCTAAAATAACAGAGTACAACACAAGCCAAATCTCAAAAAATCCGAGGTAATCCGAATGTCTTTTTCAGACTTAAAGAAGCAATCTTCTCTTGGTTCACTGACCCAGAAGTTAGTCAAGGAAGTAGAGAAGATGAATAATACTGGTGGAGGTGGTGATGACCGTCTCTGGAAACCAGAAGTGGATAAAACAGGAAACGGTTATGCCGTTATCCGATTCCTTCCTTCTCCTGAAGGTGAGGATATTCCGTGGGCAAAGATGTATTCCCATGCATTCCAAGGTCCTGGTGGTTGGTATATCGAAAACTCTTTGACTACCAGTGGTGGCAAAGATCCTGTTTCCGATTACAACCGTACTCTTTGGAATAGCGGTAATGAGACAGATAAAGATACTGTCCGTAAGCAAAAGCGTAAGTTATCTTACTACGCAAACATCTATGTGGTGAAAGATCCTACCAATCCTCAGAACGAGGGTGGAGTATTCCTCTATAAATTTGGTAAGAAGATCTTTGATAAGATTATGGAAGCAATGCAACCAGAATTCGAGGATGAAACACCAATTAATCCTTTTGATTTTTGGGGAGGTGCAAACTTCAAATTGAAGATTGTTAAGAAGGATGGTTACTGGAACTATGATAAGTCAGAGTTTGATGTAATATCCCCTCTCATTGAAGATGATGAAGCACTAGAAGCATTATGGAAGAAAGAGTATTCTCTTTCCGCTGTAGTTGCTGCAGATCAATTTAAGACTTATGATGAACTTGAGAAACGTCTCAAGTATGTTCTTGGTCAAAGACCTGCTGCCCGTCGTGTAGATGAGGAAGTCTCTGATGAGGATAATAGTCGGGGTTCTTATACACCAGACTTTAATGCTCGCAAAGAATCAGTTGCTGCTCCTGTAGCATCTGCTAGTGCAGAGGAAGATGATGCTTTAAGTTATTTTCAGAAACTTGCTGAAGAGTAATTACTGATAAATTCTAATATTTTCTGCTTTTTTAAGGGTTCTGCTCATGTATTGAGTGGAACCTTCTTTATATGCCATAGCATTTTGTATATCATCTTTAATAATACCAATATATGCTGGTTTTAGTAGGAAGATATTTCTTTTGTCATCTTCGATTTTTATTTCATGATCATAATTTGTCACTTCTGTAGTCATAAATTCTTCTTTTATTAAACTAGAGTGATATTGTCCTAGAGCAGAATCAAAATAAGAAACAGTAAAGTCTTTTGGTACTTCTTTACCTTCGGGCACAATAACTACACCAGTACTATTTTTTATTTCTTTAGTTTCGTAATGATGAATTCCATTATAAAGATTGTCATAAGTATCATATTTGTTTAGTAGATATCTATCCAAATCTTCTTGGGTTAATGGCCATTCAGATTGGACATTTACGATATTATTGCATTTTAAAATTACCCAATCTAGATTTGAATCACCATAAAACTTAAAAGCAACATTATCCGGCCTATCATTTCCTACGATTTGAAATTTTGTAAAAAGTGTTAGATCTTCAAGAATATCTTCTCTAATATGGGCTCCTTTAAAAATATTTTTTACTCTAATATAATCACCAATTTGAGCACCTGGTAATCGACTAACATAATCAAAATTTGGGATTTGACTGAAGTAATTTGACATTTTAGTAACCTATTTCGTTTGAACCTTGATAATCATTCTGGAATATTGGTTCCAGTTCTTGGAAAGTAAGACCTAATCCATATGTTGTCATTGCACCATCTTCATAAGTTGAATAATTACCACCATCAGTATATTGAACAGAACAATTAGTCATTGCACATTCTTTAAATTTGTTTAAGAATTTGTGATCTCCACCTTTGTGTTTATATGTAAGTCTCCATGTTTGGGGGGATTTTAAGAATAGCATTGGACCTTCTGCTTTAGGTGCCATACTTCTTTTAAAGTGATGAATAATTTTAACGATTGTTTCAGATTCACGGTTATTTCTTGGGGAAAGTTTAAAATTAAAAGTGAAAGTTCTTAAGGTAGGACCACCGAAAAGTAGTTCCATATTAGGATTCATTACCATTCCTTCTGTTCTTTGGAGGAATTGAGCATTTGTTCCTGTGACACCACCTACGATTGCGGCTTTAAGCGCTTTGGATATTTGTCCTTTATTACCTTGTATGGTGTTTGCCATCTGTTCACCAGCCGTTGTAAATCCGTCTCCACCTCCTTCTACGGCACCTAATGCTAGGTTAGCTGCTCCTGTTTCGATTGGATTCATTTTACCTTCACCCCAGGATACTCCATTGGAATCGTTGATTCCTCCTGGAATTGGGAGGATTATTCTAGTATTCACTCTTCCTGCAGCATCATTACCTCCACCCCTATTACGTGTCCAGCTTCCACCACCAGATGCTATTTCACTAGGTATGTATTCTAAATCAGCAATTTCAATATAGTCATTTCCTGAGGCTATAATACCACCAGGAAATGCCATATACGTTCCACTAATACCACCTGAATTACCAGAGATATTTCCACTTTGACCTGTTTGGTTTGTAGCAACAGCAACTGATTCTGAAACACCAGGTGGAATATTGGAATCATCAAATGCTGGGATTATTTGGGTATTGTGTGCGTTACTGAATAGAAGTTGATTTGGTGTTTTGCTTGGTTTATTTCCTGCGGGGAGGTTTTTATATTCTAGATTAGCAGTTTGAAGAGCATGTTTTTTTATCCCTTCCGCATTTATAGGGAGGTTAAAATAATAATTTTCTTCTTGTGATGCTCCATAATTTACAAAATCTCCACTACCATTTTTTACTGTACCAATAGAATAGTCATCACCTTCATTATTAACTTTTACTATTGCAATATCACCATTATCTTTATTTGTGACAGGATAATATTTGGCTCCTCCTAAATTCCCTTTATATTGGCCGGAGTTCCAGTTCCAAATTTGAAATTGGTTACCAGTAGAGGAATCTCCATATTTATCTCCCCAGTATCCTGTTTCTCCTACTGTGGCTGTGGGGCTATATTCCATTAGATAGTAATCTTTTTATTTATTTAGCAAGAATTTTCCATATTGTAATGAAAGTAACTCATCTAGCTCTTGATATTCAACAATATAGAGTTGTCCTGCAAGTTCTTCCCATGTATAATTTCGATAATTTTGCCAGTGGAAGTTAAGTCCCCTAAATCCCCACGGAAGTAAATCTACACAGGCAATGAGTGGATGTTGGTCATAAGAGATTTTAGGAGTTTTGGCATTATAGACAAATGTATAGAAGTTTCCTGGTTCTGGTATAGGAGTGACAGTTTGATTAAAAACTTCCATGATGATGAGCATAATATCTTCTACATCATCTGTATTTGCTTCTTCAACTAATCTTTTAAGTTTTTCTACTCTTGCAGTAGGATGTGATTCTAAAAATTCAGATTCGGGATTTGCAACATATTTTTCAAATGCTTCGTAAGGACCTAATCCAAAATCGTTTAAGTTTGGCATTACCTAATTCCTAGTTCTTTTTCGGTGATGATTTTGAATTCAATTTTTCTATCTTTACACCAAGCATCTGCTGCTTCCCATTTTGCTTGATTTACTGCATATGTTGTAGATTCGCGAATAAAGTTCTTTGACACTTTTTTTCTTTTAATGGGAGGTCGAGTTTGTTTTCTTGGTTTTACTTCAATGACATATGTTTTTAGATTGCCAGTATTTTCTTTTATTTTTATGAGAAAATCTGGAAAATAACGATGCACCCTATTATCTAGTGGAGAACGATAAGGTATCCAAAATTCTTCACTACCCCACTCTATAATATTTTCATTTAAATCACAGTAATTACAGAATTTTGCTTCCCAAGAACTACGGCAAATAATATTATTAACATTACCTTTATATTTCTTTGGTTTAGTGGGTTTGAATAGACTTTTTTTACTTTCCGCCATTATCGTGGCTACATAATATATAAGGTAAAAATTATTTATAAATGACTACCCCGACCGTAAGAGGCGTTTCTGACGTAAAGACAAACTTACTCAATCCCGCTTTAACTTCTCATTTTGAAGTTGAAATTCCATTTCCCCCTTTTATGGATACATCAGAATTAAGTAGTTCTGATAGGTGGAAATTGCAATTAAATTGTTCTGAGGTTTCCCTACCAGGATCACAAATCGCAACGATAGATATTAATAATGATTTTACTGGTGTAACAGAGAGACATGGATATCGTAGAATGTTTGATGAGAGTATGGATTTTACATTTTATTGTGATGCAGAAAATTATTTACCTATTAAATTTTTTGAGAAGTGGATGAAGGGTGTAATGAATGAAGAAGAGGGTCCGGCAAAGAGTGATAATTATACTTATAGAGCAAGGTATCCCGATACTTATATGGCAAAACAAGGATTAAAGGTTAGAAAATTTGAAAGAAGTTTTGACGAGAAGCAAAGTGGAATATTGGAATATGAATTTGTAAAGGCATGGCCAAAAGCAATAAGTTCTATGCCTGTTACATATGATTCTTCTAGTTTATTAAAGACTACTGTATCAATGACATATATGAGATATATTCTAAATAATCTTGATCAGAATATTTCATCACAAGCAGTTAGAAATCCTGTTGCGGGAAGGGGGCAACCAAATGAGGATCCCTTTATTAACATGGCTAAAGATGCGATTGAAGGTTTTGCTAATCAACATTTACCTGGTTCTGGTGGAATCGCAAGAGAACTTATAGGAGGACTTTTTTAAAAACCTCCTATATATAAATATACATTCTGAAATTTTATAACACATTATGCCTTTACCAAAGATTGCGACGCCAACCTATGAATTGGTTTTACCATCAACTGAAAAAACGATCCAATTTAGACCTTTTCTTGTAAAAGAAGAGAAATTACTTGTACTTGCTTTAGAGAGTGAAGATACAAAGCAAATTACAACTGCTATCAAAGCAGTACTTAAGAGCTGTGTTCTTACAAAAGGAATCAAAGTAGAAAATCTTCCTACTTTTGATATTGAATTCTTGTTCCTTAATATCCGTGGTAAATCCGTGGGAGAGGAATTGGAAGTTAATATTGTTTGCCCTGATGATGGAGAAACTCAAGTAACTGTTGATATCTTCTTGGATGATATTCAAGTTCAGAAGAGTGAAGATCATACCAATAAGATTCAATTGGATGAAAATTTGATGATGGAAATGAAGTATCCATCTTTGGATCAATTTATTAAGAACAATTTTGATTTTAATGAGAAGAATGCAATGGATCAGTCATTTCAATTGATTGCTACTTGTATTGATAAAATTTATAATGAAGATGAAGTTTGGGCTACTGCAGATTGTACTAAGAAAGAAGTGAATGAATTTCTTGAGTCTATGAATTCAGGTCAGTTTAAGGAAATTGAGAAGTTCTTTGAGACAATGCCTAAATTATCACATACAATTAAGGTGACAAATCCAAAGACAAAAGTTGAGAGTGATGTAGTATTGGAGGGATTAGCGTCTTTTTTCGCTTAGGGATGGTGCATATGGACCTGGAGAATTACTACAGGCTCAATTTTGCATTGATGCAGTACCATAAATATAGCTTAACAGAGATTGAAAATATGATGCCCTGGGAGCGAGACATTTACGTTGGACTTCTACGATTGCACCTCGAAGAGGAAGAATTAAAACGGAATCAAGAAAAATCTAATGCCCGCTACTAGCACTAATCCTATAAAGATAAAGAAATCGACTATATCTGCTGATAGTCTAAGAAAGGGTAGTAGCCAGGAGACTTTGGGTAAAGTTGGTGGTGAAGAAAGTGATACGGCTAAATTAGCACGTATTTTAAGAGATACTCGTAAAAAAGTATTGGTAAATCAAAAGAAGATTACTTTATTGAAGAAGATAATTCAGACTCAAAAAAGTAATCTAGCAGAAAAATTAAAGAGTTTAGACCCAGAAGAAAAACCTGCATCTCCTTTAGATGGTTTGTTAGGTATTGTTCGGGAGATTGCTGGTGGAGTTGATTCTATTAAGCAAACTTTGATGGATCAACAAGGTCTTCAAAAAGATGCTTCTGATGATGCCCGTAATGAAAAGGAACAAAAGAAAAGAGGATTTAAAGAGAAAGCATTAGAACTTGGTGGTAAAGCATTTGCTGGAATTAAGAAGGTAGGAGAAAAAATAATAGAACCTGTGAAGGGAATTTTTAGTAAGATTATTGAATTTCTCACTGGAATTATATTAGGAAGAGCAGTGATGAAATTATTTGACTGGTTTACTGATCCAGCAAATAAAAAGAAAGTTGGTTCTTTATTTAAATTTTTAAAAGATTGGTGGCCTGTTTTAGTTGCTGGTATTATGGCATTGGTAGGGCCAGGAGCTACTTTTATTGCAGGAGTGGTTGCTTTATTGGCATGGTCTATTCCTAAGATTGTGAATATAGTCAAGCAATTATTTGGATGGGTTCCTGGTATTAATGATGCTTTAAAGGATGTTGATAAAGATGCGAAAAAGGTTGGAGTAGATATAGTTAGTGATGTAAAAAATCAGTCAGAGGAAGTTAGTAAAGATATTCCTACGGAAGATACTGGCGAATCACAATCACAGGTCCAACCTGTACAAGGTTCTGCTGAAAAAACTCAGAAAGATTTGCAGAATGTCCAGCCTGCTCAAGGAATGGCAGAGGGTGGTCCTGTCGAATCTCAAGAAGGCGGACAAGTAAGGGGTGAGAAAGGAGATGATAAAGTTCCTGCAATGCTTACTGATGGTGAGTTTGTTTTAAGTAAGGAAGCGGTCCAAAAGTATGGCGTAGATGCTCTTCTTTCATTAAATGCTGCTGCGGGTGCAACGAATAAACCATCAGTAAAAGAAGGAGTTCCTGCTTTTAAAGAAGGTGGTCCAGTGGGAGGATCTCAACCACAAAAATCTGAAGGGTTAAAGGAAAAAGAGGAGGATAAAGGATTATTTGGGGGATTGTTTAATTTTGGCAAGAAAGATGATAAGGAAAGTACTCAGGAAAAGGTAGATACGAAACATAAAAAAGATCATTCTAATATGAAAGTAGTCACTCCAAGAGGGGGTCATCCTGGTGCTCCTGGTATGGATGGTGCTTCTGGTGTTTCTGGAATAGATGGCGCTTCTGGACAGAAAGGTCAAAGAGGCAGTGGTGTTTTAAATATTGCTAGTAAAGCAGCAAATATGTTTGCTCCTCATTTAGGAATCGGTGATGCTATAAAGAGTGGTCCTGCAGGTATGTTAAGACAAATTGCTGGAAAACTAACTTCTCCGCATCGAGCAATGATGAAAGGGATGGGTCAGAATATGATGGATAATCCAATGGTACAACAAATGATGCAGATGCCAGCAGTACAGGGATTGATGGGTCAAGCAAAAGAATCATTTGCAGGATCACCATTATCTAAAGTTGCTGAAGGAATGTTTGGTAAAGATGCGGTAGATGGTGTAATGGGTTCGATTGGTGCTTCTGGTATTTCTGGTATTTCTGGTGCTGATGGTGCGGGTATAAATGGTATTTCTGGTGCTGATGGTGCTGATGGTGTGGGTATAAATGGTATTTCTGGTATTTCAGGAACTCCTAGAATTATGGGGATTGCTTCTGTTGATATTAAGGCAGGTAGTCCTATTATGAAAACTTCTAAACCACCAATAGGTGAAGGAATTAAACCCCTTTCTCCCAAACCTCCAACAACAATGGCTTATGATGGTGAATTAGCGATGGCTGGTATGGAGGCTCTTAATCAGGTAGGTGGTGGAGGGGGTGCAAATACTAAAGATATTCCTCAAATTGATGCTGCTAAAAAAATATCAGCTAATAAACTTGCTGTATTGGGGATAGTGATATAGAAATATGTCTTTAGCAAAATTAGCAAAGGGATTATTAAAAAGAGAAGCAAAAGCAATGGGCACCGATAAAGTGGTTACCAGAGGCAAGAAGATGCTTGGTGATAGGAGAAAGAAGGTAGCGGCAAGAAGAGAAGCAGCACAAAAAATGATGGGTCAAGATGGTGAAGAAACTTCAACAGCATCTCCTCAGGTAGGTGGTCCTTTAGCAACAATACCTATTTCTACTTCAGTATCTTCTATTCAGCAACATACTGGAGGTGGAGTAGAAGAAGGTGGAACGGAAACTTTAGAAGGAAGTCTGATTAAGATAAAATCGTCTGTTATATCAGTTGATAGCCTTCTTAAAGGAACATATACATTACAACAGAAGCAATTAGCAGATCAAAAACAAGCAGCAGAGAAGGTAGAACGTAAAGGTGATGAGGCAGATTTAGAAAAGGGTAAGAAGAAAGGACCAAATGTAGGTAAATTGGTACCTAAGCAAGTTAAAAGTTTGTGGGCAAAATTATTAGATTTCTTTACAGGTATAATATTGGGATGGGTTGCGGTAAAAATGATTGATTTTTTACCTGCATTGAAGAAGTTTCTTCCTATAGTTGCTGGAGTGATTGATGGTATTGTCAATACTGCTATGTTTTTATTTGAGGCATTTACGACTCTTGTTGATTGGGGATATCAGTTAGTTTCTATAGGAGAGAAGGCAGTAAAGGGTATTTTTGGTGAAGAAGGTGCTGAAAAATTTGGCATCTTTATGAACAATTTGAAGAATTTGGTTGCAGGATTTTTAGTATGGAAGATTATAGGTAAACAGATATTTGAAACTATTGTTAAAAATATAAAATTTGTTTGGTCTGTTGCTAAATCTGCGATTAAATTTGCTGCTCAAGCGATTAATTGGATGACTCGTGGTGCTGCGGGAAATCTTGCGAAAGGAGCATGGCAGAGTGTTAAAGGATTAGCTGGTAAGGGTATTTCAGCGATAGGAAGTAAAATTGGAGGAACTGGTGCCGGAAAGGTTGGTAGTAGCATTTTAAAACGTGGAGCATTAAGAGGAGTTAAACGAGCATCAATAAAGTTTTTAGGTAAAGGTGCTACTAAGGCATTTGGTAGGATTCCTATTATTGGTCCTATCATTACTGCTGTCATTTCTTTAATGTCAGGAGAACCTTTAAGTCAAGCATTATTTAAGGCATTTGGTGCAGCATTGGGTGGTTTTCTTGGTTCTATTGCTGGTGTTGCTGTAACGGGTGCATTAGCTCTTGGAACTGGAGGATTAGGTGGATTCTTAGGACCATTGATAACACCAGGTATGACAATCCTTGGGGAAATGATGGGTGTTTTCCTTGGTGATATGATGTATGATTTGATTTTGGGTGGTGGATTATCTGCTGCTATTGGTAAGTTAAAAGATTTATTTGGTAAGGTTGTTGGTAAAATAGTGGAAGGAGCTGGATCAATATATACTTTCTTTAAAGAAGGTATTACAAGATTAATTGATGATTTTCCAACTATTCCTATACCCGATATTAGACCTGGTGATTTGATTGGTAATGTGATTGAAAAGATTCCTGGAGGTCCGAAATTACTTTCAGTATCGATACCAAATTGGGTTCCTTTTATTGGTGGATGGTCTGTAATTGATGCATTAAGAAAACTTCCAGGAGTACAAGAAGTTTTGGGATTTATTGCTCAATTTATTCCAGGTCTTAATAAGTATGTTGAAGGTGGAAGATTGCTTAAGATACCTAATTTATTTTTACTTACTCCTTTTGGATTACCTTTCTTAATTCCTCATGTTGCTAATTCCTTTATGCCTGGTGCATTTCCTAGTGCTCCTAGTATTCCTAAAGGGGATGCTCCGGTACCTAAAGCAGTTACAGCAAAATCTGTAAAGGAAAAGCAAAAGGAAATAGACGAACAGAAAGCAAAAGAATTTAGAGAAAATATTAAGAAGAAAGCAGGTGAAATGTGGGAAGGAGTAAAGAAAATGGGTGGAAATCTTATGGAAGGTGTTAAGGGTATGTTTGCACCTAAAAAGGAAGTTATAGTATCATCTCATTCTCATCTTGTTGAGGGTGGTGCTGAACTAGAAGGTAAAGGAGGTAAAAGACCTTTATATAGAGCAGGAATTTCGCCAGGACTAGGCGGTAGTACATATGATAAGAATAATAATACAATATCTTCTTCTGGAGGACCATCTATTGTAAAACCTAGTAAGTCTACTGAAAAGTTAAAATCTTTGGAATCTTATGCTTCCTATGAAGAGGGTGGAGGATCTGGTAAGGTAGTGGTACAGGTTCCTATTCCTGTTCCTATACCTACTCCTGGGTTGCAGACTAATGAAGACTCTGGATCTGGATTAAGTGTCGGCAGTGGCGGTAAATCTCCAAGTCCTTATATGTCTTTATATCGAGGGGATGGTTAAATAGTATGAAGAGGTATTCTTAAATGGCACAGAAGGTAAGTTCAAAGGCTACTGGTCCTGGTGATATTAAAAGTATTATTATTGTATCCAATACTGATGAAGGTAAAAACTTTAATATTTGTAAGAAAGGGGCACCAGTTGAGTTTAAGTATTATGAAAGTATTTTTCAGGATGTAATATACGCAACTGTTACTTATGTTGATACCGGTAATAGTGTTGATAATAAAACAGCAGTAGAAGGGTTACCTATAACTGGAAGTGAAACTGTTTTATTGAAATTTAGTGATGTTAATAATGTAGAGATTGGTGGTAGTCCCCAATTAAAATTACTTATTAATAAAGTTACTGAAGTAATGAGTGATTCTGGAAAGACTTTAGTTACTTTAGAAATGAATTCTAAAGAGATATTTGATAATGATAAGATAAGAATTAATACAAGATTTGATGGTCTTATATCGGATCATATTGAAAAGATTTTAAAAAAAGATGAAGAATATATTGGAACAGAAAAAGAGATTGATATAGAAAAGACTTTAGGAAATTATAATAAAATATGTAATAATAAGAAACCTTTTTATATGATGAATTGGTTTTCAACAATTGCTGCTCCAGAAGGTAAAAGTGGGAACAGTGCAGGGTTTCTTCTTTGGGAAACCTCAAAAGGATTTCATTTTAAATCTATAGATTGGTTATTTGATGCAGAAAAAAATAAAAAGAAAAAGTCTATAATTTTTACTGATACTCCTGATTCAGGTGGGAGTAATATTCCCGAAGGATATGATATAAAGGCATTGCAATTTGAAAAAGATAATCGTAATAATATAAAAGATAAGTTAGAGCAAGGGGCATATAGTACTCGTCTTATTACTTTTAATCCATTTAATTGTTATTATGAAGTAACATATCCAAATGCAGGTAATAATCCAAAAACTGAAGGAGAAGGTAAAGGTAATGAAAAGAATTTGGAACTTGCTGGGAAGAATTTACCAAAATTAAATCCGGAAATTAAGACAGCTAAGGGTGGGAAAAATGATTTTTCAAGAACAACATTTAAATATCTTGACGTAGGATCTTTACCTGAAGGTAATGGTGAAGGAGAAGTGCAAGAACAAATTACAAAATCTGAAAAGGAAAATGCTGAACCTAAGGAGGTTTTAAATCAGGGTATTATGAGAATGAATCAGATGAATAATATGATGATTTCTATTACTCTTCCTGGTGATTTCACTTTACATGCAGGAGATTCCCTTTTTATAGATTCCCCACAATTAGCATCTGGTAAGAAAAAAGATCAACAGACTGAGGTGGATACTCAGAGTGGGGGTCTATATATTATAAGGGATTTATGTCATTACATGACATCAAAGGAAACTTATACTAGAATTAATGTTATAAGGGATTCTTTTGGTCGAAAGGGAACGGCATCTTAAATTTGGAGTAATCAACTATGACAACTAAAGTTCCAGAGCACGATTTAAACCACGAAGTTTATTTAGATCCTAAGGATCATAAAGAACATATTAATCATGGTATGTTAGAATATAGTGAAGCAGATTTGGAAATGCATAATGATGCTTTCCACGATCATACAGAAGAGGAAGTAAGACGGGACGATGGTACAATTAATGATTGGCATACAAGACACAGTGATAAGAAGTTAGAAGTTTACTGTGATAATCATCCAGATGCCCAAGAATGTAGAGTATACGACGATTAAGGTATGGAAGGAGGATCCCTATTTAATCCTGGATATCTAGGTACAGAGTGGCGGTGGTGGATCGGACAGGTTGCCGATGAATCAACGTGGCAAGGTAATATAGATAAGGGGAAAACCCAAAGTAAAGATACTGTACAAGGATGGGGTCGAAGGTATAAGGTAAGAATCATGGGTCTCCATGATCAAGGTCAGGATGCTATTTCTGATGAACAATTGCCTTGGGCAAATATTATGTACCCCGTTACTGCTGGTGGTGGGCAAGCGTCTGCTTTTCAGACTCCTGCTATTCGGCAGGGTAATATTGTTTTTGGGTTCTTTATGGATGGGCAGGATCAAGAGATTCCTGTTATTATGGGAATTCTTGGTAATAATTCTCAGACACAATTAGCAACACAGACCTCTTATGCATCTGGAGGAGATGGTCCTGTTACCAATAATGCACCTGGAATTATTGCACAAAGTGGATACGCAACTCCAAAAACACCTCCCAGAGTAGTACCTGCAAAAACTGTTCCTGATAAAGATTTAATAACATCAAAACCTAAGGATGCTGATCAACAGATGGAGTGCTCTGCTCCACCTCCTGGGGTGAGTCTCAATAAGTATGGGATGCGTTCAGATCGTCCTTTTAATGCGAATCAATTTGCTGATGCTACAAGGGCTGCCAAAGATGCAGAGGTAGCGGATATAGTAGATCCTAATACTGGGAGACCATTAAGTAAACTTACTCTTAAGGATGGATATTCAGAAAGATATAGAAGGGAAGTAATTGATAATTATGTTGCCAGTGAAGTTAAAAAAGGAATAGAAGGTAGATGTAAAGAAGCAAATTCTCCTATGGGACCTACTTTCCCAGGTGCGACCATAGAAGCAGGAGCAACTGCACCTCATTTAATAGGTGCTGGAGATATTAAAAGGGATGATAAGAATAAGGAAAAAATTCCTCTTATGAAATCTGATAAGCAGGTTGAGTCAGCACAGAAGGCAATACAAATATCGACAGAAAACTTAAGTACTAAGGTTGAAAAACATTTAAGTGCTCAACAACAATATGCTGATGCTGTATCTAATCCAGAATTAGATATGGAAAAGGAAATGGATGACCATGCAAATGAGATTGCAAAATATGAGAAGATTATTTATAATAAGATGATGGAATATACTTTAAAGAAGTATAATAAGGAGATGTCACCAGCGGTATCAGCAACACCTATGAGTCAAAGATGGCAATTGTCAGAAGTAAAAGAAAAATTTACAGAGAAAACTCTTGAAGATTATAATGAGATTGTTAAAAAACTTGCTGATCAGATGAGAGGTACTTTAACACAACAATTTGATGTAAAGGGTGCTGAAGCAAGTATAGCTGCTCAATTAAATGGTCAATCATCATACAATCATCCTGTTACTGGTGATAAAATTATAATACCTACTGATGATGCTGGTAATATAATTGGTATAGGTACGACAAGCACAGTTGTTAAAGTTCCACCTTGTTATGCAGAAGATATAGTGGGTCATTCTATTGCTGATAATGCTCCAGCTATTTCAGGGTTAACTAATAATATGATTAATAATACAAGTTTATATTTAAAAGATGTTGGTAAGTCTATAGCAGGTAAGAGTGGGAAAAAAGGATTTGATATCGATTCTATTGCTAATAAACTAGGAAATATTAAGGGTAATATGGTTTCTGCTTTACAGTTTGAAAATATGAAGGCAAATATGTTTCCATTTGAAGAACCTAGGAATGAAGCAGTTTCAGATTACTATACTTTTGGGCAAGGAGGAGGAGCTCAACCAGATGCTAATAAACCAAATCCAATGGGAGTTGTAAAACAGATTGGCAAATATGCGGATGAGAAGATTGTGAAAGTACCTGATATTCCATTCTTAGAACCTTCTAAAGATCAATCTGATATTATGTTTGGTGTGAGAACTGTAATGGAAACTGATCTTATTGGTGGTGAAATATCTAGTAGAGATTTGAAACTAGATGAATTGGGGGGAATTTCTAAGGAATGGGTGAATGAGATGAACAGTAATGCGGTGGATAGGTGATAAATAATAGTTATGATATCTAGATTATATAAGATATAAACGTATGGCAACTACGGAAAACAATAAGTATAAGTATGAGCCCGAGAAATACGGTGAGAATTCTTTTGATATTTTATTTGGAGCTCCTACACGAGAGGATATTCGAGTAGGGTATATTGATAGTAGGCAAGGATATATAACGGGTAGAAGTATTTGTGATGCTAATCGTCATGCAAAATTAAATCCAGGAGCTCAATTTATTATTAAGACTCGGAAGAGAGTTCGATATCTGAATGTGAATGAGGTTAATACTATAACCCCTGAGCAGGCTTTTGATACATCTGAAGAGGGAATGGGAATTCCTGAGCAGAAGCCTGAGTGTGAAATTGAGTTTGGATCAATACCTGAAGAGCCTAGGGTTGATTTTATGGGTGGGGGTGGAGTAGGTGTTAAAGGTAATCCTGTAATTGGTAGAGATGGATCGGTATTAGCTATTCATATAGTTGATGGTGGGTTTGGATACAAATATGCTCCTTTAGTTGATGTGAAAGATCCTTCTCAAATTGGTGGAGGAGTAGTAGCACAATCTTTTTTAGGTGAAATATCAGCAGGATTGGAGACTTATAGTGATGAGAGTGATATTGAAGAATATTTCCCTACTAATGCTATAGATCCTAAAACGGGGCAACCATCGGGTGTTAATATAAAGAGTTTTTGTGACTCAAAGGTAAATACGGATGTATCTTATGGAAGAGTTTATAGTGCTGATGGATTGGATGTGGCTGAATGGGATCCTACCTTATATTCTAATTTTGGTATAGATCCTTTTAGAAAAAGGGTAGAAGATTATCAGAAATTTCTTGCAGAATTAAAAACACCGTGGTGGGTTAGTAGACGTAGAGGAGACGTAAATACCCCTTTGTCTGTGAGTGCTTCATGGGATAAAACCATTCCAGAGTATTTTTACGAAACACGTCCTGGTTATACTAAAGGTACAACAGTATATCCTGTGCAGCATTCCAAGTGGGGTGGATATTATAAGAAAGATCTTGAAGGTACGCAGCAAGGTGGGCTTGCAACAGGATCTGGATCTACCAATACTGATTTAGAGGATATTGAATTTAAGTTTTTTGTTGCTGTTGCTAAAAAATATGCAACTGGTTTTAGATGGGTTTTTAGAGAACTGAAAGAAGAACCGAATCCAAAGAAACCAATTTATAAAGGTGAAGATCGTTATGGACCTCATCGGTTTATTGTATCACCTGATGATATGAAGAGTAGTACCGGTGGAAAGGGTGATTTACTATCGAAAAATATTGATACTATTGTTAAAAAAGTTAAGGTTAATACAAATTATCAGATAATAGGAGAGGGTACGACTCATGGATATGGTGTAGAGCAAGGTCTTGTTTCAAAAATGAGAGGTAGTGGGACAGGTCTTTCAGGTGGACATAATACAGAAATAGTTGGAGAAGATCAAACTGGTACAATGATTTTTTCTGATTTGATATATTCAGAAAATGATGATGATGATATGCAATTGGGTGCTACAGCAGGATTATTTACTCAGAAAAATAGACGACCTGGTGCTAAGGGAAATAAATTACCTTCAACGAAGATGTATGAGGTTAATGGAAAACAGGTTACTACCGGAATAAAGAAAGCAATTAGTGGTGGAATGGGTGATATTGCATATACTAATACTAAGAAGGTATTGGATGAGAATGGAGAATGGAAAGATGAAACAACAACGATAAAGGAATTTGGAAGAGATACTTATGATTTATTTTATCGAGTTACTCCTCAGGAATTAGGATTATCTAAGGGAAATACTAAAGTTCCAGAAGACGCTACTGGTGGTAAAGGTGAAGCGACTGCAATTACTCAATCTTTTATGAATAAGTATGCAATATCACCTATCCCACCATCAAATGATCGGGGTAGTGATTATGCAGATCAGTTATTTATTATGCAATGGGACCAAGTTTTCCCATATGGTGGAGAGTATCATTTTAGGGGACAAACTGATAATCATTGTAAGTTTTATTTGGATAATGAATTTATTAGTGATTTAAGTTCATTTCAGAATACTCCTTGGGAATGGAAAAAGGAATTTAGTTGGAAAGGAAGTGATGATGGTCAAGTAACAGTTAAGAATATACGATTGGAACTTAGGAATGATTCAGATTTAGAAAGTATTATAGTGCAGCAGGATGATGAGGATTGGATTCTTCCTGGTGATGATCCTGGGGATTATATAGATATTCCTTTTGATGTTTTTGTTCATGTGGGGAAAAAATGGGAAAATTGGGAGAATGTTAAAACTCCTGAGACTACTGGAGGGTTGGTAAGAGTTTGTTTTAATTCTGCTGGTAAAAATGCTACTGGTAGTGGTAAAGTTAAAGTTAGAATGACTTCATCTGGAAGATATAATGGTACACCAAATAGATGTGCTCATGGAGCACAGTTTGGGGATTTGTTTAAGGTCTTTAGTATATCAAGTGATGAAGGATGGGGTGGTGGACATACCGTAGAGTATGGTAAGGATTATGAGGTAACTATTGTTAGTGATGGAAGTTTGGGACCTCATGCTACTGACGATAGTGGGGGAAGATGTCCTGATAGCACTATTAAATTATCAATAGTAGATGGAGAATATGGTAGGTCTAGAAGATTAGTTATTGGTACTACTAATAATGCTTATAATAATGCTTCAGATATGGAAGTTGATGGTGGATATTTCCATTCTGTAGATGGAAATAAGGTTAAGTATAAGGCTGGTCCAAAAGAAAGTGAAGGTGGTTCTGTCGAAAAGTTTATTATAACTCCTCTTGATGTTAAAAAGAAGGAGAAAGTTACTTTTACTGTTTCAAGTAACGCAGGTGATACTAATACCTTTGTACTTAGGGCTCCAGGAGAACCTTTTGCTTTTAGTATAGCAAGAGGAGGTACGAAGACCGTTAGTATACCTTTTGGACGGAAAGATGAGGTTCATATATTAGGGCATCAGGGTAAGATAAAATTTGCTGATAATTGGCGGACAATTTATTTTGAAGATCGCCCAGATGGTAGTGATTTTGATGATTTAATTGTTACGTGTTCTACAGGAAGATTTTTCTCTCAGGGAAGAAAATTAAATACTGAGTATTCATATAAGCACCCTAATTTTAAACCATCAATTGATTGGGGACATGATGCTGATGTAGAGGGTCAAATAGTATTGACAGAGACTGATAATTGGTGTGGAGAATTAAAGAGTGGAGTAGATTATGGAGTTAGATTTGAAACTAATAGCACTGGTGGAGGTAAGCATGGAGGAAATATTTTGGACGGAAAAACAACAGGTCAAAAATTTGCATTTAGTGTAGGAAATGTTAGGGGTCCTTTTGATGATTTGGTAGTGACTGTCGATAAAGGAAGATTCCGTAGTAAGGATGGAACTGACGACTGGGGTCATTTTGGTCATTTTGGTAAGGGTCCAGGAGGTAGTATTCGAACGGACGATCAGATGCTTTGGAGTATGCCCAAACAAACTAATACATCTTCAAAGAAGACTCCTGATTCACCTACTGGATTGCAATTTACTTTTCTTTCTGCAGATAAGTCTCATAAATTTACTATTAGATCGAATGAAATTAAGAATGATAAGGGTAATCAGAAGTGGGGTAAAGGACTGCGATGGACTTCTGGGGTACAACAAGTTGTAAAGAGAGTAAAAGTTAATACAAAATATAAAGTATGGGCATCTATTAATAATCCTTTGCATGGAGAAAAGATTACTCAATGTGAGCAAGGTCTAATTGAAAATATGGGAAGAAGACCTAATGAAGAGCCTTTTGCTAAGGCTAATAGTACGGGCAAATATATTATGGCAGATATTATTGGTACTGATAATGACGATGATGATATGCAACTAGGTGCTACTAAGGGAACATTTGGATCTAGTAATAGACATAGACACGGTTATTCACGTGGAGGTTCAAAGGGTCGTTGGACTTGGGATTTGTCTTATGAAGTAACAAAAAAAATCAAAGATAATCAAGATTTAAAAGGATCAACTAATTCCAAGATTCAAACAAAAGAAATTTTTACTACAACGGGTTCTAAGTGGATAACACCTACTTCATCTCCTAACGGACAAATGTGGAGAATAAATGAGGTAGGAGATGCTGATTCAAAATCTGGATTCTTAAATGAGTATGGAGTAACTCCTTTTAACCCTAGAGAAGAAGTACTGGGTGAGGCTTATTCAGGAACTCATAAAATTGTATGGAATAATGTTGATTTTCCAATGAATGGTGATTATAACATTAAGGTTGACGTAGATGATTCTGTGGAACTTGTTTTTGAAGGACCAGACGGAATTAATGTAATCAATAAAAATGGTTTTATTAATGGCAAATCTACAGGATCGGGTCTTTATAGAGAGTTCTTTAATAAGGGTAGTTATAAAATTACAGCAAATTTGACTCAGACAGAGGGTGGAACTTATTCCTTTAAGCCATTAACTCAAGAACAAATGGAAGCTGCGAGGTTAGAAGAATTCCAAAGGACTCAAGTTGAAAAACCAGTAATGACTTCAGTTACCTTTAATCAAGGTTCTTCTGCTGGTTGTACAAATCACTCTTCTATTACCGGACTCTTTACAATAACAAGGAATGGATCAGCCACTAAAAATGTAGAAATTGGTAAACAATATAATGTTGCAATTTCTAGTGATTGTGGAAATGGTAGAGTTAAAATAAAAATTGTTAATAATGGTCGTACTTTGAAGATGGAAGATGCCAATGATAATGATTATAATGATTTAGTACTTACATGTAGTGGAGGAAAATTCCATAGTATAAATGGAAGATTCTGTCAGTATGAAGGCGGTCCTAATGTTGGTTCTGCTGATGAAGCACAACTGGAGGCTTGGGAAGCAAATTCAACAAGGTCAATAAATGATATTGCTCTTAAAGGTGCTAACCCAATGTCACTAGCAGTAAAAGTTAGTCTTTCTTTTGTAGAAGCTCAAAAGATGAAGCCTCAGTCTTGGTATCAAAATCCAATGGGTGTGGCATTTACAATTGAGGCTCCTTTAGCTAAACCACCTGTACAAAAGAAACCTATATCAGAAGGAAGATGTCCTAATAATCCATTCTGGACTACTAGATTTGCAGATGATGCTGATAAAGTATGGTATCCAGTAAGAAATAACAAGAAAGAGAAGAATGGTGAAACAATGTGGAGTGAGTTTATGAATAAGTATGCTATGTCTCCTCTACCTCCTCTAAATTGGACTGGTACTGACTTTGGTGGACAATGGTTTACTAATGAGTGGAATGTTAATATTCCATATGATGGGTGGTATATATTTAAGATGTTGGCAGATGATGATGCTAGATTTTATATTAAAGGTTCCCAGAAACCTGAATATGGGGATCCTAGTTTAGCAATATCTAGATATAAAGGAGATCCCAAACAAGTTAGAATTAAGCTTTTTGAGGGTCAAGGGAAATTTAGAGTTGATGTTAAAAATAGAAATACTACTGAATATGATCATATTGAAAAGAAAATTTTTAGTGCAAGAGATTGGGTAGGTGAACCAGGTGCTTCTGATGCTACATGGGAAGGTGTTTCTGATCCTACTAGATTTAAAGATGTTGATTTTGATGTCTTTGCTCATGTTTTAAGACGATTTGTATTTGGTAAAAAAATTAAAGGATCTAATATTGTTTGCTTTAGAAGTACTGCTGGTAAAAATGCTACTGGTAGTGGTAAAGTTAAAGTTAGAATGACTTCATCTGGAAGATATAGTGGTACACCAAATAGATGTGCTCATGGAGTTCAATTTGGTGATTTGTTTAAGATCTTTAGTATATCAAGTGATGAAGGATGGGGTGGTGGACATACAGTAAAGTATGGTAAGGATTATACTGTAACTATTGTTAGTGATGGAAGTTTGGGACCTCATGCTACTGACGATAGTGGAGCAAGATGTCCTGATAGCACTATTAAATTGACAATAGAAAATGGACAATATGGTAATTCTAAAAAATTAGTTATTGGTACTAATAATAATGCTTATAATAATGCTTCAGCCATAGAAGTTGATGGTGGATATTTCCATTCTGTAGATGGAAATAAGGTTAAGTATAAGGCTGGTCCAAAAGAAGGTGATGTTACTAATAAATTCATTATAACTCCTCTGAATGCTAAGAAAGAAAAAGTAACCTTTAATGTTTCAAGTGACGCAGGTGATACTAATACCTTTGTACTCAGGGCTCCAGGACAACCTTTTGCCTTTAGTATAGCAAGAGCAGGTACAAAGACAGTTAGTATACCTTTTGGACGAAAAGATGAGGTTCATATATTAGGACATCAGGGTAAGATAAGATTTACGAATAATTGGAAAACTATTAAATTTGAAGATCGTCCAGGTGGTAGTGATTTTGATGATTTAATTGTTACGTGTTCTACAGGAAGATTTTTCTCTGATGGACGCAAATTAAATACTGATTATTCATATAAGCACCCTAATTTTAAACCATCAATTGATTGGGGACATGATGTTGATGCCGAACAGGTAATAGTATTAACAAATACGGATGAAAAGTGTGTTGAGTTGAAGAGTGGGGTAGATTATGGAGTTAGATTTGAAACTAATAGCACTGGTGGGGGTAGGCATGGAGGAAATATTTTAGATGGAAAAACAACAGGTCAAAAATTCGCATTTAGTGTAGGAAATGTTACGGGTCCTTTTGATGATTTAGTAGTTACTTGTGATAAGGGAAGATTCCGCAGTAAGGATGGAACTGATGATTGGGGTCATTTTGGTCATTTTGGTAATGGTCCGGGAGGTAGTATTCGAACGGACGATCAGATGCTTTGGAGTATGTCAAAAAATGATATTGATTCTAAGGATGATCCTAATTGGAATCCTGATATAAGTGGTTTAAGATGTACTTTTGCTGCTAAGGATGGATCTCATAGGTTTACAATTAATCCTACAGAGGTGACAGAAAAGAAAGGTAAAAAGAGTATGTTCTTTTCTTCAGGAATACAAAAAGTTAAAAAGAAAGTAAAACTTAATACTGTTTATAATGTTTTATTTTCAGTTAATAAAGCTGAGTGGCAGGAAAATCTTGATCGTTGTGAACAAGGATTTGTTTCAAAATTAGGAAGAGGTAAGTTCGCTGTTGAGCAGCAGAAGTGGGAGGATGGTATTCCTAATGGTGGAAAGAATCAGTATATTTTTGGTGAAGTTATTGATACTGCTGAAGATGGTGATGATTTGCAGATAGGTGCAGTTGAAGGAACATTCAAACATTGGAATAAGCGTCGTCATAGTTATTCACGTGGAGGTAAGTTGGGTCATTGGACTTATGATTTAACTTACGAAATTCCTTGGGATCCTCCCCCTGTTGTTGCTGAAAATGTAACTCATAGTGGTACTATTAAGGAAGGAGTGCGGTATGATGGTCCATTTCTTATGCATTATCTGGAAAGGGATTGGGGTCCTTATATGAATAAAATGAATGTAGCTCCAATTGTTAAAAAGGATTTGAATTTAGCATTATATAATGATGATATTCTTGGAACAAAAATTATGACTTGGACAGGTGTGAAATTCGATCATCCTGGTGATTATGATGTTAGATTTATAGCTGATAATATTGGAAGATTCTATGTTAATGATGAGAAACTTTTAGATGCAACTAATAATTTTAATGGAGATAGAAATTCCAGTCATTCAAAAGTGTCTATTACAAATTCAGGACCTCAAACTATAAGAGTTGAATTGGATAACTCTGATGGCAGTAATATATTTTATGATAATCCTACAGGAATGGTATTAGAGATTACTAAACCTCTTGCATTGACAAGATATGGTCCTGATGGACGTGTTGTTAGTGATTCGTGGGTGGATAATCCAATTGCAGTTTCTATGGAATGCATTCCTCCTCCATGTTCTAAGATAAGAGAAGGAAAAGGTGTTGTTACAGATGTTCGCATTATTGATCCAGGTAATGGATTTCCAAAAGTAAGACCAGATGAAACACCAATAACTTATCCAGTTGTTAATCGAATAACGGGTTTCAATATACTTAATCCAGGAATTAATTATGGTCCAGGAGATCTATTGAAAGTAGAGATGCCAGATGCCGATCCTGTTTTATATAATATCAAAGTCAGTTCATTTGGCACACCGGTGGAGGTATTGCGTTCCCTAACACCCCCACCTCCAGAGGGACCGCCGGACGATCCAACAGTTACTGAGTGGCCTGACATTACCATAATACCAGGACCACCACCAGGAACACCACCAGGACCACCAGGAGCTACTGTTGTTGGTCCACCAGCAGGAACACCTACAGGGGTTAATGCTCATATTGTACCTATTATTGAATCACAAGTTCTTTTACCTGATGGTATTGATCCTAGAACTGGATTGCCAATTCCACCTGCTAAAATCATTCAGGTTACAGATTTAGCTGGTATAAAGAGAACTGGGTTTTATAATGGTAAACCATATTATGGTGCAGTCTTCTATAAAGAAGGTGTTAGATATGCTGGATATTATGAAACTGCTGGTGTATTAATACAAATTTATAGTACACTACAAGAAAGTATTGATGCTACAGTTACTACACCTCCATCTGCAATTCAGAGACAGGGTACTGACATTAGCAGTAATGATCCTAGACTTGATATTCCAGGAACCCCACAATAATATTAAAGAAAAATGCCATCCTCATCCATCAATTTAGATAAATCTGGACCAGTCGCTAAGAATATTAGTCCTGATAGAACAGGTAAAACTCAAGCGAAGCAAAATTATTCAGCTCAAAGTTGGGGAAATGAGCATGGCACCATTACTATGGGTCAGATTGATTATGTAGGACAAGTAACTTCTGCTTTTATAGTTGAAGGAAAGGATGGTCGTCATCAATTTTCTTTAGATAATGATGGTCCTAGGAAGGGATGGACATGTTCAACAAGTCCTGGTAATTTTCAACTTGAATGTGGTAGTGATAATATGGAAGCACAAGATAGCTTGTGCTTAGAGTCTAAAAATGGTAATATTATTATCAAAGCCCATAATGGTAAGATTAGACTCCAAGGAACTGATATTGAATTGGTTGCAATTGGGGAAGGTAATAGTAAAGGAAACATTGTATGTAGTGCTACAGAATCTTTTATGATCCATGAGACTAAAAAAGTCTTAATAGATGCTAAAGTGATGTATAAAATTTCTACTACTGGAATTGGACAGGTTACTGCAAATAGTGTTCTAAAAATATATGGGTCAGTAATTCGGGGTGTTACTGATGCATGTGCTGTAAAAGATTCTAAAACGGGTGGTAAGAGATTCCAATCCGAACAAAACAAAGATCAAACATAAGAGGACTTAAAAAAATGGCTTACGCATTTGATGACGTATCTGTAGGAGGGCAATTACAAGTTGGAGCAGGAGTTTGTGGTGCCATTGGAGTAGGTGATGAAAAAATTAATGGGTCTGCTCATGTAGAAGGTCCAATGGTTGTTGGTCCTCCTGGTGCTATTCCTTATCCTAAGGGCACTTTAAATGTTTCATGGCCTAACACTAATGATGATCCTGATAATAAACCAGGTCAACATGCACTTTATGTTCAAGGAGGATCTCCCAATGCGGTATTTGTTACGGGGGATATGTATGTTACTGGTGCGGTAGATTGTCTTTGGAAGGGAAGACTTGCTTCAAGATTTAGTACTGCCGACGGTAAACCAAAATTATTTGATCTTCCTCATCCATCTAAAGGAGAAGGTCATCGTCTTTCTTATGCGTGTATTGAGGGACCAGAAGTTGGAGTTTATTATAGAGGAAGGTTAAGGAATCAAAAAGAAATACAATTACCTGCTTATTGGAAGGATTTTGTTCATATTGATAGTATTTCAGTTCAGTTGCAACCGATTGGGGCACATCAAGATATTATTGTGAAGAGATGGGATGAAAAGAAAGTTTATCTCCAAGCAAAGGGTGGATTCCCAATTGATTGTTTTTATCACATTTATGCAGAGAGAAAGGATGTAAATGGTCTTGTTGTAGAGTATGAAGGAGATAGTTGGGAAGATCATCCACAAAGAACCACGGATAAGGATGGTACTCTTGAGTGGAAGGTTGATCCAAATTCAACTCTTCATAATACTTATACTCAGTAGCTTGACATCTTTTGGTCAATGCTATATAATATTTAAATAATTGCACGAATTTTATGCAAGATGATGAGTATTTGACCAAGTGTGTAGTAGATCCTGTAAAGAGAACTTTTTATATTACATCAAGTGAAGGTGATGAAAAGACTGTGAATTGTGACACAGTGGAAGAGTTTATGAATGTATTGGAGTTTGTACGTAAGACTGTTGATGAGGAGACCTTATCATACGCCAGTCCTATTTAAGAGAATATTCATAATAAATAAGTTATGGATATTAAGATATGGTACTCTAAAGATATGAAGCAATGGCGTTGGACCATGCTAGATACTCTAATGCGAAAGCAGGAATCCGGACAACAATATGATCTTCGTGAAGCAATGAAGGATATTGCTACTACCATAGAATATTTGATAGAAACAAAGGAGTATGATGGGCAAATTGAGGATGAGTGATGAAGAGTTGGAACATGAACGTTGGATTGATGATGATTATGAAATGATTAATCAATTTTATAAAGCGAAAAGAATGCATCCAAATATTCCTTTTTACCTTCAAGATGAGAATGGTGATACTTATGAGTTTAAATGGGATTTGATTTATCAATACATTTCAAAATTAAATTCCTAAATAATCTGGTGTGCAAGGTGTCTATGTGGTAGATGCCTTTTTTTGTATGATAAATAATCCATAACAAGAACTACAGTTAATAAGATGGGTCTCTCACGACTAGAGAATTTTCTAAAATCGGCAAGAGGAACAATCCTCTATGTCAATCCAAATGACTTAGATGCGACAGATGGAGTTGAGAATCAGGGTAATTCTTTAACTCGCCCATTTAAGACTATACAACGTGCTTTGATTGAATCTTCGAGATTTTCATATCAAAGAGGTATGAATAATGATAGATTTGGTAAGACGACAATTGTAATATATCCCGGCGAACATATTGTTGATAATAGACCTGGATGGATTCCGGATGGAGCAAGTAACTATAGATTAAGAAATGGTACAGTATCTAATGACTTACCTCCTTTTGATTCCACATCAAACTTTGATCTTAATTCCGCAGATAATGAACTTTATAAACTGAACAGTATATATGGTGGAGTTATTATTCCGAGAGGAACTTCTTTGGTTGGTATGGATCTTCGTAAGACTAAGATTCGACCAAAGTATGTTCCAAACCCAACAAATGATAATATTGAAAGGTCAGCAGTATTTCGTGTAACTGGTGCTTGTTATTTTTGGCAATTCTCTGTATTTGATGCAGATCCAAATGGTAAGTGTTATGCTGATTATACAACTAATGAACTTGTTCCTAATTTCTCACATCATAAACTAACTGTATTTGAATACGCTGATGGTGTAAATGCTGTTAGTATTAGTGACGAATTCCAGACATATAGTACTACTCGTACTGATTTGGATATGTATTATGAGAAGGTTGGTATAGTTTATGGACAATCTTCTGGTCGTGCAATTGAACCTGATTATCCTAGTGCTTCTCTTGACATTCAACCTAAGATTGATGAGTATAGAATTGTTGGTTCGACAGGTGAATCTGTTGGTATTTCTAGTATTTACTCTGGAGATTCAGCAACTCCAACCACTAAGATAACTGTTACTACAACATCTGCTGTAAGTGGATTGCAAGTAGATACTCCTTTCCGTATTTCTGGAGTTACTGCAACTGGGTATAGTGGTCAGTTTGTTGTATCTGAAAAACCAAGTTCTAGTATAGTAGTATATCAAGTACAGACTGCACCTACTGATGCTGCTCCTTCTTCTGCTGGAGCCACTTTAGCTCTTACTTCTGATACAGTAACTTCTGCATCACCATATATCTTTAATGTATCTTCTAGATCTGTTTATGGTATGTGTGGATGTCTTGCTGATGGAGATAAGGCAACTGGATTTAAGTCTATGGTTATTGCCCAGTTTACGGGTATTGGAGTTCAGAAAGATGATAATGCGTTTGTAATTTATAACAATTCTACACCTAAGACGGGTGCATATGATGATAATAGTAATGCAACAAAACCATTAAGTACTGATTCAAAAGCAGTTCATAAACCAACTTATAGAAATTATCATATTAAGGCAGTAAATGATGCAGTAGTTCAGAACTCCTCTTCATTCGCTATTGGTTATGCAGAGCATTTTGCTGTTGAGGGTGGTGGTGACATTTCTATGTCCAACTCAAGTTCTAACTTTGGTTCAAAGGCACTTGTAGCACAAGGATTTAAGAGAACATCATTTAGTCAGGATGATACTGGATATATTACTCATATTATTCCACCGAAAGAAGTTCCTTTGGTAGAGAATTCGGTTGAATTTGAACTAGTTGATGTAAATAAAACAGGATCTGCTGTTGGTGTGGGATCAACTGGATTCTTGTACATATATGGACAAACGAACCTTGATACTCCACCAGAGAACGTAATTGATGGTTATAGATTTGGTGCGAGAGAAAATGATAGTGTAAGATCTCTAATATCTTCTGCTGGAATATCTTCAGAATATTCTTCTCGTATAGTTATGCAAGGGAAGAGTAATACTGAGGGTTCTTTGGTTGCAGAATCTAGTTCTGAGAAATTATTTAAGGTTAATAGAAGCTTATCTGGTATTAATAGTATTGGTAGTTATAGTTCTGGTGGAACTGCAAATGTTCTTACTTTAAAGACTGCTCATAACTTCATTAATGGTGAGACTGTTCGTGTTTTAAGTGATAGTGGTCAAATTCCTGATGGATTGGTTGCAAACACTGTTTATTATGCCATTACAAGTGGATCAGGTATTTCTACAAATCTTAATATTAAACTTGGTAAGACCCTTGACGATGCTTTAAAAGATAATGAACTATCAATTAATAGTAAAGGTGGTGTTTTAGAGGTTGTTAGTAGGGTAACAGATAAAAACTCTGGTGATATTGGGCACCCAATTCAGTATGATAGTTCACAAAGTCAGTGGTATGTTAATGTTTCGACTTCATCTACGGATAATACCATATATCCTACTATTGTTGGACTTGGTTCGACTGCGTTAGGAGAAGCAACACCTAGAACTTACTTTAAGAGAAGATCTGATAATAGAAACCCAATTGACAGTGTTTATCGTGCAAGATATGTTCTTCCTAAGTCTGGTGGAACTGCAAGACCACCAAGTGATGGATTTATTCTTCAGGAATCAAATACTGGTATTGGAGCAACTGATGGTGAAATTCGGACTTACTTTGGTAGTGGATCGCTTTCTAATCAAAATGAACAAAGAAACTTTAGATTTATTGCAGATGCAAGTTGGGATGGAACTACAGCAACTGTAACAACAGAACTTCCTCACGATTTGAGTATTGGATCTGAAGTAGAACTTGTTAATGTTACAAGTAGTGAGAATACTGGTGCTACTAAAGGATCTGGATTTGATCGTAATTTTGTAGTTGCTGGTATTAGTAGTGCCAAGCAGTTCACTGTTGGATTAACTACTGACCCTGGATCATTCACAAATGATACTTCTGCAAGGACTACATCACTTCCATACTTTAAGAGAAAGAGATATGATAATACTTATTATGTCTTTAAGAGTGAAGAAGCACAGGAATATATTACTGGAGAGCAGGATGGTGTCTATTATCTAACTCTCTTAAATGCTTCTAATTCTCCAACTGTTAGTCCATTTACTGGTGAGAAGTTCTCTCAGCCTGTAAAAGAACTTTATCCTCAGGTTGTAAGAGATAATCCTGTTTCTGACCCACCTGCTGCACAATCTTTCGCGATTGCAAGTCAAATTGGTGAAGTTGCTATTGATAATGTTAAGAGCAGTCTTACAAAAGAGACTTTAAACAAGTATAACGATGATATTACCATTGGTGTTGGTATTACAGATATTAGTTCTCCAACAGGAACTGCACATACCATTACCACATTAATAGATCATGGTTTTAATAGAGCTACTAGTTTGAGTATTGTTTCTGGTGGTGCTGGACATGGTTCTGGTTCTGCGGGAGATCTTTATAATGCTAGATTGGTGGGTATTGGAACATCCGTGACTGGTAGGAATGCAACAGCAAAACTTACTGTTGATGCTAGTGGTACAATCACTGGCGTTAAGATTATGTCTGGTGGTGGATGTTATGGTATTGGTAATACTTTAGCTGTTGTTGGTGTTACTACCTTTACTGGATATTCTCAAGCAGTTGTTAAAGTTGATAATGTCTATGATAATGTTGGTGATGTTATTAAGATCACTGGAGTTGGTTCTGAATCTTATCAATCTTATAATGATTTGTATAAGATTACTGGAATTGGTACTACCGGAAATCAGATTACGGTAGAAACTTCAGAGTCTGTTGCTGGATATACTACAACTGGAATTGGTGCAACGAATGCTACGGGTTCTTATCTTTATTTGACAGGATCTGCACTAGGAATTCAGACTAGTACTTTTAATTATACGACTGGAAGTGGAATTGCTACAGTTATAACGGAACAAAATCATGGATTAAAAGTTGATACTAAGGTTCGATTTACTGGATTTACGACTGCGGCAGGAGATGTTTATAATGGAAGTTGGGTAGTTAATGAGGTTCTTACTCTTACATCTTTCTCTGTTGAGGTTGGTATTGGAACTACGGCACCTACTGCTACCGGTACTGGTTGGGTATACCCTGAAGGATATACTTCTAGGGGTGGTGTTATCACAGAGAATAATGAGAACTTAAATGGTAGGATGATTATTGCTTATGATAATCTTACTTCTGATTTATCATCTCAGACTGTTAGTGCTGTTTCTGCTACTATTAATATAACAGATAGTCAGACGTTAGATATTAATATTGGTGATTATTTCATGATTGATGATGAAATAATGAGAGTTAAGACCACTACTACTGGAGCAGCAAACGAAGCATTCGCAGTGTTCCGTGGTGTATTGGGAACCAAAGCAACATCTCATACTCTGAATACTGTGGTTAGGAGGATTAAGGTATATCCTGTAGAACTTAGAAGACACTCAATTCTACGTGCTTCTGGACATACATTTGAGTATGTTGGTTTTGGTCCAGGTAACTACTCTACTGCATTCCCATCTGTACAGGATAGGGATATTACCAGACAAGAAGAATTATTGGCACAATCCACCAGACAAGATGGTGGTATGAACTTCTATACCGGTATGAACGATAAAGGTATTTCATACAACGGTTATAAGAGATTAAGTGCATTAACTGGTACAGAAGAAATCTTTGATACTCCAGTTAGAACAATTACTGGTGAGGACATTGGTAACCTTCCATCTTTGAATGTTACTGAAGCATCTCAGGCAGCATTTAGTAGATCAATTAAAGTGGAGGGTGGATCAGATAACAAGATTACCTCAGAATTTAATGGTCCAGTTATTCTTTCTAATAAGTTAACATCAACATCTGCTAAAGGTATTGAGGCAAACTCCTTCTTTATTCAGGGTGATCAGATTGTTTCTAGAAAACTTGCTCTTGCTGGATCTACTCCAGTACTGGCAGGTAACCCTGGAGACGTTGTTTACTACTCTGACCCAACTGAAGGTGGACATGCTGGATGGGTTTATACTACTGCTAATGATTGGAGAAGATTTGGTAGTGTAAGTCTTGCTAAAGATCTTAATATTGATGTTTATGATAAGGTTGGTATAGGAACTACAAATCCATTTGATCTAACTTTACAAGTTGGTTCTGGAACTTCACTATTTGCAGCAGATAGCGATGGTGTAGGTGTAGGAACTACTGCTAATGGTTATAAGTTAAATGTTGAGGGTGGTGTTTTTGTCTCTGGTATTGTAACTGCTTCTAAATTCTCTGGCGATGGTTCTGAATTAACTAGCTTGAACGTATCTGCTACTGGATGGGGAAATTATACATCTGGTGTAGGTTCAATTACATATAATACTAATCAAGATTTGGTTGGTATAGGAACTACTCAACCACGATTCTCTCTTGAGGTTGGAAATATTGGTGCTTCTGGTACTAGTTTCTATGTAAATGGAGATTCACACTTTGTAGGATTTACTACTAGTAATGACGCATATGTAAGTGGAATGCTTACCGTTACGAATGTTCATCTTCCTAATGCTGCTGGTACAGTTACGGTTAATAAGGTTGGTATAGGAACCACAAATCCTGTTCAATCTGTCCAGGTTGGTCTTGGTAATACTACTGGTGTAATGGTGATCAGTGGTGTTGGATCGGTTGGTATAGGAACTACAAATCCAACAGTTGCTATAGATCTTCAAGCACATACTAGGTTTAGAAGTTATTCAGAACAGGTTGGTATTCTTACAATTTATTCTAATGTAGTTACTGTTGATTTAAGTCAAGCACAATCCTTCATATGTACTGCAACAGATGATATTAGTGGATTTAGACTTTACAATATTCCTTCTGAATCAACATCCTTTACTATTAAGATGAGTCAGGATGGTACAGGTAGTCGCAAGGTTGGTATTGACACCTTCTATGTTGGAGGAGGAAGTACATTCCCAGTCTATTGGCCTGGAGGTGTGGTGCCGATAGTAACAACGACTGCAAGTCGTACGGATATTTACTCGTTTAAGATTTTTGATGGCACCAATGTTTCATCTGTTGGAATGTATGGTATTGTCGGAGGTCAGAATTACGCCTAATGGGACATCAAACTTTTAACAACAGTCAGACAGGGTTGGACCTTAATGGTCCACTTTTGTCGTTTACAAATAATCCTGATGATGTAACTAGATTATTGTCGATATCTCCCGCAACTACAGCAGGAGATACTATTATTGATTTAGAAAATTCAAATGATGATTTCGCATCTAATACTGAATACACAATTACTGCTTTTAATACTTTTACGGCAGGAATGACTTTATATGGTGCTGCTGGTGGTAAGAATGGGGGTAAAGGTGCTGGTGTAACTGGTAATATTAAATTTGAATCAGGTATTAATTATATACTGCAGGTTGGTAAAGTAGGATCACAAGGTGGTACTGTTGGAGTTGGAAGTGGTGGAACTGGTGGAGATAATGCTGCATCGGGTGGTGGATATAGTGGTATTTTTAGAGGAAGTGTCTCTCAAGCAAATGCATTACTGATTGCTGGTGGCGGTGGTGGTGGATCAGGTGGTATCACAACTACTGGTCTGGGAAATGCTGGTGGTCATGGTGGTGGAATTGAAGGTGGAACTGCAAAAGGTCCATCTGGATTATTTGATGGTGCAGGAGGAGGAACTCAATCTGATGGTGGAAGAAAAGGTCCTGGAAGTTTAGATGGGACTGGTGGAATTACTAATACAAGTGGTGGTGATTTAGAAGGAGGAATTGGTGAGGCAAATATACTTTATTCCGGCGGTGGTGGCGGTGGTGGATACTATGGCGGCGGTGGTGGTCGTGGAGATATAGATGTAGTCCCAGGTTCTTGGGGTGGTGGCGGTGGATCAGGATTCATCAGCACCAATACGAATTATGTAATTACAGGATCTGGTGGATATTTTACTGCTGAGAATGAAGGTCCTGGAACAGTAAAACTTCATAGTGTCTTTAGTGTAGGAAGTACTCGAATTTTTACTGGTATTGCTACAGTAGGTTTTTCAACGAGTGGATATACTGCTGATAATGCTGGTGCTATTCTTTATCAGTGGTATGAAGTAGGAGTGGGTAAATTAACTGACAGTTCTGTAATGGTTGGAACTGCAACAACCACATTAACAATATTTAATTTAACAGAAGCAGATAATGAAAGAGAGTTTTATTTACAATCTGATTATGATCCTAATTATGATGCAACGAGAGTAGATCCATATCAAACAGGACAAGCATGGAATGAACCTTATAATTCTAATGTAGGAATTGTTACTGTTAAACCTTTTATTGATATTACTAATCAACCAACTGATAATCAAGCATTGGTTGGTGATACTGCAACATATAGTATTACTGCTACATCAGCAGAATCAGAAAATTTATCATACCAATGGCAACTTAATGGGTCTAATGCAACTTCTGGTACTGTAACTCGTACAACAGCAGCTAATTATTACTCAACTATAAATTCAGTTGATTTTTCTCATACCATTCCTTCAGGTGCTACTAATGTTCAGATAGTTGTTGCTGGTGGATCTGGTGGAAAGGGTGGAGCAGAAGATTCTAATGATCCTGGTGGTGAAGGAGGTGCTGGATTTGTTGGAAGATTTGCATTACCTGATGGAGAACAATCCATAGAAGTTAAGATTGGAAGAAGAGGTGATGATGGAGTAACTGGTGCAGATACTAATGGTGGTATAGGTGGTACTAGTACGTCTGCTATTGGTGGAAACGGTGGTGCATCTGCTCCATCTCCTGCTAATGGGGGAGGAGGTGCTGGTGGTGGCGGTGCTACTGCTGTTTGGATAAGTGGTATTGGTACTGTTATTCTTGCTGCTGGAGGCGGTGGAGGAGGAGGTGGATCTGAGGTCTATGATGGTCTTGTTGGATCTGCTTCTACATATTTGTTTGATTATACTCCATCTGATATTGTTAGTTTAAAAATAGATGGTTCTGCTGGTGAAGCTGCTCCTCTTTCTGGAGGAGGCGGTGGAGGAGGTGGTGCTGGAATTTCTGGTGGAACTGATGTAGTTCCCTTTGGTGGTGGTGGAACCTACGGACAAGATGAAATTAGTGCATCTGCTGGTGGAATTGGTGGTGGAAGTGCATATTCATCTGCTACTGCTGGATTAAAGAGTTTTTGGGAGAATGAAAATAAAACTGGGTATGTAGTTCTTGAGTATAATACTTCAGGTAGTGATCAAACACAGGTAACTACGGATACTGTTGTATCTGGAGGAGATGCCCCAACATTTACTGTCAATGCTGATAAGGTTGGTATTCAGACTGTCCAATGTGTTATTTCTCATCCTACTGCAACTAATTCTCCACTTAAGAGTAATGTGGTCAATTTTGCTAGTGTTTCATCTGAGGATCAGTTTAATATTAATATAGAAGAAATTGGTAATATTCCTAATGCCAATCTTTCATCAATTAATTTATCAAATGGTGAACATACTTTTAATAGAACTCCTGTAAATGCATCTACTTTAGGATTGGGTCAATATATTAGTTTTTATGCACCTGATAGAGATCTTAATATAGAAATGGATCTTTATGGTGGTAAAGGACTTGATAGCACAGAAGTTACTGGTGCATCATCTGTTCTATTTAAATCTGGTGGAGAAGGTGGATATTCAAGAATTAGATTTACAATGAAACAGAATGAGGAATATGTGATTGTTGGACTTACTGATTTGATTAATGTTCCATTTGTCTATAGAAAATCAACTTTGATTGCATGTGTTGGAGAAGGTGGTGGTGGTGGATCTGTTTCTATTGGTGGAAAAGGTGGAGGTATTGATGTTAGTGCTGGTGAACCAGGACTTGGTAGAGATGGTGGTAGTGGTGCTATTGCTATACCAAATGGGCAACTAATAGAAAGAGGAATTTTTGGATCACTTTATCCAGGTGCAGATTTAAGATATTTTGGTGATACTATTGCTCAGGCTCCAAATGGAGGAAGAGCATTAACTTGTTCTCAGGGAATATATTGGTCTGATGAGGGAATTGGTGCTTGTGTTGATATGGGAACAGATATACAATTTAGATTATCTGATGGAACTGTAGTAACTAATACTGCTGAAATTACTAGAGGATTTAAGGCAGGATTTAATATTATGCAAACTGCTGGAATTGGATTGGGTACTAATCTTCCTTTACATAGACTTAGTGGACAAGGTGGTCATGGAGCTACTGGTGGTGCTGGTGGTAATAATGGTGGAGGTGGAGGCGGTGGTGCTGGATATACGGACGGATCAGTAACCATAGTCGATACTCAAGCAGGTGGTAGCACTGGACCATGTAAGGTTGTTATTCGGTCTGTAACTTAATAACGGCTAAATAACTAGGACTAAAACGCGGGGGAGAGTGAACCCGAATGGCTGTAAATAAGAATTTTGTAGTCAAAAACGGACTAGAGGTAAATACCAATCTCATTTTGGCGGATGCCACGAATGATCGGGTAGGTATTGGAACCACTGTTCCCTCATATACTCTTGATGTTGCCGGTGGTATTGGTGCAACCTCAATGTATATCGCGGGAGTTACCACTGCTCTTGGTAATTTACAGGTTGGTTCTGCTGGAACAACTCTTACCGCTATTGGCAATTCAGTAGGTGTCGGAACAGATGCACCTGCTTATTTACTAGACGTTCGATCCGCCGTATCTACAGGACAAACTGCACTATATGTCTATGGAGACATGCGTGTCAGTGGAGATATTAATTTAGATGATATTATTCTTGATGATGTTAGAGCTACTGATTTATATATTACAGGTCTTTCTACGTTTGTTGGATTAACTAGTGCTTTAGACGTTCGTGTCGGTGCTGCACTTTCTGTTGTTGGTGTATCTACATTCCATAGTGCTGTTAAAATTGATGGTGCCATAGATGCTAACGGAGCATTAGATGTAGATGGTCATACTGAACTTGATGACGTAAATGTATCTGGTGCATCAACATTTGCTGGTGCTATAGATGCTAATGGTGCTTTAGATGTAGATGGTCATACTGAATTAGATGACGTAAATG
>Ga0080013_1000615_pt2 | contig 47133 bp, 68 predicted proteins | sample ETNvirenome_6_85_FD_69236 | JGI IMG/M metagenome (GOLD analysis project Ga0080013, IMG submission 69236) | Marine viral communities from the Pacific Ocean - ETNP_6_85 (SPADES assembly) (version 2) | ecosystem: Environmental > Aquatic > Marine > Oceanic | place: Pacific Ocean | collected 2013-06-19
GAGTTGGATAAATACAAAAATAAATGGGGGTAGTAATGCGAGATAAATTCAAACTATTTCAAGAATTTATAACACTAATATTTATTATTAGTGTTTGGCTATTTATAATGATATTTTTTAACTTGTAATAAAATAGGGAGATAGGCAAAAAATGAACATATTTATTTTAGATGATACGATCGACTTTTTAATGGATCAAGTCGATTATTTAGAACATATTGATGAAATTGAACGCTTAAAAATGGAATCAAACACAATAAAAGCTGGACTTGGTTTAATAGATTCGAACAATGAAACAATATTTTCTAAAGATATAATTTGGTATAATATCAATAATCACAACTACAAATCGTGAAGGTAGGCAAAAAATGAATAAAGCCGAACAAACTAAAAATAAATATCTTAAAAGTATTTATTCAGTAATTCAAGCAGAGTTAAAACAAATGGTGAAACAAGCCGAAAGTAAGCCATATACTACCCAAAATAATTACGGCGAATATATGAAGCTATTGACCACACTAACCGGTCAATTGGGACTAGATAACTCATCGCAATTATTAGTTATGGCAGGGGGCAATAAGCAGGGAATTTTAGACGCTAGAAAAATATTAACAGCATAGAGGTACGCAGTGATAAATAAATTAAATAAAACTATCGATAAGATACATAAAATTAGTATCGAGATCGATGCAATTAAAAATGGTGCTGTAACCGATCCTCAGACAGGCAAAATTGCAAGGGATAAGGACGGCAAAATATTATATTATAACAATAAAAAAGGAAAGTAATATGAAGTGGACTGAAATAATACTAAGATGGTTTATCATAATATCAATCATTATGATATATAACCTATTTATAGGTGCTATCGCAATCCACATTTATCAATAATAGAGGAGAAATAGGGGTATACTTACCCTTGCAGCAATGCGAGAAAGTCGATTTAAGGGGCAAATTTGGGAGCCGTTTTTTTAGATTTGCCCTTAAAATATGTTTTTTTAAATAAATTGTAAGAATTTGTATTTATGATGCGTAAAGAAGATATGACTAATAAAAATAAAATAAAATTACCCGATTTTAGTAAAGACCCAACTTGGATTGAATTAAAAAAGAAAATGGGTATAGAAGAAAAAACTACCAATCAAAAAGAAAAGGTAAAAAATGACACTCTTCAAGAAAAATAAGAACGGCAATTATGTAGGTAAGAGGTTAGGATTTTTATACCTTATGAATAATGAGGTAGCTATTATAACAAGGACTATATTTAACAGAGAATATCAGCTTTATGTGAAGTTTAAAAGACCGAGAATATTTTGGCTTTTGAAATCAAGTAAATTTAATGACATATCAGCCTTGTCTTATGAAGATGGCTTCCCATCTTATGAGGATTACAATTTCAAACCTTTAATAAAAGTAGGAGAGCTTTATGACCAATAATATAAAATATAACAAGAGTACCAAAGAAATGCTAACCGAATTTTTTAAACGACAGCAAAAGATCGGTAATATTTTAGACTTTGTGCCACAACTACAGAAGAGGGGAATAACTGACGATGAGATAGATTTAATATTACAGCCTATTGAACTTATAGAGGATTATAACGAGAACGGAAAACTGGATGAAATAGAGGCTAGAATAAAGTGGTTGAAAAAGCTAGAAGAAAATAATTTACTTATACCATCGTTAGTAAGATACATCATTGAAGAAATAGATGAGGTGGTAAGGAATGACTAAAGAAAATATGAAAGATAAATTTTTATCAGAGGCAGTTAAGGACCTTAGAAAGTTTTTGAACAAGGTCAAGCCTAAAGATCATTATTGTAGGGGTTGGGAAGATTCAAGATATATAATGCTTAAAACCTTGGATGAATTGGAATACCGGTCAAAGTTTATGGACGATAAGATGATAAGATTTCACGAGGAAAAGAATAAGGAGTAATTAAAATGGCTTGGACTAAATGGAAAGTATCAAAAGGTAATGATGGCGATGTATATATTCATTGGCAAGAAGATTTAGACTATATACTAATATATGAAAATGACTTGATACGGATGTTAAACAAAATTAGAAAATTTAAAATCAAGGAAAAGAAGAAAAAAGCAAAACTAGAAAACAAAAGGAGAAAAGAAAATGGCTAAAATGAAACGACACTATCAAGAGTTAAGAGAGCTTAACAATTGGGACGAGGCAGATAAATACTATGGTGATGTTAAGAAAGAATATGAGGAAAGAATAAAACTACTTCGTTTACCAATAGTAAAAGTTGTGGAAGCCCTGGAATCAGAAGTGCAGAGCATTTATGATGTGATAGGCGATCTTCAAAAAGGAAAAGTAAAAGCAGATGATATTCCAAAGTGTTATAGGGATATTGTCAAAGAGTATCTAGATATAGAAAGTGAGGTGAAGTGATGCGATATATAGTAAAAGAAGATGATGGTTATAATTGGGCAAGGTGGATTGTAAATGCTAACTCAGAAAAAGAGTTGATTGATTGGTGGAATGAGAATGGATTGGATGAGGATAACGCTGAACTAATTGACCATACTCCGAATATGCCAAATAGTGGAAAGCTACAAATAGAAGGAATTGAAGAAAAAAAGCTCACACTAGAGCGCATTAAGAACATCAGTAAAGATATCATTCGAGATGATGCTTGGGTAAATGATAGTCATTCGAGGGCAGAACATCGTGGAGTTAAAGATGGGCTTGAACGCTTAATACGACATTTAGAAGAAACAGAAGAAAGTGAGGTGGAAAGCAAAAAAGAATCGAGCAAACCCTTTTTGCAAGAGTGGTGCAATGATTGTAAATGCATATCATGCTTTAAAATTAATGAGTTTCAAGACCCTAAATACAGAGATGGTGAAAGGCTAAGAGAATGTGTAGAATGTGGTAGGTATGAAAGTGAGGTGAAGTAATGGAGGGCTATGATATATGCTACGATTGTGAAGAATCTCAAGAATACGGCACAATGAAAGATGTTGATGTGTTTGAGTTTGATATTTATTGTGATGATTGTTTACCTAAACAAAAAGAAAGTGAGGTGGAGTGATGTTAGTTGATAAACTGAAGATTAAAATTCAAACTGAAGGAATCAATGACAGCACAATTGAGTTTAAAATGTTTCCTATAGAAAATATTGAAGGATTATTACAATACTTAAAAGACTTAGAAAGCGACTTAGGGTATACTGCCTTCAATGTTTCTTTCAATGTTTATGATTACGAAGAAAGTGAGGTGTAGTAATAAATAGTATCATATAAGTAAAATTATACTTAAATTATAAAAAAGAAAAGAGGTTACATATGAAAGAAAATTCCATTTCGATCAATCGGACCAAGGTTATACAACTACTTGCCAATATAGGTGGTAAGATATTTTCTGCTGCATATAAGAAAAAAGATGGATCCTATAGGGAGCTGAACGGCAGAACGGGTGTAGCTAAACACAGGCGAACAAAAGATAAAAAGTCGTTTGCACACAAACTAGACAATTCGTATTTTGTAGTATTCGACTTACAAAAAAGAGGATATAGGAATATAAACCTGGAAACTCTCTATTGGATAAAACACAATAGAATAAAATACATTGTAAGTGATGGATTTAAGAATTAATTTGTCTGTTCGTCCTCTAAACGAGTGGGGGTTGCAATTTGTAACCCCTACTTTTCTTGTTATGAAAACTAAGAATATTATATATAGCATTATCGCTAAAGAATTAAAAAATATTGAAGGGAAGACCTTTAAAAAAAGGAGTACGCTTGTTAACTTTACAAGCACAATCAAAAATAAAATAGAAAAGAAAATAGGAGATTATTATGACGGAAAATCTCGACCCCAACATTATGCAAACAAAGACTATGGGAAAGGTTGTGAACACCCTACGAAAAGTACGGAAGACTTTAAGGGTAGCTGATAACAAAGAACTTAAAGGTGAGGTTGACTTCATTATAAAGATGCACGAAAAGAATATCCGTAGAATGAAGAACAATAAGAAGTCAGAAATTTTATCTGATAATAGTTTTACAGGGGTGTATAAGGTAAACTTATGAATTGCCCCAACTGCCATACCAATCATATCCAAGCCTGTACTATCGCATATAAAGATGAACTAGGCTCTGCAATTGAGCCATTTTGCTACTGCTCAAAGTGTGATACAGATGTAACAGAAGAGATTGTCGATAAATGGGTCGAAAATCACACAGAGAAAGCAGAGCAAGATGAACATAATTGATGTGTACGATAAATACATTGACGATAAAAGAAAACAAAACGAAGAGGTAAGGTACAAAGATCACAAGAGATGGTTTCATGGAAGTGGCTGTGGAACTTGTGTTAGAAAACATTACTTTGCTAATGTAGAAAAGGTACCTAGAACACCAAAGTCTAAAGATACACTTCGCCTCTTTCGATTGGGCGATATTGTACATAATGACATTCAAGCAGCTGTGTCAGAATACGCAGAAAAACATAATATTACAGTATATATTGAGCAAGAGATCCGTATTCCAGGATTGAATGTGCGAGGCTTTTTAGATTTAGTAGTCGCAGATGATAATGCTCTGTATGATATTAAAACTTGCAACACCAAAAAATATAAAATTACATTTAGTGGTAAGCTCAATCAATTTAATGAGCCAACTAATTATTATATGCAACTTGGGACTTATGGTCATTGGTATGAACAGGAAACAGGTAAGTCATTAGACAAGTTAGCACTTGTATATTACAATAAAGATACATCAGAGATGCAAGAATTTGAAGTACCAAGAAGTTATATTCAAAGAGCGGTCCGGTATTGGGAGCGTGTTAAAAAAGACTTTGCTGAGGGATTACCTAAAGTTAGGCTTGGCTATGCTCCTGTTAAAAAATGGGAATGCAATATAAAGTATTGTGATTTTTATACAATCTGTGGTGGTGGGCTAAATAATGAGTAAAAAAACGACCAATCAACGAGTGATGGAGTTGATAAAAGAGCGATTAGAAGTGGGGCAAGAGCGATACAATGGCAATATACCACTCACAGGCACAAAGAATAGGGACAATTTAAAAGAGTCTTTAGAAGAGGCACTTGACCTGGCTATTTATTTAGCTGCGGAAATTATTTCGGTATTAAACAAGAGAAATCCTAAGTGATTGTAATAAAAAAAGAAATAGAAGACACTTCTTGCTCACTCAAACCTTGTAGTAAGATGGGTTTATATAAATTTACTGATATAAAGATCAAAAAATCTAAAAAGAAAAGAAAAATTAAGCAAATAACATTAGGTTATTCTTGTATTAGTCATATAGATGAGGTTGGAAAGCTGGTAGGTAGGTATAAAATTGCTTAGACATAACTATATAAAAGTTAAGGGAAATTATATAAATTTAGATAGAGTAGAAGTGGTAAATATTGACGAAACGAGGAATGGATCTACTATATCTTTTTGTTTTAATGGTGAATCGGCTGTAAAATTCTGGTTTGACAATCAGCAAACAAACTTATTTACAAAAGTAATTAATGGTATTGAAAAGAAATTAATTACAAGCACAGGACAGACTAGTAGGAATCGAGACAATAAGAAACCTTCTGGACTTGAGGAAGTGGTGGAATATTTTAAAGAGCTGAGAATAATAGAGCCAGAGGAAAATGCAGAAAAGTTTTACAATTATTACGAATCTAATAATTGGTATAGGGGTAAAACCAAGATAGCTAAATGGAAAAGCTGTGTAAAGACTTGGAAATTAGAAAGAGAAACAGACGAAGAGGATACAACAATTGAAAAAAGACTACAAGCACGGAGAGATTTACGCAAGTGATTTATTAGGGTGGGTCGGCATCCCAAAGAAAGATAATGATAATCTTTTAATGGAGCTAATCGACCTTTTTGGTGCATACGCAGAAGAAGATATTAAGATAGTTTATCAAGATATTATGTTCTTATGTGAGCTACCCAATGGTCAGATGAGAGGCAAATTACCACCCTTGAAAGAGATAAAGAGAATATTAGATGGCGTTAGAAGAAATACAAAAAATGTACAAACACCCTTCAAGGATTATGCAATGGTATGTCCTAAATGTAGTGCTGCATATGGGATGGATCAGTACAGATGCTATGATGGATATGTTATAACTGATATAGGGAACGGATATACTGAGGCTGTACCGTGTAGAGATAGTAAGGACTCAAGAATCGGACCACGATTAGTTAAAGAGGAGTTAGTGCCTGTGTCAATGAAAGATTTTAAATTTTTAGAATTGAGCAAAAGTGCAAAACAAATTAATTAACCTGGAAGTTTTAAAAAACGGGAAAAAAGATGTAATCATTGGGTTGGCACTTAATGATAGGTGAAAGCTACCATGCTCAGTAAATTTGTTGTAAATTAATATAGGAGTTATTATGAAAAAGGTTACATTTAAATTAGTTCTTGAGTGCGAGGATAAAGTAGGAGTTGAAGATGTACTTAAGAGATACCTTGAAAAGTACCTAATAAATCAACATAACCTAGAAGCTGTAAAGTTGAGGATAGTAGCGGGGGATCAGCTTCCACCAATGGGATTTGATTTGTTTAGTATGAAATTAGAAAAAGAAACAAAAAAGGAGACAAGTAATGTCACAGGAAAAGCAACCAAAAAAACCACAACAGGAAAAACAAAAAAGCCTGTTTCAAAGACTGGCAGAAGTTAATGTTAATGAGCATACACAAACCAAAGGCAATAGAGGTCAATTTAAATTAACTTATCTCTCTTGGCCGTTTGCTGTAAGGGAACTTAAAAAGGCGTGTCCCGATGCATATTGGGAAGTCACTAAGTTTGACTATGTAGGGCAAGAGGGAGTTCAATACAAACTTCCTTATATGCGTGATAAAAGCGGCTATGCCTATGTAGAAGTAACTGTTTATGCTGATGGTATACCGATGACCCAAATTCATCCTGTCTTAGATAACTACAATAAAGCAGTTAGGGATCCCGATAGTTTTGCTGTTAATACAGCTATTATGAGAGGTTTAACCAAAACAATCAGCCTACATGGACTTGGTTTATATATCTATGCAGGAGAAGATCTACCAGTTACTGACGATGAACTCTCCTAAAGTACCAGATAAAAATGAGATGACAGCTACAATAAGGTTGTCATATAGTGAAATCCATAGACTGATTGAAGCCTTAGCCTATACAATTCAAATGCGGGACGAAAGCGATGGTCCTGCAATGAAAGGCTTAAAATCTTTAAAGAAAGATATAAAAGAAATCAAGAGGTCTATGGATGACCTGTATCGCAATAAGATATTAGATGGAGATATGGCTCCCGATTCTATTGCGCCACCACAAAAATGCGAAGTCTGTGAAGACTAGAAAGGAAAGTGATATGGAAATAGCTGATGCTATAACTGAAGAAGCAGAAGAAATTGCTTTGACAGAATATAAAAAACCATTAATGGAGTTGGGTGAATACGAGAGGAATGAGGTTATACGAATAGCAGAAGATCGTGTACTAGGACTGTAGTATGTATAATGACATAACAGATGCTGACCGCACATTTAAAGAGCGTAATTATGGTAGAGAAAATGAGGCAGAAGCCTACGCTGAAAAATGGTTTGAAAAACACAAATACAAATATGTAAAGTATGGCTTTGATGAGAAAAACAATAAAGTAGGTAAGGATATTTGGTTTGAACTGCCTGAGTTTGTAAGATCCACTCCTGATTATATTGTATTGGGTAAATATGTAGTGTTTTGTGAGGCTAAGGGATACAGAAAAGAAAAGAAAATAAAAGAAAGCGACTTTATAGTTTATAAAGAATGGCACAAGATACTACCATTGTTTATTTATTTTAGAAACTTTGACACTAACCAAGAAGAAATAGTGGCGTTTATAGATATAATAAATAATATTGGAAACTATGAATATAGCTTCTATCCCGATAACAATAAAAAATATTACATACTTTAAAGGTTAATTATGCAAAGAAAAAAACCAACAGTTAAACAATTAGGTAATTTCGTTTTAAGCGTTTATGATAAAATGAGACAGATAGAACGCATTGCAATGGGCAATAGCCAGGCATTCCTTCAGTATTTGGAAATGACTGGAGAATTAGATAAATTCAATGATTATTTAAAGGAAAAAGTTAAAGGACAGGATAATGAAGGAAGAAAAGAACATAAAAAGGGGAAGAAGAAACAGACAAAGGGGAGCAGAGCTACAAAGACAGGTAGTAAGACTAGCTAAGAGTTTTGAACTGACTGCTCACAATAGAGACAGAGGTGGAGCTCAACATGAAAAAGGCGACATTGAGTTAGAGGATAAATACTTTGGCTGCAAAAGAAGAAAATCTGTTCCTAGATGGGTGTTACCAGAAAAGCAAGAAGAAGGCGTATTCTTTAGAGAAGATCGTGGAGAGCTTATGGTAGCTATACCTGCTGACTTATTATTTTTTATGATGAGTATGGTAAAAAAAGATTTAAATAAAAATTAAAAGAAAAGGGCAAGGTTAGTGAATAGAACTGTAAGAATGTTTTTTCCCTTCAGCTTCCTCTATGTTTACCTCATCGATATAGCTAAGGGTTTTCTTTTTTTCTTGCAGCTCATTATAAAATATTCACAATTAAGCAGGGTTTTTTCTACTTTCCTACCCACGCCTTGCCCTCTATTCTTTAAACCTTGGGCTTGGTTGCGCCATAAATCTCGCTCTCTCCTTGGTTATAATGGACAACGGAGCACCGTCTACGCCAAGCCCAATAAATTACGAGGGCATATGCCTTTATCAGAGTCCGGGCTTGAACACTTGAGTAGATCTGATGGTATATGCCTTCCTATTATATTGCAGGGTGGAGAAGTGGTATCTCATCGGGCTCATAACCCGAAGGTCGGGGGTTCGAATCCCTCCCCTGCTACAATGTTTTAAATGAAAGCAGTCATAGGTGCCAAATAAAAAAGCAAAAGAGCGAAAGCGAAAAAGATTAAAACTAAATACCTTATTAAAAAGTCAAGGCAGGACAGGGGTACAGCACAAAAGATGGTTAAAAAAACAAGAAAGAATATAAGAGTCAAGGGAGATAGAATTTCGTTGAAAGCATTAGCGTTAATGTCATCGTGGAATAAGTATAGTAATCAATCAATCATAAGTAAAGTATATCATAAAATAGTTAATAGCATAAGGAGAATATAATGCCTAAACAAGAAAAGCCATTTGATGGCGGTAAATACACATATGTATTTGAAAACAAGTTCAAAGAAAGCGACAGCCAACCAGATTATTCTGGCAGCAACTTAATAGTTAATGGTGAAGAAAAAGATGTTGCAATTTGGCGTGGGGTTTCTAAAAAAACTGGAGCTGAATACCTCAGCTTACAAATTAAAGATCCATACAAGAAGAGTGATGAAGCGGATAGCGGTCCCAAAAAGTCAGAAAAGGAAGAATTACCCTTTTAAACCACTCTTTTTTGTTCAATTAAAAACTACATATATAGGTGCTCCTCTGTGAGCACTTATTATGTAGTCATACATAACTTCAAATAATTTATAATATCGCCGTATTAGGCAAATTAGAGGCACTTTTTTCTCTTAAAGTGTTAAAAAACTGAGAGCTTCAGAGAATGATGGAAAAATGCAAGGTTATAGGAAAAATCTGTCCGCACGCAGCAAAATCAAACTACGATCCTATATATGATGAGTACGGATCTAATGAAAATACATTTTGTGGGATGATGTCAGGCTATGATTGTAGGGTAAATGATTTAAGCCAGTGTTGGCTTGATATGACTAACTCTCAAAAGAGTGCATATAGAAAAAAGATGAAGATTAAATATGAAAGCTATAGATTATCTAGGCGGTAAGTCTAATTGGATTTCTCTCCTTCTATCTCGTTTCCGTTTTATTCTATCTAAAACAGAATCAGCTCCAATATCATCATATGTAAGTCTTTTTTCTGGATAGGCCTCATTCCATTCTTTTAAAATCCTCATGGCTTTTCTTTTGTTTTTTGCGATAATAGCATCTAAAATTCTACTTTTAATAACACCTTTTCTAAATGTTAAATATTGGTCTTCTTGCTGTTTAGTTTGAAAGTTTGTTGCTATTCTTCCAGGTAAAGCACCTAATAGTCTAGCGCTACCTACAGCTCCCCTCCTTACAGCCGCATCTATTCCAAACTGATCAGACTCTTCGTATACACTTACTAAAGTTTCATATATTTTTTCTCCATCTGCATAATGAGCTGGTTTCACAAAAAACTCAGCAGCTTTTAATTTTTCTTCCGATGCAATGATATCGCCGACTAAACCAAAACCACCTGCCATTGCTATTGTATCAATAATTTCTCCCGCTGTTACCTCTGTTAATTGTTTAGCTAATGAAACATCACGCCCTATAACGGCTTTTAAATCTATGGGAATGCTATAGTTTTCATTGTATATATCTTCATTACCTGCTAATTTTTCTGAAATAAATTGTTTTGCGGCTCCCATAAATAATCCCCCAGCAAAACCACCCGCAGCCAACCTTAATATTGGTAATGGGTTTTTATACTCATACCATTCTTTTCTCATGGTTTCTCTTAGCCAATTAGCTTGTCTATATCCAAACCTTTTAAACAATACGAATGGTCTAAACCTTGGGTCGTTAAAAAATAAAGGATCATTTAATATATTTTTTTGTAATTGTGAGTCTCTACCAAATTCATATAAAGATTTCTGTATCTTTTTCCTAGTTGCTTTTGAAGCTGTTTCTAAGTTTAGATTACTTTGAGTATTTAATCCGTGCTCTGCTAATCTCTTCTTGGCTAATTCTCTCATAGATTTATTAGATCCTAGCCCTTTTCCATTAGCTATTCTTTGATTTTTTAATAAATATTCGTATTGAGCAGCTACCGCTGTATTAAAGTTCCATTTATTAATACCGTGAAATCCAAATTTTGTAGTTGTAAAATCTGCAAACTTACCAAAAAAGCCCATATCTTTATATGACCCACCAAATACCTGGTTTAAGACATCCATATTGTTAAAACCAACAGCTTTTTCAATCATATTACGATAGGATTTATTTGTCCTAAATTTCCACATCCCTTTAATCATTGGAGAGTAACCATGAGCAACGAGCGTTGAAATTAATGGCTGAGTTAAGTTTACCACAGTACCAAAACCCATACCAATTTTTGTTGCTACTTGAAACTTCGTTGCATTTGTCCAAAAATTCTTCCAATAAGGTGTATAATTAAATTCTTTCATCCTTTCAATGTTACCAGTAAAAACATTAAAAGCTTTTTCAAGTATTTCAGCTTGATTGGGTCTCTTTGCAGCTACCACTTCTTTAGCAGCTATTGCAATTTCATTCTTTACACCAAAGTTATCAACTTGCGCTTTTCTTTTTGCGTATTGCGAAATATATCTTGTAAGTAGTTTTCCTATATCCTGCTCTCTCAAATGGTCTGGTATTTTTAAAGTTCTAGATTTTTCTAAATGATATGCAACATTATGTTTAAAAGAATGGCTTTGATGTTTTAATTCATTAAAAGCTTTTAATATTTTATTTCTTCCTGTCGCTTGACTTACTAAATTATTCATAGCATCTATTGTGTCAGAAGATGCAAGACCTCTACCTTTTGGGGCTTTAGCCCCAGTCGGATCTAAACCAAAATGATTTTTTATAATTGTTTCAATTTTCTTTTTATTATACGGCCTGTCCGACATTAAAGCATTTTGCAATTCTTTATTTTTACTAAAAATTAAATCTATATCTTTACTAATATTTTCTAATACTTCCTGGCTATACATACTAGGTAAATAACCATCAATATAACCCTTTATAGGAATATTAGATTTTTCTGCTTGTCGATATATATCCTCAAATATTTTTCTTATAACTCCAGGGTTAATACCGCCTACATCAATATCAATAACCTTGTTATTTGATGCGTTTACCAACCTCCCCTTATCGTCAACTTTAACCCCTAAACCAAATTTTTGACTCTTATCTTGAAGTATTTTAAAAAGATTAGCATTTTGCTCTGCGGTTAATGGATTCTTACTCTTACCAAAACCAGCGTTTTTCATTAACCCTAGAAAGTCGCTTGTTATAACAAACTCTTGCTGATCTGCGTTTCTCATTCTTTTTGCAAGAAATTGACCAATAGGGTGCGTTATTTTATTTTTAGTTTGCTTAAAACCGCTTATCATTCTATATATCGATTCTGGTAATCTTTCTTTTAATATGCCATCTTTATGCAAGTCGAGAACTAAGTTCCTAGTCCCCGTTAGAAAATCCTTATCTTTAATAAATTCATTTATAGTTTCTTTTCTTTTATAATGCTCATGTATACTTCTGTATTGTTGTTGATTTTTTGGACCTACCTCTGGGTCAATTCCTAACTTGTGTAAATCTTCTTTATATGTTTTATCTTTAACTTTTATTTTTTTTCTAAGTTTATTAATCGCAGATTGAAAACCAGTAATAATTCCATGTGGATCTGATTTATCAGCACCTTTTTTAGTTTTTGCTGGTCTTATTCCTGAAACATTAGCTTCAGACAATCTAGAGAATTTTTTAAAAAAGTCTGCTCTACTTATAGTTACAGGGCTAGTGCTGTTTTTTCCAGAGCCCTCTTTATTTTTAATAACACCTTTTTTATTTTGTATATCTATATATTTAAAATTAATTGTGCCATCGCCTACATCTTTTAATTTACCTGTCCTATTATTAATATAATCACTTCTTTTAATAGCTACAATATTACCATCTGCATCTATCCATTTAGAATCACCTATATTTAACTTTCTTCTGGCTTTATCAATAAAAGTCTCAGTCACTTCTTGTTGTTTTGCTTTTAATTCTTTCCTTGGAATACTCTCATAAAGTTTTTTATCATACCTATCTTTTATATCTTGCTTTACCTTAAAAGCTCCTTTTGCAAGACCTAATCCACCCACAACTCCAGCTGCGTGAACCCATTCTTCTGGTCTTGGTAATCTAAATTCACCTTTTAATGCGTCTTCAATTGATGGTATGGTTCCAAATGCTGCTATTTCAATTCCCTTTTCCCCTCCTATGGCAGCTGCATTTTGAGTCCTAGCTGATAACCTTGATGTTGTTTTTCGACCTGCCATTCTTCCTAATTGACCTAATCCACCAGTAACAGCTCCTATAGCCGCCCCATGTACTGACCCAGTACCAAATCCATAGGTAAAAGCCTTGGTCGCATCAGATAAATCTTTTATATGACCCATATCTCTTTGTTGTAATACTTCTAGTTCAGCGCTTTGCAATCCAGAATAAAAGCCAAATCCCCCAGCCCCAAGAGAGGCACGCAATCCTGCTTTTGTAGAATTTGAAACAGCATCTAAAGTTCCTTTTTCTACCGCTTCAGCTAAAACAGATTTTGGTAGGTTGGTTTGCTTGAGAGCGACCTGCATGGTTTTGCTACCATATTTACTAAGAGCTTTACCTGCTAATTTTGTACCTGTTGCCATAGCTAATAAATCAGTAGGGGTTACAAAACTAGCAATAGTTGCCATAACATCTCGTATCATGCCACTATTATTAGGATCTATATCATCGAAGAATTGCTTTCCCGTTATCATTTGGTAAGCCATTCCCTCTATACTATTGTTATAACCCTGTTTATAAAATTCAGGTAAATAGTCTTCTGGAATTATACCCCATAACTTACTTCTCTCGTCTTCATGAGAACTGGGGTCGTTGAAACTAGAGAAATCAAACTTTACATCTGCTACTCTATTATTAGGTTTTTGTACACCGAAATAAGGCATTATTTATTAAATTTATAATTAGGATCTATAGCTAATATTTCGTCTTGGAGTTTTTTAATTCTTCTTGATTTTTCACTTGAAGAATAGTTTTTATTTTCGATATTTTGAATCCTAGATAGATTAGTTCTGATTTTTCGTTCTTGGTTAGATGTTAACTCTGTCGGCTGTGCTTGTTGTGTTTTTTTTGTTTTCGTAGAGGGCTTTAAATCTGAGAATTTAGTCCCCATGTATGATAAATTTCCAAGAAATTTTAACATTGGTCCTGGGGAATAATAACCTGAGCTAGTTCCAATTTGATTAAAGAGCTCCTCTCTTATTTTTTCTGGATCCTCACCAGTAGCTTTTGATATTTCTGCAATTTTATCATCTAGCTTTTTTTCATCAGATGTCTTATCTGCTATTTTTTTTAATGATTTTAATTCCTCTTTCTTCTCTTTATATGCTGACATATTTGTTAACCCAGCACCTTCATATGCCTTAATTGCAACTTCTAACTCTTCAATCTTATTGGGAGGTGGATCACCACCACCACTATCATCATCATCATCATCACCTTTCTCTTCCACAAGATTATACTGTTCCATTATAGATTGAACATTATCTAATGGATTGGCAAAATAAGCCTCTCTTGCTTCAGTATTTTCCCATATTTTATCCATATTTGCATCATCTGTAGGCATGATACCAGCTTGCGTTAAAGGAGCTTGTATAGCTTGAGCGCTGTTCATCCTAGCTTGAGCCAAAGCAGCATTATATTCTTCCATAGTGTACTGTTCGCCAGTGGCTTTATTCGTATTAAACATTCCAGGTTCACCCATTTCACTTTTTATTTGGTTCAAATAACCTGCGTATTCTTGTGAATTTTGAACTGCTGCGTCACTCGTACTATATTGTTTTTTTAAATCTGTTGATCTTTTATTTAAATATTCGAAAGCACCTGGATAATATTTTTGTAAACTTTCACCATCTCTTCTTAGATATTCGTCAATTTTATATGGATTGTCTTCATTATACATATTATTTTTAAAAGTAGACATTTCATCTTTGGCTATGCCGTCCTTTTCCATCTGTTCTGCCATTCTTAGATATGAATCTTTACCATATTTTTCACCTAGTTTTTTGTATTCTGTAACTCTATCTTGCCAATTAGTCATTGACTGCGCTACTCTCAAGTCTTCTACTTCGTTTTCATCTCGTCCCTTTTTTTCAAATTCCATTTTGGCAATTTGATTTCTTTCTTGAGCTACACTCAACTGACCTTGTTTGTATTCTTTATCGGCTTCAAATTGTTCACGCTGAAAATCTTTAGCATCTTCCTTATCTTTATTATCTGATAAAAATTCTAATAAGTCTGTAAAGTTTGTATCTGGTTGTTCTGTAACATAAGGAACTCTCCCTATGCCTGTATATTGTGATTCTATTCCATTTGCCATTTTAAATTCCTAATTTTTTATTCCACCCTCTCCTATAGAGTATGGATCTTGTTGTTGGTATGGATTTGTTATACCATATTGTCCTTGTGAGCCACCATAAGCTCCATATGGACCACTTAATGAAGGGTCTCCCCCAGCTTGTTGTTGAGCAAGCCAATCATCATATTCAGGACCTGATAATTGCTCATCCTGCAATGTTTGTAGTAATGAATTTGGCTCAACTTGCATACCAGGATCACCTGAACTTCCACCGAATTGTGAGCTTGATAAGTCACCCGCCGCTCCTGCATCTACCTGTTCTGGCGTTAGCATTGAGCCTGGGGGTGCTACAGGCGCATCTCCAAACCCTTTCATAGAAGCACCAGATCTTTGTAATTCTAAAGCTCTATCAAACATAGATTGTTGTGCACTTGCTAGTGCCTGTTGCCCTGCTGCTACACGACCTGCTATTTGCTGTCTAACTCCATACATTCCTCTACCGTACTGAGAAGCCATTTGATCAGCTCTTAGCTGACTTGAATCTCTCGCCATTCCCATAGCTTGTTGTTGTGCACCTCCACCTGCGAATCCTGCCGCTCCTCCTTGTTGTTGTGCACGCATCATATCTTGTAATAAACTTTGCCTTAACCCCTGTCTTCCTTCGTCAGTTTGCTGTCTTAATTGAGCTCTTCTCTCACCAAGCATCCCAGCATAACCTTCTTCTGTTGCAGCTTTTTGCATTTTTTGGCTAATTGGGGTAAAATATTCACCATATTGTTCAGGGTTAAACCCAAATGCCCCTGCTACATCTTGTCCTAAAGACATATTTAATAATGATTTTGCAGATGGTGGTCCTTTGTAAGCATATTCACCTGAGTCGTATTCGCCTGGTGCTCCACCGCCTGTTTGTCCACCTGCTCCTGCTTGTCCACCTGTTCCTGCTTGTCCACCTGCTCCTGTTTGTCCACCTGCTCCTGCTTGTCCTGTTGGATCTGTTGTCCCTGTAGGTGCTCCTCCTGTTCCCCCTCCTGCGGGTGATGGAGTTGCTGGCGTTGGTGCTGTTGGTGCTTTAGGTGGCGCTGGTGGCGCTGGTGGTGCTGGTGGTGCAGGTGTTGCAGGTGATATACTAGACATTGGGTTTGCATTATTATAAGCTGCCATACTTTGACCTGGGGTCATAGCGGGTTGTTCTGGTGGAACATAAGCTACTCCCCCTGTGTATTGCTGTGCCTGTGACCCAGCTTCATATTGTTGCACTTGAGGGGGTGCGGGTGCTTCTGATTCTTTATGAGATTTTGGATCACCTACTATACCTGATTCAGAAAGACCTGTTTGCGAACCAGTGTTAGCAGTTGGAAGCGTACCAGAGCCACCACCCATAGGTGATGGTGTTGCTGGTGTTAATGATGTTCCACCCACCATTCCTTCCCCTTTAGTTCCACCGCCTGCTTGTGTACTTGTTCCTGTGGAAGATGTACCTGCATCTACTGGAGGTGATGGTGGTGTGGGTGATGCTCCCTGCATCCACGCTGGTGAACCTGCTCCTGTTGGTGATGGTGGTGATGGTATTGTAGGTGCGACAGGTGATGGGCTTTGTAATGTTTGTCCAAATGCAGCTCCCTCTTTTAAAGCACCAAATGACATTGGTGGTGTTGGCGGAGGAGGTGCCATTGGAGTACCAGGAGGTGGTCCTGACGGAAATGAAGAATATGTACCTTGCGTACCTCCTAATTTTGGCATAGCAGGTCCTGCTCCCTCAAAAGAAACATCCTGTTCTAAATCATCATAATGCCCTGGCATATTTAAGCAAGCTCCGTATTATATTTCTTGCCTTTATACATAAAGTATTTTTGTCCACCTTTTCTAGCATTTCTAAAAGTTTTTTCAAAATCACTTCCACCAAATACTGCACCCCTTACAGGTGATTTAGTTAATGCATCTGTAGGTTTTTTTACTATAGAAGTTGTGTTCTTAGGTAAAAAATCTAATAAACTCTGCGTTTCTTCTTTCTCTATCCAAGGATTTTGCTGTTTTCCAACTCTAGTTATATTTTCCTTAAATGTATCTTGTGCACCTGCTAAAAATTTATCTTGGTCAAAGCCAAACATTCCCATTACTTCTCCAAGGTCACCTAAACCACCTGTTCTTGCAGCGTGATGTTTAAATGCGTCCATAAATCCATATTGTTTCACATCTTTTAATCCCGTCATAAGATTAGAAAATCCTTCACTTCCTGCTATATCTTGTCCCGCCGAATAACCTTTTCCAACATCCATAGCTGCGTCCCAAAATCCATATTTACCCATCTTGTCCACATTATCTGACAATCTATTGAGATCTGTTTCCCTCATTCGTAAATTTTGCAATCCCCGTCTACCAAATTTACCTTCTCCTTTATAACCTGTTACAGTCCCACCTTGTTGATATTCTTTATATAGCATACTTCTAGGATGAATTTCAGGTACATAACCACCTTCATTTCCGAACATATAGCCTATTCCACCTCCTATTACAGCGCCAAGTGGACCAAGTGGTGTTGCACCTCCTATAGATGCTCCTGTTCCTGCCGCTTGCATCCTCCGAGCTTTTTCTGCCTTTTTATCAAGCTTACCCCGACCTGCTTTTCTTAATTCTTCCGCCCTTCTACTTTGAGCGATTTTAGCATCTAACTGTGCTTGTTCTTCTTCAAAAATATCCCTGCGCATCTGATACCCTCTCCCCATATCAGCCTGTTGGCGAGCCGTTGTTGTCATCTGTGGTGCATACTGCTCATACACATCAGCGCTTATACCACCATCAAATCCAGACGCTTGTCCGAACTGTGGTAATCTTGGGTTTTGTACATCTACATTAGGCATAATATTCTACTCCATTTAAATTTATATTTATTGTCGGCAAAAAGAAACATTTATGTTTATTATTTTTCACGACACTCCATACTTTCCATAGTATTCAATATACAATTCTATACTAGCTTGCGTTGGATTGGTTGTTCCATTTCCTGTACCAGCATTACATACATATATATAATTATTATTTGAACCTACCCTCACTGTGTCTCTGCATATCCACACATCACCGTCTTGATTTAAATCTATATCAGTTGCACTAGCACTATCTGTGCTATCTGTATTTGCTACACCAGCTCCTAATATCTCAGTTCCTGAAGATATACTAGCATCAGCAGCTGTCCCAGTGGTTTCAGACAATTGTATGTTTACTTTATGAGTTGATAAATTACTATCTTTCGTTACTCGTGCTACTACTTTTGTTATAATAGCATTTGCTGGAATTTTTACATTTTTTAATTCATTCGCTACGGTATTGTCGGAGCTATGTGCATATTCTATTATTTGATTAGTACATATCATATGTTTTGCGTGTCCAACTTTTTGCATGGGAGCCGCCTGCGCTTCTACAATTCTAAAATTATTATTTCCTTGTGTTTCCAATACCACAGTATGAGAGCCTTGATCCCAATCGCCATCATCTAAATGTTGCCATCGTATATGGCTATTGTAAAATGTATATGGTGCGTAATCTAATGTATTCTCTCCATTAGAAGCCTGAATAGTTCTTACATCCCCAGAGCTAAATGAGTTATTTACATTACCATAAGTTTCGCCAGTAGTTGATTCCCCGCACCGTAAAGCAAAGCTATCAGCTCTAAAATGTAAAGAAATTCTTGTTATTGCACCCCTTGCTACTTCTGTCGATGTAGATGGACTATTTCCAGTCCGAGGTAAAGCAATACCACTAATTGTATTTTTATACCACTCCGCACCATTATCTATCATAATATGGCTTCCCATATCACCACCTCTACTACCATCAAGATATAGAACAGTACCATAAAAGTATAATGTTACATTCGTTGCACTGGCCGTAGCATTTACATTAGAAACAGAACTTGGTATTGTCCCTAGTGCTTCACCAATATAAGTACCAATTGTAAACGAAGTTGTACTTGCAAAAGATTTCACAACTGCGTGCTCAGGAATACCTGCTCCGACTACATTCATTCCTATTTTAATTTTTCCATTTAAAATATTAGTATTATCACAAGTGATTGTATGGCTACCGCTTGATGTATCACAGGTAGAATCAGCAAGGTAATCAAAATATTTATTAGTTACCGTTGTATTTATATTACCATCTGCTTCACTCAACATTGTTTCTTTAATTCTAGCTGCGTGTAATTCCCCCCTCGTTCTCACTCTAGCACTAGAACTTGCATCCATTGCAGTGACAAATTGACCTTGGTCATATCTATTCATATCGGAAACATTAGTAGTACCAGAAGACTGATACCCTCCGTCAAACGATGTCAATACCTTACCTTTTGTGTCGTCAAAATAGCTTAATACATCACCCTCTTTGGCTTCGGTCTTTGGAATATCAGGTGCTCTGTTTTTACTAGGTGTATCAAACGCTTTAACCTGTCTTGCTTTTTCAACAGGACCACCTCTTCCGTAGCGATTGTTCATCTTTGAAGTATCTATTTTTAAAAATCCCATTAAGTTGAAGATACCTTTCCATAAAGCTCTCTATACTCAATAGACACATCATTGATATCTATCTTACTAGCAACGCTAGTTGGTCCATTAAATTTTAATGTCATACTTTGGCATTCTATAGGAGTGGTAAATGTAAACTTATGAATTTCCCAACTTGTAGCTTGGTCAAGTGTATTATTAGATATAGCTGTAGATCCGTCTCCATCATAAGTTACAAAGCTAGTCCCACCATTTGTGGAATAGCTTAAAAAATTAGATACACTATTGCTGTCAGAATGTTTATAAGTTATGTATATATTATACACTTTTTTCTTTTTACCAGGTGTGCCAAAATCAAAATCTTTTGTTGAGAATACAAATGCATCAGAAGTTTGACTATCTGATTGCCAAGACCTAATCGTTACAGTGTTTGATGCCTCTGAAGCATATATTAAATCTCCGTTCCAATCGTAATCAAAGTTAGATGCAATACCACCACTGGTTAACCTATTCTTTCCATACCAAAACGATTGAGTTTCCATGTCATAAACAACTACATCCGCTCCATTACCGCCAAATGTTGTATTGCTAGTTGTACTACTACAATCTATATTAATAATAATCTCTTTATCTTTTTGAGAGTATCCAACAATAGAATTAGCAGTTATTAATTTACCCCACGCATTAAAACTATAATCGTCTGTGCCATAACCATTTAAAATCTTTCCCTCTGACAACTCACCTATACCGCCACCTTCTTGATAAATATAAAGACCATTAGGGTTAACCCATATAATTCCAAAGTCTGCCTTGAATACAGCTTCGGGATGTAGAACTCCCATACCTTTATGTGTTGCCTCTAAATACCAACCCGCTGGACTTGAATTAGATATGTTTATTATATATAAAGTATCAGGCTTGTACGCAAATAACCTATCACCGACTGTTTCTAATTTAATATAAGGTTCTGCGTCCCCCTTAATTACATCTATGAAATTACTGGATGGAAATACATCTGGTTTATTAACTGGTGAATACATAATTCTATCTGCTTCTTGTACTTGGACACCATCAATCCCAGTCATTTTTACATTCGCAACAAACATTCTACGATTTGCAAATACCGCTGTTTTGTATCCATCTCCAGCGTTACCTATAATAAGTGGTCCATCACTACTTCTATAGCCATTTAATGTTGCGTATGTGTCTATGGGTGGATCAGGTATAACAATAGTAGCATTTGCCTCATTACCAGCTACAGACCAATTAGCAAACCTATCTCCTAACTTTGACCTAATTCCAAATGCATGGTTGTCTGATGAAGTACCTGTTATATCAACATCGACTAATAAATTCCATTCTCCCTGTACAGCAGAAGCGTCACCAGATAAACTAAGACCTGATGCATACTTCCAATATATCCTTGCACCTGTTTGTCTAGCGTCATAATCAGTTGCTGCTCCTGCATTAGCTGCATATACAATAACTTGTAACGCCCTATCTTCAGATACATCTGCACTATCTAACGCTAATGTACAGAGTGATACTGCGGACTCTTGATTACCATCATATACAAATGATATACCAAATACATAATCTGCCGCTTGCCATGTACCTGTTATATTAGAAGTAGATGAAACCGCAAAATTGAACTGACCATTATCGTAAGTAGCGGTTTCTACCAAAGTGTTTTGATTGTCGTTTGTTGTAGGAGCAGGAAGATTGTTAGACCCTGCATAAAATCCTGCCCTATCTCTACCTAACTGACTACGCTTCACATACATATAGTATTTAATTGTACTCGCATTAGATAGGTTAGTATCTGCTACTCTAATACCATTATTTATAGGAGTAATGATTGGCAAACAATCTGTTTGGTCACTACTTACATCTACACTAACGGTTGCCCAAGAATTATTTGTATAATCCCAAAGGTTTAATTCACCACTTTGATCTACTACACCTAGATAGTGTTCACCTGTATTAGTCCCACTTTCATTATAATCTAATTCAAAATGCTTGAACCCATAACCAGCAGAGCTTGCAAGGTCAGTGCTAGCAAGCGTATTGATTGATTTATCTGACGCAGAATTATTTACCTGACGAGGCGTACCACTGCCATTCCCCATAGTACGGATAGACCCAACCCGATCACCCATAGCATCCTGTGCGTAACCGAGTTGGTTATCCTGAATATCTCTAGGGTTAGCCTGTGAATTTATTCCACCAGAAAAGTCTCTTAATACTGCAACCGACCTAGGCATTACTTCATATCTAAGGCTTTTTTCATTTCTTCAACTATCTTATCATCAGCTTCAGTCTTTGTCATGTCAGCCAACATATCCAATACAAATAGCAATGTACTAGTTACGCCAAATCGTCTTAAGATCTGGGCTAATACCTTTCTCAGCATCTTTGTTGCCCAAGCGTTTAGTTTTACTTTTGCCATTTATCTACCGTTCTTTGCCTTTCCAAAATTCGCACCAATAAAATTGATAATATTCAAAGCCTTTTGGACTATCTTATCATCGCTTTTGTTTGGTGTCATTGAAGCTAGTATAGCAAAGCCACCGACTATGCTACCTGCAGCTGTAATAAGCTCCATATAGTTTTCTGATAAGAAACTAATCATTTCACTCATTTTAACTCCTGTGTTTGTTTGCGTTCATTTGACCAATACTGTCTTCAACATTCATTTCGGAGAAGCCAATTTGGTCTTTTCGTATTGCAGTAGCCCAAGGTCCACCTGCTCTAACGATAGCGTTTGGTAAAGACACAACTCTACCTAAACTACCTTTTTTACAAGATGGACAGCTACTTCCTTCTAATGGGTCTTCTGAAGATGTAACCATCGTACTAGAATAAATATCTTCTAAAGACTTACATTTTTTACATTTATATTGATATAAAGGCATACTAATCCCTTAGTTCTTTTTTAATTTTAATTATTATATACACTAATGTCGCCACTGAAACGAGCATTTGCAAGATCATTGGTAAGTTCAACCACCATACCCCCACTCCTAGAACTCCATTACCAACGGTCTTTAGCGAATCTATCATTATTATAATTATCCTCCCTTTCCATTAATGCGCCCTTTTAGGTACGCAAGATCATCAGTTACATCGTTTAATTCTTTAACGATATCTTCTCTGTGTCGCTGACCAATTTCATCTGAGCGATTCCATCTTTCGATAAGTTTAATTACCATACCTTCAACATTACTCATTTTAGTTTCTGACTTAGCAATTGCTTGTCTAATTTGATCCAAATCTTCGTTTTGCATCTTTTGGCTTTTCATTAAATTGATTATCATCGTAATAAATAAAAATACAATAACACCAATCGCACCATACTCTGCATATGTTTCCATCATTTCCTTTTCAATCCCATTCTGTCCAATAGTGTTTTATTTTGTTCTTCCAATTCTGTAATATGTTTATTTTCCATTGTTGCTACTTTAGAATTTAATACTACTAATTCTTCATGCATATCATTCAATCTCACCTCAATACTAGCAAATCGCATTTGAGCCTGGTACCAACTACCAACAACTATAGCAATTAAAATCCCAGCTTTAATTAATAAAGCTACGCTAATATGTATCTGGCTGTCTGCGCTAATTCCGTTTGCCATTTCTTAATCTCATAATTTCTTCTTCTATTCTTTCAATTTTTTCGTCCTGTCTGACATCCGAAGGAATAGGTAAATTCTGCATAGCTTTCATTTCCTTAATAGCTTGCTCATTACTATTAGCCTGATGCTCCACGAATTGAATCCTAGTATTTAATTGTCCATAACCCCATACCATAGCAGCTATAAAACCTACCGCTTGGATGAGCATTGGTAAACTTATGTTTAAACTTGAATTTTCTCCTATTGGCTTAGTCATCTTGTTTTATTTATTGAGTACATCAGGTATCCGAATATTGCAAAAATAATTAATATTGGAATAATATTCCCACCATTCACTTCTTCTTACCTTTTCCTCCACCCTTTTTTCTCCTAAATTCACCACTAGGCTTTTTAGGTTTTCTTTTTATAGCTACGCTTTTAGAATATATTCTAGGTGGTTGATATGTAGTATCAAAGTAATTATAATTATCTGTATTCCAACCAACTGTATACGAGTTAGGATAGTACCTATAAGCAAATGCACTTGTTCTGTAAATCTTAACTACTTTTCCACTATCGGAATAAGTGATTACTTGTGATGGAACAGGTTCTCCTATATCTCCACTAATAACATATCCAAAGAAAAGACCAACGATAAATTCAATCATACTAAGCCAGCCTTTATTATTATAGTCCAAGCAAGGGCAATATACATTATTCTAATCACTACCATTATTAATTCTCTGTGCATCTATATACAATCTATTAAAATCCATCGCAACGCTATCCATTTCCATATGAATTGTTCTAAGTAATGAATCTACTTCAAACATATCCTTTGCTAATTCTTCTTTTGTTTTACCAATTCTTATATCATCACAGGCAGAAATAGAAATAGATCCTATTAAAAATACTAAAGAAGTAACTACAACACCTTTAATAAATGATGGAACAATTGTTATTTTAAGATTTTCCACTCTTCATCCATGTTAGTTGTATCTGGTGGCAACTCAGTTCTAATCCCGATCTTTTCTTCAAATTTATTAAGAGCTGGTTCTAATGTTCCCCTTGCATCTGCAATCATAATTGCAACAGCAGCTACACAGTGTAAATAAAACCAAGTCATTATGCGTTCTCCAATGCTTCTACTTTTGCTGACAATTCTTGTACTGCTTTTACTAACATTGGGAACATTCTAATCATAGACAAGGTTTTAAAATCTTCTACTTCTTCACCATCAATTTTACCTATGCCTTCATCCATATAAAATGGAGCGACTTCTTTTATTTCATCAGCTATAAAACCTTTATAAACTCTTCCATCATCATGGTGAAATTCATCCTTACCATTATATTCAAAACTAACTGGTCTTAGTAGGTTTATTACATCAAGCCCTTCTTCTATATCAACTACATTTTTCTTTGTTCTAATATCTGAAGATAAATTACTAACAGTACCATCGTTAGTAAAAAAATCACCTTCTGACGCAAGAATTGCTCTTACAGTCATCCCTTGAGTTGCAGAAGCTGCTTGAGTTGTAAACCTTATAGCACCATTACCATCATTAGTATCTCTACTTGCTGAAATAGCTGCAACACTATCATCATCATTTACAAAAAGAATTTCTGCAAATGCTTCATTAGCCCCAGTATATGTACCATAAAGAGCTATATCTGCTCTTTGTCCATTTGTAGTATTTTCTATTTTTAAAGTAGTAGAAGCAGAAGCAGATGAAAAAATATGAAGATTCTCGCTTGGACTTGTAGTTCCTATACCAACATTTCCTGAGCCTTGAATTGTGAATTTATCATTATCATCTTTGTCTGCAACTCTAAAAGCAGCAGCACTATTATCATCACCAGCTGCTACATATAATCCATGCCCAGCGGTAGCGTGTGTACTTTTAATCCGAGCCGCCCAAGATGTACTATCCTGTGTTAATGTTAAACAAGTAGTGTCTGTAGCCGCAACATTGTCATTAATTATTTCTACAAGGTTTCTTGTACTTGTACTACTTGAATCTGAATGTACTCTGATGCCTTGCCCTGTTGTTAAGCTATCTAAATTTGTAAGATTTATAATAGGATGAGTAGTAGATGCAGGACTATCAACTTGTATTACTGGTTCAGTTGTTGCTTCAGAGTCTATATCTATTGAAACTGAATTATCATCTTGATTTATAAATAATCGAGAATCATTTAAAACTAAATCATCTGCTGAGGTATCCCATGTCATATTGGAACTTGCTGTGTCGCCGTAAAATATAACATCGTATCCTTGGTCATCTGCTCCAACTGTTATGGTATTATCCACTTGCACAGCACCATCAATGTCCACCGCATCTAAGTTAGCTGTGCCATTTACATCAATATCACCTTCGAGATCGATATTGTCAGCAACAACTAAATTTCCATCTGCTATATCTAAAGCTGTTTGTCCGTTTGTTCCTGTGATAGTTAGCTTTTCTGCTGAAGAATCCCAAACAAAAGAATCTCCCGCAGTGTCAGAATAAAAAGTAACATCTTGCCCAGAACCATCTGTACCGACAGTAAATGTTCCATCTAATTGAACATTTCCATCAATATCTACCGCATCTAAATTTGTGGTGCCATCTATATCTGCATTTCCTGAAATATCTAAAGTAGCTGCGTCAAGCTCCCCTGTTAAGGTTACATTTCTAAATGACGCTATATCCTTGTTGGAGTCTGGCACAACCGCACGACTCGCAGTGACCGTTCCCGCCGTCACACCTAAAGCATTTACACCAATTGAGTCGTAGGCAGCAAACGCCGCATCCCCAGCAATAACTCCATATATGGTATCTGTTCCACTATGACCTGAGGTAGTGATTGCCGAAGCTAAAGTACAGGTAGATCCTGCTACCGTAAACCCTGTTCCAGGCTCTTGTATTACACCATTAACCACCAATATAAGATGGTTTTGATCGGGTGATACATTTGCACTGCCTACACTCATCGTAAAGGTGGTTGCATTGTTTATAGCAATGGCATCCAGCTTTTGATACTGAGCTCCTGTGGTTAATCCTCTACCTATATATGGCATTGTTTATTCCTTAGCATCCGCTTTTACTTTATCATCCCATGCTTTTTTAACTGCATCAGTCCAAAGTGCATTTGCCATACCTTTTACTTCATCACTCTCACTTGATACATCCATATCGGGAGTATAAACTTTACGATGAAAAGAATGAGATATTTCTACACCATCTTCCATTATCGCTGTTTTTTCTCTTTCTTGAATATGTTTGTATTCAGTTCTGATTTCGTAATCGTATGATTTTTCTTTTGTTAAAGCCATTTTTTACTCCTGTTTTTCCATTTAATTATCCAATTAAAAATTTATGCTACTTTGTAATGACCGCTTAATGTTATAGTAGTACCATCATCTACATCAGCAGCATCAGCATATACAGAATTACTTACATTTGATGCATCATTATCATATACATGAAGAAAAATAGTAGTGCTATTTATACTTAAAAAACCAGTTGTAGGCGCTCCGTGCTGTCCTGTTAACCAAGCATAAGTATATCCAATATTAACTGCTCCATAATTATTTACATCATTATGTACAGTAAAAGGCAATCCTCCTATATAGCAATTCCCACTACCAGGCGTTATGCCACTTCCATTCATTTCTACTCTTATTGAAAAGAAACACCTATCACCAATTTTAGTATAAAAACCACCTCTTGCATTATAAACTTGAGTAGGGACAGATGCTCCAAGCAGAGTAGGAGTTATTGTACCTTCTTCATAATCATCAAGGGTACTAGAATCAGCACTTGCAACTGTGCTATCAAATCGTATTCCACAACCTCCTGCCATTTCAATACCATATAATGCACCATCGTTTTGAATATACAATCCTCTTGTATTATCAGCAGAAGCGTGGTCATTTATAATTTCTACAAGATTTCTATTACTATTATCACCTGAATTAGAATATACTCTTAATCCCTCTCCATTTGTCAATACATCACAAACAATATTAACAGCGGGAGTAGTGGTATTTTCACCATCTACATATATAGCGTTTGAGTTACCATCTTGGTCTATTACAACCGCTTCACAACCTGCTTGTTGTTGTATATGAAGAACTGTTGTTCCTGTTGCTGAACTATTTTCATTAACTGCATGAAGAAGTTTTCTTGAACCTGTATTTGAACTATTAGAATGAACATATAAACCACCACCTGATGTTAAATCATCCATATCATACATACTAATACCATAAGCTGTCGTAAGAGCTGGTGCCTGTATTGATATTGTGTGAGCACTCGTAGCTTCACTATCAATATATATTGAATGAGCATCATCATCTTGGTCGATACTTAATGTTGCATCATTTAAAATTAAATCATCAGCTGAAGTATCCCATGTCATATTAGAGCTTGCTGTATCACCATAAAAGATAACATCGTATCCTTGGTCATCTGCTCCAACTGTAACAGTAGCATCTATTTGCACTGCTCCATCAATATCAACTGCGTCTAGATTACTAGTACCATCAATGTCCATGTTTCCTGATATATCTAATTCTGTAGCTATGATCTTATCATTAAATGTTGCAGCTCCCGCCGCTGATATATCAAGAGTTAATGCTGTTATTGTACTTCCGCCATCATTTCCCTTAAATATAATATCTTTATCTGAGGTAATGTTTTCAATGATAGCATCATCTGAAGAAGTATAAATATTTAAATCTTTACCTGCACCTATCGCAAACTTTGTAGCATCAACAGGAATCCATACATAATCAGTAGCACCTTCAAGTAACTCTAACATCTTTACATTATCTGCATAGAAATCTAGAACACCATCGGCTGACTCTTGGATATAAGTAGTACCACCACCATCGAAGTATAACTTCTCGGCAGCTGATATATTTATTCCTGCTCCTTTGATTTTAGTTAATGCCATTAGTTACCTTTCAACTTTTCTACTTCTGCTGATAGTTCTTGTACTGCTTTCATTAAGTATGCAACCATACCTGTAGGATTAAATGAATAATATTCTGTATCATCACCATCAACTACTTTTGATGTTGTATAAGCCTCAGGAAAACTATCAACATTGTCTTGAGCTATATACCCCCTTCTTTTTCCACCATTATTTTCAGAATGTATAAAATTAAATAATTGTGGTTTTAAAGACTTGAAAGCAGGTAATATAGATTCATTCCAATCCTCAAAGTCTTTCTTCAGTCTTTTATCAGAAGTGGTTGTATTGTACGCTATTTGGTCATTAGAATCAGTAACTTGTATATGACCTCTTGAAGTACCATCGTGTTTAAATAATATAAAAGTTTGGTCTGACCCAGTAACTGAATGGTCAAGGTAAATTATTTCTTGCCCATTTGTGCCTTCACGAACATCAAGCTTTGCATTTGGGGATGTGGCATTTATGCCTACACGACCAGCAGAGGTAATAGTTAATTTAGTATTTGTGCCAACATCATCAGTACCAGTAGCAAATTTAAAAGCATCACTATCACTTCCATCAACACCTATGCAAAAACCATAAGGGCTTGTAGTTGTTTGAAAAGCCATTGAGGCATCACCTGAACCAAGCTGTCTTATTCCTAATGATGTTGTAGTACCTGTGTCATTTCTTCTTAAATCAAGCTGATATCCAGGACTTGTAGTTCCTATACCAACAGCAGAGGCAGAACCATCAACTGTCATAACAACACTACCTTTACCATTAGCTATTGCAAAATCTCGGAATTGGCTATTAGAACCATTATAACCATTATAATTAACATATATTGCTGCATCTGAGTTTGTATCGTACAAAAAATTAAACTCGTTACCTTGACCTATTGATGCAATCCTACTATCATCTCCAAGATGTAACCAATTACTTGCCCCTGTTTGAATATCTTGCCCTGTAACAGTTAAATCCGTGCCCACAGTCAGTGTACTTGCCATATCCACAGCACCATCAATATCTACTACATCTAAGTTAGTTGTGCCATCAATGTCCGCATTACCACTAATGTCTAGTGTTACAGCATCGACTTCTCCAGTTACGGTAATTGAATCTACAAAAGCATCTTTCCATCGTACTCCCGTTGCTCCGAGATCTACATCACTGTCAGATTGTGGTCCAAATATATTGTCACCTAAATAAACCTGTTCAACATTAGCAGCGTAAAAATGAATTTCATCTGCTGTTTCAAAGTCTATTTTAGTTTGGTCATCTTCACCGAATTTGATATCGGTTGCTAATAAAGAAGTAATTCCTGTTTGCGCAGCATCCAGGTTAAGTGTATTAGTGGATAGGGTAATACCAGTCCCTGCTACTAAAGCAGTTTTAGATATAGCTATTGCAGCTGAAGAATTTACATCTGCATTTACAATTGCTCCGTCAATAATCTGAGCAGAGCTTACTGTTTCGTCTTGTACAGGGCTATTACCTATATAAGCCATTTATGTCTCCTATGTACTTACTGCGTCAACAGTTGAAATCCAAGCATCTATCCCGTTTGCCGTACCGCATTCAGCCAAAAGCCTATCCCCACTCATAAGGATTACTTTTGAACCACCATCGATAAGTTCTAACGAACCTCCAGCGGGAACAGGTGCATCCTTAACTAGGTAGTAATCATCATCACCACCACCATCATTATGCTCAACATATACATCAACCGTCACAGCTGCTGTTGTTATGTTTGCAACACGAATACCTACAATAGCGTCATCACTATTTACTGTTCTTAACACGGTCTCTGAGTTTGAAACTCTTACTCCTGCGCCTTCAAAATCCTGTGCCATTTATTTCTCCTATAATGCTACTGCCATAGCGACAGCAAAGCCTTTAGTTGCAGCTGAGTTTTCAGCCCATTTAACACCACCTGTGGCTGAACTATCTGCTGTTAAAAGATAATCATTTGTACCTACAGCTTTAACTCCCATAGAGCCTGTACCAGTTCCTACGACCAGTCCACCTTTTGCAATTGCTGAGATGTCTGCTTCTATACCACCAACTTCGTGCTTTAATACGCCGTCATTAGCCGTAAATGCCGTTATAGTGGTCGGGTCTGTACTGTTATCGCCTACAACTATAACTCCGTCACCTAGCACCGACATAGCCGTTATTGCGCCCGTTCCACTACCTAGTAATATTCCACCATCTGTTAATGTACTAGCTCCAGTACCACCATCTGCTACCGCTAGATCTGTGATACCACTTATTGCACCACCTGTTATTGTCATATTCGCAGCTGCCCACGCACCTGTTAGTGTAGCTGTACTACCATCTCCTGAAATATACTCTCCTCCATCATTGTCATAAATATATAATTTATCCACAACAACGAGGTCGCCATCTGCTATTTTTAATGCTTGTTGTCCATTGGTACCTGTAATTGTTAAACATTCTTCAGATGCGTCCCAGGTCATATTATCACCACTGGTACCTGAATAGAATATTACATCCGCACCACTACCATCTGAGCCTACTACAAAACCACTTGTAAATGTTGATGAATCATCTGCTGTTAATGCTCCTACTCGCAAGTTTACATGATCCGTTACTGTAACATTTCCTGATGTAGTTCCGTCTTCTGATGCTGCTTTAATCGTTGCAAAGGTATCCGCAGATTCATCCCATACAAACGCCATATTTTGTGTATTACTACTTGAACCATCACCTCTAGTAAATACAATTCCTTGGTCATATGCGCTACCTGTGTATCCTTGCGCTAATTTGATTAAACTATCACCAATTGTAAGCGTGCTACTAGAAACCGTTGTAGTTGTACCTGATACAGTAAGGTCGCCCGTTACTGTAAGATTGTCAGCTACTGTTACTTCTGATGTCCCGTGACCTATTGTGACCGCAATACCAGATGATTCTGTTGCAATCTTTAAAGCTCCTGTAGAATTAGTTATATATGAATTAGAACCATCGTGATATAACTGCATATCGTCAGCAGCACCAAGTTTAATATTGGCACTATCTGGCATATCAATATGTGTAGTTGGTGAAATTACCCCTGTTACAGCTAAGGTACTGCTCATTGAGACTGCACCTGATAGTGTTACAGCTCCAGCAACGGTCAGTGTAGATCCGTTACTTGACATATATTCACCACCTCTATCGTAGAAGTATAATTTATCTACGATTCTTACATCACCATCTAATACATCTAATGAGGTTTGACCATTGGTTCCTGTAATATTTAAAACTTCTTCTGAGGCATCCCAAGTTAGATTGTCTCCTGCGGTCCCTGAATAAAAGATTACATCTGTTCCACTTCCATCGCTACCAACTGTGACCGTTCCAGTTACAGCTGCGTTGCCCGTTACACTTAAATTATCAGCTACGGTAGTTTCTGATGTGGTGTGTCCAATTGTAACAGGAGCACCACTAACTGTTCCTACCTTAACTCCGTGTGAAGTATTACCTGCTGATATAGTAACACCACCTGCGTCAGATAATAATTCTATTGAATCGGCACCCGTACCTTGGTCAGATTGTATATAAACTGTTTCACTTGTACCACCATCTGCAATTAACTTTATAGATTTAGCAAGATTAGCGGTTGATTTTAATTCTATTCCACCAGCGTCAGAGAGAACCTCAATAGATGATGACCCCTCTGTTACGCTAGTCCCTTGGTCGTTAAATATTTGTATACTTGAAGTGGTCCCACCGTCCGCTGTAATATTGACAGCGTTGGCAAGATTTGCAGTTGAGCGTATACCAACTCCACCTGCATCAGATAAAATAGTTACAGACTCAGCCCCTTCAGTTACAGAAGTTCCTTGATCTGAATGTATCTTTATAGTTTCTGATGTGCCAGCATTTGCACGAAGGTATATGGAAGCTGCTTCGTTTACAGTAGAAGTTATATTAATGTTACCCGTAGCATCTATCGCTAGGTCAGTTCCATCACCTTCAATCTTTTGATTTGATGCGTGACCAAATGTTAATCCTACATTAGCTGGTATATTAACATCGCTAGTTGCTGTAAGGGCAATGTCTGCACCACTGGCAAGTGTTAAGTCTGTACCATCAGACTGAATATATTCTCCACCCTCATCATAGAAATACATTCTACCACGAGTATCTGAAAATCTTACTACTTCATATCCGTCATATTGTTGTACTACTAAATCTTTTGAATCGTTCTTTATTTGAAAAATAACATCACTGGAAGAATGATGTATACGGAGCATTTCATCTCCATCATCCTCATACGCTATTCCACTACCCGCTGTACCCGCATCTAATGTAATACCGCCTGCTGACTCTATATTAATAGAATCAATTGCAGTACCATCTGATACGATATCTAAATCACCATCAGCGTTTGATGCTATATATAATCCAGTGTCTCTGAAATATAATTTTGCATTTGAGGTTATTTGAGCTGCTACACTACTTAAATATAATACAGTATCTGTAGCTTCACCATCAGATATAACTCGTAAAGTAGAATCAATTCCACTATTTGAATTTGATACCTGAAGTAAATCCTTATAGGTACTCGCTATTGTTTTTCCAGTTAATGTAGCCATTTTATCTTAAATCAAATGTCCTTACAGCTCTTTGCCCACCAATCTTATCCCTACGCCTTGTTCCAAATTTAACTAAAGCGTCTCTCCATTGTTTTTCGTGCACCATTGCTAAATTCATAGCAGTTCCTGATGCATTAGGGTCGGTAGTTTTACCTGCCCTATCTATATAAAGCTTTGATTTTACATAATCCACAATACTTGCGTGCATCGCATTATCTATGTCTGGATAATCTGAAAGCTCATCAACTGTATTAGGCTCTGCGTAATAATGAATCAACACTCCATTCGTTACCGCTTCGTCTATTGCCTTCCAATCACCCGATTTGGAATGTACACTTGAGGAATCTGATCCCTTGGTCGTAATAACCGCAAGCTTATCGCCTACGATAAACCAAGCTACATCATTTTCTGGATGATTATGATTACTTGCCATTATGTTATATCCATTTTTAGTATTTCACCATCAAGCATTCTTGGGGTTTTAATATAATCCCCTGCTGAGTCCATAAAATCAACTCTGAATACTTTATTGATATCAACAGAAGATCCTGTATCTGATAGGTCATACCACATTTGATCTTCTACTGTTGTTGCTTTTGCATATTCTACTTTTGTCCTATAAAGACCTGCTTCTAATAAAGCATCATTGATTAAATTATATAAATAATTATCAGGTGCTTCAGGAAAAGTTTGTCTTATCCTACTTATAATATTTTTTACGGTTAATCTTCTTACAGCCATATTAATCCAAATCTTCCCAGTTAAGTTGAATCATAGCATCCCAACTTCCACCACCTAATAATTCCGCAGCCTCATCCCACTCATTTCCTACTAAATCAAAATCGGTTGATGTTGTTAACCCAACTTCTGAAAACGATGTACTAGCTGTAAGCGAAACCTCGGTGAAGGTTGTGCTAGATGTCAGTGTTGTTGTTGTAAATCCCACTACCCCGCTCTTACAATCTGTAAGCCTTTGTCATAGTCGGCTTGTAGTTTTGCTTGTTGCTCTTGGTACCATTTATATTCAGCCATAAATTGTTGCATTTCATTTGTTAATGACCCTAATACCCCAGCTGCGAGCTCTATATCTTCGGAGTTTTCTAGCATATACCTAACTTTTTCATACCCTTGTGAACTAGCCGATGCTGTTGTAAATGTTCCGTCTTGGTCTGAGTTTCTTGGTATTTCGTCCATCATACTCGCCATTTTGTTTTGCAGTGTTTTTACCGATGCGTATAGCGGAACTAAATATTCAGCTTCATCGGGAAACTTTGTTATAGCGCTATCTCCATATGCGACAGCAGGATATGCTAGTATTTGAACAGTGGCACCCGCACTTGATGGTTCTGGGTATACGCTTAGGATGTTATTCACTATCCACCACACAGGATCTGATGTAGTTCCATATATCATCTCAGCACTATCTTGAGCCCTACCACTTAATGTAGATGGTATTCTTCTACATGGCTGATTAATGGTTCCATCATCACGCATAACACCTAATACCTCAGACCCACCTAGGGTCAGGTATGTTGTGCTATTATCCAACGCACTTGATGTAGAATACATCATTTTCTTGTCCATTGGTAAAGCGGTAAGTATCTCCTTCGCCCCATCTGTTAAGAATTGGGTCAACTCAGTTTGAGTAGGAGAACTGCTCCCATCAATAGATAAGCTTGTGAGCCCTTCTACTTGTGCTTCAAAAGTAGCCATTTAAAGACTACCCTGTATAAACTATAATTACTGCAACAGTGTAGCGTGCAACTTGAACAGAAGTCATACTTTGTACTGCATTATTGGTACTATCCAATGTCTGCCAGAAAGTATTGATTTTCTCTGCTAAAGTTCCTGTAGTACCGCTATCTTGCGTTCCACCAGGAACTGTGCCTACTATGATTTTTGTTAGCGTATTATAATCTGCCATATCATCTCCGATTTAACTTTTTAAAAATTTTAGGATTTTAGGGGCAGCCCTTTATACGACTACCCCCCACCAATCCAAAGGTGTGTCATTTCTGACTATTACTGATTAGCGAATGTTACGCCAGTGTCAGTTGCTGAAACAACAGTTCCATTAACATACCAGTTAACGCCATCACAGACCATCATTACATGAGTTCCTGCAATTGGTGTTAGTACACCCATCTTTGAGTTACTGTCACCGTCACTATCTACAACTGCTGTATCGTCACCACCTCCGTCGGTGTCATGTTGAACAAGACCTCCGACAAAATAGTTAGTGTCAGACCCAGTATCAAATGTCCAATCTTGTGCATCAGCTGCTGTACCACCGTACCAAAATTCGTAATAAAGTCCATCTTCTTCAGACGGCATTGTAATTGTACAATCCGCTGTCAAATTTGGCATTATGTGAATTTTGCCACTATTATCTTTCGATAAGGTAACGGCTGCTGCATCTTGAACAGATACTACGCCTTTAGATACACCACCATAACTTCCACTGTTAGGTTCTAATCCAGTTGATCTCATAACTTACCTCTAATTACCTTCTAGGTTATAGAGAGCATGGGATTCTGGTAAAGAAACTTCAAGACCCGCTTCAGTAAGAATCATGTCCTTACGAAGGTCTTCGTCAGCATTCTGAACATTCGTTTCGATTTGTGTGTCACGATTAACACCATTTCCAACTAGTGGACGATAAGAAACTTTGCCCATATCGACAATCGCCATGAAACCACTTGCGATACCACGGAAAAGTGGTTCCTTCACAATGTGAAGATCGCCATGAATTGTTTCAAGGTTCATTACCTTATGACCAAAAGCACCTTCTCGTTGCTCCATAGGAGCATTTAGTTGGATTTGAGTGCTAGCTGTAGACACATCAAGAAATCCGCCATCACCAACTTTATTAAGCTGAGAGATAACAGGAAGACTTGCTAAACATAACTTTTCAGAAGAGCCGCCACGAGCAGGATCAAAGATCACTTCAAGATCGCTTAGGAATCTGTCGTAAGTGAGCTCTGCCGTTGTCGATGTACGATAATATGGTGCTCCAGAACTGTAGGAAAACGCTGAATCATCAGCGGTTGGATTTGCATTTTTTACAATGTGTCCAACTATTCCTTCAGTATACTGAATACCTGATACACGAGCACGCTGCCCAAATAGCATTGCACGCTCGATATCTACTTTATGTTCACGAAGTTTAAGAGCCCAAATTCTATCCCACTCATTAGCGTATCCACGGTAACGAGTTGCGATAGATGTATTCGACATTTCTGCTGCGGTCTTAAAGATTTGAGTATAACCGAAGTCATCTTCAATATCATTTGACCATGCGTCTGGTGACCCTGTTCCCTCTGCAAATGCGGTACCAATTACTTGGCACTCATCATTATCAGCAAGAACATTGTAACCACTAACATTAGAGTTTGATACATCAATAATCATACCAGTAAACGAAGAGTCTGAACCATTATCAGTTACAGCACTGTTCACTCTTACGAGTGTTTGTGCATAACCAGCCGCACTATCGACTGTTTTAACTGCAATGACCATTCCCTTTGTTAACCAATCAACACTAGTTGAACCAGTGTCTACGGTAAATGAGTACGATGTGCCAGCGCTAACTGCTGAACCACCATTTACAGCACCATCAAGATAGAAACTTCTTGTTGTCCAGTCAATCTTAGAACGATTTTCTAAGAAACGGAAAACAGGATCATCTGTTGATGCTTTCGCTACTCTCGAAAGATAAACGAAAAATGGAGATTCTTCAGGTGAGAGTTCTGCAACCCGATCAGAAAAGTCGTATAACCTTCTTAAATCAGGTGCTTGTCCCACACCAGCACTGGTGGCTGCGGATGTAATATCGCTAGATTTTTTTACTCCGACTGTATAAGCCATTTATATGCCTCCTTATTTGGAAAATAACCTTGTGTTACCCAAGTCTGCCCATTTTTGATGCACTCAATACTTTGTCAAACGCCTTATTGTCATCACTGACGGTCTCCGCTGTTTGGCCTTGCAAGACTCCCGCCGAAGGCGGTACTTTTTGCGTTGCTCTTACAGCATCGATTGATGTTTGACCTTGTGTTGGTGCTAAATTGACATCCTTCCATAACTTTACAAGGTTTCCTAATCCTACTGCCTCTTTTGGTTGTGCCGACCACTCTAAGAAATGGTTGACTTGACCGTCATCCATATTGTGCTTAGACTTCAACTCGTTAACAGTAGTATTTAGAAATTGTCTTTGTTGCGCTTCTGCCTCACGCTGTGCAAATTCACCCCGAATTTGATTCACAGCAGACCCTACGGTCTCCTGTTCTTTCTTTACTCGGTGTTTGTAAGACGGCGATTCGGGCTTATAATACGCATCCCAAGGGTTAAAGTCGTTCTCATCCAGTTGAGCGCTTTGCTCTGATCCACCATCAGGATTTACTATTTTATCTTGAAGCACCTGAACTAAGTCGGGACGACTTTCAAGAAGATCACCTATTGGTTCCAATTTTTTTAACCGACCGACCTCTGATTGAGACCTATCGTACATTGATTGGAACTTTTTAGTTTCACCTTCCCAGTCTGTACCCATATCTGGTGCAGCTTCAACAACCTCTCCCATTTCTGGTGTAGATTCTTGATATGATTCTTGTCCTGCTGATGTATCCTGTTCTACGACAGTGTTTTTAATTAACTCGGATTCATTTGACATTTTTTACTTAAACTCCTTTAAGATATCTCTAGGCTTTTAGAGCTTGACCAAGACGATCTGCTTCACGCCGTAATCTCTCTGCTTCGAGCTTTACCTTATTTTGCATTTTGTTGGATTCAACCCTTCTATCTGCTTTAGCATCTGCTACGACATCATTTAGCTTTGTTTTAGTTTTTTCAACTTCCACACGCTTTCTGTCACTAACAGATTCTCTTCTAGCAGTTTGCAAGTCCCCTTGCAAATCTTTTACCTGACCTTGTAGTCCTTGTACTTGTTGCATTAATTGTTGCTTCTCATCCATTCTAGATAAAATCCCTTCTTTGTCAAATATTTCTGGATTCTTCTTGAGAACTTCTATTCTGTCAACAAGACCTAATTGGTACGCTTCGAGGTATACTCCTAACTCTGCCCACTTACTTGTTGGTAGTGTAGAGCCAGGTTCAATTCTTATATCATGTTGGTCAAGTTTATAACGATCTTTGGCAATATCTAGTATTGGACCCGTCTTATCATCGTATAAATTAACCGTAGCTTCATTTAAATTATTGTTTGGTTGGGCAATCCTAAACATTTTTTGGAATGTATAGTGCCCTTTTGCATAATTGTATAAAACTTTTCCAAGTCTATTTATGCTAAATTCTATATCTCTTAATTTTGACTTTGGTCGTTCTTGACCTAAAGCCATCATTCTTTCTGTTCCCCTCACTGTTTCAGGTGCTTTTTCTGCAAATCCGTGCATCATCTCAGGTAATCCAAATATGAAATCTATATAAAATTCACATTGTTGAATTAGTTTATAAAACTCACCTGCAAGGGGTTGAGGCGCTGGGAAGTGTGGCTCTCCTTGGGAAGAGTCTACTTCTATAACCGCATTAGGGTTAGCCCAGTCTTTTTCTAATTGATTTAAATCTTCTACACTTCCTAAAGGTACTAATAACTTTAAACCTGCTGATGCCTGTGCGTGTGACAAGGCAAGTGACCATACTTTATTTAAAAGCCTCTGCATAGGTCTTGCTCTAGACACATCAGATTTAGGGTATGGACTCTCTGTCCAAACATTAGGCATTGGAATTATTGGGTATAGATCCGTATTCAATATAGACTCATATAATACTATCTCGCCTAAAGTTGCACAAACCTTCACCCTGTTCTGTGGAACCTCCACTATTTGAACAACGCCATTCTCTATGATTTCAGCGTTCTCTTCCATATATCTTTGGATGTCCACTTCATCAAATATGAACTCTTCACCTGTTCCCGTATTTAAAACTCTATAAAACGGAACCTTTGTCTTGTAATATCTTTCAAGGATTTGATATTTTCTAAATTCAAACTGATCCAAGTTCTGTGTTTCTGCTGGTGTATGCACCGACATAGAATTTTTATTTTGCGTATGTGGGTAATCTTCTTCACGATAAGCTGATAGTTTATCTATTAATGGCTTTACCTCTTCACCTGTTTCTGGGTCTTCGGTTATATTAAGTTCGGGATAAAGGGCGATAACCTGCTCCCCAGTTAATATGGTAGACAATAAGATGCTTTCTGCATCCCCAAACCATCTATCTCTAGATGATGGTGGGACATACACCCTAAATGGATTAACATTTGTGAACTTGACATCGCCCCTCCCAAAATCAGCTTCCGTATCAATATAAACATAAAGATACCCTAAGCCCGATATAGCATAATCATGTATTGCTTGTTTCATATGGGCATCACCGCCTGATATATCCCAAACAAATCCAAGTATGGTTCTCCATACATTTGATATTTTTACATCTGAGTCTTCTCTTGGGGTAACTGTAAAGGTTGGTGGTCTAGATGTCAATGTGGCTTTCAGCTTCTCCACTGCTGGAGAAATCCTATCCATAGGTACATCTGCCTGGTTTCGAGTTTTTAACTCATCAGATTCTTGTGAGGTAAAGTGATTTCCTAGATAAAAATCAACATCTTTTCTAGCTTCAGAGTCCCACTCTGATCTTGCATCACGCCATCTTCTATAAAGATCCTGATTATGATCTGCTCTTGGGTCAGATTCCATCTATTATCTCATTGCCATTTTTGCTGTTCTGCTTAATTCTTCCATTTGGTCATTGGTTACAACATTAATTTCATCCCTACCTACTTCGTACGGATCTACCAACCCTGTATCAACTAGCGCATCATACGCCGACCATTGTTGCCTTGGCTTGTATTTAGGAGCCATAAATCTAAAAGTGTTTGGTCCGTGTTCCATATAGGATATATGTTCATATGGATCAAGTCCTAATTGTTCCGCTGGTGCTTCATAATATGCTTGCTCACCCATAGGCATTGGTGGTTCGTCTAACACCCTAGGCTCTTGCCTCGACATTGGAGGTTGAACTGGACCTCCCTGTTGATATTGCTTTGCATAACCACCACCCATCATACCTCGTGGCTCTTGTAGCCCTTGAAGCATTTGTAGTTGTTCTGGGGTTGTCCCAGGGTTTATATTACTAGGAATAATATTATCTGGTCCAATTGCCCTTGTAGCGTCTTGTTCTGCTTGTTGCATTTGTTGCATTCTAATCAATGCAGCTAAAGCTTTTAATTTATCAGCACCCTCTGATTTTTCACCAAATACTGACATAAGTTCATCGCTGTGCATAACTTCTCCTCCTTCGTTATATCCAAGTCTTATTTTACTTTTCCCGTCTTTTCTTTCTCTAGTTAGTGGAAGTCCTAGATTTAAAAATTTTCCTATTACGGATTCTGGATCTACACCTTTTTCTGCTGCTTTATCAGCTATTTTTTCTAGAATAGGTAACATACCAAGACTAACTTGTTCTTTTGATTCAACTGTCCTTTTGTTCCTATCGCCATATTCTTTTACTTCGAATCGAGGACTCCAAATATCTCTTTCATGTTCCCCTGAACCAACATAAAAATCTTCACTACCCGCAGTTTCGTCACCTATTTGATATTCACGAATAGCCTGTTTTATAAAATCGCTAGGGTCAACTTCACTTTGATCAAGTATATTAGATATAATATCTGACGACGCTACACCATTTACTTCTCTATCTCTCATATATAAATCACTTGAAATCCTTCTAGGGCCCGAAACTTCTCCACCTTCTTGGTATCCTGTCCGTTTTTGTTTTAGCCCTAAAATATCTTCCAAAAGGCTTCTGCTGGTTGCTATATTATCTCTACCACCAAATAGATAATCTAAAAATCCACCTCGCTCATCTTCTGGCATAGGGGGTGGTGGTTCCCACGGGCTAAAATCATATCTATCTTCCATCCCATGAAAGAATTTAAACATTTCGTTATCAAACTCTGGACTTATTTTTTCGTCTGGTAGCATTTCTACACTTTCTCGATCAGGTCGTACCGTTGGTCTACCTGGATTAACCAAAGCTACTTCTTCTAGTTCCCCTAAAGATGGATCCCAACCACGAGCTCTCACTCCAAGCTGTTCGGGTCGCCCCGCATCTCTAGCTAAATTGCTTAAATGTTCTATTTTTTTTAGTTTTTCGAGAGACTCAGAATATCTATCATATTTTTGTGTTAGTTTTTCTAAACCTGGTAAAGTTTTATAATAAACTTTATCTGTTTCGCTCATATTACTAGAATCCATAAAATTACCAGTAAGAGGATTGTAAACAGGTTCTTCTTCGTCCCCTAGCATTTCTATTGGATATCTTCCTTCTTCTGTTGGTACATCAGGTCTTTGTGGTGGTGCAGGAGGTGTTATTTCTCCACCTGGCACTAAACCATGGTGTCTTTGCAATGCTCTTTGCTCTTCTGCTGTCTTTAAAAATGGATTTCTTGTGCCTGTTTCCTCTTCCATCATAGCAGCTCTTTCCCAGTTCTTTCCCTGCTGCTCTAAGAAACCACCTACTTTATCTTTAAACAATCCAAAGAAACCGCTATCTCTTACCTCGCCACCTTCTTGCATAGCAACAGGTGTTCTTGCGTTTTCAAGCAATGCGGAATTGCTTAATCGGTCAATATTGTTAAGCATTTGTAATTTTTCAGGTCCAATTTGTTCTGCTGCGTCTTTGCGTATAACAAACTCACCAGGTGTGAGCATAGCAGGAACTGTGTCAGTGTTTCTTTGCATTATTCTTTTATTTCAAAGTGTACTAAGTCGTCAAATTTATTATCTTTGGTTTGGGTGTCCTGATTCCAGTCGCCGCCCCATCTTATATTAAGTCCCATTTGTTTAGCAATCCCAAGAACATACCCACCAAAATAGTGAAACCTATCCCGATCTGACCAATCCACAGGGTAAGGTGCAACATCAACAGCGATACTCGGCACTTTATTATGCTTTCCTTTTGGGAATTTGAGCTTACTATTACCTTTTTTGTATGCTTCGTTTTGTTTTTCCTTGCCACGATGACCTTCTATAACAGTACAATCAAACCCCTTAACTACTTGTTCAAATAGCTCTTGAAGTCTTTCATCGCAAGTGTGCAGTTTGCTTTTACTTCTAGTTCCGAATCTTGGCATTTTAATATAAACCTCTATAACTTATCATTATTATCGAACAATGCAAACTTTATTTATTAAATTTTTGAACCAGTTATCCAATTGTAAACTTTAGCGGTTGGTCTTTGAATTCTTTCCTCTAAAGCCTCCTCATAATCATCAACATCCATCTTTTTACTTTTTGGTGACCTAGCAAAGTAATCCGCATAGTACAATCCATCCATTAAGTCATCATTTCTAGGTTTTGGATGTTCAAATATCTCATCCACCAGTTCTGTCATCTCTTCTCTGATATATAATTTCTTACTATTAATGATTGGTCCGAGTGTTGTTTCGAGCCTATCTTGCTTTTTTATACCTGGTGGTGGCTTTACACCTTTAAAAACACCTGGCATTAACCTTCTTTCCTTTGCAGACAGTCTAGTTACCATATCCCTGACCATTTCTTGCGCTGCTACCGTTTCAATCGTTACTCGTTTAACTGGATGATACTTCTTGGTCATCTCTATAATTTTGGCTGGAACATCAAAAGTAGGTATTCTTTCTCTAAAATACTCTAAAACATAACGATTTTGATTGGAATCAATAGCCATTACCAGGATTACCTGATAATCCGATGTCTCCGAAGCTGTAGCTGCGAGATCCACACCTATGTAAACATTGACTGGTATAGCGTGGTTCTTATCTGCAAGGTATGCGAATTTGTTTTCTGACTTAAATGCATAAGAATGTTTCTGTACACGGTCTACTTTGAACGCAGCTGCCCCTGCATCACGGGCATCATTCATGTATTCTTGGGCATACTTGTTTACAAGCCCTGCCTCAATGAACTCTTTTTTCTTCTTTTTCAGTTTAGCAAGTGGAAACTGCTCCGCCCATATCGGTTTTTCATCCTCAACTGCCCGTTTAAATATAAGATCCCATGAATAAGTACCACCTTCTTCTTTTGCTTTCTTAAATCCATCATAGGTCATCTGTAAAAAACTATCAAAGTGTACAATTGTACCCGCAAGCCATATCCACCCCTCTCTTCCAGGGCTTTCCTCAAGTGCAGGATACACCGTTGATACCACCCATTTCTTAATTTCAGATCTTCTTTCGGGTGTTTTTGTATTTAATTCTGATTCAAAGTCGTCTAAGATGATTCCCGTATAGCGTACATCCACTTCAGCACGACCCCTCAGCCTTTGATTGGTACCTTTTGCTATAATCCTGTCTCCCCTAGCTGTCACGAGATCTTTCTCTGTCCATCGTTTACCCACAATACCACCATCCATATTGCCAAAATAATACTTAATCATCTTATTGTCTTCAAAATGTTGACGAATGTACTTGATATGGTCGATTGCTTGGGTTTGCTCTTCTGATATCCAGGCGAAGAAATGCTGCTCATCTTTTTGTGAAAAGCATAATTTGTGCACAATCGCTGTTTTTGAGAGAATTGACTTACCAAAACCCCTAGGAAGTATCATACACATACGATTCCCAGGTCTAGTATTGATTAATTTTTTTCCTACGGTATAATGAAACTCTGGGGATTTGCTCTTATTTAGGAAATCTTTAGGTAAAAAGGCTTTTCCAAAGAAAACTAGGTCGGTATATGCTTTTTTTAAAACTTCATCCCTCTCCGCCATGACCGAAGGGGGTGGAGTTATATTAAATTCAGCTTCCTTCATAGATTCTTCTTGTGACCATCAAACCAATTATAGCAAATGATAAATAAACTACAGTCGGAGCAGATGGACTATCCTTCATGTCCCATGCGACTACAAAGCATATCGCAACCCTTAGTGCGTTTATTGCGTATTTCCACATATATTATTTGTTTACTAGTTTTTATTTTTTAACCTTAAGGGTTTCTTCAAAAAGCTGTCTTTCCCTTGCTTGGCGAATAACTTCGCTTTCCATAGATGGCCTTTCATATTTTGAATCCCACCAAGCAATTTCATTAAATCCAACTTGGTTTCCTGATATAAATCTATTTGGGTGCAGGTCATGTTTAAACTTAGATAGCCAATGATCCCCTTTTTTAGATGGTATCTTGTGCCCTTCTTTATATGCTTCCCTGTAATCATAATAATGAAGTGGATTGTCAGGATTTTTATCGTAGTCGTGAGTTTCTAAAACTTTTTTCCACCAATCTTCAAATCCGTCTTTTTTCTTATTTTGTTTAATCCCGTTCATATTTTAATTCTTTCGATGTTAATAATATAGGTTGTATTACCCCATTTTTGAAACTTTGGATAGCTCCAGGAGTATTTCTCGTTTAATTCTCTGAGCATTTTGGACAAATCTCTTTTTTCTTACCGAGTTTGGGAAAGTCTTTATAATAAGTAACTTTGTCCATATCAGCGTAATCCTTGTAATATTTAGTGTCGTAACAAGTATTGCATATAGGACATAGCCTAATCGCTTTATCAGTGGTTCTTCCATCTAAAGTTGCTTGATCTGATGGCTCGATTCGTGATTTAACACCACTAACCGTCTCCAATATCGTTTTTTTCTTCAAGTGCTGGCCTCGTAAATGCTTCTAGTTCTTGCTTGGTAAAGCCACGGATCTCTTTCTGCATGAGCCCAATCGTCTGAGTCTTCTCTTTAGGCATCATTCCACGCATCTCTGCGGCTAATTTGATATAGTTAAACTTTACTGAACCCTTTTCTGCTAGTATACTATCATGCATTTCTTCAAGTAGCATATCCTCAGTGATGTTCAGTTGGTCCATTTTGTCTGCTAATTTCTCGTTTATCACTTTTTTAATCCTTTTTTGTTTTAAAAGCCATGCGGAACGCTCTTTCGCATAGGCAAAGTTGTTCGTTTTGTATAAATGCATATAAGCAACTTCCTTTGGAACATTGCCAAAGATGAGGTTTACGAACAAAATCTCCATTTCAGTAGGCACTTCCCTGTCTTTATAGTCCCAAGGGTCCTTTTTTGAAAAGGTATATATGTTTTTGTGTGGTTCACCAGAGATGGGGTTGTTGCCTTTATAGGGTCTGAATTGACCTAGTATGGTTCGGATGTACGGCGATTTGCCGATAGTGCCTGTTTTCAGCACCTGACTCATAACACCGTTCTGAGCTTTAACCCAGTCCCCCTCTTGTGCGGTGCCCGCATCCGAAATTTTTGCAGTTTTGTGCCTTTTTAATAGATCTTGCTCGCTTTTATAAGCGAAATGTGTTATTCCTTTGACTTTCCTTTGGAATGTAGGGTCAGCACACCCAACCTGATCATTGTAATGATCTAACTCTAAGTCCCTCCGACTGACCCTAGTTTCCATCGACTTCGTTTCCCCATACGAAACATTTCCCCTTTTGTATCTCTATTGTTTCAACTTGGAAGTTTCCGTTACTAAACCATGTAATGATACCAAATGCATGGTTCCAGTTATGTAATCGACCCCTTAACCACTTGTTTTTCTCGGCAGACATATCTTTAAGACAACCCATAGACCAAGCACCAATAGTGCCACTATCGAGCTTAGTAAGAGAATGACGCTGTATGTCATGAGTATGACCATAAACGATATTACTGCCGTAAGCCTCAAGATGCTTTTTCGCATGATATGTCGTAGCGTATGCCCCATGTATAAAATTTAGTTTACCAAGCTTTAATGGTTTGTTATAATTATAGAACTTATAACCTCTCTCCTTCATTTTACAGCTTTTTTCGAAAGATACATAGTCCATATATGGGTATTTTTCTACAAATCGATTGGTCCAATCGTCATGATTGCCCTCTAGCATATATTTAGTCTCGCAACCCACTTTAGCTAGAGCGTCATCAAAAAGGTCAATACCAGCGTTTACTTCGTCAATTTCCTTTTCAATCAGTGGAATCTGATATTCCAGAGGCGGCTGTTTTTTATCACGCCACTTCCAGGCTGAAACTGAGTCCCACTCGCCGACATCTCCGAGATTTATGAAGGTATCAGGCTTTACGATCTCAATTGCTTGCAAAGCGCAGTGAACAGCAGGCTCATCATGGATAGGAAAATGCTGATCTGGTATAACTATTGCTACTTTAGGCTTCGGCCTCATATGGTATGTGGAATTCGGTTATATTGACTTCGATCTCTATTTGTCTAATAAGGGACAGTAATTGTTCTAAAACCACTGGGTCACCACTATTTTCAAATAAAAACGCATTTCTTTTGATTTCTATCAAGGCTTCGTCAAGACTTTGCGCCGCTTCTAGCGGGCTTTCCACCATTTTTATCCTGTTTGTCATTTTCGGGTTTGGTTTCCTCGTCTTCAAGTGATATTGATGGAAGCTGTGTCTTTAATTTAGACTCATATACACCCCTAGTTACTTCCAGGAAGTGTGCTTCTTTTTTAAAATTGTTGATCTTACCGCTTAGTTCAGATATAGCAGCAATGGTTGTTTGCGCATCTGGGCTTAAACTAGCGTAATCGTATGATTTACCATCAATTTCAATCTTTTCAATTGGTTGGCTTGGCATTTATTGTCTCCATTTTGGTTGTGTTAAGTTAAAACTAAAGAATCTTACAAATCAATAGTCTTTTTTTTAAAATAAATATTGGATATTCTACCTATATACTATATATATATAATATACTGTATATATATAAATATACATTAATAATATTATATAATATTTTTTTATATATACTTTCTTTTTCTTTCTTTTATGCACCTTTTCTTTCTTTTTCTTTATTTGTGTAAAAATTAAGAATTATCCACAAGTTTTCCACATTCAAATCACAAGTTATCCACAATTCAAGATCTATACGGTAGCGATATTGTATACCAAATCCTTGTAAGTTGCATAATATAAGCTATTTAGGGAAGAGACAGGCAAAATTTAACCCAAAAAAATTCTACAAAAAATTATGGGATTATGTCTATCTCTCTTTTATTTATTGGGGGGCCGGGTTCAATTGCGAATTGAAATTTGGATTAATGGTTGACTTTTCGGATGTGGTTCGCCTTAGATTTTTAAGCATCTAGGCTCCCACACCTAAAAAAATAAGGAAAATCCAGGGTTATGCCTTAAATATTAAGGTGCTTCCTCCTGGGTAATGGCTGCCGATCAATGATCTATATATAATGGGGGGTAATATGTAAGGGGGTGAAACTGTGAGGCAATGCAATGATGTACACATAAGCCCCGTAATATATAGTGCAATTCTATACAACATCACAACAAACAAAT
>Ga0080013_1000682_pt1 | contig 47057 bp, 37 predicted proteins | sample ETNvirenome_6_85_FD_69236 | JGI IMG/M metagenome (GOLD analysis project Ga0080013, IMG submission 69236) | Marine viral communities from the Pacific Ocean - ETNP_6_85 (SPADES assembly) (version 2) | ecosystem: Environmental > Aquatic > Marine > Oceanic | place: Pacific Ocean | collected 2013-06-19
CTTTGAAGCACGCTCAAATCCAACCAAGTCAATTAATGAGCCAGTTAAAGTAGCGTCGTTTTTGTCAGAATCAGCTACTTCTACAACCTCAAAAAAGATACCTTGATCAGAGTTGGGGGCGATTCTACCATACTGATGCCACATTCCAATCGGCACATCGCCGCCTGCCGTTGTCAATCTGCGACTTCCACTTACTGGCACAGAAGCTGATACGTGTGTAAAATCAAGAACTGGTGTCTCCATCTTTGTTTGAAGCACCCAGCGGTCACCAAAGTTGGGATCATCTTCAAATCCAGTAATGTTTCCTTGATTATCAAACACCGCTTTCTTGCCCTTGATCAATCCGTCTAGATTGATTGAAGCTGACAGTTGCATAGCATGCCTATAATTAAAATTGCCATCGGCCTCCTCGTTGTCGTTATACACGGTGCTGGCGGAATATTCTATCGTAATGTTTGATACGACCTCCTGCGCACTAAACTTTTTCGCCTCAGTTGGTTTAAATGTAAGTCGAGCACGTGCAAATCCATCATAATAAGGCGGTGTAAATGGAGCGTGACCAAGATATTTATTGTTTTGATCGGCAATGACCGCTGGGCCAAACGCAGCTGGTCTAGTATACATGTTCATCGTACTTGGGGACGCCGAGAATAGTGCGCCGGCCACCGGAATAGACCCTTCTCTCAAAAACACGTCCATAACATATTCTTTAACAATATTATTTTCTTTCTGAACTTGGCCAAATGTATCAGATGTATCGTCTCGTGAGGCAAAGAAGTTAAGCCTTTGGTCCTGAAGATAAAAGCTAATTGTCTCTGCTAAGAAATTGTTTACACCAAGCTTGTGGCTTATCCCTGGGATGCCCTCGAAAGAAGCAGTTGAATCCAGTGAAGCTGAGTAGTGTGGCTCGTTATCTATAATCTTAACCTTATCCAAGTGTGAAAACGGATCCAAAATCGCCTCAAAGGGAACTCTTCTGTCAAAGTTTCCAGACAATATTTGTCCGGGCTCTTGAAAAACTTGGAAACCAAATTCATATAGATCAGCATTAATATATTTAGGAGATGATCCAGATGCATACCTATTGACACTGGCCTTCAAATTCTCACCATATATGGCCATGCTGGAGCCAGAAGTTAAAACTGGATAATCAACGGCCAATCCGGACTTAATTGTATTAAAAAGAATACCAGGAGCGTAGAAAGGCTGCAGCATTGTTCTAAAACTACCACTGTCCCCAGTTAACTCAGTTATAGGCCCATAGGACTTAGAAAACAGTGTGGCCAGCTGAAGTGCTCTCTGTGCGGGATAGAAACCCTCACGTGGTCTAAACTTTTTAAGGGCCTTGCACCTCAAGGTAATTGTCTTGGCAGAACCGATATCTGTGCCTTCATGGTCGCCAGCTATAACATCAAAATATCTCATAAAATCTGTATGAGAATATTCTTTAAAGAAACCAGCCTCAGCGCTTGATGTTAGGCTGGCTCCATCAAGTTTTAAAAATGCATTATCTTGAATATCGGCAAGGAAATTTCCACCCTGCTCGTCAACAAAATACTCAATGTGGTCGCTAATCCTAAACTCAGGAAGAACTGTATAGTCCTTGCCTACTCTCTTGATTATATCTGAATAATCATCGTAAGTGTCATGGAATGGGTTAAGGCCAGACTGAGAAGCTGCTTCCCACTTTGCATCACCAACAACATATATGCCATCCGCACTGTATCCAATGTCACGGCGAGCATACAAAGCAGCTGGGGCAAGCCTTGAGAAAGTCCCATTGTGGAACTGCGAGTAATCACTTAGCAACTCTCCTTCGGCATGGCGACCGTGCGAAGCAGATGTGTTGCTGCCAGCAGGCAGTGAAGCTAAGCTCGCAGATATGGTTAAGACTTGGCTACTCTCAAAACTAGCAGTTGCCAAGGTTCCGCCACGAACATCGCCGCCACGGCCATCCAAGGGCCATCGGCTTTGTCTAAATGGCGGATCAGCCTGTCCTTGAGAGTTTGTCGGGAAGTTGACTGTATCTAGGACAAACCCATCTTCGTGGGCAACTTCACCACGCTTGGTAACACCGACTCTTCTAGTATAACTATTCGAGTTCCATCCGATTTCACCTAGCACATCAAAATTAATTTTGCTTCTTGTTTTATCTAAATATGCATACTGTGGTTTTGGATATACAACCTCTTTATATTTTAATGAAACAAAACTATTAATCGGATTTGTTGGACCTTCCAGATCGCTTCGTAAATAAATGTCCACCAGCTCATCATAAGCCTGTCTAGAGTTATTTCTCAAGTTTAGTTTGTTGACAACAGTGTTATCGGCGAAATAAGTTATATTATTTGCGTATGTGTGAGTTAGTTTTATGACAGCATCTGTTTCATCCAAACTCAATTGGTGTTGGATTGGATAATATTTTGATGAAACTGGTGCTTCGGTAAAAGATGTAAAAGTGCCCCTGGATCTATCGCTAGTGTTTTCGATAAATTGATATTGATTTAGCTTTCTTCTTTGGTTGAAAGCAACTGGGTGCTCCCCTGTTCTAATCTGGCGCCAAGAGGGATAGCCATATAAGCTGTTTCTCTTTAACATTAATGCATTAAAAAGGTGAGCCATCGTACCTGGGAAGCCGTTTTGGTCGAGGGGCCAGCCCCGATCTTCATAAGGAAACACTGGTGGACCCAGATTCGGGATGCCAGTATGACCTGCGTGGCCAAGAACAGCTGTTGCCAAATACTGCAAGCCGGCGATGTATGCGGGGTTGCCCTCCATCCTTATTAATGGTACATCAGAAGGATATCCTAGAATATTACTACTGGAGGATATTGGCTCTACTATGGGCCAGTTCAAACCAATGACAGATGCTGGTAAGAATTTGTGACCAGCTGGAACGCCGGACTGAGGATATCCCCATGTCCAGTTCATAAAAGCATCCCATGGAGGTCGGTTTGTAGTGGACCCAAAATCACTGCTGCTAGCAAATGTAATTGTTTGTGCGCCTGCTATATCCCTTCTTTGGTCAGTTGCATAGCCAAAAGGAGCACTAATTGCGGATGCCGTAATCCAAGCATATTGTAAATCACTTTGCGGAATTGCATGCTGAATAAAGTAGTTGTCACGAACAGAAGCAGTCGTAAACGCACTGCCATTCCCAGGGTCAGTGGCCTCATCATAACCCTCAGCATATCTTCTTTGCTTGATTGTGTTTCTATTAGTTTTGTGGTAAGCAGCAATCGGACCATCATAAGACAGCTCATTAACAGTGTGTTCAGCAGGAGTTGTTCCGTCACCAATAGTGCCACTGGGGTCAATACCAAACTGGCCTACGTGTTCTGTCAAGAAGCTATCCAAAGCTCCACGTACAAGACTGTTTCGATAGTTTAGCATGTTGTGAATAGAATATTCAGCAGCGATGGCGTCTAGGCCGGGACCTCCAGCGCTGTCTCCCATTGTTTCAGGGCCGCCTGGGGCTGAGAACCTTTCAACTATGACGTGTGGAGTTCTACCACGAACAGCCTTTGTATACTGGGCTGATGCGCTAACTGACGCAATGCTAGATGCATCGCCCACCAAGAAAGAGTCACCTTCTGATGCACTTATTGGAGTTGTGGTTTCGCTATTATAATTCTCAACCCACCAACGATTGTTTGTTGTTCTATTTGAAGTTTGAATAACATCAACTAATTGATCGTAATTGCCCAGAACAAACGAAGCGGTAGTTTGTTGTATGTTGCGAACATTGACTGGCCTCTTGGCTAGTTCGTCACGGTAGTAGCGAGCCCTTGGAAGGTTCAAATTAATGTTGCCTGTCGAGTCTTTCTCAGGCTGCATCATGCGGACCCTGCGATCATCCTCGGTTGCAATCTTAAATTCAAACTCTATAAAGTTGCAGTTTGTTGTCTTGTTTCCTCCAACGCCCAAGAGGCGATAATAGGAGTAAGCATCCGTGTTGGAGGATAGAGCATCCTGCACGTGAATACTTGCAGAGTTTCCGCTGCCAAGATCTACTGCGTCGGGCATGTTTGCTTGCCAAGTGAATGAACTACCGATGGTAGTCCAAGATATGGCGTTGTTGGAGCCCTGCCATTTCCAAGAACCATTGGAGGCGTCCCTTTGGCCGCCCACAGAATAAACCTTGGCTTCTGTAATTATTTGTGCAGAAGATAGTCCAAATATTAATTGATCATCTGTGTTATCAGGGTAATCAGCCCTTGTAGTATCCCAATAGAGATAATAGGCGCTAGATGCCCCAAATAAACCATCCACAAGGCGTTGACTTTGTGCAAAGTTTGCAAAAACTTGATCACCTGAGCCATTATCAGGTACCTGTGTCCTTGTTATGTCAGCGGAGCGGTCGCCAGTGCTCAATGAAGCAGAGTAGTTTGCATTTTCACGACTTTGATCGCCAACATAATCTTCTATCTTAAGACGGAAGCCCTCAGGTCTGGTCGCTTCAGTATCAGTGCCTGTTGCCAAGCCTATGTGCCTATACGCAAGGCCACCGACATATTTCTCTGTGAATGGACCCTGCATAGGTTTTTCTTTTAGAGCCCCATAGCCATCAACGTGGAGATTGGTAAGCTCCTTGTTGGTTTCAACCTCAAGTGTGGTATTGCCTGCCGATGAACTAAAGACAGTAAACGGAGCGATCTTTGCCCCATTAATAACATCATCTCCAACTAAACCAGTGGCATCTAATGGAATTTTAATCTTCTTGTTGAACCTTGTCGCTTCTTCTGCATTCTCTTCGTCGATACAATCCTTTACACTGCGCAAAGAAACATCAACCGTTGTAGATGTATTTGGCTGCAAGATAGCAGACAAGGCTTCTGATTTTTTATTTGCCGGCGAGTTAACTCCGCCACCTAATTGTTCAACTTCAGTGGTCAAGAACCTATAAGGTCTTGACAGCTTTCTAACTGCGTATGTAGATCCAGAAACTTGTGTGTTTGTCCTTACCCTAATCCTTTCTCTTTGCGTATCTACATCTGAATCTCCAGAAGTAATAGCAGAGTTTGACCTCTCAGTTCTATCTTCCCACCATAGGCAATTTTCGTTCTCGTTGTTGGATATTGGTGGGTGACCAAACTTCCAATTATATAAAAGCTCGTTAATGCCTGAAGCGTTGGCTAGTGGGTCGCTCTGCTTTATCTCCAGTGTAGGAAATTTGGACCAATACTTATTTCTTTCCAGAACATGACTTTCAATCATTGTTCGGATTCTATCAGATGTATTGGCTGATGCTGGGATTAACTGCAATAATATTATGGATACCGCATCATCAATCCATTTGTAAAAATCAACAAACTTTTCAATGTCGGGTGTGTTTGATACTCGCTCAAAGAAAAGCTCTCTTAGCTTCTCCATGTGCTTGTAGTTTTGTCGATACCTATTGACTGGTTGACCAATCAAGTGATTAAAATCTTTCACTGTTGAGAACATATCAATCATATCGCCAGATATTTCTTGATACATGCTCTTCTCAAAAGAATAAAAATGATTAATTGGGCGGTGCTCTCTAGTGAAAGTTATATCGTCGTTATCTAAAATATTGATAGTGGAATCACTATCGATTATTTCAGGCAGCTGTTTTCTATATGCGAAAGTATAGTCAAATCTAGCAAAATCGGTATCGCTTGCCGGGAAGTCATACCCTCTAGCTTTGTGCTCAGCCTTGGCGACATCCGTGAACCAATCATACCGAGAATCTCCAGAGCCAGAAGAAAAATCTTCTACAATAAACTCTCCACTTGCGTTTGACCCAGTGACTGTGGAGAAGTCCCAGTTTAAAGCTAGAGTATCTATTTTTGGAATTCTACTGCCAGTTAAATTAGTAGCAAAAGTAAATGCACTCTTGTATGGAGAATCTGCTCCATAATTAGTGGTAACAATAGCGTGCTGTTTGACAACATCATTTTCAACATAATCCATCCAAACACGACAAGCACTGACCTTAACATCAGACTTGTTTATCACCGATCCGGTTGCATGTGTTTTATGTGCACCCACAAAAAAGCGCTTTGGATTATTAAAAAAGCTATTTGCTTGCGCTTCAGTTAGTGTACCTGTTAGTTCAAATTCGTTAAGAACTAGATCAGTACGCACATTGACACCATAAAAATCAACTTTGTAAGTGCCATCATTTAAAACAATTCCAGATTGCGGATAGGTTGCAGGATAAACCCTAACGGCCAATGTCCATTTTTCGTTGTTGTAAACATCTGCGTATATGGAGGTTTCTAAACTTTCTTCACCAACAAACCCACCAACGGTACCAGTTAACTGGAATTTTACATCGTCGGACTCATCTGCCCTTCTTACCGCAAAAACTTGAAAGTTTGAAACATCGTTTGCGGCGGCGGGGAAATCATAATCCGACGCTGATCCTGTTGCCGTATGGCAACCAAACAGTGATGACGATTGAAAAGTGGTCGGGAAAAAACCAGGATCTTCTTCTGAGATCTTCTTTGGGAAAACGATATCACACTCAACTGTCATAGCCAAGCCGGCTTCCAGGTTCTCAGAATATGATGCGCTTACAAAGGTTAAAGATGAAGATTGGTGTGTAACAACTGACTCAAAGCGACCTGGACTGTTGAAATCAATAACCCTGTTCCCACGAGAAATCGGCTTATAGTTATCTCTAAGGATAAAAGTTTCGTCGCTAGCATACAGGTTAAGCTTGATCAACTCCTCGTCGATACCAAAACATCTAAACAGGTTTCTAAAAGAATCAACAGTTCCTTTTGACTTGTAGATTTCCGACAAGTTGTTGTATATGTTTGTATAAATCGTATTTTTTAAATTATACAATTCATCACTGAAAAGCTTCTCGTCATTTCTAGTTTCGTATCTCTCTAGATTGTCTATCTCGGAAAAAAGTTCTGGTGTCACCAGCCCCATTGAAGTTAAAAGTTTGTCAGCGAATGGAATTGGCTTAAATGATGTACTGGAAGGTCCATCGATAAGATAGTTTTTCGATTTTAGTTTGGTATAGTGATTTATCTGTATATAAAGTTCGTCTAGGTAGCTAGATATAATCTGAGTTAGATTTAACAGATTTGTGTCACAATCATCATCTACTATCCAATCAGGGTAAGTATTGAAGTATATCGATGCATTATTACTGTAATCATGTTCTTGGCCAAGTAGCTCTTTTTTATCCTTATAGGCAACAACATCTGGGTGGTCGGGGTAGATAATTGGATCTTTAAATTCTTTTGTGGCCGCACCGGCCAAGACGATAGCACTATCGGTGGCCCTTGAATAGGTGTCATACCCAACCCAGGCTCCATTGCTTATTCTTCCAGAATAGTCTAAAACTTGATCATCAATCGATCCAGTGCCAGTAATACCTTCATTAAATTTATAATATACACCTAAGCCTGTGTTTGCCGTATCAGTGTTAACGCCGGCTCCAACCTGATCAAACCAATATCTTCCAATCTGCTCAGAGTTTCTTTTTACTTTCCAATACCTAAACTCATCCATAGAGCCAGATAGTTTACCCCACCCAGTCATAGACGATATACCATCAAAGGCATCGTCACCTGGGGCAGTCTGCAGGGCGCCTATATGGCCAACCATAGAGCCGGTTATGACGCCGAGACCGGCAGACCCTACTGTAACTTCTTGATTTAAGGCACCATCAACATAAAACTTAGTCTCAATCCCTGAGCTTGCGCTTAAGAAATTAAAAGCGTAGTGAGTCCATGTTGATAGTGAGCCCGTACCTGCGATACTTGAGCCAATTTGGTAGTTAAAGAACCCTGCTCCCGAACCTCCTGCACCTTGAGAGCCTGATTGTAGTGAGATTCTCCAAGGAGATTCAGAAGTTGTGGTGCCGGAAAGCTCAATCATTAAGCGCCCATAATCAGCACTTGAAGATGCTTTCCCGTTCCAAACATCTAAAACAACTTCTTTTGTGGTGTTGTCAGTGTCAAAGCTATCTTTCTTTAGCCAAAACTCAACCGTAACCCCATGGCTCACGGGATCAATTTCTAAATTAAGTCCACGATGATCAGACTGTTTGTATAAGTTTGCATTACCACCAGCATCGGGAAAGGACTTTGCTGTGGTTATCGTTGTGGCCTCACGGCCTCGTATTTCTTCCTCGGACACAGCAGGGTGAGGATTGCCTGTAAACTTTATGTACTCATATGAGGCAGTGGCCGGCGCCCCATAGTATTTTCCTATACTACCAGATGTATATCCAGTATCAAAGTCACCCCAACCATCTGCAGAAAAAAGAGCATAGCCATTTGTCCTAGGGTACTCATATTCAAATATATAATTGTCTAAATGTGATGCACTTACATGCCATAACAATTTTTCCTTCAAGGAGCCGTCGTAAGGATAATTGTTATAAATGTGCTTTATTGAATTTTCAAAATATTTTTCAGCTGAACCAAATCTGGCAAAATTGCCTGGGCGGGAAAAATTAACTGGTGGCTGAAACTTGTCGGCTCTTAGCTCATAGGCCTCGACATATTCTTCAGACTCAACATCTCTCGTTAAATCATTTAGGTTCTTACTTGAAAGAACTTTATTATTTAGTCCCTCGAAAAGGTCTTTTATGCTCATTGGCTATCACTCAACTCTAAATTTAAACACTTCAGGTTGTTCGTGATAAGCTCCATTGATATAATACGCAAAATAGACTTGGTAAGCATACCCCACCTCCAGCAGTTCCATATCTAAATCAAAATAGCTGCCGGAAGCATCATGTGACATTTTTGTATGTGATGTGCTACCTGTCCCAAATGGTATTACCTCAAGTTCATCTGCTATACGAACAATCTTATAAAAGCCACTATCAATTATTTCTGTAGTGATAGCACTGTTGGCCTTAGTGTAAATAGTTGGTGACCAATCTTTTTGTCGCACATAAAGCCTAAAGCGAGCAACCTCATCTCTGGAATATTTTGATTTCAGATTAGTGATGTTGCTAACATATTTTGGATTAGGATCTATATTGTTGTTATTAAACTTCTTTAGGGTCATGGCAGAGCCGCTGTGATACTCTATTGATCCACTATGCCACACTGGATATACCTTTGTTATTGCGGAACTTGTATAGGCAAAAGAGGCAGAGTAAATTCCCGTCTCAACATAGCCGCCGCTGATATTAATATCATTATTAGTGGCAACGTTGCCTCCCACAGGGAGGGCGATTTTGCTTCCAACTGGGCCAGTGGATCCAGAATACACACTTAGTAGTAGTGATCCCGTCGTCCCTATGCTAGGAATATTCTTTAACTGTCCTCTGATGTAGTTATATAAAAACAAGGTGTTTAAATTATCCGCAGCAGGAGCAAGCGAACTACTCAAATAAAAATTACCTGCGTCGTCTAAATTTGCGGAATTCCAACGGGCTTCTATCGTTGGCCTCTTAAAGAAAAATTCAGACCCTCTAGCAAAAAACTTTTTAGTATAAAAGGATTTCGCTTCACTGCCGTCTTCCTGGCTGCTGGTGAGAAATATCGCTAACCCGTAATTAGCTCGGGCGCCAGATCCGCCTGCCATCCACTCTTCAACCAAAGCAGTAACATTCAGCTCCATATCTTCAGTGCCCTCGGCCATACCATAAGAATAAAACGGCAACGTTGACCCAGCTACATAACTACCTGTGTGATAATCACCACCCTCTGTAGTCCAAGCCGTCTCACCTTCACTAGAAGTTGCTGATGCTGCCCAGTTGCAACAACCATCGTTAACATACTCTTCCATATCCAAGCCAGTACCTTCGTCCCAAGAGCGAGAGACGGCATGCACAACTAGCGTCATATTTCTAGGCACTGTGAAGGGGTGTTCTGCGTTATATACTCTTAAATAAAAATCAACACTACCAGAGGCAGGTATTGTACCTGCAGTCCTATCAGTACTGATTGTAGTAACGGGGAATTGAAGCAGTGCTCTAGACTTTTCTATCGAAGACGAGCTAGCCTGCCCATAAATTGAAAATACCTCCAGAATGTCCGACTCTCCCATATTCGAGCCAGAGCCTCGTGTTATCAGGCTCGACGCAAAAGCGTTAGTTATCGTAGTATCTTGTGATGCTGTATATCTTTTAATGGCCATTATCTAATGATCCCCACTATGTCTCTAAATGGAAACTTCATTTCCATAATTACATTATCTGGCGGAGTCATAACTCTGCCATCAGCATCAATCATATCATCCAAGATAAGATCTAAGTCAGAATAGTTTCCACCGATCCTAGACAATAATCTGACTTCAACTGTATCTGTTACGCCATCAACAAAGTTAAGAACCTTAAACAAATCAGATATGTAAACAGGCTCCCCAATCTCATAGGGCACATCTGCGATTGCCTCTTTGATTGCACGAGTGCACCTATCTAGCACATTAGTTTTATTTGCTGATGAATCTGCTATTACGGTAAACTCAATACCAAAATTTAATATCCTGGCGTCTAGTATATCAATGGTATCTCCAACCATCTTGTGTCTTGAGAGCCACGTTTTAAGATTTTGTTTTATTGTTGTTGTAGTCTCAATAAGGTTACCACTTGAATCCTCAGAGATTACGTACATATTTAAGTTTCTTTTAAAAGAATCTTGATCCTGCTGAATGCTGATGCGCTTGACAGCGCCAAACTTTGCAGGCATCGAATAAGATATTGCTGAATAGTCGGCTTTTGTAACCGCTCTTTTTTGAGCTGCGTAATGGTCGCCAATCCTAACCTTAAGTTCTTCTGCCGAAGGGGCAGACAAAGAGCCAATTATCTGGTTTTCATTGGTGCACTCTAGAGATCCCAAAACATCATTCTTCTGCGCCTGCGTCAAGGAAACACCAGTCAACTCGGCTGGAAAGTTCATAACAGGCAAGACAACATTGGTCACTATATTCACGGCTGCATTTGAATTTAAGTTATTGGTTATAAGGTACTTCACCGTCAAATTTGTATTTGCGGGCCCAACGCCAAACTTGTCCGTTTGCAGTAGTTTGTTTGGATCAAAACTTGTGGATGAAACATATTCTTTGCCGTGCAGATCAATTGATATATTAGATGGATCCGCCACAAAATTTGATTTTAAGTTGTCTTCAGAACCATAACCAAACTGTAAAAAGGTTATGTTCTGTTCTTTTTGAACAACGTATCTTCTAGGCACAATAACTGGCTTTAAGATTTCTCTTACTGTTGTTCTATCTGATCCCTTGTTGACCGCAGATACATAAATTGTATTTTGCGACAAGTGTTCCACTTCAAAGTATTCATTTCCCTGTGAATCAACAACAGATAAAACTTCAATAATATTGCGTCCTGCTATTGGTGTTCTAAAAAACCTTCTAAACTCATTAACTCTAACAACATCTGTAACTAACTGCCCAGAGATAACTTGACCAAACGCACGCAATGCATATGTCAGCGTGTTCCCATCTTCATCTTCAGATGCTGCAATGATTTCTACATTTGGATCATTAGCAAAATCAACCGACTCTGTGAGGATAAAAGTTGTTCCATTTGCCGCTGAGAGAATGGAGCCTCGCTCCAGTATGGGCAACAAATTTAAGTTTGGGCCCAGGGCAGTATCACTCGCTGGTACTGTGATGAAAAAAGATAATACTCCAGTTGCGGCTGGCCTGCCTTGAAATCTATATCCTAGTTGCCTACCATGGCGAACAATATTATTATACTCAACCGCAGTATCTAAGAAACTTTCATTGACTTGGTAATCTAAATAAAATGACAGGACATCACCCACATATGATACCGTGTCGATCATTAAAGAGCCAAAGGACGCCTCACTAAAATCTTTGAATGAGTCAGGATAATATCTTTTTGCGTGCTCGATTAAGTCCCTTCTAATAGAATCATAATCTCTGCTCGTGTATTTAATTGGTATATTTTTTTTGACTGGCATCTTTATTATCCTTTAATCTGTATATCTAGTATTTCATCGGCGTTTAATGTAGTGATATTATATGAGATAGAAACAAATAACATATTTTCGTTCTGATCAACATTAAAATTAAACTCGTCTAGAAAAAATATCTCTTCTCTAGTTGTGGTCTCCGTCACTCTTCCTGAGAAAAACCTAATCTGCTTAATGTGTATAAATGGCAGATATGTACTTACTTGATCCTGGATTCTACCCCTGAGGTCACGAAAAGTAACAGTGCTTTGCGGCTCAAACAGATAGCGGCGCAGGCCCACTCCAAACTCTGGAATCATAATCCTTTCCCCAGGTGAAGTGAGAATCAAGTTTTTAAAATTTTGTTTAACTGCCTCTCTTGGGGTCTTAGTTAGAGAAAAACCATGCTGAGGATCTATTCTTATTGGTAGTTTTGGAGAAAAACCAGAAGCCATTATACATCTTCCTCCTCAACGCACGAGCCTGAGTTTTCACCTGTCAATACATCTCGTGGGCTGTCTTTGTATGGTGGCATTTTTGGTAGTGCCTTGTTTTTTGTATTGGCTGCTGAACGTATTAATCTTGTTGGATCAAATGGCAGCAGACCTAAAGCTGTTTCTAGCCCTGGGACTAAATCTATTGTTATGTCCAGCGTCTTTGGTATCAATTGAAAGAGGCCCTTAAACCACGCCTTGAGGGGAGGCACAATCGATATTAAACCTTCAATTACTTTCAAGGCAGCCATAAGGGGTAGTTGTTCTTTTGACAGCCCCAGCTGCTCTTCCTTGAAGCCAAAGTCGGCAGGGGTTTTCTCCCACCAATCGTCTCTTTGAAGGTTTTCTGCTATCTGGCACAACTTAATAATTTCCTCTTGGGTCTGCCTAAGATATCTTTCTCGACCAGACATTCCCCTGACATATTCAGCATTATAAATAGTTGCAAGGGAAAGAAACCTTTCTAGCGGGAAACAGTATTCAAAAATAGCCTTAGTTGGCGCACTGTTAAGAAGATCTGTTGACATTCTAGACTGATATTCTTGCCCATAGAGAGTCTCCAAGAATCCTTCAGCCTGCACTTGCCCAGCCTCAAATTGACCACTGATATTTAATTCTTGGCTCGCTACCGGGACCATAAAATATTTAAATTGGCGTCGAAGATCAGAAGTAAACTGCTCTAAGTCTTCTTGGTATTCATAAACACTAGCAGGCAAATCAATATTAGTGCTCTGAACACTGGCACGAACTGTTATTTGCGTGTTATTCTGGTTATTGACTCCAATATTTTCCGTTAAAATATATGCCCTTTCTTGGCGCATGCGATTTCGGACATCTGGGTTCTCAAACATACTTGTAGATGATCCAAAATTTTCATATGCATCTGTTTCTTCGCCTGCCTCAAGGCGGAGATAGGTGTGTATGTCTTCTAAGCCCACTGAAAATTCTTTATTTAGTTTTAAAGGATATACATAGCAAAGCCGAACACCAAACTTTAAGTGTGATATATCAACCAAGCCAGTGTTTGAGTTTAAATATGGCTCTATTCGACCACTTAAGTCGCTCTGATGTTCGGCGAAGGAAGCTATGCCGCCTTGGTATATACCTCGCTGCGAGTCAGTGTTCCTCACATACCTCTCGATGACAAATCCACCATTTTTATACTGATTCATCTGTGGCTGGATTGACCTATCTTCGCCATTAATTACCTTAAAAATATAATCAATATATTTTTCTATTTTTTCACGCCTATTCTCAGCTAGCTCACCAGAGTAGCTCTCTTCCTCATCAAAAGATCTTAGGATACCACCCAAAAGAACGGCCTCATGTGTGTTCTCTTCCTCGTCAACACTATCAAGCGCCACTTGAACTTGACCCTGAATATCAACCCCTGTTCCCCGTGGTAAAAATTGATTGGCCAAAACATCGCTATACACTCTTTTTTGCGATGTTCCCCCTGAAAGGGTTGCCTCATACGGAACTACATCAAATTGTTTTATCAGTGGGATTTCAGACGTAACAAAGCTCATGATGTCATTGCTCGTAAATCTTTCAAAGTTTTCAAACGCCAGTTCAATATCAGGTATTATTTGTGCAAGCTGCTCTTTAATAAAATACTCTAAAAACCCTATTATTTCTAAACCAGTTGCCTCGTCCACCTCTCCATTTCCAACCAATCCGGCGCCAATGATTGCACCCCTGGTTATACAAGGTGGGACTTCATCTTCATCAGCAGGCTCTCTTTCTCCGTCTTCAACTTCGTCCTCCAGCCCCCTTAGTAGTGCATTAATAATGCGATCTGGGTCTGCATAACCGTGCTCACCAGGGTGGCCCTGTGACGCACCAGCAGTTTGCTCTATTCCAGAAATATAATATTCAGTGATTACTTTCACTTGTTCGCCGGTTAGTGGATCAATCCTTAGAAAGCCACTATCGTAAAATTCCTGACCTTCTATTTCGGCTTCGCTAGGGCCTTGAGAGGTTAAAGATCCTTGAGTTATCATCTCGTTCCTAAAATAATCAATCATCTGACCCAGAAAAACAGAATCTATTGATTTAACTTCTCTAAGCAAATACTTTACAAAATAGACAATGAAAAGCTTTGAAGAGAAAATAACTTTTGGTCTAAACTTTGCGAAAACAAACATGGACTCTAAAACAATTTTTATTGCAACTGTTCGCAAATAAAGACGATAAGACGCTTGACACAGTGCCATCACGCTGCGCTTTGCCCTATCCTCTTCAGTACTAGCGGCTTCAAAATCAACAACCGACTGTGCGATTGGATCTATATTTAGTATACCACTCTCTGCTTGATCAGGAGGGTCTGCTTGGTGTATGTTTAGTGCGCAAGTAATATTCTTTAATCTTTCATCGAACAAAGAACCTTGAAACATTTTACCTATACCAGACAGCTTAACAAAATACTCTAATGACGCCTTGTTGGTATCTGAGAATACGTGTCTATAATGTAGGTCCTTTGAGTCTTGCCCCATTAAAAACTGTTCAAAATCTGGGTCATACGTTGACAGTGCTCGCTTCCAGCCACCCATTATAATATCAAAAAAAGCATCTACGGACCCTGGGACCTCTGTTGGACTAGGTTGTCCATCTCCAACAGTAGTTAGATATGATGCCACATCTGGGTGTAGTTTCTGCGAGTCAAATACAGCTGCAAAAACAGTCTCATTTATAGGACTTGACTGATCCCTATCATCGTTCAGGTGGGGTTCTGTTGTGTCCAGTAATCTAACTGTATATTGATCACTAGTATTTGCCCATTGATCTTCGTTCTCATTGCGGGTTGGCCTTAGGCCATAAACAAAATTAAACCTGTCATATGAAAAACCCGGAGGTGAAAACTCAACCAAGTCTGTTACAAGTGGGGTAACTCTAGTTTTTAAAAGATCCTCAGTTACATCGTATCCCTCCAGAAAGTTAGGGCGCTTTCTATACCCTTTGTTATCTCCACCAAGCCTCATATTAACGTAAGATCTGTAATACCTTCTTAAATCTTCATTGTTTTGAGAGTTTAATCCTCTTTGTAGCTCCTTTATCGACCTGATGCTGTAGTCATCAGCAAACACTCGTCCATCGCCCTTGACATTCATAAGAGATGGCACATGCTTTGTCAGTTCGCTGTAAAAAGAAGTTACTACAGGCTTAAATATATCTTGCCCGACCTTCTGAACTGTCTTGTCATAGGATGGTGGATTTCGTGGAATCTCAAAATTTAAGTTATCTGGGGATTCAAAAAGACTATTAACAATGTCGGGTAATGCCTCGCCGCCCTGATTGATAGCCCTGAACAAGTCTTGTGCTTTGTCTGATTTTGTTTGAGCAATCCTTGTTAAAAGAGCAGACGTTTCCCCTGGTGTTGCTCGATCTCCTATAAAATACCTTGAGCTAGTCTCATTTCTGCATAAATTATTGGTATTTGTTCTTAGCGATGAGAAGGGATTTTCATCATTTCCAAGAATATTTCGACATATAGTCTGATCTAGAGTTGAACCTATGATGGAAAAAAGATTTAAAATCTGATCGCTACTCTCAAACTTACACAATGATGGATATCTAGTGGCAATTATTTTTTTAATCAACCCTAGGGTTTGCTGGTCTGCTTCCCCATAGAACAATCTGCACATCTCTAGGGGCCTGATTGTTTGTGATATATCATTGACTAAGCTGGTTAAATCTTTAGTTATTGTATCTGCCATAGCTCTTCTCTGCCTTAGTTAATATTCTGGTCCGGGTCAAACCCTGGTGGGACACCCTCAGACCGATTTCTTGGTGGAACTATAAAACGATTTGGGGATCCCCCAGGAGTCAAAGTAGATGGTTCGTCGGGAGTATCATACCCCTCGCAAATGTTATATATGTTAATTCCAGCACGCTCTAGGGCCAACTCTACTTGCTCATCATTAATATTATTGTTGATATCTTTGGAAAAATTTTCTCTGTCATCAAAGTTGTCTGCAACAAAATTCTTGTTATTGAAAAGAAAATCTTCTAATAGATTTATCAGTATTAGCGTTGTTTGATTGGCAACCTGACAAAATATCAATTTCTGCACTTCTTTAAAAAATATTGCCGTTATGTCAATTGTTGGAAGTTCAGGTAGAAGAAACCTTGGGGGGAAATCAATATTTAGATCCGTACAGACCACGGGAAATGCCTTACAGGGATCTTCGCAAAAGCACTTATCCTTATACCGGTTAATTTTCTCTATGTTTCTCTGCAAGCTCTCGCTCGTCTCCAAAAATTGTCTTGCCTCTGCTAGTCTCTCTGCGGCTAGCTCTCTTCTTTGGTCAACATTTGCATTGCGGATCTCTTCGTCAATTTCTCTTGTTCTTTGATTAAGTCTCTGCTCAGCTTGAAACTCTGCTTCCTTTGCAAGTTCAATCAGTTTTTCTCTTACAATATCAAGTTCTAAACATATGTTTTGCTGCAGTTCTAAACTTAGGTCAGATATATTGGGAAGCTTGGTGTATATCCTTTCAAACATAATGTTGAAATCTGAAAGTTTCGGCTGTCCGCAAATAAAACTTCTTCTAAACTCGTGAAGCTGATCTATGAGAATTTGTGGAAGGTTTTCAGATATTTTATCATAATGAATATCCATTTTACCATCCAGGGCTTTTTGAATATTCTCAACATCCAAAGCTTCTTGTTTTACAGCTCTTAAAGTTTTTGCAGGTTTAAATTTCTTTTCGTAGTTGTCTTCCTGTCCTATAAAGTTTTCTAAATTTTCTCGGCGGCGTTGACCCCTCTTCCTGTAAAAAGACTTTGCTTTAAAGAATCTATTTTTCTTGTTTTCTATATTCTTACGATGCTTACGATATGTTTTAAGTGCATTATCTTTCTCTGCATCTATGCACTTAAGTGCGTTTGTAAGGCCAGATCTACATTTTCTCGCTGATGGCTTCATATCCGGCAGGGGATATGTATAAGAGTCTAAAACTTTCTTATATCCCGCTCCATCGCCATCACCTTTATAATATGACTCTATTTGAGGCGTATAGAATAGGTATGCGCAAGTCCTTGGTATGTTTAGTGGCTCCTTGCGGTTTAAAAACCTTAAACCTTTAGGCAAATTAATGGCTCCGTTGCCATCGTCATAGAAAATGTACTGTATCTTAAACTCTGTGGAGAAGCCAACCTCTAGCCTATGGTCTTCATCTTCGTCTAATATTCTATCATTTAGGTTTAATACTTGTTGTATCTCAGCAAATAAATTTTTTATCTTCTTTGCTTCAGCGGAAAAATCTATTATACCCAGGCCGTGAGATTCTGGTCCGGTATACCTATATCTATCAGCTTCCCAGGATGGATCATCCTCCTCTATCGCCACAAATAAATCATGCACATAGGTTATCTGTTCCCTGATCCTTCTCGTGTTAAATACTGCAACTCTAGCAATGCCATTTTCTTCGCCTTCAACATCGGCGGGTCTTAAATCATATTCTGGAACTGCATCAAAATACTTTGCTGGAATTCCCACTAAAAACTGCAAGGTTGAGTTTGGTATGTTGGGGTGCATGTACCAATCGTCTACTTGTGCAAATTTTGCATCCAAATAATATTTTTCATCACCCAGAACAGAAAAATCTTTATTGTAAAACTCAAACAATAGCTGTATTCCGTATTGTCTCGCCTCTTCCATCCTAGTCTGCATGTTTGCGGTTGTAGCATGCATCGTATTTACGTTAACATAAAACTTACAGACATCGGAATCATAATATGGCTCTTGTGTTTCGTGCCAATTTCTCTTGCCAAGAGATGCAAAAATCTCTGGTCTTGAATCTAAAGGTGCGCCCGACCGACACCTTTGTAGGGAGATAGGTAGACTATTTGCTGGAAACAAGCCTCTTAGGTTGTTCACATGAACAAACCCAATTGTATCTACTAGGCGACCATCTTCTGTAAAGGGTTGAACTCTGTAAAACTCATTTCTTCGGCCTACGGCCTCATCCAGGACCCTAACTAGGGTTTTGTGAGGGAGGTTGTTGATGACCTCGTGCTCTTCATAAGGAAAGTTAGAATAAAGAAGCACACACTCCTTTCTTTGGAAAAAATTATATTCCTCATTGATAACATATATCCAATGAGTTGCCCCCTCGTAGGCAAAGACTGGCGGGGCATTATACTCTAATATTTTGCGCTCAATAAACTCTGGGCCGCTGGGGCCGAGCCCCGTAATCGCTGATTGGCTAGTGATCCTTGCCTCACGACGAACCTCATTATTGACCAGTGGATTATTATCCCCCTGGTCTTGTTGATCTGGCGTGTTGCGACCCTCTTCGCCAACATCTTCGCTAAATTGATCATCAAGATTAGACATTGCTTACTGCTCTTTCTTAATTAGAATAATTGTTCAAACTGTTGATGTAATTTTTGCCAACAGGTGTTAAATAGTTGACCTTTACATTGACTAGATTATATTTCTCAGCCATCAAGCTTGATTTTACTAATGCTAATTTTTCTATGTTTGACATCGCTGAGGCGCCGCCTGCCAAAATTGATGGTGCCGTTGGTATACCAAAGAAGGGGCTGATATGAACGTGAACCCCTAATGCCGTGTTAAATTTGATCTGGCTCATTAAAAATGAATCCAAAACACCAGTTACCCTCTCTACGTGCTCCACTATTTCTACTAAAGCTTCAGCTAGATTTGAACCTTTAGGTATTGGCTGCAAATCTGTATCGTCATTACCAGCGATTAAATTAATACCATATGCACGCTTTGTGACCTTTGACCCATGGGCGGTCTTTGCATCTACTCCAGTTACCAGCTTAATACCTTCACGAGCAATTATCCTCACTCCATCCGCCTTAAGAGCCACCGCAGATCTTGTTTTTGCCTCTGGAAAAGAGCCTTTTGCTAGCCCAAAGCTTGCATCAATGTCCGTTTTTTGGCTAAGGTATATTCTTGCAGCGTCAGTTTTAAAATTTGGATCAACAAATATTTTTCGCCCGTCTTCGGTCTGGGCCGTGGAAAGATACCCTAATCTACCAGCAACCATATCAATCGAGGCACAATGAGTGTCGCCACGACCTCCATAGCCGGTCAAACGACTGCCTGTGCGATCTCGGCCCAGTACTATATATGCGTTGTGTTTGTTGGAAATAACGTGTTCTGAGGAAGTTGAGTTAAATCCTGGCACTGATTCCAAGATAGAATCACCCCCGATGCCACCTCTTTTATGTTTGCTTCTGCGCTCTCGACTATAAGCTGGCGAAACTGATTTATACAGCCGTGAAAATATTCTTGCTTTACTGTAACTTCTCATTTTATAACTTCATCTTATTTAGACCCTTAGTGTCGGTTATATTCAGGTCTTGTGTTGTGGCACCTAGCTTGTCAGTAAGTCCTGGCACCTGCCCCTGCGAGCCTTTGCTGCCTGCATATTGCCACATTGTTGTAGGCCACTGAGGTGTTCTATTGAATGTCCATGGCTGTTCCCTACCAAATCTTATTGCAGGGGCATCCAGTGATAAGGTATGCACTCCGGTTTTTGGATAGTTGGCATGCCAGTGGGGCACATCAGGCCCTAACCTTGGCACATAACAAGGAATGCCTAGCCTCTGCAAGGAGTTTCTGCCAATATACCCTCCAACCTTGCCCATTCTTTGTTTAGCAATTTCAAACCACTCGTCGATCCAGTCTGCGATTGCTTGATCGGTAGGAATGCCCTCTCTGAAACCTGACTGTTCCAGGTCTAAGAATGGACATATATCAATAGGGCCCCCTAGGCTATCAATTGTTCTTAAATGCGCCTCGGCCTCTGCCCTAGCATCATTAGGGCCTGGGTATGCAAAGTGATAGGTGCCCACTAAAAGGCCGGCATTTTTAGCTTTTGTGTAGTGCAGTTTAAATAACTTATCTCGTCCTTTAGTTGAGTCGCCCTGGGTGGTGTTAATTATAACAAAACTAGCCCCGGCCTCTCGCACCTGACCGTAATCAATTGGACCAGGGTTTTGATATGTTGGGTGCACATCTATTCCAAATACAGCATCGTTAAAGTTAATAGGAGAATTGGACCCAACAATTTCTTTTAATTGTTGCTTTGAACTAGCACAAGGGGGGCCGCCAGATGCAAACTTTGAATCCTTCCTAGGGGCGGGATTAATCTTTCCACCTCCTGTACTAGGAGTTGAAGATGGGGTTCCACTCACCCCAAAGTCTCCAATCGTACCCATGATACCGCAAGGTGCACCAGTTCCACCAGGGCCTGTGTGGGCAATACCAGTTTGATTAGAAACTGCACCTTGTTTGCCTTGGCCTTGTACTCTAACTGCAAAATTGTTGTTTAAAACAAATTCTTCGCCACTCTCATAGGCTTCAATTGGAACATTAACTTCCCAATGCCATGGCTCAGCTATATATGGAGTTATACCAAACCTATGTGCATTGTTTTTTAGCCAGATAAAGGCCTCGGTTTGCTTCTGTTTTTCAATTGTTTTTCTTGTAGCTTCCAGGCCATGGCTTTGAAAATCCATTGCTAATCCAGTCTCATGAGGGGAATTGTACGCCCTGTATTTTCTTAACTGGCGCACACTTGAATATTCTTTGCCAGGACCACAGCAAAGACTGGCTACCCACTGTTGTTCTGACACTGTTTTTGGTTTTCGCCAGCCATTACCCAGCAACAAGGGGCTTTTGCCAGTTTTCTGCTGCCAAGCCCTATTTAAAGCCTGAAATCTGATAAACGCTAGCCTATGTAAACGCTCTGTTCTTTTTTTTGCCTTTAGTGTGGATGGTATTTCAACCAACAAGGGCTGGCCATCTGACCCCCTATCCCTCAGATTTACTTTTCTAAAGCCGCCGCCTTTATTAACAAGCCTTACACGACTCTCCTTGTATTTTGCTGGTGGTTCAATTAAAGAGCAAAACTTTGAAGCAACCTGATTGCAAGTTTGGGCTTGTTCAACACATGGACTTTCAGCAAAGTTTTGCTGTGTTTGTTCAAGCTGGGCCTGTAATTGAACTACCAACTCATGATTCTCGCTGTTTTGCGCTTGCTGTATTTGCTCTTGTATCCTCTGCAGCTCCGCTTCATTGTTAGCTGGGGCGTCCGCACACTTTTCTGTTGTGCTCTGTTTTGTAGAAGATTGTGGCTGCTCCTCAAGGGCTTTAGGATCAGCTTTGCCCCCTGGAGGCTGCATCCCCTGGGGGATGCCCCTGTGTGTGGTCCCGCTAGTGTCTTCCCAACCATATAGGGTTCCGTTTGCTGTCCTTTTCCATTTTTTAAAATCTGGGGGCAGATTCTCTTTTTTGGGTGGTCCACCTGCAGGTGGCTTATGTGGGTTGATATAAGTGTAAGTTCTTAAACCATATTGTGTATGGCCGCCAGAACCTAAACCCAGATTAACTCTAGTAATTGTGTGCACAGGGCTGCGGTCCCCGCCCAGTTTAACCCTCATGGTCCTTTCGCCCTTTCCACTGTTATACTCTCCTTTGAAATCAGATGGAAAAAAGCTTGTTTCAGTTGCATCGTCTCTAAGGCTCTCCCACATGCCTTTTAGTATCTTCTCGTGGCGGTCTTCAGATATTGGTTTGCTGGTGTTGACGCCAAAGATATTAAGCTCAAGAGGAAAGTTTCTTTGCCTTATATGTGTCTCCATATTTGGCCATACTTGCTCTGCTGCAATTATATCTGCTGCTGTAAACTTATTGATATTGTTGATGTGGTTCTGTTTGATCGCCCTGGACATAGATCGTCCACCCATAGAATGCGCAGTTACTGATCTATATGCGATAGTTGCCGCTCCGAATGTCTGTATCGCTTGCTCAACCTCTGCTTGCAGGTCAGAAAAAGATCCTCCACCGGGATCAAAATAACCCGGCTTTCCAGATGCTGGTCTATTTTCTACGAACACAGTCACAATATTTCTTCTTTGGGATGACCCCATCTCTTTTGCTTGTGCAGGTAGAGCGTCAAAAAGAGTCCGCTTACCCCAAGACCCGGCACCATGGAAGAAATATGCCACTTCAATGGGCTCTTCCAAGATTGATGTACCAGGAACATGTACTATTACGTGGTGGCCACGGTTTGATTGAGGGCGAAAAAAATGATTCTTTGAGCCCTTAATACCGGCCTTAGAAGCACCAGACATCCACTTATCAATGACTGCTTTTGATGCACCTCCTTGGCCTTCTATAACTTTATTTTCCCCAGTGGGCTCTATCAGTCTAGAAGTCTGTGGTAATCCAGAAAGACCGGAATTTGATCTAGCTGCTGGCATTGAGTCTCCAGACGCAACATTTGATGGAGAGTTATTATTGTAGTTGCCACAAGGTTGTCCTTGAAAAATACCCAAGGCGGATACTTTATCAACAATTGTAGAGATTAAAGATTCCCTTTCAGATATTGGTCTTACATAGATTCCACCAAGCATGCTGACCTTATCAACGAAATCAACCCAAACCAGTTCTCCGGGCGTTGGCTCAGGGACAGCATCTGACTGTGCTGTAAAGGTATGATAGAGGTCAATTGTTGACTGGTGTGGGCCATCGACATGCCCAAATTGTTCTGGTGTGGGCAGCGCCGAGTGCATCTCAGGGATCCTAGCCTTAATCCTTACCAAATCAGGTCCAGTACTACCTGAGGGTGAATTAACAGAATCTGGGCTGGAGTTGGGTGATGTTGTTTTTGGTTCAACTCTTAACACAACCGCCTTAAAAGGACCAACGCTTTTTAACTTTTGAGGACTTAGGTAGTCAATTATGCTTTTTTTTAGGTAATCAATGGGATTCTTGTCAGAATCATATACCTCACGAACAATCCCTCTAAACATGGGATTAAGCTCGCCAAAACTATAATTGCCGGGAGCCTCTAGCCTGTCTTTGTTTTGATCATCGGACAACGATTACTCCCCCTTAATTAAATCAAACAGCTCTTCCTTATCCTTTGCAGACAAGCTTTCATCAACCTTGGTAGTCTTTTGTAGCATTGCTGCTATCTTTACCAATTGCTCGTTTGAGCGCTGGAGCGTCTCAACATATTTTGCTGCGACATGTCCAACCTCTTTGTGATTCCTATTTGACTCTTTTATAAAAACTAACAGGTCTGTTAGTAGGGACTTTGTGACGGCACGGTCATCACGAATGTTTCTGACTGTCTCTTCAATAAATTCTTCTAAATTTTGCCTTTGTGCCATTTTACCTTGAAAGCTCCATATTTAATTCTCATTTTTTTGAGATTATTAACAACCTGCTTTGTGTTTAGCCCTGTTAACTCTCTGAGATATAGGTAAATAGCTTTCTTATTAAAAATTTCTATATCATCTACGTTCTCGAACAACATTTGCACGGCGTCTAAGACTTTTTTCTCGTTTTCTTTTAGACCATCTGTGTCCCAACTTTGCATCTCTTGGTAAAAGTTAAGCCAAAACTCCTTTTCCTGGCGGGTGGATTCATACTCATTCTCAACCACCATACTTTCATTTTCGATGTCCTTAAAGAGGTCTTCGTAGTTGGTCTCCCTTCTTCGCTGCTGTGAGGTCTTTTTGACTTTATGTATAAACCAATTCTTCGTAATTACGCTAAAATAAGAAAAAGCACTTGACCCACGATTGGGATCATATTTATCCAAAATCGTAGTCAGCCATATCTTACAATCATCCTTAAGATAGTCAATATTCGGGAGAGAAGTGAACTTATACGTATAAGTTATCTTGTCCACCATCTCATTAAAAGCAGGCTGAATATAGTTTATATACAGCTCAGTCCGAACTTGACAGTCCCTACACTTCGCATATTCTATTATAGCGTTTTCGTGATCCTTCGTGAAGTATAAGTTCTTAGTCTTCTTCTTCCGTGTCTTCTTCTGTTTCATATTCCTCTGGTTCCCATTCTCCCAAAAAAGAGTAAAAGTCTTCTATTGTTCTTGTATTTTCGGCAACAAATTTCGTATGATCAATCAAGGCCATTAATGTCTCATCACCATAGAACATCTCTAAGCCGTGAACATTTTCCAAATGATCAGCATAATTGCTTATCATCATATAAAATGACTCAAAATTGTTAGAAACAGCATAAAAATTAATCAAAAGCCGCCTAATATACCATGCTACAACAACATTAATCGCCAAGGACAAAGCTAATACTACCGACACTATCCAAATCATGGCTCGTACTCTCTGGTCATCTCTTCTTTCTCTTTCCTTATTTCTTCTTTTGCTTCTTCAATATGGTCCCTCACTACATCTCCGACTCTAGTACACTCGGGCGTGTCGTCACTGAAAGACATATGAAAGCCAGCTGGAACCCTTCTTACACTGGCAATTGCCTCGCAAGACCCACAATCAACGATCTTTTCGTTCATAGAGTGAGTTGCCTCAAAGGCTAGCCCGCACTCATCACACTGATAAGAATATCTAGGCATCTACTAAGCTTCTTCGTCAGGGGCAGTGTCTGAGCCTGCATTGTTATCAACCCTTACAGTCGGGGGGTTTAGAATTAATATTTCTTCTTCATCTGGCGAGCCAGATAAAATCAAGTCAAAGCCTTTTAAAACAGGGACAATATCTGTCTGTTCTATTAAACTTTTCTGAAGGGCCATCATAATTGCGCCGAGGGCTTGGTCACTAAACTTAATCACTTTTCACACTCCTTTTTCATGTTGTCTATGTAGTCGCTCAAAGAATTACTTGGAACCCAGCTTAATTCTTCATAGCATTTAAAACTGGGTATTACAGGCTGTTCTCTATTGCCAGATTGTTCAGGCACATATGTTATGTTGCCCGTAATCAACCTTGCTGCCTCTTCTACCGAATAAAGACTCTCCGTATCACAAAGACAGTATCCATCACCTGTTCCATCATGGCCGATTTTAATCAGGCCTGCAATAGTGTCATCTATGTGAGTAAAATATCTTTTTTGGGTTCCAGGTTTTACAACGGTCAATGGTTTGCCTTTTTTATACAGTTCTTCAAAGATTCCTATCACCGTCGCATATTTACCTTTTGAGATTTGACTAGCCCCATACACATTGAAGAAGTAGGCAATTGCATACTCTATTCCGAACCAATCACCATAATTCTTTATTAATTCAACATTCTTTGCCTTCACCCAAGAGTACGGTGACAAATTTTCGTCGGCGCCATTATTGCCAAACTTGCTACTTGAACCAGCATACACAAGTTTTGAACCCCTCTCTCGACAGAATTGTAAGACCTCAAATGTGCCAGCGATATTCAAATCCCACAGAATTTCTATATCTTGAAAGCTAGTTGCGATTCTTGAATACTCTCCAAGGTGGTAAACGATATCGGGCTTAAAAGATATTAATTCTCTAATGTTTTTTGTAGAACCAACAAAATATTTTACATTATCTGCGCTAACCAAACTTGTCTTGCTAATATCCAAACTATAGATCTCTAAATCTGGATCGTCTTTTAGTTTTTTGATCAACTCGTGGCCAATAAACCCACAGCCACCTGTTACTAATACTTTCATCAGTCACCCTTGATTATTCGGTAAGAATCTTCATCAAAATGCTGCGTTGAGAACTCAAAAAGCTCTGAGTCTTCCAATGCTATCATTTGGTGCCTCAGGCCCACATAGACATAAAAATTCTCCCCAGGACCTAATATTACTTCTTTGGCTACATCGATATCGTCTTCGTCTGAATATTTTACCAGGAGGCGGCCTGACTGTAAATAAAACACTTCGTCTTTAACCTCATGATAATGCCACGAACATCTCTTCCCCTTCTCAAAGAAAAGAAGCTTGCCACAGTATTCAGGCTTATTGACGATCCAGCGCTCGTAGCCCCAGCCTTTCTTAACGAACTTCATCTCTGGAAAATTATCTTTTAAAGAAGTCATTGTCATTTACCCCCTTGTCGTCCACATACACATCGCCAGATGGCTTACCAAGAAAGAGATAGTGATACTTTACTCCCCAGCCTTCGAGTTGTCTCTTCGTGAGGTCATAAAAATCTTGGATTGCTAAAATAGGATTGTTGTTGTGGCGTCCCATTCCACGGGCCGTTTGATAAATAATAGTGTGACCATCCTGATATAGCTGGTTAGCTTTCTTGATTCTGTCTTGAAGCGGCTCGGCATTTAAATAGTCGTCGCCGTCCAGTTCGCAAAGCTTGCCACATATTGTTCCATCGATATCAAATACGTAAGTCATTTTGTTTTCCCTAAGACACTAGTTGTTGAGTATCCATCTATATAATTGAATATTCTTACTTCTGCGATATCACAGCCAACAACTTCACTCGGTCTGTAATCGCCTCCTTTAACAATTATATCAGGTTTAATTTCTTTTATTAAATTGTATGGTGTATCTTCATCAAAAATAACTACCGCATCAACATACCTGCAAGATAATAAAGCAAATAGGCGATCATCTTGGCTAAAAAAAGGTCGTGCGTCTCCCTTAAGCCGCCTCACACTCTTATCACTGTTTAAGCCTACTGTCACTGTGCCCAGCGACTTACAATATTTTAGCAACTCAAAGTGACCACGGTGCAGCACATCAAAACAACCGTTTGTAAAGATATTCATATTAAATAAATTCTGGATGTTTTAGATTTTTTCTTACCCGTTCTTGTTGTCTTATCAGATCTTCCTTAAATTTTATCTTTTGAAGGTGGTCTAAAATATTAAATTCACTGTATAAGTTCCACATCATCTTATTGCTCTCATGAGGTTTGCACAGCTTTGTGCAGTTGGAAAAGCACTCTTTTTCCTCAATTAAACTCATAACCTCCTGTCGAGCCTGCATGTCTTGCCAGATATCCTTAAATGATTTTTCATCGTAAAGGCTACCATAACTGTATTGTTTCCAGCCCCTGTGGTTGGTGCAGACATATACATGACCATCAGCGCCGACACAAGGCTGTACTTGCGAGCCTAAACATTTCTTATACTCTCTTCCAAACTTTTCTCGATCATTTTCCAGGTCATCCAACTTATACTCATTGACCTGAAACTTGTCCCCCAGTATTTGTTTGGCCTCGTCTAAAAGAGGTCTTACCTTATCGAGCCAAAATTCTCTTTCTCTTTGTTGTCCACCATCTTCTCTAATCACAACTTCTGGCTTATACTGGCAATAAGTTAGGTCAAATTGACTAAAAAACTTTGCAAACTCAACAATATTCTCATAATTGTCAGGAGTAATTACATATCCTACACCAATATCAATTGGGTATCCCTTTTTTGCATTTAGTTCCGTTAGTGTTGTTAGGTTAGAGACCATCTTGTCCCACCCACGACCGTTTTTAGCTTTCCTAATTTCATTGTATGCAGACTTTTTGCCTTCATCAATTGAAAACCTAACCCAAGTCATATTATTGACAAGTGTATCAAACATGTCCCACTTGTCCAGCAAAGTACCGTTTGTGAACATTCCCATCTTAATGTTGTTTTGGCCACAGTATTCAATAGCTTCTTTTAGGTGCTTGTTTAATGTCGGTTCGCCGCCGCCTGTCCAGTTGACTGCTCTTACGCCCATGGAAACAAAATCTTTGCATAGGTTCATCAGCATATCCCTAGGCATTAGTGCTCTAGAAAATGTCTCTGACCCTTTATACTTGTCAAAATGTATATACGATGATAAACAAAAATCACACGCATGATTGCAAGCGTTACTGGGGTCAACCTCTATTAGTACGGGTGGCGTGTATCCGGTCTCAATATGTTGCAAGGCACGATCTGCGTTTGCTAAAATTTTTGCTTGAGGGTTGAATATATTTGTACTTTCTTCACTCACTATTACCTCTCTCAATCCACTGTAAAAAATACAGCGTTGGGTCTTCAAAGTATCTCTTTATTTCTTCATTAAAATATTTCTTAGCAAGCAAGGCACGTTCTTTTAGTTCACCTATTGGCGTGCTATATATCTTGCCCAATTCCTCTTTTATATAAAAGGGATCGCAATCACTAGTGCATATTCTAAAGCAAAAATCAGTATCATAGTTGTCTCCCCCCAGCAAATAATAATCTTGATCAGTGATAAGCACTGGTACCCTAGTGTAATAACAAGTCTCATACAGCCTGACACTGTCTATCCCCGAGCCCCTAGGACACAAAGAAATTAAATTATTCAGCATGGTATCTATGTACACATCTTGAATTCCAGGCGTATTGTTGGAAACTAGCCCTAACCACTTCTTATTAATGTGAAGCTCTTTTTCAAAATTTGAATTGTGCAGCGCATGCATTGTTGCAGCCCTGACTTTATGGTTTAAAAAACAACGCAAACCAAAACTAACTGTCTCAGGAAAGTCAAAGCATTGTTCTTCTTTTACTAAATCTACTAGCAACTGAGAAAAGGTTGGTCTTGTAAATATCTTCAAGTTTGCATATGATTTTGGTACACCATTTGCCGTAATTATTGAATTCCTCAACCAGTTGGGTATTGGCGGCCTGTTTGAAAATTCAAACCCGCCCTCACCATCTATGTCACATATGTGTCTATGCTGGTTTCCTTTAAAGTATTCGTAGTCGCTAGGCCTAGCTTTTAATATGTCCCCAGAGTCTTGTGCGAACTGGCCCATGTAGAAATAGTCACACTCATCAGGACCAGTCAATTCAAAATGGCGCTCGATGCCTAGCTCGCTCATCGGGACCGTGTTATACAAATTATTTGCATAACCACTCTTATTGGTATCATGATCATGAGCTTTTGCATTTGGATAAATGTACAATTTTATTTTTGTCCTACCCACAGACGCTTACTCCTCTCTTCTGGACAACCTTGGTAGAGCATTCATTGGCGTAGATAATAGACTCTTCTACGTTCACTGTCTCAATGAATTTTTTTGCAAATGAGGCAATAAACGTGTCACCTGCGCCGGAAGTATCTTTTACCTCTACCACTGGTACCTTATATGCCCTACCTAAATGTTCTGACCCATTAGGGCCTCTAGTTATTATCAGCTTTTTTCTAACATTATCAGTAATAGTGTGTCTTGTAGCTTCGTATTCTTTATTGTTTATTTTTATAAAAGAATAATATTTGCACCACTCACCGAGTGCTTTTTTAGTATCTAAGAAGACCAAATCGTGCAGTTTTGAAATCTCAAGTAAAGCAGACGGGGTTAACCAACCTTTGTTGTAGTCTGATACAATTATCCCATCATAAGCTGACATATCATACGAGCGGGCCTTTTCCAACAACAGTGAACCATACTGATCATCATTCTGATCTACCCGCAAAAACATATGATTTGTCCTAAGATCGACAAACCTTGTTTTTGTAATCGACTCCCAATTCTCGTTTGTCAAGAGACTTGTTGTAACACCAAGGAAGTCTAAATTATTTTGTACATTCTTTGCCATCCCCCCATTCTGCTCTATGCTAATAGTTTTGAATACCGGCACAGGAGCCTCTGGACAGAGGCGGTACGTCTCGCCATAGTGAAAAACATCTTTGCAGCTCTCGCCTATAACTAAAATTTTCATCGAACTAGGTAATTTTTCTTAGTTTTAATATTATTTCGCCAATACTCTAGCAAATCATCCATTGTCTGATTAAATTTAATCTCAGGCTTCCAGCCTGTATGGTTAAAGAACTTAGAAGTGTCAGGAAGTTGGAGGTCTGCATCTATTGGCCTTAATCTATCCTGGTCTACACGTACTTCAATGTTTTTAACCATTGATTTTTCAAGTAGATAACCCAACATATCTTTAACCGTACAGCTATAACTACCTCCAATATTATAATATTCCCCAGGGGTTGGATTGTGAGTGACGAGCATATAATATGCTCTAACAGCATCTCGAACATCCGACCATGTTCTGAGTGAATCTAGATTGCCAACTTGTATAACTGGGTCCTGTAGACCCGCTTCAATCATGGCAATCTGCTTTGCAAAAGTAGATTCTGCAAATACATCTCCACGTCGGGGGCCAGTATGAGTAAACATTCTTGTGGTCATAATCGTCATATCATAGGCCTCTGCATAAAAGCGACCAATCAAATCGGTGCCCACCTTTGAAATCGCATATGGTGATGCTGGGTGGAATGTTACATCTTCATGGATTGGAAGGAGTTCACGGGGAACACGTCCAAAAACTTCAGAACTAGCACACACATGGACGACAGGGTTAACAATTGGCAGTCTCCTAATTGCCTCTAACAAGTTTGCAGTTCCAATTATATTGGTCTGCAATGTCTCGACGGGTGAAGTAAAAGAAGTTTTTGGATAGCTCTGGGCTGCTAGGTGGAAAACATAGTCTGGACTTGAGGATTCCACAGCGTTCTGCAGGGAAATATAATCATTTAAATCACCATAGACTAAATGAATTCGCTCTTTTTTATTAATCAGTGGTATAACATGATTTAGATTACTGAAATCGTCGCTCCATCGACATAAACCATATATTTCCCAATCAGTTTCCTCCAAAAGGAAATCTACCAAGTGAGAACCAACCATTCCTGTAATCCCAGTTATTAAGCATTTACTTGACATATTCTCCCTTCTCGTCTCTTGGTGATAAAATGGGCTCTTTGATTGGCCACCAAAAATTCCACTCAGGATCATCCCATTTTATAGTAAACTGCTTGCCATCAACAAAATGGGTATTTTGTTTATAATAATACACGATTTTATCCTCTAATGCAAGAATAGAATTTCCTATCCCGTTTGGCAGCAACAACTGGTGTCTGTTGTTTTCGCTTAATATAAATGATTGCCATTGTTTGTATGTTGGCGAATCCTGCCTATTATCTGCGATAATTGCATAGCCACTGCCTTTTAAAACCGTGACAAGCTTTGTTGTTCGCCAATCACCGTGCAACCCTCTTAGAACATTTTTTCTTGATATAGATATATCGTCCTGAACAAACTCAACTAGCCCTACTGCTTTTTTAAATTTTTCTGAATCATATAGTTCCACATAGGACCCCCGATGATCCTCAAACTCTTCAGGGATTATTAACTTTACTCCATGAAGCTTTGTATCTTGAACTCTCAAAGTCACTCACCCTACTTCTCTACAAAGTAATTATTCCTGCCCTTGTAGGCATCTCTGTTCTCCAGAAACCAATCAATTGTCTCTTTTATTCCATCCTCAATTGATGTGCTACATTTAAACCCATAAGATTCAGCACGGGTGGTGTCCATTAACCTTCGAGCGTCTCCAGTCGGTTTTGTTGCATCCCAGGCAATTTCAACACTCTCATCATATTGATCCCGTATTGCCTCGGCCACGTCCTTAATAGAAACTCCCGTGCCACTACCCAAGTTAACAGGCTCGGTCACTCCATTCTCAACCATGTGAATCATTGCATCAGCGCAGTCGCCAGCGTATATAAAATCTCGTATAGGCGTACCATCGCCCCACACGGTCAATGGGCGCTCGCCGCTAACAATTCTGTTGATTAAAGAAGGGATTACCATGGCGTTATCGGGATCAAAATTATCCCATTTTCCATATACATTCGCAGGCCTAACTATAGAAATGTTATCTAGTCCATATTGAATCCGATATGCATCTGCCTGCAGTTCACCAATTCTTTTCGCCCAACCTGGGTGTTTATCGTTTTCTGACGGGAAAGTCTTCCAAACATCATCCTCACTAAAGACTTCAGCTGGGTGATATACCCCTACCGAGCTTGTATATAAGTACCACTGCACACCGCAACGCATTGCTGCCTCCATCATGGCAGTATTAAACATAAGCATAGGAACCATAAAGCTTGCTGGGCGCTCTCTAGACATCTTGGGAGAACCTTTAATTCCAATTAGATTAAAAACATAGTCCTGCCCCTCACAGGCCTTTATGCAGTTCTCCAAGACAGTTAAATCCAATTTCATAAATTTAACCTCTGGGGGTAAGTCCCTAGGGTCGTCCAGCGAAACAACAGTTAGCTTACAATTTTTCTGTAATAGTTTGTTTACTAAATATCTACCAATCATGCCTGTACCACCGGTGACAAGCACTCTTTTGTTTGTCAAGTCATTGACCATTGTCATTATTTAACTCCATCTTAAAGCGTTTTAAATTAAAAAGCATAGCTCTCGCCACCATCAGCAGCTAGGGCGGCGCCATTAATCAATGACGCAGCTGGTGTGCACAGCATGACTATTGAATATGCCACCTCTTCTGGTGTGCCCATCCTGCCCATAGGAAATTTTTCCTCCACCATGGCCTTAAAGATTTCAGGATTTTTATTCTTCTCATCGGCCCAGCCTGTGTTTGGTATCATTATACACCCTGGCGCAACACTATTAAATGTAATATTTTTTCGCACCAATTCTTTATTCAAAGCTAAGTTTTTCATTAAGCATGTTTGCGCTGTCTTGGCAACATTAAACCAAGGGCGCCCGCCGGCTTGTCTCCCAAGGGTGGAAGTCACTGTCACAACCCGGCCCCAGTTTTGCTTCATCATGTAGGGAACAGCAAAGCGAGTGTATTTGAGCGCAGAAGTTAAGTTCTTATCATACACCTCTTTCCACACACTGTCTGAATTTTGTATAAAATCGTCTACTCCCCAGCGGCCTCCTCCGCCCACATTATTAATTAATATGTCTATTCTATCCCATATATTGGAAATCTGGGCTAAGCTATCATTGATTTGTTGCGAACACAGGACATCGGCTGATATGGTATGGCAGTTGACCCCATGGTTCTTAATTATTTTTTTAGCTGATGTTAATTTATCTTTGTCCCTGGAGACGACTATTATATTACACCCTTCCGATGCCAAGAGACTAGCGGTGGCCAAGCCGATTCCATGGCTACCGCCGGTGACAATAGCATTTTTGCCGGCCAGTCCCAAATCCATTATAGTGGTCTCCAAATAATATTGGTAAAGCCTTCAAAGAACATGCTACCAAAGTTTAATCTCTTCACATTTAGGATCTCTATTTTTCCCTCTTTCTCTAGTTTTTTAAGTCGTGGTAAATAACCCATTGTATAACCCCGCTTACAATGGAATTTAGCTGCCAAATAATCAAATAAAACCTCTTGATTATAAACCTCATATGTAGGCTCAACATGAACTACCAAACTTGGCCTTTTCTCTAATATAAAATCTATAAATTTGTCAAACTTACTAGCAATCTGTTCAATGGCGCCAGATGTAAAGACTAGGCTATTGTCATCCAAATTTATATCAAAGTCTGGTTCTATTAAGTTAAAAAGCCCACCCTTAGCATTTAACGAATGCTTTTTGGCTAATTCATCAACAATATCCACAGATGACTGCACGAAATCAAAACCATAAACCTTTTTGTCTGGATACATCGAGCATAGCTTAATTAAGTTATATGACGAGCCGCAACCAATATCATAAATTGATTCATAGTCACCAAAGTACTTACCAAACAACCAAGTTCTATAAATATTGAAATAAACGTGCTCAAAGTGATCCTCATTGGGCAGTATATACTGCCCCATAAACCTGATTGGTTGACCTTTTCTAATGAACTTTGGCATTAACGCTTCTAGGGAATAATCACTATCCCTGAATTCATCTAGATTTTCTTTCCAACCCTGAAGCCATCGCTCTGTCCTCTCAGGGGCTCCAATGATCTGTCTATCCTCTTCGATTCTTTTGAGTATCGAAGCTATAAGTTTCTCTCTCTCAAGGCCAGAAATAACACGATATCCCTTATCCATAGAGTCAAATAATTTAAGACATTCAGGTGAAAAGTCCTCCTTGGTGGTACCAAAAGAATCTGCTAATGTTTCTAGTGATAGTGATTTATAACTCATTGCTTGTCTCCAAAATAACATTTTTAATAACTTGCTTGCTCAGACCTCCATTAGACATTAGCCACTGCCTGGTTCCAAACTCAAGCTCTTGTCTATCCTCTAGCGCTAGTCGTTTCACCCTGGTGTTTATTTGATTATCCACTACAAGTTCACAGACTATAGACCCAAGCCCTCCAATGGGCGTGTTTTCCTCAAGTGTAAAGATCAACTCAGACCCTTGCAGCAGTTTAACTAAAGTTTCTTCATTAAAGGGCTTAAGTCTATAAACGTCTACAATATCAATATCAACCTGCAGTTCGTTGATTATGCTCTGGGCCATGTGCGTTGTATATCCGGTAGTTAAAATTTTTATTTTTGAACCAGAACTTACTTCTTTAATTCCGGCGGCACAGTCCGTTAGATTGTAAATATCTTGATATACCCCTTTATCAATCCTGACATACGTGGGTCCTGCATTGTGATAGCACGTGTGGGCCGCTTGAGCAGAAGTAATTTCATCGCAAGGGTTTAAGATTGTAATCTCTGGGAGGGTCCTCATGACCGCTATATCCTGTGTGGCGTGGTGAGTGGGGCCATCGTATGAAAAAGAATAACCACTGCCGAGCCCAGCTATAGCAACTGGCAAGTTCATGCTGCATACGTTTACTTTAATTTGTTCAAAACAACGCATTGCGATAAATGGTGTTATGGAGTAGATAAAAACCTTTTTGCCTGCCAAAGCTAATCCGGTGGCAACAAGGGCCATATTTTGTTCCGCAACCCCTACGTTTATGAACTGGTCTGGGAGTTCCTCTCTGTATTTTTTTAAACTAAAGGCATCCGCATCAGCAGATATAAAAAATACATTCTTGTCCTTAACTGCTAATTCATACACCTCATCAAAAAATGCATCTCGTATATCTTTACTCACTTTTAAGGCCCCCCATCAATTCATGGACAGCAATGTCATACTGTTCCTTGCTGGGTATTGAATGGTGCCATTTAATACCAGCCTCCATAAAAGAAACGCCCTTACCCTTGATGGTATCCGCAATCACCACTATGGGTTCATCATACTCCTCTGTAAAGATCCTCAATAGGTCTTGAACATTGTGACCATTTACAGTAATCGTTCTAAGTCCACATCCCCCAAACTTTTGTTCTAAAGATGCCACCTCGTCTTCCTCAGAAATAAAATCTGTAACCGATTGTCTGTTCCTATCAACAATAATAAACAAATTTTTTATTTTATTCTGGGCAGCAAACATTGCTGACTCCCATATAGAGCCCTCGTCACACTCTCCATCTCCCACTAGAACGTAGGTTTTATAATTTAGATTATCCATTTTTGAAGCAATTGCGAGGCCGGCCCCAATGCCAATCGCATGACCCAGGGATCCAGTGTTTGTTTCTACACCAGGTATTTTCATATCCAGCTGAGCGCCTAAAAAGGCGCCATCTTCTCCATATTCTTGCAATAATTCTTCGCTGATAAAACCCAAGTCGGCTAAAATATTATACACACCCAAGCAAGCATGCCCTTTTCCAATAATAAGCCTATCTCTTGCTGCATCATCAGGATTATCAATATTATATTTCATAACGCAATAATACAAAACTGTCAAAATGTCGATGCAGGAGTAGGTACCTCCAATATGACCCTTCTTTGTTCTTATCACGGTATCAAGAACTTTAAGTCGATTAGAGGCTGCCTTTGATTTAAGCTCTTCTACATTATACACTATAAAATTTCCTTTGTTGGTTGAATCATATACTGTAAATCATCACACACAACCTCCACTATGGTGGGAGCATTGTCATCCATGACTCTAGACATCACAGGCTCTATTTCATCTACGCTCTGAATAATTTCAAATTTGATATCAAAAGCGTGAGCTATTTTTTTAAAATTTAAAATCTGCTCATCATCTGTATATCGCCCTCCGCACAAAGCATCCTGCGAGTCTCGTATACTAGCGTAGCCACCATTATTAATAACTATAATCTTGATATTCAAGTCATTAAGACTAATGGTCTGTAGCTCTTGAATATTTAATTCGATAGATCCATCTCCAGTGATTGCAATAATTTGCTTCTCTGGTTCCTCAACTGCGGCGCCGATTGCTAATGGTAGCGTTAGGCCCATTGTATAGAAAGCCCCAGATGTTAGCTCTTTTTGTCCATTGTTGAGGGCTAGTGACTGAGATGATATGTAATTTGAACTTCCAGCGTCGTTTGTAAAAATATGCCTTGAATCAGTCAACTTAGATAAAATATCAGCAAGATAGTAAGAATTAATAGGATTCTTTTTCATATCTTTAGTTACCATTGGCAGCTGCTTTTTGTAATTATCACAAACTTTAAGCCAACTCGCAAAATCACAAACCAAGTCCACGGAAGCTAAGCTATCAAAAAAGTCATTAGCGTCACAAGCTAGCGGCAGATCTATTTGAATATCTTTGCGCTCAAATATCTTTCTGTCTGTGTTGACAACAATAATTTTAGCGTTACTAGATAAGCATTCGTTTTCTTCGCCAAAAAAAGTATAACAGTTGCTAGTACCTATACAAATCAACAAGTCACACTCTCTCATAACCTTTACGGCAGATCGCCGGCCACGAATGCCTCCCATGCCGAAGTAGTGCTTGCTACTAAAAGGAAGTACGTCATTGGCCATACGAGCTGAGATGGATGGAATATTATATTTTTCAAGCATTTTTTTGAGTTTTTCGCCCGTTTCGCTAAGCTTAACGCCTCTCCCAAAAGCAACAAGAGGTCTTTTAGACTGCTGCAATAAACCAGCAAACTCATCTAAATTAACTTCCTGGGGGGTGGAAAAATCATTACCCTGTGGAACATATTCCTCTAAATCTTCAAGATAAATTTCTTTTGCTTGCAAGTCCATAGGTATATCAAGCCAAACTGGCCCAGGGCGGCCACTGAACGCTTCGTGTAATGCCCTTTCCAAGTGATATCGAATCTTGTTTGGTTCCTTGACTAAAGCTGCGTATTTTGTAAAGTTTACAACATTATCAATGATATTAAATCCTTGAATTCCAAACGCTCTATCTTCTATATAAAGATCGGAATTTACTTGGCCTGATATGACCAACACCGGTGTTGAATCTACCCATGCCTCAACTACTCCCGGTATAGCATTTGTGCCACCAGGGCCCGTAGTGACAACAGAGACACCAATTTTATTTTTTAATTTAGCTACAGCCTCAGCCATAACCACAGCTGTAGCTTCATGGCGGGCGCAAATATATTTCATGCCCTTCTTTCTTGCGAACGCATCATCAAGTTGGACTGACCCGGTGCCAGACAACATAAAAATATTTCGTACACCTAGGTTATATAAAAAATCTACAATATAATCCGCAACTGTTGTTTTGGCCTTGCTCATCATAAATGCTCTTCAGCTAGTGGCTAAGTTTTGGGTTTTCCAAACAATACAACTCATATTCTGTTAGATTCGACTTTTTTTTTGAGTTGTTGTATTGGGCGTGACGCTGTGATTTGTTGGAAAACCTTGATCTGTTTCGTATACAACCTTTTCTTGCTTCCAATTGCCTCCGCCTAGAAGCTTTTCCAACTCTTCCTCTTTGATGGCATAAAAGTTTTCTTGTGCTGGAAACTGACCAGTTCTTACCTCTTCAGCATACTGCTTAAGGGCGCTTTGCATAATTTGACCTGCCTCACAATATCTCTTAACAAATTTTGACTTAAACTCCCAAAAAAGACCCATTAAATCATGGAAAATAACTAGCTGACCATCTACTTTGTCGCCGGCACCAATACCATAGACAGGTATTTCCAGCTCGTTGGCAACCATTGAGGCTGATTCTCTTGGCATGCCCTCAAGTAATAAAAATGAACATCCGGCCTCTTGCAAGTCCACGGCCTGTTGCAAGATAACTTCTGCCTGTTTGGCAGTCTTACCCTGAACCCTATACCCGCCGAGCTTAGCTCTTGTGTGAGGAGTTAAACCTAGATGGCTCATAACCATAATCCCGGAGTCGCAAATTGCCCTGATGCGATCAGTCATCGCCCCTTCGACCTTTACGCAATCCATGCCAGACTTTACAAAACGACCCGCATTATAGACCGCCTCCTCATTTGATATTTGGTAAGACATGTATGGCATGTCTCCAATCAGAAAAGAATTCTTGGCGCCCCTAGAAACCGCTTCGCATGCACTGATCATTTGGTCCATTGTCACAGGGATTGTGGTCTTGTGACCTAGGGTGGTCATCCCCAGTGAATCACCAACCAAGATTGCGTCCACGCCTGCGCCGTCTGCGATGATAGCCTGTGGATAATCATATGCCGTTGTCATAACGGTTTTTGTACCTTGCCTTTTCTGCCGCCTTAATTTTAAAATTGTTACTTTGTTTTTGTCGTCCGCTGGCATTTTTTTACCTCCTATTGGTTATAATACTCACCATATTCAACAATTAAAGTTGATTTCTCATCCTTTCTCTCTAGGGCTCTTTGATATGCCGGAAAAATATCTTCTTTGTTTTCCAAAAGAACAACTTCAACATTTTCCAACAGTTTTCGGAAAGCCTCCGTATGGTCTTTTGTATGTTGCACGCCGCCATTTAAAGGTTTTTTTGCACCGATGGAGGTTCTGACTATAACCCTAGGCTTGTATGTTCCCCTGGTCATTTCCTCCATCTTGTCCAAGTGGTTAACCAACTGATTGACCGCACACAATAAAAAGTCAAACCTTGGGTAGCATGTTACTGGTACGTAGCCATTCATAGCCAAACCTATCGACAAGCCCATCTGTGTTTCTTCAAACACAGGTGTTTCTATTTTCCTAGAGTCATCAATAGTCTTAAGAGTATTATATATTGAATTACCGCTATATTTTACCGATTGTCCAATAAAAATTGTCCTTGGGTCCTTTGCCAAGTATTCCATTGATTTAACTAAATGATCAACATATTTCATCACTAACTCCTAAAAATTAAAATAAAATCCACTGGCCGGTGCCATGGTGTGGGTATCCACGGTCATAGAAATAATAAAACACATCTTTTGGCATCGGAGATTTCTGTCCGTTCCACGTTTCATCAGTTGGTGTATTGGTGCTCATATTATTATCTTCCACAACAATCTCCAATGGTAGGTCGTGTGCTCTGGAATATTTGTATGCTTCGTGAAAAACACCAGTTTCGTACGTCATATCTCCCACAAACAGCCATACCTTCCGTCCATTGTTTTTCATTTTTTGTGCTTGGGCGGCGCCGAGGGCAATAGGGACAACTCCACCTACAATAGATGAGGTATAAAGTTTTGGAGTCTCGCAATATACGCTCATGCTTTTTCCTGCTAATATCAGCTCCCAAAGGTGCTCCTCTGGCACACCGTGGAGCAAAGCGTGATAGTGGTTACGCCAGGATGAAAAAACCCAGTCTTCTGGATGTATATATTTAAAAATCTCTATTAATTGTTGCTCATTGCCTTTTGACATGTGCACAGGACCTAGAATTGTGCCCTTCTCATACTCCTCTTTGACCCTAAGCTCAAAGTCCACAAGATCTTGGGCTGTCAATTTAACGTCTCTAACTTCTTTATTTCTAAATTTTTCTGGTTTATATAAATTCATCCCTTATCCCACTACATTCTCCCTATACCAACTTAAAGTCTTCTCTATTCCTTGCTGCAGAGTGTTCAATGGTTTCCAAGATAGATCGTTTTCGGCCTTGCTTGACAACAAAGCCAGCTTGGTATTAATTGACGGCTTTGTCATATCAAATTTAATTTTTATATCCTTCCCAGATATCTTGATTATTTCTTGGACCACTTGTTTTACAGAGTATGATGTGCCGCAGCCGACGTTATACAGCTCATATGAAGAATTTTGATTCTCTACTGCTGCGTGTATAAATCGTACAACATCATCAACGTGCAAAAGATCCCTTTCGGTTGAGCCGTCACCCCACACTACCATCTCATCTCTATCGCTGCAGTTCATCACTTTCGCAACTGTTGCTCCAAAAAAATGAGATTTCTCTAAATCATATTTATCATGCGGACCATAAGCATTACTAAGGCGCATCACAGTGTGTTTGGTCCTACCTAGGCCAGCATAAAATTTACAAAGTTTTTCTACATAAACTTTTGTCCACCCTACTCCAAAATATTTTGGAAAGATATCTTCTTCTATGTGGTAGTCAGCTTCTGTCACGGGGCTGCGGGCGGGGTTATACATAACTCCGCAGCTCGTAAATAAAAACTTATCAACACCATAGTCATAACATGCTTGTAAGATCAGTGCATTCATCACTGCGTTATCTGTTACATGTATGTATGGTCTTTGTATGATGTCTTTTGATCCAGAAGTGCTGGCAGCGGCCTGCAACACCACATCAAATCTATTTTCCTCAAACAGCCGATTAACTTGTTGTTTGTCTGTTAGGTCCACTGTATAAAACCTCTCTGCGGGGAAATGTTCCAGTGTTCTATGTAGAGCTGCAGCGTGTACCTCATATTCTTGAAGTTGCTCAAAATAATTCACCAAATTTTGACCAATAAAGCCAGTGGCGCCACAAATTAATACTTTTTTATTCATAATATTTTCTCAAGTAGAAATCATCATATTCAATAACTTTGTCCAACCTTTTTATCTGAAGTTTTTTTCTAGACATGACGTTTGTGGGGCGACCATTCACTGGCTGTAATTCTGCGCAAAACACCTCTTGGGCGCCGCCATCTTCAATATCCCACAGCTCTTTTAAAAATCCATAATCATGGCCACTATGCCTCTTCCAGAGACCAGCCGTTGGATTATAATCAAATTCTGATGAGGGAGTTAATTCATGAGCACCTGCAAACAGCACGTTCGCTCCATCCTGGTGGGCACGCAAGTGTCTATCGCAATCCCAATATATGGCGTTAAACCTTCTATCAATACCGCCTATTCTTTTAGAATTTTCAATCGTAGTTAACATTTGACCCAACAACACAGGGCCACCCTGATAAAAAGCCATAAGGTTCTCTTCTTCAAAACAACCATTTGCCATGGTGCTGGCTATTTGATAATCATTTCCCAGCTCTATAATTTTCTTCTCATAGAAGCCTATGAGAGAGTCTAGAAAATACTCAGGCGTATCGACATCATCTGCTGTATTGATTATATACTTGGCATCTGTTATATGTTTATAAGCATATCGGTACGCAACTTCAGCGCAGGCCGCAGGCCCCAGTGAGCAATTAATGTGCGTAAAGTTATCAGGTAAAGAAAAATTTGGCGCCACGTCGCCCACAAAAACAAAATGAAACGGTGTTTTATTTCTACAAAAATTCTTATATATGCGCTGCCAAAATTTTGTCTTTATAGCTGGCGCAACTATTACTGTCTTGTTATTCACTTTGTGTTGGCCTGCTGGTTCTCTTTCTTTGCTGGCCAGCTAACTTCCCAGTCTTTAAAGTCAGCCGCCAAACAATCGATCTTGTAATCTTTGCGACCACCAACAACTTCTTGTATTTTGTTTTTTGCTGTATTTCTTATACCATTAAGGCCATGAGTTAACTCAAGGTTGTTTCCATCTTTTATTCCTTTGCGATAGTTGGACTCATTATGCCAAATGTGCAAATTCATCTGCGCCAACACCACGATGGCCCTTATAATCTCAGCATCAACAATTGTGGTTCCCGACTGTGTATTCCTTAATATGATATCAATATCATGACATATGTCACTAATCTCCTGTGCATATGTACCTTTATGTTCTGGTATAAATACTTCTTTCAATTGTGCAATTGAAAGACGATCAACAAGCTCTGATAACGTTGGAAGATATTTTCTAGATTTCATATGAATTGGCTAAAATATTCTCTGTATCTATTAACATTATTATACCCGAACAAGTGAGAATATTTAAAAAATAATTTTGCCTCTTCCTTCCTTTGTTCTGTTGTGTTTTGTGTTGATTTTCCGCCCAAAACATATAGACCCAAAGTATTCTTGTTTTTTATAAACTTAAAACCATTATCAACAGCTTCTAACCACAGTGCCCAGTCATTTGCATATTCATATTTTTCACTGAAAAAACCACACTCTTCATTAATAGTGCGCCTCCAAAAAGGCATTGGTCCCGGCAAACACTTTATCATGTTTTCCTTTGAAAAATCATTCAACGAGTGGTCAAACAAATTGGCTTCTGTTCCGTGGCCCTTATGGTGTTTTAGAAAAGGAACGTTTGGTTGGTCTGTTACGTAACAATCACTATATACTAGACTTGCCTCTGTATTGTCTTCTAGCACATTAAAACTCTGCTCTAAGAATTCTGGATGTCGCCGGTCGTCAATGTTCGCAATTGTAACGTATCTACCTCTAGACATTCTCAGGGCGATGTTCGTGCCTTCATTTGCAGTTAACCTCTGATCAAAGCGATAATATTTAATATTTGAATATTTTTTAAGATATGGCGCCAGCATTTCACGCTCTTTGCCAGGAGAAGCCGTATCTACTATGATAAACTCACATTTATCAAATATTGTCTGCTGGGTTATATCCTCCAGTAAGCCCTCTAAATGATCCTCTGCTTCATAGAAAGTGGTTAAAATTGAGATGTCTGGGGTGATCAAGGCGTGGGCCTCTTTTTTGATCTCCTCTTTTATCTTATTCAGGATTTCTGCTCTTTTTTGAACCATATAGTCAATTAATTCCGGCCCCTTGAGTTTGAACCAAGGCTCTTTGGTTGCACCCACCAAATCATTTGTTGCAACCCTCAGTCCCAACATCCTAGCCTCAACAACTATCCTAGACAGAGTTTCAGGCGTTTGCGGTAGAAATACTAAATGATCATATGACGAAAGTTTTTTTAAAAAATTCAAATAATCGCCATCTCTAACCAAATCGTATTTAATACCATTTTGCTCGCAATACTTAACGGCGCCGGCAGTATTTTTATGCCGTATTGGCGAATCCATGACAGCTGTATTTCTCTTTGGTGTCACAGACATGGCTCGTAAGCGATCAAGCACACCGGTGGACCACAGGTTACCGCCGAGGCTCTCAATATTTTCTAAATCCAAGTTTAATTCAACGATTTCCCTGTGAAAGTTTGTTTGACAAAATACTCTTTGTGCACTCTTGTAAAACTGATAGTTAATTATACTCTGAGGTGGTGCCTTAAAGTCTCGGTAAACGGCAGGGTTTCTGCTCTTTATATACTTATGATCATGCTCATATATGATATACTGCTTGTTTTTTAGAGCTGCCTTACAATCTTGAGACAATAGTACAAAATTAAATACAATGAAAAAATTATCTTTTCTTGCTTCAATGAAACTCTTAGTGACATTGCTTGATTTTATTTTCTCTACTGAGAACCCATCATCAACTAACAAACTATACAAGACTTCATTGTTAAGTTCTCCTCCGCCGAGGATTTCGTCACTGTAGTAGTCAGCTATAAAAACAATTTTTCTATTCATATTCCTTCACTATATCTGCAACTTCTGATAACCAACTGTCATCCCTTGTGATATCCTCAGTAAGATATTCTTCTAGATGAGCGCAAAATTCTGCAAATTTTTTCTCCTCTGTGAATTCACTCTGAATATGTGACTTGAGAGCAGCTGCCCTATTTTTATAAACTCTATACTTTTTATATACATCTCTCAACTTCATTTTAAAGCTGCCCTGCTCAGGAAAAGCCCAGGATGCATCTGCATGTAAGACCCCCTCCCATACAGCTTCAGGGCTGATTGAGCCCACAGTAAAATCAACCTCGGCAAATTTTGCTGTCATAGTCTTTTTCTTAGAACCTTTTTTCTTTTCAGGCATATAAAGAAAATCCGCTTGGCCGCCCCACCCAATTGTCAAAACAGGAAGACCTGCGCCCGCTGCTTCAAATATTGGCAGCCCGAATCCTTCTCCGTGTGCAATATTAATTAAGCACTTAACTTTTGGATGAGTATATACAGACTGCAATTGCCCCTTTGTCAAATACCCATGGAGCAAACTAACTTTACATTTTCTATCAGCGTATTTCGGATCTCGCAGTAGCTGTTGAACTCTGTTTTTTGTGTGCACAAAATCTAGATAAGAATTATTAGCCGTGCTGGTCTTCACGACAAGGCCGACATCCTGATCGATAAACTCTTCGATAAACCAACGTATTGTGTTTTCAAAATTCTTTCTCGGGCTCCACTGTGAAACTAGAAGAAAATTAAAATCACTTGTCAAATTTAGATCTATCTCTTCGGGTTGAGTTGGCACGTGGGGATAGTTTACAACTTCAATCGGGCCCTTGGCTGCGACCTCAACTTTTTCGCCGGTTTGCTCATTTACCATCTCGTGTACCGTATTGATAAATCCTTCACGTGCAAAGTTGGAGACAACAATTATCTTATCCATTAAATAAGATTGCTGGACCCATTGTGGTGTTATTTTGGTTGCTTCAATTCCAGCTGTACAACCAATGTTTATTGGTGCTAGCTTTTTCCACTCATTTGGAATAGTAACTTGTATGCTAATATCGTACGGGCCCTGGGCCTGTTGATGGTGCACGGTAGCTAGCATCCTCTCATCAATCCAGCGGCGTTCCTCGTCGTCTTCCCAGAGCCAGCTGGTCTGCCCCCAGTTAAGATTATGAATAAAAATTTCAAACAAATCGCCTCTAGATTTTAGCGATCTCAATACTGTGCGAGCATGCACGCCGTAACCACTCTGACTCAACGCTGGCCCCACAACTAAAATATTTTTTTTCATAATTCCTCAACCCTCCAAGACTCATACCCCTTTCTGTTTCCCCATGAGCCATGCCTTTCAGTAAAATCGTCTATGGTTTGAACCCAATCTTGTTTAAAAGTTTCAAAACTATAGTTTCTCATCACGTGTGCTCGCCCAGCTTCGCCCAAGGCCTGCCTCTCTTCGATAGAGAGATTATAAAATTCTTCCAACTTTGCAACGAATTCGTCGCCACAGATGCGATCTTCATAAATCCATGGAATATCTTGCGAGCCGATAATAGCTTTTGAGCTGGGCTCTAGGCCGGCACCAAACCAATTTTCCCCATCTGTAACTTGCTCTTGTAATCCACCAGTCATATTAACAATGATAGGGGTCTCACAAGCAAGAGACTCAAGAGTTGCCAAACCAAAACCCTCAGCATCAGAAATATTAACTGTGCAATCAACCATATTATACATTAAGGCCAAGCCTGCAGCTGGAATTTTATCTTTGGAGAGAAGCACTTGGCCCTTGTCTAGGCCTAGGTGCATGATGATCGCCTCTAGGTTCTGGCCGTGCATATCCAATGGATCAGTATGCATTATTAGCGAAGCTTTATCGTGTCCTACACGATCTAAAAAGTCTTTAAACCAGAAAATCAAGCTGCCGGACTGTTTGCGTCGGGCATTACGATTATTCCAAAAAAATAGCATTTTCTTGTTATCCTTGCCAAAGGACTGCTCACGAAATTTAAGTACTTCTTCCTCGGTGAGCCTCTTAAACACATCAGTATCGACGGAATGTGGGAGATGAACCACGTCCAATAGATCATTTGCTAGCTCGCTTACTATTGCATTGGTCACTTTACTAATAGTAGCTACACAGTCATTAGAATTGTAAAATTTAGCATTAAATGTAGGCAGAGGATAATTATCCCATACGTGATAATACATCATTGGCACTAGTGGGCGGATTTCATCTTCCATTTCCCACAGCCAGCCATAAAATCTTGGATCAGTCATAAACCACAAAACATCTGGTTTTTCATTCCTAATGATTGACCTGATAATATCCTTATTTCCATACCCATCTACTGGATATATTTTCCAGTCATCCAAGTAAGGCTCCACCCTTTGGGGCTGATAGTCCCTATGCTGGACAGCTCCTCCCAAAGATACAAATTTGTATCTATCTGTTGCTAACAGCGCCTCAATAACATATTTTGTTTGTGTACCAACACCACTTGGACTAAGTGGGTGATCACTAATCGTTAGAATTGTTTTTTTTTCTGTCATATATATTACCTACAATGTTCAGTTTGATAAAACTCGCATCGGTCGCAACCGCCCAAGCGGTTCTTAACGAAATTCTCCTTGTTGATATTATACAACGCTTTCTTAAGAAGTTTTAAAGCATTTTCAGTTTTTTTTGGGCCGCTGGTAACTCTAAAAATTTCGACCCTGTTTTTCTTAGCTGTCCTCTTCAACAGCGCAAAGTGAGTTTCAATGTCTTTTGGATCGATATTATGCTTTTTAGCAAAAAAATACTTATACAAAGTTAACTGATAAGTTGTCATCTTATCTTGGCGACGGTCACGATTCCAGCCCCAGGAGCAGCTTTTCCAATCAACAATATGATATTTGCCGTCACTTGTCTTAAGAATTAAATCAATAAAGCCTTTAAATTTGAAGTCTGCATCTTTAAACAAATCAATTGACTCGTAGAGTCTCTCTTCGGTGCCTACAACTTCGTAGCTCTCAAAGTACTCTTGTACAGCGGGATCGATCTCTGGAATGATTTTCTCTGCCTGTGATCTCATACTCTTCAAAAGATCACTCTTGAGCTGCACTTCTTTTCCTTTTAAGCTTTTGATCTGCTTGACAAATTCTTGCAAGAATTCAGCTTCAGGATCTTTACTTTGACCAACTAGCTTATTCTCACAGACGAGATGAAGTGCTGATCCAAACGCAGTATATTCATTACCCACAAAGCCAGCAATCTTCTCAAGATGTACCTTCTTATGATACCAAGGGCACTTGTTCCAATTCTTAAGCTCACTAAACGAAATGTGTGTCATATTACCTCATAGTATTACTATACTTGGGTAGATTCTATCACGTTTTGTGACGCAGGTCAAGTGCTATTTATAATTATTATACAGGAAAGATACTTTACGGAAAACAGAAGGACAGCTAAGCTTAATGTCGTCTGGTCTGCCTAAGAACATTGTTTCAAAACCAATTGCAAAGTATTCTCTTATTGAGGTAATAGAATAGGGAGACGGGAAGAGGCCAGAAGATAGGGCCCTCAAATCTGGATATCCCA
>Ga0080013_1000684_pt1 | contig 46971 bp, 50 predicted proteins | sample ETNvirenome_6_85_FD_69236 | JGI IMG/M metagenome (GOLD analysis project Ga0080013, IMG submission 69236) | Marine viral communities from the Pacific Ocean - ETNP_6_85 (SPADES assembly) (version 2) | ecosystem: Environmental > Aquatic > Marine > Oceanic | place: Pacific Ocean | collected 2013-06-19
CCATTTCTTGATGAATTTATAGTCAAATTTAGCATTATGAAATATTTTTATAATATTTTTATTTTCTAAAATTTCTCTTAATGGTTCAATACTAATATATCTTGTATCAATAACAAATTGAGTTTCTTTATCCCCTATTTGAAACATTATCATTTTCTTACATGTAAAATCTAATCCTTCAGTTTCTGTATCTACTCCTAATACCTTTTTAATTTTACAATATTCTACTACATATTCTATTGTACATTCAGTAAAATTAGATACAAATGCTGTGTTTCCAACTGTATATATCATAAGCTTCTTTTAATAGGCCATTCATATTCTTCTATTGTATATTTACGAGAAGGATCTTTTGGTTCAGGAAATCCAAATTGCATTTCAAATCCCAAATCTTCTGTAATAATTTCAGGAAAATCAAATTCATAACTTTCTATAACTGGTCGCTTATTATTTTTAACTTTAATATAAATAGATTTTAAACATGTTTGTTTTTTAGCCATAATTTCTTTTAGTATAAAATCCCACACCAAAGTCTTCTACTTTATTACCAGTCCCTGCTACAAGAGAATTCCTATTAGAAGAAAATTGATAAAGCGTAATCATTCTAAGCCTTGATCTTGTATTTGCTAATGATAGACTAGATTTATCTTTATTATCAAACAGTTTAATAAATCTATCAAATATGTCAGATAAGTCTACCTCGACGACACTTACGTTTGAAAAATTTTCTATCAACCAGTCGGTGTGTTTTTTAGAAAGATTATTTTGACTCTTAATCTGATGTATTGGCATTCTAACTACCAGCACTTCTTTTTCTGTTAATGCACACAATGTTGATGTCACAGCAGAGTCGATTCCCCCCGAAACTCCTACTACAAATCCGTCCTTGATGGCTGATTCAGAGTAATCTTTTAGCCAGGAAACTATCTTCTGTGCGATTGCCAAGTACTATCCCCCAATATGAATAACAGTGATTCCTGATCTTTCTTTTATATATCTGTGAGGATCTAGAACTATAGATCCCTGCGGAAAATCAAAATCAGCAAACTCAGGATGCTTGCACCCAATTAAGAAGCAGCTTGTCTCAAAATCTGGAAGGACATCTCCTAATCTGGGATCATACATTATGACGTCGTGACCCCTCTCATTCAAAATATTTCTAAGCAATACTGCAGGAGAACCAACTACTAAATTAGTTTCTGGCTTAAACGCTCTTCCAAGAATAACCTTTGGTAAATCATACTCTTCCATAAGATCTGCCAGCCAATCAGTCTGCTTCTCACGACAAATCATTAGGCTCTCATACCAATCATAGCTTAGATCTAATTTTCTAGCTAGCCATGAAAGAGCTATATTGTCTCTAGGGTGACAACCACCACCATCTCCCATACCGCCAAGAAGATATTTATCGCTTATTAATCTTTCGGTTCCAAGAAATAAACCTTTCATGACATTATCACAGTTAACATTATCCATCTTATGAGCAACTTCCATAACTGTGTTAGCAAGACAGATTTTCATCGTAATGTACGTGTTATACGACACCTTAATCATTTCTGCTTCTTCTATGGTGCACTGATAGACTGGGCGATCGTGGAGTGTATTATAAAAACGATTCGCTGTTTCATACGCTGCCTGGTCATCAACTCCAAAAAGTACAAACTCCGGGTGAGTGAAATCTCTCACGGTTGTTCCCATTGCGATGAAAAATGGGTTATAGCAAAGCTTTATAAGCGGGCTTAATAGCGGCTTAATTTCCCTTCGTATAGTTCCGGGAAGTACAGTTGAAATGATTATTACAATCTTTTCTTTTCCGTGTCGATCAATTTCTTTAGACAGCTCTGTTAGTCCAGACTTTAACCATTCATAGCTAAAATCTACTCTTTCATCTGGAATTCGTGTAACTCCTTCATATTTTGGATCATGAGGAGTTTGAATAGGGACAAATATTATATCAGAATTCATCACTACTCTTCGAATTGAACAAAAAGATATATTATGATTTTGAAGAAGCTCATCTGCTCCTTCTTCCCTATACGGTAAAATCCTAGACTCAAGTATTTTTTCAACATTACTGTCAATATCATGACCACACACTGTATGACCAGCTGCATCAATAGCTAGCGCGCATGGGAGACCTAGCTTTCCCATTCCCAAAAAACCAACATTCATTTAAATTCTCCTATAGACTATTCTTCATTATATACGGAAGTGCAAGCCTTGTCCAAGTTCTATTGACAACTCCGGCATATGGATCTATCCAGGATCCCATATCAATTGACTGTACCTCACACTCCATATTCCAAAGTCTCTTATTTGCAACTCGACCCGATTGACCAGAAAATGGAAGAACAATGTCTACATTTTGGATATTTTTCTCTACCATTGGCCACCACTCATCTATTGACGCATATGAATTAGTCTCTGGTGTTTTCACGTACACATCAATTTTTCCAAATATCTTCTCCATAATACTCTTTTCTCTGCACCCTATAAACATTTTTTTCTTATTTCTGATTCTATCACAGACAAAATCATATAGTTCCTTTTTTCTAAAAACAGAATACATGTAAAACGTGGTGTGATTTAAGAATTTTAAACTATCAAAATGTAAATTATTTTCTTCAATTATCTCTAAAGTCATATCATGTAAATTTTTATGCCAGTGTGTGTAGAGGTGAGTTCCTGGTTTATAGTTTCCCTGCAGGTCTAGCGCATCCATCCCGGGTTCAAACTTCATATTAGAAAAATGACTAATTAAGTAATTTTGATCACTTATTGAGAATGCTTCAATCATTTCATCGTGTAGTTTTTTACTCACACTCATCTTGTTGGATCGCCCTATTGTCTTTCCAACATACTCCTCCTTCATCATCATAAAGTCTACATCGCCAAACCTTGAAAAAAATAACCTTTTTTCATTTTGCATCTTTTCATCAATTATCTTAAATGATTCTTCTGTTGAAAAAACTTCAATTCTTCTCTTTTCATCTAACAACATATCACTCACCACACTCTAGCCATTCATCTATATAGCTATATGATCTAGTCTCTTCTTCGGCTTCATCATTTTTTTCTACTGGAGGCTTAATTCTTACATGGCCGCCAAAGTCAATTAATCCTGTTCCGCTAGAATGACCCATTCTAGTTATATCATGCTTAGAGTGATTATTAGAAACATCCGGTATTTTATTCCAAAACTCTCTCATGGCTTCATACTGCAAAATATCATCATAGACTATAAAGTTTTTATAGTTATTGTCCCTCAAATACTCATATACCCTATATTCAAAATCACCAGTATGTGATGTATCTAGAAAAATAAAATCTGCTTGAAGTAAAATTGACTCTTCATTTAAATCAAATATATTTCCTAGTCTTCTAGTAACATTATCAGGTAAGCTGCAACCAAATCTTCCATCGGAGACATCATACGTGATAATTTTATTTTTTTGATCAATTGACAGAGCTAGAGCGCTAGTTCCATAATGTGTACCTAGCTCAACAATTAACCCATTTGTAAATTGTTGACTCAAATACCTTAATAGTCTATAGTGCTCTTCTCCAGCACTTCTGTTGACTATTCTTTTATGATCTTCTCTTCTAATGAACCTTATCAGAGAGCTATTATCAATATCATTTACTTGATCATAATCTATTAATATTTCTCTTGTCACTAGTCACCCTTAATTATTCTATGACTGTCTTCATCAAAGTGCTGAGTTGAAAATTCAAAAAGCTCTGTATCTTCTAGTGCTATCATTTGATGTCTTAGTCCTCTGTATACATGAAAATTGTCGCCTGGATTTAATATTTTTTCTTGTGCAGAATTTAAATCATTTCTATCAGAATATTTCACAAGAATCTTTCCTGACTGAATATAGAATACCTCATCTTTTAGTTTATGGTAATGCCAGGAACATCTTTTTCCCTTGACGAAATAAAGCAACTTGCCGCAATATTCTTCACAGTTTACTATCCACTTCTCAAAGCCCCAGCCTTTTGGTACAAACTTGATTTCTATGGTTCTTTCTAAGCTATTCAAAATTTACCAGTGCTCCAGATGAACATGATTGCTTTATTGCATTCATTATGAGAGAGTCAATAAATGAGTCTCTTGTGGAATACAGGACATTACCCTTAGCGAGAGATGTCACTAGAGTACATATAGCAGTCTCTTGATCGTTAAAACCTATATTACCATATGGATTAGTCCAAGTAACACCAGAAGCTGAATCAGATATCTCTAGAGCAGCACCTGAAGCTGACTTAGTTACTTCTATGTCCATGCTGACTGTTTCGTGATTTTTGCCGATGTATCTGGCATCTAAAATCTCATAATCATTATCTTTGTCATCTTTTTTACCAGATATTACTGTTCCATTTGATGAATAATATCTTAAGGTTTGAAGAGATCTAAACGGAGCTATCTTACAATTGTATGAAAAATTATGAGACAATATTGCACCATTATTAAATACCACCTGTGAGATATCCCAAAACTCGGGCTCATCTCTAGTATTACCATTTTTGTCTATAAATGCTGGTATGTTTGCGCCAACAGATGATCCAAATACTTTTACTGGCATTGCATCCCTGCCAAGATATGTTCTTAACTGTGCAATTGCATGATAGTCTAGTGTCCTACAATCATTCTGAACGAGAAAGGGTCTTGATAATATCTCAGATTCAATCAGCTTATTTTTAAACTGTTCTAGTGGTAAGAAGGGCCACTGCTCAGACACACAAATATTGCTATCACATCCCATATCGAGGTGTGGTATCCTGTGATCTATAGTTGGAGTCTCTATGAGAATCTTACTAGAAAATCCTGTCAGTGTATTTAATAGATCATACTGCACCTCAGGCGGAGAAAAAGCTATAATAACATCTGAATTTTTAGCCACTTCCTTATTAGATTTAAGATCTCTTAGGCTAAATTTATCTATTACGTCGGCTGCTCTTTCGGGCCTTCTTGTACAAAATCCAGATATTTCAAATATCGACGACGCTTTTGTAAAGATTGGCATGTAAACATTCTCAACCCTTTTACCGAATCCAATAAACCCAATTCTAATCTTATCTTTCATTTAATTTTCTCATTTTTTCAAATTTTTCTTCAAGCTCTAAATGATGACTCTTTTGTGAATATTTTTCAATAAATTGATCTCTAGTTACGAATGAATAGATAACCCTCACGCTATGACTATTCTCATCATCTGGAATCACACCGTGCAATAGTGAAGTATCGAATAAAATAAACTCACTTACTGATGAATCATATCGAACTTCTGGAAAGAATTGTGATATTTGTGCATCAAAGTGAGATAAGCCTGGAGCAAGCATGTCTCTATCTTGCTGAAAATTCCATGCGCATGCATGGCTTCCTGCAAGTATTTTAAGCTTGGGCCTTGATTCACTTTCAAATGACGGATAAAATATCAATTTATGAACTGATGGATTATTTCCCACAGCTTCATTGTTTATGTAATATGAGTCTCTATGCCAGTCCATATAGCTGTTCATGGCAAATGATTTTCTTATCTGTATGTGAGAAAGTACAAGGTCTAGCTGGGTAAAAGTTCTAAGTGACTCTAATATTTTATTCTCTATTAAGATTTCAATAAATGATTCACTGAAATCATATACGTTTGGTCGAAGGTCTAGGGTATCCTTATATTTTGACTCCCAGAAAAATTTACCAGATAATTCATCACTATCATTTAAAACTTGTAGAGATCTGACCATTTCGTCAAAACACTCAGTTTTTTTGAATGTATTTTTTGTAAATCCATTTAGAAGATATTCATCTTTATTTGTCATCCTAGCTCCAGAAGCATTTTTCTAAATGGTTCAAATCCGCCAGGTATTTTTAATTTTTGAACTTGTTTATTTGCAAACTCTATATCAGGAGTTGCGCTCCAGTCTTTATTAAAAATACTTGCTTCTGATAATATTAGCGGTGCTAGACCGACATTTGTTGAGATTATCGGTGTCTTGGTTAATGCACACTCTACTATAGACTGAGGGCCTCCTTCACATCTGGATGCAACTACATAAAGATCTAAACAATTATATAGCTCATTAACTATATCTAGATCAGGTAGCTCTATATAAGTGTAGGGTATAGAATTGTGGGATAGTCTATTAATGACATATTGCCTTCTCCACCCTGCAAGCAGTACGTGGATATTGGGCTTATCTTTAATCATATTCTCAACTAGATCACAAAATAAATCTGGTCCCTTTTCAAGCTTTGGAGATATTAAGTCTGAACCCTCTGTATCTCTTTGAAATGATCCTACAACATACTTTCCAGATAAATCGTATTTCTCTCTAAGCTTAGCTTTATCAGATATTTCAAACCACATGTCTTGATTTGCCCAAAACGGATGTTGAAATATTGGCTTTTTTGTTAGATTTTCAATTTGCACAGCAGCGCTTCGACACGGTACATGATACATATCAACAAACTGATCTCTAAATAAGAATTCTCTTATCTTGTCTTCTGTGAATTTTTCTGGAACTATATGATGAATAGTTAGAACTACTTTTTTCTCTTTGAGAATATTATGTGATATATGATTCCAGCACCAGCCTGCAATAAGCCACACAGCATCTGCTTCAAGAATATTATTTGTAGAGATGTCTTTATTATTATCTCCCCACTCCCTTGAGAATCTATCACAAATCCAGTTCTCGTTAGCTGCTAGTGTAAATACCTTCATTTATCACTCATTATTCATCCATTCGTCTATGTATCCTGTGAGATTTTTTTCTGTACTAGTACTGTCTTCAGGGATTAAATTATCTTCATATAGAACTGTGTAATCATCTTGTGTAGCTGTGGCTGGGTCTATTGGTGACTTCTTCCAGTTTCCAAGCCCGTCTATTGGTAGATCCCATCCAATTGAAATTGCTGCCTCTTCTATTCCGACAGGCAAATTTCTTGATAAGAATAGTTCCATGACTTTATTGTAATCTCTTATTTTATAGTAACAATACCCTTCTTTTGCTTCCCAGTAGTCTCCATATCTCTTATTGTATCTTACTCTGGCATTTGTTCCCCTGCTATCAGTAAAAATTGCAACAGCAGGAGATATCTGTGGCATGGCACAAAAAACCTGTGGATTTTCAATAGTATCAAGGGTTGCTATAATTCTCTTTCTCATGTCATCCTCAGAATTAATACCTTTTTCATGACCCTCGTTATTTTCTAGAAATCTTCCCATCCATTCGAGAGACTGCCTGGAGTACATTACATCTGCAGAACAGCAAAATGGGATTCTTGAAAAATCATAAAAGAATGGAAAGCTATTATTAATTTTTTTAGAAAATTTCGACTGATTCTTAATTCTAGTAGTTCTTTGAGCATCTAGCATAATACAGCCAATATTGTTTATATTTTCTGAATAAAAATTAACATACTCTTCTAGCCATCCACCCCTTACTACAAATTGCATATCTCCTTGTATGGGTGCTATGAAGTCTCCAGTAGACTCTTCTGTTATAAAGTTTAATGCCTTGGCGAACTCATTATTCGGATCTCTTTTTTCTGTCTTATGGACTATTATTCCCTGGCTTGACTTTTCAGAAAGATACTCATTCGTTCCCTCTTCTACTGATGAATTGTCAACTATGATTATTTCTTTATTAGGATAATCGTCAGTGCATAAAATCAGTGACTCTACACAGCTTTTTAAATAGTGCAACCTATTACAATTTATTATTCCAAAAGTTACCTTAGGCAAGTCTTTCATTTCATATCTCTCTTTCTTAAAATTAATGTCATAAATCCGTTCGCCCATCTGTGTACATCACCAAAATCTAATGAGTATCCCCTTGGTTTGTGGCTTAGGTTGCTTAGTCTTATTGCACCTCTAAATATGGGAACGACACCGAATGGAGCTATGTGCTGATTTGCTGGATCATACCTCCAAAATACTACATCATATCCTATTTTAGATAGACCAAGCATTGTTCCTAGTTGAACCCTATCATCATTCCAGTCATCTATAAACACTACTACTGTGTCATCAAAAATTTCTTCAAAATAAGTAAGAGATCTCTCATGATCTTCTACTTCATGTGGGCCATCAAAAAGATACATATTAATTTTTTCTGGAAATCTATCTAGGTCTAAAGAGAAGCAATCTTGATCGATTAGATTCTCTGGATCTTTTCCTAAATATTTTTGACAATTATTTATAAAGTCATCTTTGCCAGTGGAACCACACTTCTTCTCAGTGAAAATATCGCACACATGTGAGCTATCCAGACTAGTTTTAAAATTAGAAGATATGTAAGTAGAGCCGCTTGCGCAACCCACTTCGAAGTAATTTTTTGTGCCGCTTGAAAATTTCACACTAGAGCACGCATTATTCAAATAGTGTCTGACTTTTTCCGTTGTCATTCCATCCATATTTAAAAAATCCTCAGAGAGATTAGATGCAAACACTTCTGCAAGTGCTGCTGACCTCTCGAGATTAAAAATTAAATCACTAAGCTCTGTGTCATCTTTTGAGAAATAAGAGAATTTTCCAGCATTTTTTAATCTTTCAATTATTGGATTTAGGTTAACACCATTTGCTAAAATATTTCCGCTCTTGTCTCTTTGTATTAATTTTTCAATCATTTGATCTCTCCTACTATCTCCTCTATTATCTCTCTAAGCGATCGAGTTATTTTCCATCCAGGAAATTTTTGTCTAAGCTTAGAAAGATCTGTGTAATAACAGATATGGTCTCCAGCTCTATTAGATTCTGAAATATTATACATCAATCTTCGACCAGTTATATCCTCTATTAGGTTTATTACCTCTAATATGGACGCACTATTTTCCTTTCCTCCGCCTATGTTGAATACTTCTCCCGGAATAGGATTTTCTATAAATCGATTAAATGCACTAATTACATCAGATGAATGAATTTGATCCCTTACTTGTTTCCCCTTATACCCGAATATCACATAGGGCTTTTCTTGAAGTGCGCATTTTACAATATATGAAAGAAATCCGTGAAGCTCAACACCAGCATGCTGGGGCCCTGTCAGACACCCACCTCGAAAAATTCCAGTGTTTAATTCAAAATATCTTCCATATTCCTGAGCAATTATATCAGCAGACACCTTAGAGGCTCCAAATAGTGAATGCATACACTGGTCTATTGAAAGAGTTTCATCTATTCCGTTTGAGAACTTTTCATCGGAGAAGTCGTATCTGAGATCAGACTCTATCAGCTCTAAATTATTAGGCTTATCTCCATAAACCTTATTGGTGCTCATGTGAATAAAGACTGCATCGCTGTTACAATATTTTCTCGTAGCCTCTAAGAGATTCAATGTTCCAAATGCATTAACTTTGAAATCAAGGAGAGGAATTGAAGCAGCCTTATCATGAGATGGCTGTGCAGCGCAGTGAATTATTATATCTGGTCTAATTTTCTTAAAAATTGATGATATCTGATCTTCATCAGATATATCTGACCATAGATGAACGTAGCCATCTAGTTTCTGTAAATCTTCTATTGTTGACTTAACACTTCCCTGTGGTCCAAAAAATACAGATCGCATATCATTATCAATCCCCCAGACTAATGATCTTTTCTGAAAAAACCTTACAGCTTCACTTCCAATAAGGCCGCCAGCACCAGTTACAATTACTCTCATATAACACCACTAATTACACTAAGATAGCTTTCTGCTACATCAATAATATCACAGGAGGGAGATATTTTACCACTTACTCTTCTGGTGAAATCAATATCTGGCGGATTATAGAGCTTTATAGGAGAAAAATCCCATTCATCCTCCTGAATTATTACTGCATCTTCACCTGCTATCTCTCTGGTCCCACCTGATGAGGAACATATTATCTGGCATCCGGCTGCCCTAGCATCTATGACAACATTTGGGCAATGATCAAGCCAGGACAAATGTATAAAATATGAAGATCTCTTCATTAAAGATATTAAATCTAACCAGCTTAAATGGCCTGCATAAAAAATTCTATCGTCGTATTCTCGAATATCAGGATTTTCCCCTGCAATGACAAGGCATTCATTGTTTTTTGAGCACTCTTTAAAATATCGTATATTTTCTTTCAACCGTTTATGTGGGCGCCACGATGAAGCACAGCACCACACTTTTTCAAACTTGTTAAGATTGGGAATACTCATTGGAAGAATATCATTTATTAATCTTATATTAGTTCCATTAGAGATGACGTGTGAATTCTTTCGTTGACCAAAAAATGACTCAGTTAGCTGCTTATTAAATCTTGACTGAAATATTACTGCATCAGCTTCATTATACGTTGCCTCTATTGGTAAATTTAAACTCATAAAATCTTGCTCTGAGTTAAAGTAAATTCCATCCAATCTTTGAATAATTGGGGCTAGCTTACACTCAGATGCTATAAATGATAGCTGTACATCAGGATTTACTTTATCATTCATTAATTTATAAACCGATGTATAGACCTCATGATTTTTTTTAAATTCTTCGGATATCTTTTTGGCGAATCCGTTTGGCCCAGATGAAGAATTTATCGATACATTGTCAAGAAATATTTTCACAGATCTTCCCTTGGCCGGTTTATTTTAAAAATCCTCGAGATCTCACTATATTGATCGTCGAGATCTGGGCTGCTTCTTCCCAGTTCCTATCTTTAATAGAGACTGAGTTGATATTATACTGATAACAAATATCATCTATATACTTTCTATTACTTGTTAGTGAAAGCAGGGGTAACATTAGAGCTTGATCATACCCCCTGACAAACCATTCTCCGGCCGGATTTTTAAAGTTTTTATCAGATATACTTTTGATCAAGCTGGACCGAAATGTTCTTAAATGAGATGAGCACCACGGCCACATATAGGGATCTGCCACCTGTGGCATTTCTCTTGATATATTCATTCCATTTATATCCCATTTATGTGCTGTCCAGACGACATCACTTCCACTATCATACTCATTTAAAATTAAGGAAACAGCATTATCATTGCATAGCTGGTCATCGCCATCAATTACCGCTATTACCATATCTCTGCTCTGAAAAAGCCTTGAAGCCTCTACAATATTTCTTAAAGCAAATTTTTTATTTTTATTTTTAATTCCATGAAATCTTTCATCATTGATGCATAGATTTGATATCTTGTCCCACGTATCATCTTCAGATATATCATCTATCATAACACAGGTCCACCTATCATCTTTTTGTGACTTAATTGATGACACTACATTATCAAAATTTTTACTCATATTAAAGCATGGAACAATAAATACTAAATTCATTTCTTTATCCATTTCTTAATTTCTTTAGGGTGACTGCTTGAGAGTGAAATATGAGGAGTCTTCTTGCTAAAATCTATCTTTTGATGAAAGATCCACCCTCCCATTTCACTAGACAGCCTTTTAGAAAGATCAGTGATTTCATCTTCTGATACATTCTCCCAGCTCTTGTTAAAAAACATATTGTTATCTGGTGTATCTTCCTGCTCTATGTCATATAGGCTTTGCCAATGTTTGGACCAGTAATCTCTATATGTTCTTATTTTTCTTTCTATATCAAACCAGGAATAGTGGTATACTCCCGGAAGTGCATCAAACACTGATGAAAGCCATGTGCCATAATTCGTGATTGATTCTTCATCACAATCAGACAGAGCCTTCTCTCTTAAGCTGTGCACATCTTCTGTGTAAAAATTCATAAACGGTATTGGCTCATACGTGTCAGCTCTAACATAATCGCACCCGTCGGTTCCTGGTAACGAATACAGTCTTCCGTCATCATCAAATTTTCTAAGATTTGCGGGAATTCCATGTGTAATGTACGGTCTATTTCTAGATAGCCTCCACTTCCAGGGATTCACATCTATTCTTACCTTTCCACTATTACCCCAAAATTCAAGAATTGGGAGTGCTACAAGATCAACATTATTTGGTAGCTGGTTAGCTAAGCTCTTTACCTTTTCATAATCACTCTCGTGAACAATTTCATCAACATCTTGTTGCCAGCAAAACTCTCCCGTACAGAGAGCCCTGGCTAGAGATTTTTGAAGACCATCAAAAACTGCAAATCTCTTATCAGACCAATCCCTATTATTCTGATGAATTATTAGCTTATCATTCTTCTTTGCCATCTTCTTCAAGATTTTCCACGTTTTATCTGTGGATCCCCCATCTACCACAACGACCTGGTCACAAAAATTGAGTAATGAAGAAATAGATGCTTCAAATGGATAATTTTGTTCCACACAGTTCATTGTTGTCGTATATCCACTTAATGTAGGTTTATGCTCAATTGTCTCCTTTATTCCGGTCCAAAATCTCTCTCTTGCATTATAGAGGTGATCCAAAAACTTTTTATTGTCATCTGACGAAAACCAGTCTTCACTTGCATGCTGAACATTCTCGTTAAGAATGAGATCACACCCTAGCATCTTGGCCTCAATTACTAACCTTGGGCATGTATCATTTCCTAAAGGAAGAAAAACCAATCCCTTTGATTTTGATAATTTTTCTAAAAGATCATGATATGAAAGGCCGCCCACTACTTCATAGTCTAGATTTGTTTCCTTGCAGTGATCTATTGCTGCCTGTGTTCCCTTTATCCAAGATGTAGACTCCACAACAATCCACTTTTCTCTCTCATTTGCGTCAGACTTCTTGGCAAGATCTGATGTGAATTTAAAGAATGACTCATCAAATACAGATGAGAGTACAGTATTCTTTCTTTGTGAAAGAAATGGAAACATTCCATGATATAAATTCATCTGTTTTTCCGACATCCACCACAATGATTTTGCACCAAAGTAAAATGCTGAGATCATCTTTCCATGTATGTCTGAATTACAATCACACTCTTTACTCTCTATCTCAGCATGCTTTTCCGGAGACCTATACTTACAATACTTGTAATCATACTCCACAATAGAGTACTTCATATTTGCTATAACAGCTGGCAATAATTCAAGATTCATGCCTGAGAAATTACCAAATATCCAGTGTCTACTCAGGCCTTGCTGGAGTGTTTCTTCATTAACATCCCTCGAGTGTAGCCTGAACACCTTATACGGTGATGAGTCTATGATTGCATCAGTTGTGAGCTCTGCTCCGCCAAGATGATCACTAGAAAAAAGGTCAGAGACAAAAACTATATCTGCTTCATCTGGAATAGATACAGTCGTCTCTGATTGAAATGGGCTACTAAACATCTAATATATCTCCACGTAGTAGTCAATACTACCATGTCGATATCAGCGTGTACAATGAATTTAGATATCAAATATACTGACTTTGTCAATGTCCGCCATTACAACTCAATCCAATCATTGCTTGGTGAGAAATATATACTAGCGTCTGAACCGCCATCTCCGTCATCTGTCAACCATCCGAGCAATCTAACAAAGTCTCCCGCAGCGGCGGGAGGAGTTACAGTTATCTTTCCAGTTCCGCCGCCGCCTGTTTTATCAACATATACTGGCTTGCCTTCATCACCTGAAGAGAGCCCTGTTATATTTAATTGTGCAAACCCTCTTACTATCATGCCATGATGACTGTTTGTTCCAAGTGCTATTCCTAAAAGCTGGCTGGCGCCGTCTGCGACATCTGCAGCATCGACTTCTGTCCAGCCCGTATCTTTATAGTAATATAGCTTTCCAGCAGTAACAGACGAATTTCCAATTGTAACAATATCACCATATCCGGTATTTACTGTGTGGATGGGTAGTGGATTTTCATGATATATTGCGCCGCTTATAAAGACATCACCACCAAATGTGGCTGTATTTGTACTTCCTTTGCCCCCTACTGATCCTGAAACAAACCAGTTTGTATCTGTTCCGGGGGTATGCTCATTAAAGAATACTACCTCCGGGCCGTCAACTCTAAGTCCGTTCTCAGAAAATATTGTCCCGCTTGTAACAAGATCTCCGCCGAAGACAGAGATTCCCCTTTCAGCTGGATCATCGAGAGCGCCGATGGAGCCTGAAACTGATAATGATGCATTTCTTGTAAGAAGCTGGTTCCCAAATATTCCCCGGGAACCTGATATTACTTCTGCTATTACTTTACTAGACATGTAGATAATTATCCTGACTCACAAGAGAATTATACTCTATTATTGATCTTCGTACACAACTATTCAACTCTACGCATCGAAGTGTTCTACTAGAACTCTAATACCAAGAAGTGTTACAGTACTTCCCGTGTTGTTTCTTATTACCACGTTGAACTGATCATTTCCAGCTCCGGCAGTTCCTTGCTGAGTCTCTAACATTAGACCACCATTGGTGGCTAGATTGCCGCCTGACTCTGCTATTCTTACTGATGTTCCAATTCCAAATGTAGTTGTTCCAGTATTTCCCTGTGTAGCATACATCATCTCTCCGATGAATCGATCTGGCGGTGTTTGATCATTAAAAGCAGTGACTGTTACCTTACCTGCCAGGTCATTATCACCATCTATTAGTATAACCTGTGCTAAAGCACCATTGCTAATTTCCAGAGTTTGTGTCGAGCCGGATACAAATATTCTATATCCGTTCAGTTGAGAACCATCATTGTGGGGATTTGCTGTTGAGAATGATAGTTCAACGCCACCGAACTGTCTTGAAGACGGTGCTTCGTGGAGGTGGAGAGAGCCAGATGTTATCACATCTCCTGCAAATACTGAGCTTATAGCAAAAGAGCTTCCAATTCCAGGATTTCCTTGATCTGGATCGCCGCCAGCAGGATTCTTTGCTCCGAGACTTGAACCAGTTACGAAGAAGTAATTATCTCCTCCTGATCTAAAATCGGAGCCTTCGACATCTGTTATTCCTACGAATTGAGCACGCATCTGAAGAATATTGCTGAAGTTCTGCGCGCCGCCGCCGAGGAAGGTTTTGCCTACACCGAGGAGGGCTCCAGAGAGATGAAGGTCAGGTAGGAGAATAGATCCTGATGTTTGAGTTACCAGGCCAACGTCTGCTGTGCCAGGTATAGGAGCCCTTGACATTGTTCCTGAAGCATATAGGAATACATTTGTTCCGATGCCGTCTTTGAGCATGCCGCTGTCGCCTAACCACCTGTTAGCTCCTTGCTTCCCAGGATTGAATAGTATTGATCCTGATGTTGAGGCATGTGAATACGTTGTTCCGCCGTTTGGACGGCTTGTCGGAGAGGTTCCGCCAGAGTTTCCATGATCTCTAAATACACTTCCGCCGTTAATTGTCCATGCACCGTCACCGTGATTGTATGAGACTGTTGTATTTCCAGTGCCTTGTAAGAAGTCAGCACCTTGCGTTGTTCGCTTTAGGGAGCCAGTTATCATTGGGAATGAACCCGTGGCTGCATAAATTCCAATCCACCTGTCGGTATCACTTGTTGGAATTCCGCTTGCCGGTATATTTCCAGCCTGGGCATCAAATGATAGGAAGCAAATACTATTCTCACCGCTTCTACCAAACATACTATTTGCTGGTTCGACGACGGACATCCCTATTGCTGATCCGTTATTTCTCGTACTTCCAGATGCAAAAACGATTGCAGACTGACCAATATTTGTAGATCCAGAATTGAGATATATTACGGGATCTTTAATTACGAGATGGTTGGTGTCTATTGATGTTAAATTACCCTCAACAGTAAGATCACCGTCTACTATAATATTTCCTATCACATCGAGATCACTATCGATTTCAAGCAGACCTCCCCTTCCCGTGATGGTGGAAGATTCTATAAAGTTGGAATATAATGTGCTGGACGGACCATCTGATGTGGGAGCTATCTCAACAGAGCTAGAAAGTATTAGTGTTCCACCTCTGCCTGAAGAGGCTTCCTCCCTTGTTCCAGAACCCGAAATTACGTCAATTATAAATCTGCTTGGCATTTGTCTCTCTCCTGAGGATTATTCTGTTTATTGAATTCTGACATTTTTAATTATTCTCTCTCATTGCATAAAACCTAATCTAGTATCACTAGTCTCTCAAGTGATATTTCCATTGCGTTATTATTTCCGTTTCCTTGGAAATATATGCTATCTCCTTGGATCTTTATTGTAATTACCCCGACTGACCTTGTTACCGTGATATCCACATGAGTCTCATTTAGGAATTCTAAGCTTCCACCCGAATCTATATCTGTGTGAACTCGTGTTTCAGAGGTTGCAACTGCTCCATTATTAGATCCCTGGTCTCCAACTACAATCAGATCAGAAAAGAATCTATCATTACTTCCAGCTGGTTTTCCACCAATAGTGTATTTAACACATCTAAATCCAGATGAGTTTGGAGGCTTGGCGACAAACTGATCTATAATTTGAGCTGAAGAAACTATATCTGAATAAGATATTCTCTTTGTGGTTCTGCTTGTTATTTCTTTTTGACCACCATATTGTCCCAGAGATAGGCTTCCGGAAATTTGGTGACTTCCTGAAACAACTACGTCTCCGCCGAAGATTGATGCTCCTTGTACAGATGTTCCTCTAGAGCCTATTGATCCTGAAACGTAGAATGCTAGGTCAGATGCATTTGACTCATTAGGAGATGTTGGCCCTCCGCCGGAAAGAATTAAAACTTGATCTGTTGATGTATCAGCAAAGAATGCATGAGTTTTATTAGCGGTTTGCATCCTAATATCTGAATCTGATGCTCCTCCTGCATTAAGAAGAGTGGGACCAAATACTGTGAAAGTGTCTGATCCTGAGACTGTTAGTGATCCAGTAACAGTCATGCTGCCCGAAAGAGTTGTAGATCCAGACATGTATGATGAACCGCTAGTTATCAATGTACCTGAAACAATTATATCTGATCCTATACTTAGGGGTGATCCGCCATATAGTGTTCCAGATATTACGACGTCTCCGCCGAACATAGCTGTTCCTCTTACTGTCGTTCCTCTAGAGCCTATTGATCCTGAAACGTAGAATGCTAGGTCAGATGAATTTGACTCATTAGGAGATGTTGGCCCTCCACCAGAAAGTATGAGAACTATATTCTGATTTGATCCATCTAGAGTTGGAGGTATGCGAGCTGAAGCAAATGCCACCCTGTCTGCTGATTGCACTATGATGGTCTTGTCCAGAGAGTCAGGATTAATATTTACGCCTTCGTTGTTGATCTTGAATAAAGTTAGACCTCCAGCATCGAATGTAATCTTATCATCAGAAAACTCAATGCGCGTATCAGTATCACCTATGTGACGAATAGATTCTGCGACATCTAAGTTTGTTCCGCTTAGAACAGTGTCGCCGCCCCTAACTGCTAGCTTGACTCCAGCTCCTGGAGGTGGACTGAAAGCACCTGGGAGACCTATTCCAACCTGATCGCTTATTGTAGTTAGTTTTACAATTGAGCCATCAGGTGTCCATCCACCAGCTGCAGTACCTCCAGAGAGAGTTCCATAGATTGTTCCACTTACGAGCATGTCACCTGCAAATACTGCAGTTCCTCTCTCCTGACTTCCCTTGGAGCCTATAGATCCAGAAACCCAAAAGTTAGCATCAGATGAAGTAGCAGGATCATTATCTGTCGGAGCAGGGAGCCCCACACCAGACATGAAGAGAATTTGTGAACCCCAGGTTGCGAGTTCCTGATGGGGTACCGGCCTCATCCTTATGAAATTCTTATCTCCGTTTGATTCGCCGCCGCCTGCGGTGAGATGTCCCTTTATTAGAATTTCACTTGCTGAGCCGCTATTAAATAGTGTTAGAGACTCATCTCTATTTAAAACGAGTGCTGCTGCTGTTCCGAGGGTTCCCTTTCTAAATGCTAGTGAGCCAGAATGGTCGGCATGTGATCTTATAAAAATTGTTGCATTACTGTGTGACACAGCAACTTCAAGCTTAGCTGATGGTAATGGTGTTCCTATCCCGACACCGCCCTCTACGATTAATCCATCGGAGGGTGCGACATTAGTTTCGGAATATGTTGCACCTATTGATACCCCATCGACTACCTCTAGTCTGTTTACAGGAGATTCTACACCTATTCCGACGTAGCCCTCGTCTGTAATAACCATTCGCTGGTCTAGGTCGCCGCCATCCTCGCATGTCCAAAATTGTAACTCTGTGGGATAATCATCTTGGCCTGCTGACCAGTTATCAGTTGCAGCTGCTTTGATTTTTGCGCCGATACCCTTGTTATTAGTAGTTATATCATCGCCATAGAACTCTATGGTCCCGAGGACGGTGGAGGAGTTGATGATGGCATCATGACTTGACAGCCTTAGTGTTGCACCTACACTGGTTCCGACATTGTTAGGATCCCAGCCAATATCAACCATTGATCCTGTTATATTGACGCTTGACCCTATCTCTAGGGGAGATCCCCCGTATAGCGATCCAGATATTACGACATCACCACCAAAGACTGAAGTGCCTCGTCTTTGAGAATTTCTAGATCCTGCTGATCCTGAAACGAAGAAGTTTGTATCTGTGAACTTTCTTGGGTCTGCTTCATCAGTTCCGGAATCTGTTGTTCCAGATAATATTAATACCTGGGCTCCTGGATCTACTGCGGGATAATTGTACCCCAGCCCGTATGATGATGATGTAACTGATAGTGCTGATAGAAAAAGTCCGCCGCTCTTGTTTCCGAGGTATAGAATATGATTATCAAGATGACTAAAAGACCCAGCTCCTTCTCCTTTATAGGCCACATTCCATGAAAATGATGCTCTATCGTCTGCTCCGCTTGCGCCTCTGTCAAAGGCCACCTTCCTGAGGCCCGAAAGCCCGCCCACGGGTGCCGCGCCGCTTACAACACCTACAGTTTTGACAACTACGTTCGCTGGGCTTTGATTATCAGAGAATCCGTATAGCTGGAGGTCGACAAATCGTCCCTTCTCTCCGAATGGTCCATCAAGTCTTATAGTTGCGTCGGAGCTGGGAATATTTCCACTGACGTGGAGCATAGCGCTTGGATGGTTGATATCTAGCCCAATTCCAACCTCCCCATCTTTCGTGATAACCATTCTTTGACTGGCGGCGTCGTTTGTGTCGGGAGAGGTCCAAAATTGTAAATCTGCTGGACGATTGTCGCCACCAGCAGTTCCCCAGCCTCCTGCGACCTCGCTGATAATTTTTGCTCCCGCACCTTTGGCATTTGCCTGATGCCCAGCAAATTCAATTACTCCGAGGGTGTCGCCGGGATTCAGGGAGTGATGATGAGAGGTTAATCTTAGTGAAGGGCCTGGCTGTTCTGTTGGAGGATCATTGGGATCCCAGCCAATATCAACCATTGAGCCTGTTATATTAACTGTACTATCGTGCTTTAATGAAAGCACCTGCACTGGTATCTCTTCTGCGTCTGCGCTGGTCTTTACATAAAATTCAAGACTTCCCTGTGCGTTATTGCCTTTTCTTTTTGCTAATATTGTTGCTGTTGTATTCTCATTAACTGTATTATCTACTTCGAAACCAATACCAGACCATCTGTCCTCTGTGCTAGAATCATTTCTAATAATTAGTTGATAATTTGCATCCTCTCTAAGTTCTGTTCCTGTGGTGTCTACATTAGGAGATAACTTTATCTTCACCTTAGATACAGGATCTTCTCCAGAATTTAGGCCAATGCTAACCCTGTTTGCTGCAGTTCTCAATCTTGCAAAGTTGCTATCCTGTACAAACGGTGCAATATTAGATGCACCAGACCACTCAAGGTTTCCACTGACGAACATATCTCCGCCAACCATGAATACACCCTGATCTCCATTAGCTGTCCAAGAGCTACCCTGCTTGACCATTGAATTGGCAGAGCCAGATACGAAAAAGTAAACATCTTCTCCGACTCTATGCTCACCCAGCGGTGTGTTAGGATCATGAAGTAATGTTGCTGGAAATCCACCGCGCATATCTGTAGAAATTGAAGCACTATACACTATCATCCCGACAGATGTCCCACCTATTCCGCCAGATGCTATGAGCTGGGAGGTTCTTATTTGCTTAGCTGTAAAGTCTTTTGGATTGGCCATTTTTTTCCTCTTACCTATAGCTTATTGCATGAATTTGAATAAGCGGGGGAGTGGCGGGAAATGCATCTAGAGCATCATCTATACCACTAATTCCAATTTCTACCCTGTACGTGTGCAAAGATATCTCCGTTACATCATTTATAAAGCAGTTATAAGCTGAGTTGTCAGGATTCTCCTGAACAGCTATTGTGACAATTGGAGGTGTCTCGTGCTTTTCAGCTAAGGTGACTCTTAAGATTTTTCCCTTTCCGCCGCCAGGGTGAATGAGATCAGTGAAGTCTCCAACTGCTGTCTCTATTAATATTTCTCCGAGTGAATCACTCATGTCTATGACCCCAAGTAGATAATGTGAAGATGAACAGTTCCACTAAATAGGCCGGTGGTCTGCAAAACAACGCTTGACGAATTGAGAGAAGAAATATAGACGTTTGTATCTGCAGCTTCGTCTCCGCCTGAATCAACAACTGTTGCTGTAACTCTTGGAATTCCTGCAAAAAATTCTTTAAAATTATATTGTTCAGACGAAGATTGACTAAATGGAACAGCTGCCACCTCTATAAGTGCTTCAGTAGTTGAGACCAGCTCATACCTTGGTTCACGACGCAGGTATGGATATACCTTCCTAAATCTATTTAAATTTCTTTTTACAAACTTTGTAGATGCCACGACTCTACTCCCCTGATGATAATTATTCAACTAAACAAATTAAATCACCTTAGATGCTAAAGTAGCTAACTTAGATCGTTCTCCTTTTATTAAAGTTACGTGACCTGCCAAGTTTTCATTTTTAAATTTCTCTGTCACTATTGTCAAACCATTGGATAAGCTATCTATATAGGGAGTATCTATCTGCTCTATGTCTCCCAGCAGCACTATTTTAGAATTTTCTCCAATTCGAGTTATTACTGTCTTTAACTCATGAATTGTTGAATTCTGAGATTCATCTACTATTAAGAAAGAATTATTAAAAGTTCTCCCTCTAATAAACGACATTGGCGCTACTTCAATCTGACCTTTATCTCTCATTAGCTCGAAATATGTCACATCTTTGAATGCATGCCTAAAGTTATCCATTATTGGTGCTATCCACGGGTCCATCTTTTCTTTAATGTTTCCGGGAAGAAATCCTATCTCTTTGCCCACAGTCTGCATTGATCGTGTTATTATTATTCTCTCATACTTTTTTTGATTAAGACCAGATAATCCGCACATTAAGGCTAAGAATGTTTTTCCAGAGCCGGCTATTCCTGTCATACTAACCAGTGGTACATCGTCTCTAGTTAAAAGATCAAGAGCAAATTTTTGCTCCTTGTTTCTTGGTTTAACATCTATAGAATCCCAAAGATCACATTGTAAACCCTCTAAATACTCTCCTCGAACAATGCCAAGTAGAGATGGTGACCCACTATACGCCTTTGCTACTACGAACTGATTTGGATGATATATTTCATCTCCGGGCAAGTCAGAAAGGTGTATTTTTCTATCATTATGAAACTTATCTATGATTTCTTCATTAACAAATAGCTGAGACTGTCCAGAATAAATTTTGTCGTCAGCTAGATGAACTCTATCTTTATAGTAATCTTCAGACTCTATCTCTAGGGCATCACATTTAACTCTAAAGTTAATATCTTTTGTGATGACTACAACTTTCTGCTTGATGGTCTTTGATAACTCATGTGCTACAGCAATGATTCTGTTATCTGGTAATGATGCATCTAATCCAGCTGGAACATTTTTGCAGTGATTAATTTCCACCCTGATTGTCTGTCGATTTTTTAACTCAACGCCCTCATGGAGGCTGCCTGTCTTTCTTAGATCATCTAGAAATCTATTGACGTATCTAGCATATTCACCCAGAATGCCACTCTTATCTTTAAAACTATCTAACTCATCTAAAACAACTAGCGGTATTACTACATCATTTTCTGGAAATGAATGTATTGAATTTTTATCATAAAGTAGTACTGATGTGTCTAATATAAAGGTCTTTCTATTTCTTATCATTGTTAATCTCCATTTTTTGTGATATTATCATCCATGTACATGAATAACGAGGTTACCCATGAAAAAAAATATAACATGCTTCGAGGCATGCGAAGCATGCAAATTTGATTGCGAAAAAACAGACTGCCGCTATTGGATAGACCATACACAATCAAAAAATTGCACCCTTCTCGCATCTAAGGACGGTCCTATGACATTGCAGCAGATAGGAGATATCTTTGGTGTTACTAGGATGCGAATATGTCAGCTGGAAAAAAGAATTCTTAAAAAGATTGAATGTTCTCTTGATTATGATGTTAAGCGGTAACGACCAGTAAAAGATCATATAGAATCCTCATTAAATACATATCGAGATGAGTTACTAATTGTTATCTTTCTTTGATTTTCTATGTGACATTGTCATATCAATTTCTTCATCAGAAAGATTTAACTCTCTAAGAACTTTTTCTATTTCATAGTCAATGTTTTCTGGAACTATAACTGAATAAGGTTCAGGCTCCCTTCTAGCAAGGTACAACCTCTTCAGCCCGTTCTTTAGTCTGTTATACATTTAGTGTATTGTTCATAGAGCCCAAAGAAGGGCCGACGGCCCGGAGAAACTCCGCCTGTCTCTTCATCATACGCAGGTCCTTTCGCATGCGCTGTCCTTATGGCATTAGCATCTCTTAGCCACCCATTGAGAAGTGACCATGCATCATAGGCTCCTTTTGGATCTATTTCTGCATTTGGCACTGTTACAGTCTTTGTCTGAGTTAGATTACCAAATCTTTTCTCTGCATCATGTATTCGCTGCTGTATTTCGTAATGGTATGTTCCCTCGGGCGGCCTTTTATATTTAAATGTCTTTACCCACCACGCCTGCTTAGAATCTTCTACAGATCCCCCTGGCTCTGGATTTACCATTCTCTTAAATGTTGCCCATCCGTCTATAGGATACCATTCTCCGCTTCCCCAGCCCATGGATTCACCAGAGCTTCTATAGAATGCTTGGTTCTTTCCATTGGGTAGTTTAAATACTCCCACGAGTCTTGATACTCCTTCCTCTCTATCTACAACGTTTATAAGATTCGGATCTGCTAATAAATCACTTAATTCAGCTAATGCGTTGGCACCGCCAAAAGCTGGCTGTGTTATTCTTGGACTAGATTTTTTTGGAGAATATTGCACATCAAAAACTCTCTCCTCTATTTCCTCTAAAATAATTCTTCTGAGCTTTGATCGATTTATTCTCACAATAAAAAACCTCTGTCCATAACTATTAAGCCAGGAAGAGGTTTAAAAAATGGTGGAGGCTGAGGGAATCGAACTAGTGACAGATGCTAGTTAGCTTTTTTCTAATAGGCCTTATTGAACCGGCAATACGACACGGGTCTTCATCAGTTTTGGTTCTCTGCTGCCAGCCTCTCATCATATCAGGAAGCTCCTTCAAAAAAGGATACTGTGACTCATCATCGAGGGAGACAGCCTCTTCGGCAAGAGCCTCACACTTCATGAGATGTTTATTAATGCAGTCAGTACATCTCATCTCAGGTCGATTTAGGTGATCCTCAAGCAACGTTAGCTGCTTACATATCTCCCTGACGTTAAATATCGGATTCATGATATCTGCTAGCTGTGAACTATCTCCGGCACACTCAGATAGCAACTCTTCCTTGATGAGACACTTTAACTGGTTTCTTGTGATTTTCATTATAGAAAAAACCTCTGTCCATAACTATTAAGCTAGACAGCGGTTTAAAAAATGGTGGAGGCGAAGGGAATCGAACCCTTGACCTGCTGCGTGCAAGGCAGCCGCTCTCCCAGCTGAGCTACGCCCCCTATTGCTGCGGCGGGGAGGATTACGATACCTCCGCCCGGATGGCCGTCCTTTTAACCCCGCCAGGGGACGACGGATTCGAACCGCCTAGATCTACTGTTCTCACCGCATATTTTCAAAGATGGTGGAGGCGGCGGGAATCGAACCCGCGTCCGAAACGCCGTTAACTTCAAGTCATCCACAAGTTTGTCTAATTTATTCCCAAACTAGAAAGGTAGCCACAAAATTCCCTTTTCCTATGTGACCTCGGAAATCCACTTAAACATGAGTGACAGGTTTTTCGCCTGCAATTTATCGAGTATTCCCTTTTAAGACTCTTATTCCTCGATACGGGTCGTATATCATCTCAGTTGAACCCTGCGTAATACCGCCTCACTCTACCATTAAGGTAACCATTTTGATTTTTTATTTTCGCAGGATCTCTACCTGTTATCTTAAATTGGGTGTCAAGGTCTTAAGAAACCCCGCGATTAAGCTGCTAGAGCGTATTCGTAGTGATTATTGTTATTGGCAATTATCAGTTTGAAACCACATTTTAGGTCTGTTATTTCGTGTGACCACTTGCACTATCCGCCTAAAGTGCCCCGTCGAAACCAGGGCGCCCCCAAAATTTAAAAGATCAATCACCCTTATCTGACGATAAGGATGCTTTAACAAGTTCCGAAGCTTTCTTCTTCGCTAAGCGAAGTCCCTTTCTAGCTCTGACACCTGCTGACTTATTTCCGCTTCCGTTTTTATGGATATCTAGATCAAGACTCTCTACGAGCACCTTAAATTCTTTCCATTGACTGAGTAAATCTGACATCTGGTTCTTTCTCCTTTAATCTGTATATATTAACTTCTTAGAAGGTTTTTCCTTCTCTGATTGAATAATGTCCACTATGTTCTTCATTATGGTCATATCTTCTAGCTCTAATGCGAGTAATTTTATTATCTGTTTTTTCTGATCTTCATTCACCCCGAATTTCATAATTTCCTTGACTATGTCCCTACAAGAGATCATCTTTTCTGCATGAAGTTCAGCTTCTGTCTTTCCGTATTTTTTCATTTAAGCATCTACCCTATAAATTCTTCTCTAAGGTTTGTCTCTATTTTAAATGAATCTTTTCCGCTTATAAGAATCTTTTTAATCTGTGTGGCTCCCGCAACAGTCTGTCGAGATAGAATAACTGCTGCACCCCATTCTTCATTGGATATTATATCTGTTACTTGCTCCCATGTCGCTGTATCGCAAAAATGAGAATCTAGTATATTGGAGAGTCTCTCTGATAAAAACTCCCTCATGTCATCCTCTGATGATATCGCCACTGCCTCATCTATTCCGTGTGCTATCTCTGATTTGCAAAAATCAGTTATCTTATGAATAACGCCACAATTATTGCACTTTGATAGGGATGGAATAACGGATCCCTCACTATCAGTTTTTGAAAATACAACAAACTGATGAAACACTGGTTGTTCTAAGTTTCTATATTGCGGAAGGACGCAATGACACTGAATTAGATGTTTTGATCCTGGCATTGTTACAACTTAGATATGGTGGCTACTGTCGATTATTAAGCAAATTAGTTACTACCGCTTCAATTTCTACGTATCCGAGTGAAAAAGCTTGATCAATAGATGCATTAACAATATTTGAAATTCTTTCAATATCGTCAGTTGCAAGTGTTTCAAGCAGCCCACCCTCTTTGGATGACTCAGCTAGATTTAATGCAGTCTTTTCTTTCATAAATGAAACTAAATTTGCTATGCTAGTGCCTACTTGTACATGTTCTTTGGACATTTTAAATTCTCCTTAAGAAGGATAAACTAGAAACATAGTAAAGTTAAATATTATCTTCCATGAGTGCACCATTAATAGAAAAAATATTATTCATTGATGAAAATGCATGCTTTGCAGCAAAGAAGATAGACGATGATGAATATGGGTAGTTATGAGTCAGACAGGCTTTAATTACGTCTAGCTCAACTGATGATCTATATATCACACCATGGGAGACTAGAGACCTAAGCTCTCTAAAAAACTTATCAAATTTTTCAATTGTTTGAGGATCAAGTCTTAATAGATCGTTTCCCACATCTATGAGAATTTTTCCAGATGAAAGTGATCTAACTCTTTTATCAAACATATCATGAATCTCTGGAGATGTAGAAGAATTTCTTTTTTCTTCTAGATACTTTAAATGTGCATTTAGTGCGTGATCTCTAGCGTCATTGACGACATTTATTCCATTCTCACTTATGGTTATTTTTTTCACACTTGACAGATCAAGAATGCCAGATGTTGATATTAAATCTCCCATGTGTGTTGATATTATATCAGAATTACAGCAAATAGAAATATCATTTAGTATATTGATAGTTCCTTCATTGAATCCCACCTCAACTGGAATTAAGTCAATTGTCCCTCTCTTTATGTTTAGTGATAGAGTTGATCTAACATCATCTGCTATGCTTCTAACAAACATTACGATAGGATTCTTTTCAGATGCAGCTTTTTCAAGAACATGGTGTATTTCGCCTATAGATTCAATCATTCCATCAATAATCAAAACTTTTACGTCTCTTCTCTCCCAGACTCCATTTGACGGCAACATACTAATGTCTACCGGTAATTCAAAATTAAATCCCTGAAAAAATGATAAAATCGTATCTCTCCTATTTGATCTCTCAAGGAATATAGGAGATTTTATATTTGACTTATCAATTATTGTTTGAAAAATTTTCTTTTGTACAGATAGAGAAAAATTCTTATCTATCAGTCTATAGACATCATCTCTATTGATCTTTCTTGCAGACCTATTTATTAAAGATATTATTTCAGATATCTGTCGCTTCTGATCATTTTCTATTTGATCGGGCACGTGCCCTGATCTTATTCTACTAGATAGAGTAAAAATTTGCTGTGATATTAATCTTAGGCATATTGGGCCAGATCCTCCCGCTCCATATTCTGACCTTGCAATAGCATCAACTATGAACGGTTTTATAATTTTATGATAATCATCACATTTATTATCTGAGATATATTTTTGAACAATGTTATCAACTAACATTCCACCCTCTAGCAAGAGGGGTCCGTCTAGTGAAAGGATGTCATCTATTCTGCTGGATTCTTTCTCTATAGTTCTCTTGATATCTCTTTCTCTCAAAAGTCTCACATTCATCTATGAGTCTCTCCAGAGATTATTGGATGCGAATGTTAAAACCTCTTCTGCAGAAAGTTCATTATAGCCATACTCAGTTATGAGTGTCTCTACCATTTCATTGTACTTCTTTCTCTGATCATCGTCACGTGACTTGCTCTTCGTAACTATTCTTGAAATATCCTTAACAGATAAGATTAAATAAGATTCGATGGCTTCCTTGAGTGGCTCATAGCTCATATAGTTTATCTTTTCTCCTCGTCTCATCTTTGCAAACATGTACGCCGTTACATCACTTCTAAACCCATCAGTTGCTGATCCTGTTATACCGAGACACTCCTCAATTGTCTTCATGAATCTTTCATCAGGAAGTCTTTCTTCTTTAGTTATCTTATCTCTAACAGTAGTCCTATTTGTATAGCACTCAGCATTATCAAGATATGTGTCAAATAATGACTGTGCTTGTTCAGAATAAGCTGTAATAAAAGCCTTAGCTATTTCATTTTCTAAAATTTTAAGATATTCTTCTCTTATTATTTTTTGCAATAATTCTAGATAGTGAGCCTTCTCCTCTTCGACTATTATTTGCTCCTTGACCTGCCTGATGAGGGAGTCCATTACACTGTTAGGAGTGAGAATATTTTTTTCAGACTCTGATATTGCTGAATCTATGGCTTTCATGATGAATCTAGTTGATATTCCGCTCATACCCTCGAACGGGGCCTCATCACGAAGATCCTTGATATCGATTTTCTTTACTCTTCCCTTTTCTATGACATCTTCACCATTATAAATTTTGAGTTTTGTAAGTATGTCACATTTTTGTGATGCTTTAAGCCTAGATGTAACAGAGAACATTGAAGCTATTCTTAATGCATGAGGTGCTATGTGACAGGTAAAATCTGATTTTCTCAATGCTTTTTCATAAATCTTTACTTCTTCATCTAGCTCTAAGACGTATGGTACATTCACCTTAACGATTCTATCTAGAATTGCTTCATTTGTATGCTCACTTCTAAACCTATTCCACTCAGATTCGTTGCAGTGAGCTATGATAACACCGTCAAAGTATATTAAATCATTTTTTCCTGGAGATGGTATTCTTTTTTCCTGTGTAGCTGTAATTACTGTATGAAGAAATTCTATTTCATTTTTGAATATCTCTACCATTTCAACAATACCCCTATTTCCCACATTGAATGCACCGTTTAAGGATAATACTCTTGGATCATCTTCAGGATATTGATCTAATTTTGATATATCTTCAGACCCTATTAGCACAGAGACATCTTGGCTATTTGCATCCATAGGGGGGACTGAAGCAATTCCCCTGCGGGCTCTTTGAGAAAAAGATGTTTCAACTACTTTAAACTTTTCATACTTTCCTTCATACTCATTTAGTAGCTTATGTCTCGCTACTGGACTCAGGTCACCCTCTATTCTGACGCCTAATAATTTTTGAAATTTCTCTCTTAGGTTTCGAGGTATTAGGTGAAGAGGTTCACCTCTTTGTGGATCACCCTCTAGATGAAAGTATGTTTCTCCTTCTAGAGATCGCTTTATGTGCTCTGTTAAATCTGATTTTCCAGCTCCTACGGGACCCATTAATAGCAGAACCTGCCTGCTTTCCTCTCCCTTTAAAGCTGCTGATCTTAAAAATCTCATGACTTTCGATATAACTCTTTCCATACCAAAGAATTCATTCTTAAAATAATTGTATATTTTTATATTGTCACCATCAAAGATCTTATGTTTTCGCGGATTACTATCTAACATTACATCGGAACCAACCGACATTAATGCGTCATACAGCCGTCTATGGGAAAACTTAACCATATCAGGATTTTTCTTTACTTCTTCTAGATAGTCTAGGAAAACTCCGTCAAATTTCTCTGTTCGCTTTTCCTCTCTCTGCTTCTCTATTAAATCTAAAAACTTATTTTTAGGCATTCGCATTCTCCGAGATTTTCATTATATCATATTTCCCAAGGATCTTCTTCAATAATTGTGAAAAACTTGACATCACCTGGCCAGATTTCTCTAACCCTATCAATAACTTGTTCTGCATATTCAAGATCTAAGTCCCTGCCATCATAGCTATGTTCAATAATTAGGTCACCAGATTCTGAAATATCAGAAACAAATACTTGCGGGATACTATTTGTTCCTATTGATGATATTAGGTCATCTCTCACTTGTTTGAAACCCTCATCATCTGATATATCATCTATTGTTACTCCCTCTTTTTTTGTGGAATAGGTGAATAAATTTATCTCTCTAGCATCTTCTATTTCTAGATGACATCTTATTGCTGATGTATCATCATGAATCTCTCTTAAAAAGAAACATTCATCTATTCCCTTATTCTCTTCTATTTTCTTAAAAAGGTAAAATCCTAAATGATATGGATTAACTCTTCCAGTGTGTGGCCTTATTACCTGATTGTGAGATTTCAGAAATGGGATGTGATGAGCTTGAGGTAGATCTAGTTCATTCATTAATTTATAATGCCAGAATGATGCCCATCCCTCATTCAAAATTTTTGTCTTCATTTGAGGAATAAAATAAAGAGATTCTTCTCTTACTATGTTTATAATGTCTAGTTCCCATGATTCAAAGTGATTTCCATTTTCTATTAAAAATGATAAAAGATCCTTGTCCGGCTCTATCATTCTTCCATCAATGTTTAGATTTCGAATCTCTGCCTTTGTCATCTCAGAGTTATTAATAAGACTAATATATTTTTTCTTTAGATCTTTTTTGCTTTCTCGTTTTAATCCATTTCTTTCTGTCTGAAATCTTATTGCATGCAAACAGTCTAATAAGTTTTCTACTCGCTTTGTTCCGATATGTGTATGTTCAATATACGATTGAATTCTCTTTTTAGCATTTCTAAATTTAAAAACTATAGATTCTGGACTTGTATCAGCAAATAGTCTATTATTTTTAAAAAAGTCACTATGACCAATGCAATGACACATTATAAGAATTTGAAGATGTATGGGATTTTCTCTCATTAGATAGGCTATAGACGGATTTGAATTGATTATCAGTTCATAGGGAAGTCCCTCCATGCCGAAATTATACATCTGGTGTGTTCTTTCAAACGACTTTCCATATGACCAATGCTGATAGTGTGATGGCATTCCGTGATAAGACATGTGCCCTATCATTTCATAATAATCACAAACTTCATAATTTATAGGAAACCAGTCAAGACCCTGGCTCTTGGCGAGCTCACAAATTTTATCATCCCAGATTTTTAAATCTTTGAGCGTCCAATCAGACATCAGCGGTTCCTCCAAATATTCTATTGAATTCTTTCCATATATCTTCGACGTGAGCTAGCTTAACTATTTTGAATCTTCCATCAGATATTCCCTCATACACTGCCGCCATTCCTCCCGGTGTCCACAAACTATCTTCAGCCTGAGGAATTATTTGCACATAGCAATACATCTGACATATATCCTTTAGGACATTTGATAAAGATACAGCACGGTCATTATCTTCTGGCCAGTTATCTCCATCTGAACAGTGAAATGCATATACATTCCATGCATCTGGATGATATCTCTTTTTAATAATTTCAAGACATTTTTCCAATCCTGATGAAACAAGTGTTCCGCCAGCGCTGCCTCGCTTGAAGAAGTCATCTTCTGTAACCTCTTTTGCATCTACAGAGTGTGAAATAAATACAAGTTCTACGTTTTTATATTTGTGCCTGAGGAAGTGATATAGTAAAAAGAAAAATGATCTCGCCATGAACTTTTTCTGTTTATCCATTGATCCTGAGGTGTCCATGATAAAGAAAATTACTGCGTCGCTATTTTCTTTAGGTTTGGGCTTTATGTGCTTATACTTCAGGTCAGTTTTATGAAAGGGAAATCTTTCTTCCTCTTCTTGACTTTCAATATTAGAATCCTTACAAATCTCAGATGCCTTTTGCCTTCTTATTTTTCTTTTAAGAGTTTCTCTTTTTGATAGCCTTGGCTTGATTCCTTTTGATCTATACCCAGATCTTTTGAATTTTTCTCCCAATAAGTTTTTAAATTTCTTTTTTTCAAGATCTGGGAGATTTAAACTATCAAAAAGATAATGAGAAAGTTCTTCTAGTGTTATCTCAACCTCATAGAACTCTTCTCCCCTTTCATTACTAGCCTTTTCACTTCCTCTCTTTCCCTGTTTTCCCTTGGAGATCTTCTGACCTCTTCTTATATTTTTTCCAGGTGCCGAGCCTACACTTCTATTAGAGGGATTATCTCCATAAACGAATCTATACTCTTTAATTCCTCTGACAGGTATTTTAATTCGCTTCTTGCCATCCTGCCCAATTATTGACTCATCAGATACAATATTATAAATACCCTCTCTGAGGGCTCGCTTGATCTTTTCTTTATGTCTGCTTCTATCAGAAGCAGATCTATCAGCTGATGTTTTATGATTCTTAAAGATTGACATCTAGTAGATATTAACTCCAAATTCAGTAGAGATTAATCTCTTTATTAATAAATATAGAAGAACTAAGAAGAACTGAAAACTGATATCTTTATAGATCTACTGCTCATTTGCCAAAATGTACATTTCAGCCCATTGAAAATTAACAATTATTTAACAATTCAGCTCTAAAGCTCACTCATAAATTAAATTCACATCAGAGATATCATAAACATACTTATTACAGTCATGGCTAGGATTTCTTTCAAAAATTTTAATAGAGTATTGATGAGAATTTTTCAAATCAATCTAATCATTCTAACTGTCGTCGTCTGTGCAATCTCAGTCAACTCTTCAAGATTCTTAGAGTTTAAAGATCTACCTGAGGAAAACTTTGTCGATATCCTTCAGACAAAGACTCTTTTGAACGACTGCGATGATACAGGATTAACAGACTGTTCTCAAGAAGATCTCTTATTAGAAGCATTTGCATCAGGAATAATATTTGACAGTGATAATGAATTTTCATATATCTTAACTGCAAATCATTTTTGTAATCAAATAGACTTTCCAGATTTTATATTTGATCCCGGAACAATTGAAACAGATTTTTGGATAACAGATAGTCAGGGAAGAACACGAATAGCTGAAGTGGTCTATTCTACCTCAGATGATGATCTCTGTCTTATGCGTGCAAAAATTCCTCTTAATAAAGAAATTGAAATAGCAACTACGATGCCCGCCATTGGAGAAAAGGTTTATGCCGTTGCTGCGCCCCATGCGATTAGGCCAAAAGGTGTTACACTTCACTTTGAAGGAATCTTTTCTGGCTGTGACACGCAGGGTATGTGCTATTATACCATTCCTGCAACGTCAGGCAGCTCTGGAAGCCTTGTATTCGATCACAGGGGTAGAATCATAGGTATGATACAAATGACGGCTGTAGGGTTCAACGCTATCTCTATAGGCGCAGGCGCAGAGAGCATACGCTTATTCGTAGCTGAAGCATCTTCAGAAGCAAATATTAGCTTATAGTTCTGCTTCTTTAATTATAGAAGATATAACCATACAGGCTCTATTTCTTAGATGGCTCTTTTCTGGAATCCCAGAGTCTGGTATAATTCTGTCCGCCATATCTGGATTTTGCTTAAGCAGCTTTTTCCACTGTTTTCTAAATTTTCTTTTAGCAATTCTTTTTTCATCATCGGATAGTGAATTAAGCATTTCTGTTAGTTCATAGCCAGTAAACGCTGGAATTATTCCAATTTCCAGCATCTTTACCTTGGCTTTAATTTTTCTAGACGTTATTGACATATTTCTTTTCCTTGAGAGTACTTGGTTACTAAGGGAACTACCCTGATCACCTCATAGTAAATCTAATAAATTTGTTATACATTAAAAAAAAACTAATAACTCATGATACTCTTTCTCCAGAAGCATTGTTCAATAATAATTATTAATGTAGGATGACTTAGTTTACAATAAAAGAGAAAAATGAGAAAGCTGTATATTCCAAGTAAAATGAAAGACCTTCCAGAGAAAACATATCTTATGGGAGATTTTATAAATTTTTGTGCAGAAAGCTTACCGATATCTGGAGACTTTAAGATATTTGTCGTAGATGATAGAGAGGGCCATGGTATCAAAACTACGGCAGCATATCATAGAGGCGATAATCTAATAAAGGTATACGGTAAGAATAGAGCACTTGTAGATGTATTAAGATCAATAGCGCATGAATTAACTCATCTAAAGCAGGATGAAAATAATATGCTTGTTGGTCAAATTCAAGATGCCGGCGGACCAATAGAAGATGAAGCAAACGCAAAAGCTGGTGAGTTAATAAAGCTATATGCTCAAAGCCGGCCCGAGAGGAAAAAGATATATGAGGCAGCTGTAAAGAACAATACTTTACTGCTAGGCTAAGAATAGCTCAGCTTCTTCTCTTCTTCTAGATACATGAGAGCCTCCGGCTCCGCCACCCCGAGCAGTTTTTAAAATTGCAGCAGCACCTTTAAAGTCACCTTTATTAATCGCAGCTAATATCCCATCCTGCTTCGGTGCATCATTTCCAGCATTAAATGCAAAATCTGCCAGAGCATCAAACATATTTTGTGTAATGGGTTCAGTGATATCATTTTTCCACCTAGTGTGCTTATCAATATCAGTAGCGAGAAGTTCGTCTACCTGCGCAGGAGTCATTTTTTCTTTTCCGCCCAGATATTTTTCATACTTAGCTCTTTCATCCTTTGATCCTGCCTTATACACGAGATGTCCGACACCAATTGTAGGATATCCCACAGCTTGTTCGTAGCTGCTTATGATATCTTGTGATGGATCATCGTCATATACCTGGTCTCTATATCCCTCTTCTTTTTTAATTCTTTGAAGTCCAGCAGCAGAAATTGACATCGTCTTAGCATCCTTTCTTTCACCTTTTATTAAGTCATCACTGCTATCGCTTCTAGAAGACCCTCTATACCTTCCCCCACCAGCTCTTCCACCTCCTGCTCTCCCCCCTTTATTAGCAGATGCTGAGGAACCTAACACCTCATTCATATCTTCTGAAAGAATATTTCTAATAAGATCGTGAAGCCTTCTTTCTTCTGTCACAGTTATGTGAATATGATCAACCTCTTTATATTTGTGTGCATTAGTGTTTGAAATTGATGCTGCCTTATCTATCATTGCAGACTGTCCTGCAATACCCCCACCAGCGGGAACAGAATCTATAGCTTTTCCAGATCCATGCCCACTTCCCTCGCCAGTGTCTGGACCTAAGATTGCTGCTCCGGCAGCTCCAGCTGCTAATCGCTTACTTTGCCATATTTCTTTCCAGTTATCTGGAAGAGTAGGAGAGCTTCCAAATCCTGTAATTTCTTCATATTTTTTGAATATGTCTGCGTACTTTCCGCTCGTAGCATAGACTCCCCCGGGCTTGGCAGCACATGTATCTCCCCTTACAAAATAATATGCACCTGGCTTACAGCCAGTGGCTCGACCCTGGAGATCATTGAGATATGGGCCTCCATATACTGCGTCTGCCTGTCCAGCGTTTGATCTATATGTACCGCCAATAATCACTGATGCCTTCTTTTTCGCCTCAGCTTCATCCTTTGCAAATCCCAGTGAGGCTATAGCTCTAGGCATAGCCATTATAAACTTCTTAGCCTGATCATCGAGTTTATTCCAGAGTTTTGCTACACTTGAATCCCAGCTGCCTGGATGAATCTCAGCATCCATTTCAAACGGTTCATGAGGTCCTTCTTTTTCAAGATCGTCAGAAGATTCTCTATGTCCAGCTTCACCACCTCCGCTGCCAGAGACTCGCTTTCCGCTCGCAACAGCATCTGATTTAAGAACCTCAGATAATCTCTCTTCCATTATTACTCTTAAAATTGCATCTCTAACAACGCTTTCCGCAATCCTTTCCATCTGACTAGATTCTGCCACCTTCTTTATAACCATTGAAGCCTTACTTTCTGCAAACATCGCCATATCTGGAATTTTTAAAATATCTTTTATAGCCGCATTCTTCGGTCCCTGCTCAAGATCTTTCATGGCCTGCGTCCCCTTTCCATCACTTCCTATTGATCCAATATTATCTGTATAAAATTTGGTACACTTAGCCTTAGTATCATTCGAAATAGATCCCAAAGAAAAGTGAACTCTGTCAGCACTACCCTGCCATCTCAGTCCCACGCTATTAGCTATATCAACTAACGGCTTCCACTCCCTATCAGAAGACTTACTAAAGAGCCTCTTTTTCTTTCCATTATCATCAGTATATGAAGCGTTGATGTCTAGTGCATAACCATACTGATGATCTGACCTGCACGGCTTTGCAGGGGTGAGCGCGCTCGGTGTCACATACTTTAGCTGCCACTGGTGGCTTGGCACTCTACGCGCGCTAGTTATTTTTATGTTATAGCCGGCTGCATTTGCTTTGCTTATAAATTCATTGAAAACAGGTTGAGCATCTGGAGCTAGAGACTTGGTATCTTTGCTACCAATGATTGTTCCAATTTCTCCTTCTGCTGGTCCGCCCTCCTCTTGTTCTGGCTCATCCCTGCTGCTTCTCCACCCGCGGCTACTGCTGCCAGATCTTCTTCCCTTTGCTACTGCCTTAGATCCAAGAACTTCACTAATATGAGATGATATATTTTTTCTGAGCTTCCTCTCATCAATTTCATCTCTAATAAGTTTTCTAATTTTCTTTTCAGAAATTTTCACAGAATCGTCTCCTACTTAAAATCACTATTTATAATTATCTACCTTTGAGCAAATGATACATTGTAAATTTCTTAAAGAAAACAGTATTATTACTACATGGATAAAATTACGTACAAATTCTTCTGCTTACTAATAATATTCTTCATAACCTCTCCCACTAGCGCAGATGCCAGATCATATGGATATGATTCTCTTTTAAACGTAACAGAGTTCACTTTTGAGTCTAGCATCCGTTCTGGAAATAGAACGATAGTTTACCATGGCATATCTCAACATAGGGGAGAGAATATACTTCGTGAAGCTAGCCAGATGATATCTCTTTTACCAGAATTTTATCCCAATCTAGACAAGCAGTGCAAATTTACAGATCTTCACATATACCAGATTGATCATGACACTTTAAATAATAGAGAAGTTATGTCATTTTTACCCTGGCATCTCTGGGGAAATTTGAATATTAAAGGGGCATATGACAGTATATCATCCCCAAGAGGAACAGCAGCAATTTTCATAACTTCAAGAGATTCAGGTAGTCGTGAAACAAGACTAGTCTCTCACGAAATCACACATTACTGGCAAGATACAATGTGTAAAAAGGTAAATGAAGCACAGGCCTATGATTTTGAGGTATTTTATAGAGAAAGGACCCGCTAAGCTTCAGCTGGTTCTACTTCTTCTTGAGCAGCGAGAAATGCCTTGCTCACCTTAACAGGAGTAATCTCTTTAACATCTCCGGTATCTTGAGCTGCTGCATCACCTAAGCTTGGTTTTGATGTTCTTGTGGTGGCAGAGGCTGCTCCATAGCCCCTAAAGATATTTTTACTAACGTGTCCGAGATCCTCTACTATTACACGTATTATATCTCGTAAGTTATCTTTAGACAATTCATTGCCTATGTGGCTGCCGCACCAGCAGCTCCGGCCCCGGCACCAGCCGCACCAGCCGCATCATCACCAAATCCGAACATTCCCTTAACCTTATCCATAAGGCCACCGCCAGCTGAACTAGCTGCATCTAGTCCGCCTTTAAACACATCAACGATAGCAGAAACATCAATACTGCAAATCCAATTACCAATAGCGTCCTCTATCCACTGTGCAAGTTCTCCATCCAGTAGCTGCTTAGCAAGAGCCTCTCTCATTGTGGCATAAATTCTTCCACCGGGATCAATACCAAGACCCTTCATAAATCCATCCACGAGAGGTTCGACTCCGGTCTCTGCTAAAGAATCCATAATGAGGTCTGTCAGCTCTGTACACCCGCCAGGAGAGAAATACTTCTTAAACTCCATGATATCAGCATTTTCAACAACATTTGCAATAGCTCGAGCTAAAAAGCCTTCTTTAGAGAGGCCCAGCTTTCCAAGCAGTGCAAGTGTGAGATCGTATTTAAACGTCTCAATAAACCCGCCACCAAGAGACTTAATAATATCCATCAGCCCCTCATTGATTTGCTCCTGAGAAAGGCCGTCAGCCTTCATACGATAAGCTTCAGTGATAATCATCGATTTATATCGCTGATGCTCTAATAGAACCTGCTTCTCTTCTGCTATAAGTTGCTTTACATAATCTGGACTAACTTTATGAACTTTCATGATAACCTCTATACCTTAATTATTACCCAAACACCTTAAGTGCCCAAGCAAATGCAACCATTCCAAACTGAATAACAGCAAAAATTGTCACTGCTTTAGTTTTAAATAGTTTTAAACCTTCTATTTCTGAAATAGCTGCTCGTAACTGGGTGGGAGAAACTACCTCATCTACCTTCTCTTTCCATGCTCGCAACTCATCAACACGATCTTCTCTTTCTCTCATGCGTGTTATTTCTTGCTTGAGCTCCTGAATCTCAGAGTTCAAAGCCTGAATACTAGTGGCTAGTGTCTCTAATTCCTTGAGGACTAGTCTGGAATATTCGCTCCAGCCATTATCTTGATCAGGCATATTATTGTTCTCCGCTTTCTTGGCTTATTGATAAAAAGTGATCTAAAATTTCTTTTGATTTTTTTAAACAATCTTTTCTGTCTATTGATTCATCTGCTATCATTCCATGAAGGCAGCCGAGCTCACAAATAACAAAGTCTCTAACCTCAAATGCTCGAGCCCACTCCTTCTGGCTAGAGCAGAGCTTTTCACGAAGCTCCCTCAGCTTTAATATAGAAGGTGTGATATCAGACTTTGAGCTCATTTTTTATCGCAGCTGATCGCCGCTAAGATCACCAGCCATACGAGCATTCAGCGCATCAGGGTTTCCCTCAAGTGCTTGAATTCTCGCCTCTAGAGCATCTATCCTGCTTTCAAGTACTTCAGCAGCATCTTCAAGCTGTTCAAAGCCCCTAGCTCTTGTAAAGTCAGCAGCAACTCTTCCGCCTGGAACCATATTGATAGCAGCTGTCTTCAATGCCTGAGTAAAGAGACCTTCTCCAAGATCTTCTTTTTGCTCTCTAAGAATTGAGTCAACATCAATATCAACAAAGTTTCTTGAAGCTCTCTGTCGCCGAACTGGCTTACGTGATCTACTAACTTGAGCTAGCTCAGTCTGAACTATCTTCTGTAGTTGTCTCTTTGTTACTTTCATCTTCTTCTTCTCCTTGTGATTCTCCCGCTTCCGGAAGGTCGTCGATGTCCTCGTCATCCTCTGGAAAATCGAGAATTGGACGTGAATACATATTCTGTTCTATATCTTTTTTAACTGGACATGCCATCAATAGTGATGACGTTAACAATATAAATCTCACGGACCGCAACCTCCCTGACTCTTTGACTTATTGTGATTCTGAGTTAGAACCCTCAATTGATCTTGATACGCCTTCTTTTGCTGCTGATCTTCTTCAGTATTATATTGATTTGTAACATTTTCTATCTCATCTCGATCTATCTGACACTTATCAGCTGCAGCACCAGCATCATCTGCCGTTGGTACTTGTTGAGCTGTACCAAGAGTTCCTGTGTAAGCTGCTCCGTCTGATTTCACCTCGCTTATGGGATCATCATCCTGAAACATATCGACAACCTTTCCAGATTCAATACCCTGAAGATATTCCTCAAATGTCTCATCTTCTGATGCCTCACGTTCAGGATCCTCAATTGTTTGCTGGCGTAGTCTTCCGCGAGTCTTATATTTTTGAAGCTCCTCTTCATCAAATAGGTCAAACCACTCCTGATCGGGCTCTGGTTGCTGTGATTGTCTATACTTTTCTAAGTCAACAACTTCACCCTCGTTTATTACTTCAAGTATCATATTTTTTAAACTATTTCTAGACGATAATTCATTGATGCCAGGGCGGAATCCAGCACGATTCCAGGCATCTTCTCTATTTGTTGTTTGTGATCCTGGAGAAGATTGTGATGATCTTAGCGTGCCCCTGGAGACAGGTCTATCTTCATCTTGCCATCTCTGACCCGCCTGAATTATTTGATATATTCTATAGCCTGATCCTGGCCATTTACCGCTACTGACCTTTAGAGGTGAAGGAAGTCTTCCATTGTCTCCGGCCCTCGCTAGCGAAAAAGCGAATGAATTACTATTTCTATCTTGTTCATTTCTACTTAGCTCTGGAACAGGATCATAAGGTAGATCATCAGTGTATGCATCAAAGCCAGCCCTTATTCTTCCCTGAAATTCATCCATGCACATCCCATCTGGCAGCTCTAGCTCCACTTTATAGTCCGCATTTCCTGGAAGATCTGAATTCCAGTTCTCCCACTTGGTCAAATTTCTCCACTGCATCGCTCCCAAAACGTCTTCCCACTCTTCATACTCAGGAAGCTCTCCGTCCTTCCATAATTGCTTCACTTTATGGTATGCTTCATCAGCATCACTATCTCTCCCTAGTCCAAATCGCTTCAAAACTCGATCCCACGTAAATGCAGCACCAGTCTTGCCACTTAGAGTTGTAGCCTTACCATTTTTATCATAAAGTATAATCCATCCGTGATGGGAGGGAGAATGGAAAAGTGATCTTGATGCAAAAACAACTTTTTGTTGTCCTGCTCCCTCACAGTCTTCCTCACCAACCTGAACCTGATCTTGCCACCCAGGACCTAATATCCCGCCGACACCAGCAAACTCCGAATAGCGGCTGAGGTCGTCATCGGTGACAACGTCGCCCGAGTCATCGTCGTCGTCATCGTCGCCTAGAGTAGATTCTACTCCTAAAACACCTCGACCTTCAAGAATTATATTACGTAAAATTTCTCTAAGCTGCGATTCAGAAATTTTCATTTAAATCCTCCGTACACTCACTGTATTAAATATGATGAGTCAGATAAAATTACTCACACTGTGAATAAGAATAATAGTTAATAATAGTATGACGGAGAAAAGACTCTTACCTGGAACACTCTGCAAAGCTAACTTTGAAGGCTTGACTTACACAGAAGATGGGTTTGCAACAGTTGGAACTAATGATAATAAGAGTGGCGTGCGGCTATTTAGTCAAATTGACGTGAATTCATATCCTTCGTGTAATGACTTCAAGGGAGAGACGACGGTAGCACATGACAATGATGTAGTTGTAATAGTGTCATATGTAGGAAGACCCTTTAATGTTAGACGAGATCCAATGTGGTTCAAGTACGACATATATGAAGTTCTTGTAAGAGGAGCTAGGCGACAAATGTTTCGTCAGAATCTATCTGTGATCCTGTGCCCTCTAAGCCGACACTAACATCAAGAATAACAAATTGCTTCTTTCCTCCCCTCATGACAAATCCAACATTGTCATATCTCATCTCTTGAGGCGCTATATTAAAATGAGACATTGCTTTTGAAACTTCTCTAAATAGAGGATTTTTCCATAATTCTAAAAATCTTTCTGCGACCTGTCTGCCAGGAGATGTAGTGCTTAGTTGTTCAATTTGCTTTTTAAACTCTACAGGCTCTGCGGTCCAATTACCACTATCGTGAATATCTCCCATTTCTTTAGCATACTTGGCTCCCATATCCAAAAAGAGTATCCACATATATTTGGCCCTAGATATGTTTGCCTCCGGAAAGAATTCATCCATCTCCTGAATGCTATTTAGGGTGCTCACCTTTTCTGATAAGATCCAGTTTCCCTCTGAATCTCCGGGATATACCTTGGGAAATACTCTGAATAAATTATTTTTTCCGCTGCTAGCCTCTGCTATATTTGTCCTTCTAGCTAGATCTATATCTCCTTCATCACCGTCCTCAGAATTTCCCATTCCATGAGCAATTTTAAGTACAAACTCCTTTGATGAAGGGTGTTCGTATACCATTCTGCTATATCCCTTGCCTATTCTCTTAAACCCTGACTCTTTTGCAGCTTCAGCAGCATCAGATCCAGAGTCAACAAGCTGTTTAAAATTAGCAAACCCACCACCAAAATATGAGGGTGTCTCTGATATCATGCTCATGCCTTTGAGCCAGTCTGATATTTGCTTATTCACGGGCTTATTGCTTGTATAACTTTTACTTGGACCTTCCGGCCATCCTCCGTGAGATGTTGGTTTATTGAGATCTAATGACTTTTTTGTTCCCAGCTTGTATGTTTTTTCAACATATTTTTTAGATTTTTTCTTTTTCTTTTTCTTAGTCTCGTTAACTTGTGAATCTTTGAACAACGTGTTATCGTCTATATAAAAATTACCAGAATCAATAGCTTCCCTGGCCATTCTCTCTGCATCTGCCCTGTCGGTTGCTCTTCGACCAATGTCTATTCCAATTTCATTATTTGCTGTATCCTTAACCCACTCACTGTCAAAATCTCCACCCTTTACAAAGCTTTTAATTGCCCCGGCAAATTCATTAAATTGACCAAGAGCTCTAGTTGCAGCACCTCCAACTTCAAGCGTGAATAGTGCAGATGCATAAATGTGTCTAAAGGCATCTGCCTTTGCACGATCATCATAATACTGAGAAGCCAATCCCTTTGCGTAGGAGTAAGAAGACATCATTGGCTCACCAAATTCTTTCCACAGCGCTACTGCTATCGGAATCTGAATTAGACCCTCTGAGATTGTGCCTGATGGTGTTAGTTCTTGAAGACGAGCATCCCATCTTCTCCAGATTTCTTGAGCAACTGGTATCATTTCTTCTTCTTCGAATCCTCTTCTCCAGCCATCCTCTACAATAGAATTAACATATTCATCTAAGATATCACCAACATCTTCCCCGGATATTCTTGCTCTACCAATTATTTCTGCAACATTGCCTCTCGTTTCAGCCTGGGATCCAAAGTGCTTAAGAATATTCTCTGTACTCTCCCACTTTTCTTCCCCTTCTGGAATGTCATCAGCGAGCATTTCTGTGGGATCACAGCTGTGCTGTAATTCATGAGATAATACACCTTCTAATTCAATAGATAGCCATCTCTTAAATCCATCAACTGTTTCATAATTTCTTGGAATGTCTAGAACTATTATTAAATTAGATTTAGATCTATCACTCACAACACAGTTATAGTAAGCTAATATCTTACCGGTACCGTCATCATTAATAATGATTCCAAGGTGTACTTCATTGACTGTGTCATAATTTTTAAAAAGCTCACCGGTGTCCAGCACAGTATTTATCTCAGTATCAGCTTCTTGATTATTCAAGTGATCTATTAGCTGCTTCTTGAATATCATTGATGATATCATCTTGTTGAGTGTATCACTAAAATGAAGCAAGTCAGGCTCGATATCGAGAGATTCTTTTAATATGATATTTCTAATAGATTCTCTTACAGTATCCTCTACTCGTTCACTTTCATTCCAAAAGTCACCAACATATCTTTGACCAATTTCTTGAAGCGCAGAGAAATACCCAGCCTTATCAGATATAATCTTATTTATCTTTTCGAAGTCAAATCCCATATCAGCTGAAAGAAGAATTCTACCGCTCCTGCCATTACCATCTGCGAATGGATGTATTATCTCATATACTGTATGTCTTTCAAAGGGAGACGAAAATGTTTTATTTTCCCACCATGACATTGCTTCTGGCACATACTGTGACTGAACATAGTCTCTTCCGCCAGATGACTTAGCTTCAACTCCACTTCTAATCATTCCAGGAACTCCAGACTCTAACACGCCCGGTCCCATTGCTGTATGAACAGCAATGGCAGCTTCTAGTGTTTGCGGATTCATTTCATTTACCACGCCAAGACCCGCTAAATGACCAATAATGTGCGGATTTGTAGAAACATACGATAAGGGATACCCTGCATTAATTCCAGCCAAAGCATTGATAACTTCTTCTTCCTCGACGTGATATCCTTCTATTTCATTTGATTTTACTATAAATTCAACAAGATTACTGTCAATACTTTCATCTCCGGCTTGTTCACTAACAAGCCTGAAGCATTCACGAAGATCACTTATTATTTGAGAGTATGCATCAGACTCTGCACTTCTCATTGCTGTGCCAATATCAGGTCCCTTTAAACCCTGGGACATTAAATCTTTGGAACTTGCTGCTGGCGGCTCACTTACAAATCTTAAAAATCCTTCAACAATATTCTTATTTGGGCTGCTTGTCTTTGATATAAATTCTCTGAGAGAGTCAGGATTTATTCCTAATCTATTAAACTGTTTCTTAGCGTCCGGCGCGGAGTCTCGATCCATATTTAGAAAATTTAAAAGAAAAAGAGTAGCATTAATAGTCTCCTTAGGGTGCCGAATGGCTTTCAATATATCCCTAACATCATTGGAACTATTTTTCTTTAATATTAGTGCCAGTTGAACAGAAACATCCCTAGAGCCCGACGGAGAAAAATCTACAACCATTCCTGGAAATATTTCATCTAGCAGGCTCATATCATTTAGCATCTTTATATACTGTGAGGGATCTTGAGAGGTAGCTATTCCCTTTTTAAACTCTTGAGTAATTGGCTCTTCACTTTCAATCCTGCCCTCGCCTGCCCTTAATCCCTCATCAGCTATAATGGCCTCCGCAGTCTCCCTGTCTATTTCAGAGCCCATCCTTGAAGCAAATCTCACAGCTCTTAATATTCTGCTTTTATCTTCATCAAATCGATCTCGAGGGTTTCCTACTGCTCTTATTACACCATTTAATACATCGTCTATTCCGCCGACATAATCAACCACCTCTCGAGCGTCTAAGTCGTAAAATAGTGCGTTGATTGTTAAGTCTCTTCTTAGAACATCTTTTTCGATTGTAGAAAATTTTACAGAAGTATTTTTACCCTTTCCAATATCCTCTCGGTATGTTGCTATTTCGTACTCTCCGCCTGACGGAGTCTTTACTCTTACGACACCAAACTTTTTACCTGTTAAATCTATTCTAAGTCTGGGATTTTTCTGAAGAATTTTTATAACTTCATCTGGATGAGAGTTTGTAGCTAGATCATAATCTTTAGGAATTTTCCCTAAAAGAACATCCCTGACAGCACCGCCAACCAAATATAATTCTCTACCAGCATATTTCATTCGAGAATGAATATCTTGCAGATCTGATGGAATGTTAATGTCTATTTTTTGACGAGCGGGCATAGGCGATTGTACCTCAAGAATGAGATTTATACACTTTCTAATCTCATTCTCATTATTGGGTTTCACTTATCTCTCTTTTTAAAGTAGTTGACTTCTCTTTCTCTATTTTCTGCTCCAGCTCTATCATCATAGCAGCCTAGATTTCTCTCACTTTTCTTTGAAAGAAGACACCACTTACCATTAATTTTTTTAATTGTTTCACTAAGCCCATCACGCTCTTCATCTTCATCAAGAAGCCTATCACTCAATTTTCCGGCAGCATAAGATCCAGCAGCTCTTGCAACAGTTGGCCAAAATTCGTCAAGATCATCAGATTCTGTAACTGGAACATCTGCTGTCGTGCTTTGAGCAGCCTGAGCGGCCTGTGTGGATGCAGCTAATTCCTTATCAGCTGTATCCTTTTTAATTCTTGCTATGGCCGCCCTATGCTCAGCAGCAGACGTCTCAGCATCATTTTTTTGTTTTTCAAGAGAGGCAATCTTCAATTCAGCAGCTTTTGTAGCAGCATCTCCCTCTGCTTCAAACAAGCATCTTCTGATTTCTTCATTGATAATCTTTCTTAGTCTTGATACCCTAATTTTCATCTTAGTACTCCGTCACACTTATAATTATTAAGGTAGGATATAGAAATTAAAATGAAGTTCAAACCTGGCGATCTTGTAATGCTAGTTAGCTCACTAGGTGATTTATTGAGTGATCATCCGCCTGCATTAATTCTAAGCGGAGGAATAGGATATTCCGCCGCACCAGCAGATACGAATGATAAAGAGCCAGAGGAAATATATACAATCTTATTTTCTGGAGAGCTAGAAAGAAAGGTATCTGCTGATTGGCTTGATTTAGTTGAAAGAGCTAACTAGCTCAATTAAGCTCCTCAGCCACCTGATCTTCTTTCATCATCCAGGCCCATAAGCCCGACGCTATAGCCTAAGTCACCAGCATCTTCCTGAGAGCTAGGCAAGTCTCCTGTATAGCTAAACTGATCTCTTTCTTCTGATCCTTGCTCGAAGCCTGCTCCGAATGCTGAGTCACTGTCTTGTTCCTCGTCCTCGAGGCTCCACTCTTCTCCATCACCAGCGCTAAGATCATCAACAACACTCATTAGTGCATCTCTAGTGACGGGACAAGATGTATTTTGTGCAATAGCTGCAACAACCCTCAAAGCCTCATCTTTGCTCAATAGTCTATCATCTGGTCCAAAACCATCACCATCAAGATCTGGCTCCGCACCCTCCACACCCGTTATGGTTCCATGAGCAATTACATCATGGTGCGGATGGTCATGGCCCTCATGATCACCGCCGCAGATACTACATCCAGATGAAAATGCTTCATCTGGAGATATATTAGTCTGATTTAGGTTTTCAAAATCACCAAGCGGCTCTTCATCATCACAGCCGCACCCATGACCAGCTTCAGCTGCTTCGCCGCAGCCCTCAACAAAAAGAGCTAGCTCCTCTGTAATTAACCTTTGCAGATATCTAGAACTGACTTTCATAATATCACCCCGACTAACTTACCAGCCGCCTTCCACCGAACTACCAGCTGCTCCCAGCACCGCCGCCGCCGGAGCTTCCTCCGCCGAAGCTGCCGCCGCCTTCTTCCTCCTCCTCGCTGTCGTCGTCTCCGCCATAATATTCATCATCTTCTGTTTCACCTTCGTACTCTTCTCCGTCTTCACCACAGATGTCAAGTGCATCAAGTTCAGCTGCAAGCTCTATAAGTTTGCCGCTTTCAGCCCTTGAAAGTGGGTCAAATCCAGGAACCCAGCCCGTCATTCCTGCACGACTCCATGTTAGAGTCTCTACTCGAGGAAGATCTTTACCAGTTAACCAGTTTGTAAACTCCCAGCCATTCCAAATGCTGGCAAGAAGATCATAAAACTTATGAACTCCAACTTTTAGAATTCTAAAAAATAGTTGAAGTGGATTAAAAGCATCGCCAAAATTATCAGAATTTGTTCTTATTTGAAGAACCAGCGCCTTAGCGGCGGCGGTGTGTCCGCTCGGACCGATGCAATCACACTTTGCAACCTTCTCCATAAGTCTTAGCGTCTCTTTCATCTCACTAGCGAACGCAGGCTGCTCCCAAAATTCGGCAAACTGGTTCATAAGACCCGAATCATTTGTGACCGCCGCATAAAATCCAGGGTTCAGGAGAGGATTATCTGCACCTTCCATAAATGATAGAATTTCTTTACCCTTTTTCTTGCATTTCTCTGTTGGTCCTTTATCAATATCTGGATCTTCATCTTCATCTGGAACACAACCATCAGGGGGCGGCGCCATCGGCGGCCCTGGCCAGTGCTCTCCCTCCGGACATTCCTCTTCATCGGTGTCAGGATCCTCCTTTTTACAGGCTGGAAGATTAGATCCATCTCTAGGGCTGGGAGGAACAGTACCTGGATATTTGGCTTCCCATGCATCCTGAGTCTTCGGTCCCCAAAAACCATCATCTGTAACACCAAGTGCTACCTGCTGCTTCTTAACACAGTCCGTTCTATCATATTTTCTGGGAGTTCTAGGACGATCAACACTAGGAGCACTTTGATCTGGAACCTCAACTGCTCTAGCGACAGTATCTGAAACACTAATCTTAAGCCTTCGACCAGCTCTTAGCTTATCTCTATCTAGAATATTAGAATCATCTGCTATTGCCTTTAGCGCGGGCCTTATCTCATTATTTCTGAGCCCAGTAGCTGCTCCGCTTTTCTTACCAACGCCAACACTCTGCTTTCCAATATTGACTGTTAGTGACCACTCATCACCAGCCTTAAGTGCACCGGAGTCTACAAGTTTTTTTTGCAGTGCAACTTGAACCTTTTTAGCAATTTGCTGTCTTTCAGGGTCGGTATATCCAGAGAGATTCCCGCCTGTAGCAACAGCATCCTCGTGAAGTTGTCCCATTCGAA